>Ga0233375_1000067_pt1 | contig 67942 bp, 56 predicted proteins | sample ElkDunMinimDraft_10_FD_191539 | JGI IMG/M metagenome (GOLD analysis project Ga0233375, IMG submission 191539) | Fecal eukaryotic communites from dung pellets of Tule Elk in California, USA - Elk Dung E16 | ecosystem: Host-associated > Mammals > Digestive system > Large intestine > Fecal | place...
AGCCTGACGCTCACGAACTTCTCGGTGGCGAGCCCGCGCCAGAGGGCGAACATCGCGAGGAACATCAGGATGAAGATGGGCAGCCCGACCACAGTGATCACCTGCTGCAGCGCCACCAGACCGGTCTCCCCGGCCAGCACGATGAGCGCGACGGCGACGGCACCCTCCGACACGCCCCAGAACACCCGCTGACGCACCGGGCCCGGGTCCTCCGTGCCGGTGCAGAGCATGTCGACGACCAGCGATGCGGAGTCGGACGACGTGGCGAAGAAGATCGCCACGATCACGACGACGAGACCCGAGATCAGCGTGGACAGGCCACCGGCGCCGAGGAGCTGGTCGAAGAACGTGAACATCGCGGTGGCCGGGTCCTCCAGCACGGCGGCGGTGATGGGATGCGGATCGTCCGGGGACGAGCCGATGCCGTCCAGCTCCATCGCCGACCAGCCGAAGACCGCGAACCACACGAGCGTGAACAGCGACGGCGCGACCAGCACGCCGCCCACGAACTCGCGGATGGTGCGCCCGCGCGAGATGCGCGCGAGGAAGATGCCCATGAACGGCGCCCACGTGACGGTCCACGCCCAGTAGAAGACCGTCCAGCCGGCCTGCCAGCCCCAGCCCTCCTCGGAGGTGAACGGCGCCAGCGCGTCGTTCCAGAAGGCGAGCGGCACGAGGTTCTGGGCGTAGAGGCCGATGGTCTCGATGATCTCGCGCAGCAGGAAGACGGTGGACCCGGCGAACAGCACGAACAGCATGAGCGCGACGGCCACGCCGATGTTGATGTTCGACAGCGTCTTCACGCCCTTGTCGAGGCCCATGACGATCGAGGTCACTGCGATCGCGGTGAGGACGCAGATGATGACCACCTTGGGCACCACCGCGTTGGGGATCGACGTGAGCTCGGAGAGGCCCGTGTTGATCTGCTGCGTGCCCAGGCCGATCGAGACCGCGACGCCGAACAGCGTGCCGAGGATCGCGAACACGTCGATCGCCTTGCCGATCGGCCCGTGGATGCGCTCCTTGAGGAACGGGTAGAAGACCGAGCTCACGCGCAGTGGCAGCTTGTGCCGGTAGATGAAGTACCCGAAGGCCAGACCCGGCAACGTGAAGATCGCCCACGTGTGCAGCCCGAGGTGGTAGATCGAGATGCTCATCGCGTCGTTCGCGGCCTCCGCGGAGAACGGCACAGCACCCCGGGGCGCCGACGAGAAGTGGTTGATCGGCTCGGCGACCCCCCAGTACATCAGGATGGTCCCGATACCACCGGCGAAGAGCATGGCGAACCAGGAGACGTTGGAGTACCTGGGCTTGTCGTGGTCGCCACCGAGGCGCACGTTCCCGTACCTGCTGATCGCCAGATAGACCAGGAACAGCACCCAGACGGTGACACCGAGGATGAAGAACCAGCCGAGCCTCGTCACCACCCAGGTGCGGCCGGCGGTGAACAGCTCGCCGATGCCTGCCGGGAAGAGCAGCAGCAGCACGAGGAAGGCGACCATCAGGCTTGCCGCCGTGAAGAAGATCGCCGGGTCCGTCTTCAGCCCGAGCCGTCGGGCCAGTGAGTCCAGCACGGTGCACGCCTCCTCGTGGGGAACGTGGGCAGTTCCGGCCGGCCCGGCGTCCCCCTCGCACCCGGCCTGGGGCGGGCGCACCGCCCCGGACTCACCCTGTCGTCGGTCCAGAGATGTGCATCTTCCCCCGGCGAGCCGTCACGTGCGACGGGAAGCGGAGGCGCTCAGACCCAGGTCGACGGATCGGCCAGCACCTGGGCCAGTACCTCACGGGCCCCTCCGGTGAGGGCCGCGTGCGGACCGGCCTGGGCCGCCCTGACCCGCGGCTCGACGAAGGGAGCCGAGAGCACGCGCTCGGCGAGCACCGCCTCGACGTCGTCGCGCAACCACGGCAGCAGGTCGGTGTAGGCGCCGCCGAGCACGATGGTGCCGATGTCGATGAGGTTCACGAAGTCGGCGAGCGCCGAACCGAGCGCACGCCCGGCGGGCAGTACGGCGCCATCGGCCAGGCGCGCGACCAGGTCACCGAGCGGCGCGTCCGGCGGCAGGCCTGCTGCCCGCATCATCGCCTCCTTGCCCGCGTACTGCTCGAGGCACCCGTAGGCGCCGCACGAGCACCGCGGTCCGGCCGGGTCGACGACGACGTGCCCGATCTCGCCGTTCCACCCCCGCTCCCCCAGGAACAGCCTGCGGTCGACGACGATCGCGGCGCCGATGCCGACGTCGCCGGACACGAAGACGAACGAGTCGGGGGCCGCGACGTCGGAGCCGCCGGCGAGCTCCGCGAGCGCCGCGAGCTTGGCCTCGTTGGCAACCCGCACGTCCAGGTCGAGGCCGAGCAGCGGGACGGGTTCGAGGGACGACCAGCCGAGGTTGGGCGCCACCTGGAGCAGCCCGGTGCGCGGGTCGACGAGGCCGGGGAGGGCGAGCCGCCCGCCCGCCACGGTCATGCCCTCGGCGGCGGCGCCGTCGGACACCTCGCGGGCGAGCGCGCCGAGGCGGCCTAGCACGGCGGCGGGGTCGCTGTCGTGGAAGGAGCCGGGTACCACGCGCTCGGCCACGACGTCGCCGGTGAGGTCGAGCACACGCACACCCAGGTAGTCCACGTTGACCTCGAGCCCGAGGCCCACGACGGACCGGGCAGCGGGCACCAGCGGGACGGCGGGCCGGCCCGCGCCCGGCCCTGTCACGGCGGGCAGCTCGCGCACGAGCCCCGCGGCGACGAGCTGGTCCACGAGCGTCGACACCGTGGCCCGGGCCAGGCCGGTCGCGGCTGAGACGCCGGCGCGCGACAGTGGTTCTGACACCTCGTAGACGGCACGCGCAACCAGTTCCAGGTTGCGTTCGCGCAGGGTGTGCTGGCGGGCCGCACCAGGGCCCGTCCGCGTGGAGGTCTCGCGTGCGGTCCCGGCGGTGGTCACGCCTTGACTGTAGCCGAGACGCGGGTAATAGTTCATTCGTACAACAAATGCGGCGCCGCATGCCGGGGCCGCCTCGATGAGGAGACCCCCGTGAGCGACATCAAGTACTCGTTCGGCCTGTGGACCGTCGGCTGGCCTGCTGCCGACCCGTTCGGCACGGCGACCCGCCCCGAGCTCGACCCCGCCGAGTCCGTCCGCAAGCTCGCGGACCTGGGCGCCTGGGGCTTCACGTTCCACGACAACGACGTCTTCCCCTTCGGGTCCGACGATGCCGAGCGCCAGAAGCAGATCGACTCCGTCAAGCAGGCCGCCGCCGACACCGGCATGGTCTGCGAGATGGTCACCACCAACACGTTCACGCACCCCGTGTTCAAGGATGGTGCGTTCACCTCGAACAACCGCGAGGTGCGCCGCTTCGGTCTGCGCAAGGTGCTGCGCAACGTGGACCTGGCCGCCGACATGGGCGCCTCCACGTTCGTCATGTGGGGTGGCCGCGAGGGCACCGAGTACGACAACTCGAAGGACCTCAACGCGGCGCACGCCCGCTACGCCGAGGGCATCGACACCGTCGCCTCCTACATCAAGGAGAAGGGCTACGGGCTCAAGATCGCCCTGGAGCCCAAGCCGAACGAGCCCCGCGGCGACATCTTCCTGCCGACGATCGGTCACGCCATCGCGCTGATCGACTCGCTCGACAACGGCGACATCGTGGGCCTCAACCCGGAGACCGGCCACGAGCAGATGGCCGGCCTCAACTACACCCACGGCATCGCCCTGGCGCTGCACCTGGGCAAGCTGTTCCACATCGACCTGAACGGCCAGCACGGGCCGCGCTACGACCAGGACCTCGTGTTCGGTCACGGCGACCTGCTGTCCGCGTTCTTCACGGTCGACCTGCTGGAGAACGGGTTCCCGAACGGCGGCCCCCGCTACGAGGGCCCGCGTCACTTCGACTACAAGCCGTCGCGCACCGAGTACCTCGACGGCGTGTGGGAGTCGGCCAAGGCCAACATGGAGACGTACGACATGCTCGCGGCCAAGGCCGCGGCGTACCGTGCCGACTCCGAGGTGCAGGCCGCGTTCGAGCACGCCGGGATCTTCGAGCTGGGCCAGTCGACGCTCGCCGAGGGCGAGACGTTCGACTCGTTCCTCGCCGAGGCCGACCCCGACGCCGACGCCCTGGCGGAGCGCGACTACGGCCTGGTGCGCCTGCACCAGCTGGCCCTGAAGCACCTGATCGGCTGACACCGGCCGGCCGGACCGACCGGCCAGCCCGGCCGGCCATCCTCTTCGAGACCGAGGTTGCTTCGCTTTCGACCCGTTCAAAGCGAAGCAACCTCGGTCTCGAAGAGGGCTGAGGCGAGCCAGCGGCGCGCGGTAGCGTGTCGAGCCCGCGTCCCTTCCCCTTCTTCCCTTTCTCCTGGAGCACCGATGCCCCTCGTCGCCGGCGTGGACACGTCCACGCAGTCCTGCAAGATCGTCGTGCGCGACGCCGACACCGGGGCGCTGGTCCGCACCGGTTCCGCGAAGCACCCGGACGGCACGGAGGTGGACCCGCAGCACTGGTGGGACGCCTTCCAGGAGGCGGCAGCCGCGGCGGGCGGCCTGGCCGACGTCGCCGCGCTCGCCGTGGGCGGCCAGCAGCACGGCATGGTCGTGCTCGACGCCGACGGCAACGTCATCCGGCCCGCGCTGCTGTGGAACGACACCCGCTCCGCGCCGTCGGCCGAGGCACTCATCGCCGAGCTGGGCGACGGCGACTCCTCCGCGAGCGCCGAGCAACGCCGCGACACGGGCGCCCAGGCCTGGGCCGACGCCGTCGGCTCGGTGCTCGTCGCCTCCCTCACCGTGACCAAGCTGCGCTGGCTGCGCGACAACGAGCCGGAGAACGCCGCACGCGTCGCGGCGGTCGCACTCCCCCACGACTGGCTGTCCTGGCGCATCGCGGGCTACGGGCCCGCGGGTGACCCGACCGCTCCCCTGGGCCCGCAGCTCGACCGGCTCTTCACCGACCGCTCGGATGCGTCAGGTACGGGGTACTACGACGCGGGGTCGGGCCAGTACCGACCTGACCTGCTTGAACGCGCCCTCGGGCGCACCGACGTCGTGCTGCCTCGCGTGGTCGGCGTGAGCGAGGCGGGCGCCGTCGCGCACCCATCCGTCGCCGGTTCGGAGATCGACGCGTCAGCGGGCTCGGAGACGGGCTGCCTCATCGGGCCGGGTGCGGGCGACAACGCCGGCGCGTCCCTCGGGCTCGGCATGACGCCGGGCGACATCGCGATCTCGATCGGTACGTCGGGCGTGGTCTCGGCCGTCGCACCGGAGCGCACGGCCGACGGGTCGGGGGCGATCAACGGCTTCGCCGACGCGACCGGCAACGCACTCATGCTTGCCGTCACGCTGAACGCGGCACGCGTGCTGGACGCGGCCCGCACGGTGCTCGACGTCGACTTCGACGGGTTGGCCCGGCTCGCGCTGCAGGCCCCGCCCGGGTCGGACGGTCTCGTGCTCGTGCCGTACCTGGAGGGCGAGCGCACGCCCAACCGCCCCGACGCGACGGGCACGCTGCACGGTATCCGCCTGGCGACGTCGACCCCCGCTCACCTCGCTCGCGCCTACATCGAGGGCATGCTGTGCGGGCTCGCCGACGGCCTCGACGCACTGCGCGCACAGGGCGTCTCGGTGGACCGCGTGATGCTGATCGGCGGGGCGGCACAGTCGCCGGCCGTGCAGCAGATCGCCCCGCAGGTCTTCGGGCTGCCGATCGGCATCCCCGAGCCGGGCGAGTACGTGGCCGACGGCGCCGCGCGCCAGGCCGCCTGGACCCTCGCGGCGGCCCACACCCCGGACACCGCTGCGCCGGCGTGGTCCACGACGATCGCCACGACCCTCGAGGCCGACCCGGAGCCGGTGATCCGCGAGCAGTACGCGGCAGTACGCGACCTGGTCTGACGGCAGGGCTGATCGCCTCCGTGGATCGCCGCTCGGGCCCATCAGCTCCTCGGGACGTCGCCACGGAGGCGATCACCGGGCTCGCCCGCCGTGCGCGGGCGCTCGACATGGCCCTGCACACCGTCCAGGTGAGCGTGCGCGGCGAGACCGTCGCGCACGCGGTCAGCGAACCGGTCGGCCTGGACACGCCACAGCGCATGTACTCGGTGTCCAAGACGTTCACGAGCCTGGCGATCGGCCTGCTCGCCGAGGACGGCGTCCTGAGCCTCGACGACCGGGTGGTGGACCACTTTCCCGAGATGCCGCCGGTGCACCCCTGGCTCGCAGCCACGACGGTGCGGCACGTGCTCGCCATGCGCGGCCCGCACCGGGCCTCCACCTACCGGCTCGGCGCGGACGGCTGGCTGGAGAGCTGGTTCCGGGTGCCGCCGACGCAACCGCCGGGCACCGTCTTCACCTACGACACGAGCGGCTCCTACGTGCTGTCCGCGCTCGTCGAACGGCTCGCGGGCACGTCGCTGCCGGAGTACCTGCGACCCCGCCTGCTCGGCCCACTGGGTATGAGCCGGGGCCTGCGGTTCCTCACCGGACCGGAGGGCATCAGCCACGGCGGTTCGGGGCTCGTCTGCACCGCACGTGACCTGATGCGGTTGGCCCACCTCCTGCTCGACGACGGCGTGCACGACGACGCCCGACTGCTGCCGGCGGGCTACCTGCGCACCGCCACCAGCCGCCAGGCCGACACCTCGCTGCAGACCGAGGCCGCGGCCCTGCGCAACGGGTACGGCTACCAGCTCTGGCTGCCCCGCCCGGGCGCCTGGATGCTGTTCGGCATGGGCGGCCAGATCGTCTACGGCGACCCTGCCCGCGGGCTCGCCGTGGTGGTCACCGCCGACACCCAGGCGTCGGCGGGCGCGGACCCCCTCGTCGACGACACGTTCGACCTGCTGGTGGATCCGCTCGCCGGGCTGCTCGACGCCGGAGCCGGGGATGCGGACGAGACCACCGTCGGTCTCACGTGGCCCGCACCGTGGCACGATCCGGCACACATCCGGCTCGTCAGCACGACCTACGTCAACGTCGCCGACGGGCCGGGTCCGGCGGAGCTCTCCCTGGTGCTGGACGGGTCCGGCGGCCGGCTGCGCACCGACGGCTGGGACACCGAGCTACGGTACGACCGTCCGGTCCGGACCGTGGTGCGCGGACGGCCCGCCGTCGTCACTGCCGGCTGGACCGCCGCCGACACCCTGGACGTGCGCTGCGGACTTCTCGGCGACGACCTCACGACCCGACGGATCCGCCTCGCCTGGGCCGCCGACGGCACCCTGGCCGTACGATCACAGGTGTTCGGCGAGGCCGCCCCCGGTGAGTGGGCGTTCCTGGCGGCCTACCGGCGGCGGTAGGTCAGGACGCGGAACCGCAGCCCCGACGACGACGTCGTCCACTCCGTCGAGTGCTCGGCCGCCCACTCAGGGCCGATCTCGGGGGCGAATGCGTCGCCCTCGACCTCCGTGTTGATCTCGGAGACCACGAGGACGTCGGCGATCGGGAGCGTCTCGTTGTAGACCTGTGCGCCACCGATCACCCAGATCTCGTCACCGCCCGGTGCGTTCCCGGCGATCTCCAGCGCCTCGCCGATGGACCCGGCCGCGACAGCATCGGCGTCGGCCACGCCGTACGGGCCACGCGAGGAGACCACGATGTTGGTGCGGCCGGGCAGCGGGCGCTTCGGCAGCGACTCCCAGGTGAGCCGGCCCATGACCACCGGGTGGCCCGACGTGGTCTTCTTGAAGTGGGCGAAGTCCTCCGGCACGCGCCACGGGATGTCGCCGCCGGCGCCGATGACCGGCCTGCCCGCGGCGTCGCGCGCCTGCCCCCAGATGAGCCCGATCATCAGACGGCGATCGGGGCCTTGATGGTGGGGTGCGAGACGTACCCCAGCACCTCCACGTCCTCGAACTCGTAGTCGAAGATCGAGTCCCGCGGTGCCAGCCGCAACGACGGGTACGGGTACGGGTCGCGCGCGAGCTGCGTCTCGACCTGCTCCACATGGTTGTCATAGATGTGCACGTCACCGCCGGTCCACACGAACTCGCCGACCTCGAGTCCCGTCTGCGCGGCGACCATCTGCGTGAGCAGCGCGTAGGACGCGATGTTGAACGGAACGCCGAGGAAGAGGTCCGCCGACCGCTGGTAGAGCTGGCAGCTCAGCCTGCCGTCCGCCACATAGAACTGGAACAGGGCGTGGCAGGGCGGCAGCGCCATGTCGTCGACCTCGGCCGGGTTCCAGGCCGTCACGATGTGCCGGCGGGAGTCCGGGTTGGTGCGGATCTGCTCGACCACCTTGGCGATCTGGTCCACGTGGCCGCCGTCGGGCGTGGGCCAGGAGCGCCACTGGACCCCGTACACCGGGCCCAGCTCACCCGACTCGTCGGCCCAGTCGTCCCAGATCTTCACGCCGTGCTCCTGCAGCCAGCGCACGTTGGAGTCGCCGCGCAGGAACCACAGCAGCTCGTACACGACCGACTTGAGGTGCACCCGCTTGGTGGTGATCAGCGGGAACCCCTGTGCCAGGTCGAACCGGATCTGCCGCCCGAACACGCTCCGCGTCCCCGTGCCGGTCCGGTCGCCCTTGCGAGTCCCGTTCTCGAGCACGTCACGCAGCAGGTCCTCGTACGGGGTGTCGATCTCGGTCATGCGATCAGCCTATGCCGTCAGGCCCGTGCGGCACCGGCAAGCCTGCTCGGCGTCGTCAGGCCTGCTCGGCACGGAGCCGCTTGAGCTGTTCACCACGGCGCCGGTACAGCACGCCGAGGGTCACGATCACCAGCGCCACGACACCACCGATGACGGCCCCCCACCCGGTGCCGCCGCGGAACGCGGGAGCGTCCACGTCGAGGATCCGCTCGCCCGCGTGCGCCGCCGAGGACGTACCCAGCACTATCCCGAGCGTCAGCAGGTTGGGCACGGCGAACAGCACGGCCAGCGCGACGAACACGCTGCGCAGCCGCCACGACCGCCGCGGCAGCACGGCCTGCCCCACCAGCAGCACGGGGACCGCCGTGAACACCGCCCCGACGACGATCCCCCACCACGCGCCCGCGGCGAACGAGCCGTCCACCGCGTTGCCGATCACCTGGGCCCACCACCGCGGCAGGAACGACGAGAGGAACAGGTAGACCAGCCAGACCGCCACGACGACGGCGACCACGGCCACCAACCGCTTGACCGTGTCGCGCCAGGTGGGTGCCCACCTGGCGCTCGTCGGGGTGGGCGCGGCCGGGGTCGTCGGTGCCGGGCCGTCCGCGGCCGGACCGGGTGTCGCCGGACCGGGTGTCGCCGGACCGGGTGTCGCCGGACCGGGTGTCGCACCTGCCGGTTCCGCGTCGTGCGGCGTCGGGGAATGCGAGGTGGGGCCGGGTACCTCAGGCTTGTCGCTCGGGATCTGCGCCATCACCAGATCGTCGCAGCGCCCGGCCCACCTTGCGCGGCGAACGGGAACGTCCGGGACACCGTCGGCGTTGAGATCTACGCCGACCGACCGGGACGCGCTGGACCCGACTCCGCGACCGTGTCGGTGACCAGTGGAAGGATGATCCCCATGACGGAGCAGACCACCACCTCGATGGCCACGAGCGCCGCAGGTACCGCGACCCCCTCGCCCACCGACCCGCTGTGGGTGGAGCGCAACGGCACCCGCACGTACACGGGCTTCTCGGCCCGCGGCGCCCGCGTCGAGATCGGGCCGGCGGAGTCCGGCGCGGTGTTCACACCGGGTGAGCTGCTGAAGATCGCGCTCGCGGCGTGCGCAGGGATGAGCAGCGACAGGGCCTTCTCGCGCCGGCTGGGAGACGACTACCGGACCAACATCCGGGTCGAGGACCCCAAGGACCTCGCGGAGGACCGGTACCCGGTCCTCACGGAGAAGTTCGAGATCGACCTGTCCATGCTCGACGACGAGGAGCGGGCGAAGCTCCTGATGATCGCACAGCGGTCGATCGACAAGGCGTGCACCGTGGGCCGCACGCTCAAGGCGAGCGCCGAGATCCCGCCCGCGCAGTTCAACCCCCCTGCGGAGGACTGAACATGACGGATGACAAGAAGCTGACCACGACGGATCGCACGGGCGGCACCGAGCCCGGCGGGGTCGTCAAGCCGGACAACTCGCTCGAGGTCACGCCCGCGGACTGGGTCAACTACAAGCCCGACGGGCCGTTGGACTACCTGGTCAACCGTGCGGTGACCATCCCGTCGACGAGTATCCACAAGCATGTGGACAAGGTACGGGCGCGGAACCCTGGCGCGACGCCTGCCGAGGTCATCCGGCTCCTCGAGAAGGAGTACCTGCGGGTCATCCAGACCACGGGCGGTGCCGTCGGTGCCGCCGCGGCGATCCCGGCGGTGGGCACCGCGGCCAGCGTCGCGCTGTCCACCAGCGACGTCGCCACGTTCTTCGCGTCGTCCGCAGCGTTCTCGCTCGCCGTGGCGGACGTGCACGGCATCGACGTCCAGGACATCCCCCGCCGTCGGGCCCTGCTGCTGGCCTCCGTGCTCGGGGACCAGGGCGCGCAGGACGTCGAGAACGCGATCGGCGGGTCCGGCGTCGCCTGGGGCAAGGTGCTGCTCACAAGCATGCCGCGCACCACGCTGCACCGGGTCAACAAGGCCCTGACGCACCGGTTCGTCCAGAAGCAGATCGCCAAGCAGGGCAGCCTCATGCTGGGCCGCATCCTGCCGTTCGGCATCGGCGCCGTGGTGGGCTGGGTCGGCGCACGGGCGCTGGGTCACACGGTGATTGCCCAGTCGCGGATCGCGTTCGGCGCCCCGCCGGACCGTTTCCCGCGCGTCATCGAGCAGAAGGACCAGAAGTAGCCCGTTCGAGGGTTCGGGGCCCCGCCGGCGCATATCCGTATTTGCTCGGCGGGATTCCGGGAGCCGCCCTAGGCTGCGGTGCATGGCGGACACGACGCACGGAGCACTCGCCCCGACGTACCACCCGTTGCCGATCACGATCGCGCGGGCGCACGGTACCCATGTGTGGGACACGGACGGCAACGAGTTCCTCGACCTGCTGTCGGGGTACTCGGCCCTGAACTTCGGGCACCTGCACCAGGGGCTCGTCGCCGCGGCGATGACGCAGCTGCGTCAGGTGACGCTCACGTCCCGTGCGTTCGACCAGGACCGCCTGGAAGAGTTCGCACAGCGCCTCGTCGAGGTGGTCGGGCCGCACACCACTGGCGGTGAGGACAGCCTCGTGGTGCCGCTGAGCACGGGCACCGAGGCCGTGGAGGCCGCGATCAAGGCGGTCCGGAAGTGGGGTCATGACGTCCGCGGTGTGCCCGAGGACCAGGCCACCGTCGTGGTCGCGACGGGCAGCTCGCACGGCCGCACCACCACGCTCGCCGGGCTCTCGTCCGACGCGGTGGTGCGCGACGGCTTCGGGCCGTTCGGACCCGGCTTCCGGCAGGTGCCGTTCGGCGACCTCGACGCGGTGGCCGCCGCCATCGACGACACCACGGTGGCCGTGCTCATGGAGCCGGTGCAGGGTGACGCAGGCGTCCTGGTGCCGCCGGACGACTTCTGGCCCGGCCTGCGCGAGCTCACCGCCCAGCAGGACATCGCGCTGGTCGCCGACGAGGTGCAGTCGGGTCTGGGCCGCGCGGGCACCACGCTCGCGTGCGACCTGTGGGACGTGCAGCCGGACCTCGTCTGCCTGGGCAACGCGCTGGGTGGCGGGATCGTCCCGGTCTCGGCGGTGATCGGCAGGCCGGAGATCCTCGGCGTCCTGACACCGGGCACGCACACGTCGACGTTCGGCGGCAACCCACTGGCCTGCGCCGTCGGTGTGGCAGCGCTCGACCTGCTCGCGACCGGGCAGTACCAGGCACGGGCTGGGGCGTCGGGCGTGGTGCTCAAGCAGCGGCTCGACGCGCTGGTGGCCCGTGGACTGCTCACCGAGGCGCGCATCGTCGGGCTGTGGGCGGGAGTCGACCTGGACCCGGCGTTCGGCACGGGCCGCGACCTGTGCGAGGCGCTCCTGGAGCGCGGTGTGCTCGCGGCCGACACCCGCACGACGAGCGTCTGCCTGGCCCCGCCGCTGTCGATCGTGCAGCCCGAGCTCGAGATGGCGCTCGACATCCTCGAGGAGTCGCTGGTCGCCCTCCGCGGTGAGCACTCCGCCGCGGCCTCGAACGAGGCGGCGGCCGACGGAGCGGCCGACGTGGTGGATGTCGACGCGGCGGGCGAGGCGGATGTCGACGCGGCGGACGAGGCACCCGGTGAGCAGCCCGACGGGGCGACGGACGAGGCGACGGACGAAGCATCTGGTGAGAAGCGCGAGCAGCCTGTGGACAAACTTGTGGACGGACCTGTGGACGACGCCGCCGACGCACCCGTCGGTGACCCCGGCGAGGCCCTCGCCGCCGACGCCGCGTCGGAACCGGCCGCCCCGCCGCGCGCCGTCAAGCGTGGCGCCGCCGCGAAGGGCAAGCGAGGTAGCTCCGAACTGTCACGGACCGCCGGCTGAGCGTAGGCTCCCCAGGGTGACCACTACGACGTCGTCCCCCACCGTCATGCTCCCGCCGCTCCCCGAGCTTCAGCAGGCCTACGCCGATCTTCAGGCCAAGGGCCTGAAGCTGGACCTCACGCGGGGCAAGCCGTCGGCGGAGCAGCTCGACCTCGCGGAGCCCATGCTGGCCCTGCCCGGCGTCGGCAACCACACCGACGACGCGGGCACCGACGCCCGCAACTACGGCGGACTCGACGGCGGGCCAACGATCCGGCGCATCTTCGCCGAGCTGCTGGGCCTGCCGGTGGAGCAGCTCCTCGCGGGCGGCAACGCCTCGCTCACGATGATGCACGACGTCGTCGCGTACGCGGAGCTGTTCGGCTTCCCCGAGTCCCCCAAGCCGTGGGCGCGCGAGGACAAGGTCCGCTGGATCTGCCCGGTGCCGGGTTACGACCGGCACTTCACGATCTGCGAGGCGCTCGGCATCGAGATGATCCCCGTGCCGATGACGGCGGACGGGCCGGACGCCGAGGCCGTGGCCGCGCTCGTTGCCGAGGACCCCACCATCAAGGGCATGTGGGTGGTCCCCACCTACTCGAACCCGGACGGCGCGATCATCACCGAGGACGTCGCCCGCGCGCTGGTCTCGATGCCGGCCGCCGCGGCCGACTTCCGCATCCTGTGGGACAACGCATACGCCGTGCACCACCTGACCGACGACGAGGTGACCAGTCCGAACGCCATCGCGCTGGCTGCCGAGGCCGGCAACCCGGACCGCGTGATCCTGTTCGCCTCCACGTCCAAGATCACGTTCGCCGGTGCCGGCGTCGCGTTCCTGGGCAGCTCGCCGGCCAACATCGCCTGGTACAAGAAGCACCTGTCGGCCGCCTCGATCGGCCCTGACAAGATCAACCACCTGCGGCACGCCCTGTTCTTCGGCTCGGCGGATGGTGTGCGCGAGCACATGCGCAAGCACCGCGAGATCCTCGCGCCCAAGTTCGAGGCGGTGGTGCAGATCCTGAACGAGCGCCTGGGCGGGTACGGCATCGCGTCGTGGACGGAACCCAAGGGCGGTTACTTCGTGTCGCTCGACGTGGCGCCGGGCACCGCGTCGCGCGTGGTCCAGCTTGCCAAGGAAGCGGGGATCGCCCTGACTCCGGCAGGTGCCACCCATCCGTACGGCACGGACCCGGAGAACAAGAACGTGCGTCTCGCGCCGTCGATGCCCCCGCTGGACGAGGTTCGCACCGCGATGGACGGCGTCGCGACCTGCGTGCTCCTGGCGGCCGCAGAGCCCACCCCGGCGAAGTAGAACCCCCGCGAAGTAGAACCCTGGCGAAGTAGAACCGCGGTCTTCGGCTTCGCGGGGGTTCTACTTCGCGGGGGTTCTACTTCGCCGCGGTTCTACTTCGCCGCGGTTCTACTTCGCCGCGGTTCTACTTCGCCAGGGTTCTATCTCGCGGGGGTGGGGTCACTCCGGGCAGTGCTTGTTCACCACGAGCACCGGGCACGCCGCGTGATGCAGCACCGCCTGGCTCGTGGAGCCCAGCAGCAGCCCCCGGAACCCGCCGCGGCCCCGCGAGCCCACCACCACGAGGTCCGACGCCGTGGAGAACTCGGTGAGCAGCTCCGCGCCCGAGCCGTCCAGCACGATGCGCCGGATTCGCATCCCGGGGTTCTGCGCCTCGTAGCGGTCGACCAGGACGTCCATGCCGGCCCCGATGTCGGCCAGCACCTGCTCGCGGTCGATGTTGGAGGGCAGCCACGCCAGCATGCCGCCGTTACCCACGGGGACGCCGGTGACGGCCGTCAGCTCCGCTCCCCATGCGTTGGCCTGCGTGATCGCGTGCTGCAGCGCCCGCTCGGCCTGCGGCGACCCGTCGATGCCGACGACGATGCGGCGCACCTCACGGATCTCCCCGGCCCCTGGCGCGACGGCGGCCGGCTCCGTCGCGGCCGGTGCGGGGTCGGTGCCCGGCGGCGTCCACGAGACACCACGGTTCTCCTCGGCCCGCAGCGGCACCACGACGACCGGGCAGCGCGCGTGGGCGGGCAGGGCAGACGACACCGTGCCCAGCAGCCGCTCCGTGAACCCGCCGCGGCCACGCGTGCCGACGACGGCGAGCCCGTAATCGTCGGACAGCTCGACGAGCACGCCCGCGGCGTCGCCCGTGGCGACCTCCGTGGTGGCGCGCACCCCGGCATCGGCCACCCGGGCCTCCGCCTCGGCGAGCACCGCCTTGGCACCCTCCTGGATGGTCGTGTCGTCGAGGGCGGCATACCCGCCGTCGAGCGACGCCGCCGTGAAGGACGGCAGGGAGTAGCTGCACACGATGTGCAGCGACCAGCCCACGCGGTGCGCGTAGGCGGTGGCCCAGTCCAGCGCGTGGAGACTCGCGGCCGATCCGTCCACCCCGACCAGTACGACCTCGGATCGTGTCATCACGAGCCCTTTCTGTGGCAGTGCACCATTGCACTCCCACGCTACCGGCGGCGAGCACGTTATGGGTAACCAGCAGCAAAAAGACAGCAGGATTTCGGCAAAGCAGAACGCCTGCCCGGTAGCCGGGCAGGCGTTCTGCTGTGTTGCTCCGCGGGCCGGGATCAGCCCAGACGGATGAAGGTGGGGTTCGACTGCCAGATGGGGCGGAAGTCCACGACCGTGCCCGGCTTGGAGGCGTCGATCATGGTGTTGCCACCTGCGTAGATCGAGACGTGACCGGGGGTCCACATCAGGTCGCCCGGCTGAGCCTGCGACGCCGGCACCTGGGTGCCGTAGCCGGCCTGGGCCGACGACGAGTGGGGCAGCGAGATACCGAGCTGCGCGAACACGTACTGGGTGAAGCCGGAGCAGTCCATGCCGCTCGGGCTGGCGCCGCCGGAGACGTACGGAACGCCGATGTAGCGGCTCGCGATCGAGATCACGGAGTTGCCGATGGCCGACGCGGGGATGTCGACGGAGGTCGTGCTGGTGGAGACAGTGCTGGCGGCGGTCTCCGCGGCCTCTGCGGCGGCTTCCTCGGCAGCCTTCGCGGCCTCCTTGGCAGCAAGCTCAGCCTGGTACTCCTCGTTCTCGGCCGCGGAGACCACGGTGACCGCGGCCTTCTCGACGTTGAGCTCGGCGTCCGGGGCGACGGTCACCACGGGAGCGTTGGACAGCGCCTCCCGGGCCTGCGACGTCAGCGCGTTGAGGTCGACCGAGTTCATCTTGGCGTGGCCGGTCTCGACGGGAGCGGCCTGCGCGGCCATCGCGCCGCCGAAGGTCGAGACGAGAAGCGCACCGCCCGCAGCGGCAACCGCGGTACGGCGACCGACCGCGGCGTTCTGGGCAAGCTCGGTGAGCGGAGTCACGGGTCGTCGCGCAGCACGATGGCGTGCGCTGGTCGTACGTGCAGTCACGTAGTACCTCTCCTTGAACGCCTTCGAGGTCAGCTGTCGGGTTCGGGTGGGAGAAAGCACCCGGCCTGGCGATCCCTGAGGACTGCCCGGCTTCACCCCGAGGACGCGCCCTGGCGTCCGATGGTGGGTCCCCCGCCTCTGTCATGCGGTCGTCTTGGGGCCTCGGCCGGTGACAGAGTTCGGCGTCCGTCCGAGGACTCCCACGAATAACTCCGCGGGAGCGGTCTGAACGTACCGGACCTCATGACGGATGTCACGTTCCGGCAACGAATGCCATGGGGTGTCGCGACTGCGGTCGCACCTTTCCGACAAAGCGGACGCGCTGGAGGTGCCCCGGGGGCGTCTCAGGCGGTGGCGACGAACAGGTGGCGAGCCAGGTCTTCCCCGAGCTCGAGCGCGGTCCCTGCGCCGTCGACCGTGACCGTGTAGGTGCCGTCGCCGTGCTCGGCGGTGATCCGGGCACCCGGCACCAGGCCGGCGTCGGAGAGTCGGGCGAGCAGCTCGATGTCGGTCTGCAGCGGCTCCGCGATACGCGTGAGCGACGCCGCGAGCGGCTCGCCCTTGATGCCCTTCTTGGCCGCGGCCTCGAACGCCGCCGGCAGCGAGATCACACCCGTCAGGAACGGGACGTCGGTGTACTCCTCGCCGAGCTCCGAGAGCCCTGGGATCGGGTTGCCGTACGGGTCGTGGTGCGGGTGGTCGAGCAGACCCACGAGACGCTTCTCGACGAGATCGCTCATCACGTGCTCCCACCGGCAGGCCTCGACGTGCACGTGCTCCCAGTCGAGCTTGATGACGTCGGTCAGCAGGCGCTCCGCGAGGCGGTGCTTGCGCATGACGCGCATCGCCTTGTCGTGGCCGAGCACCGTGAGCTCGAGGTGCCGGTCGCCGGTCACGATCACCAGGCCGTCTCGCTCCATCCGCGCAACGGTCTGCGACACCGTCGGACCGGAGTGCCCCAGTCGCTCCGCGATGCGCGCGCGCAGGGGCGTGATGCCCTCCTCGTCGAGCTCGTAGATCGTCTTGAGGTACATCTCGGTGGTGTCGATCAGATCCGTCACGTCAGCTCCCGTCGTGCGCGCAGCCGCCCAGTCTCCCCTGGACTCGTACGGCCCGGGCGTCGGCCCAGGTCCTAGTCTAGTTCTGTGCCACTGACAATCCCGACACAATTGCTGCCCGCCGACGGCCGGTTCGGCTCAGGCCCGTCCAAGGTGCGCCCCGGCCAGGTCGATCATCTCGTGGCGAACGCTCACGTGCTCGGCACGTCACACCGGCGGCCGCCGGTGAAGAACCTGGTGCGCCGCATCCGTGAGGGCGTCACGGAGCTGCTCGGCGCGCCCGACGGGTACGAGGTGGCGCTCGGCAACGGTGGCTCGACCGCCTTCTGGGACGTCGCCACCCTCTGCCTCGTGGAGCGCAAGGCGCAGCACGCGGCGTTCGGCGAGTTCGGCAGCAAGTTCGCCACGGCGACGTCACGCGCGCCGTTCCTGGAGCCCTCGCAGGTCATCTCGGCGGAGCCGGGCACGGTGGCCTACCTCGAGGCCGCCGACGACGTCGACGCGTACGCCACCCCGCACAACGAGACCTCCACCGGAGCCGTGGCCCCGGTGGTCCGCCCATCCGGGCCCGACGGCGCCGTCGTGCTCACGGACGGGACGTCGGGCGCCGGTGCGCTGCCGGTGGACCTGAGCCAGACCGATGCCTACTACTTCGCCCCGCAGAAGGTGTTCGCGGCCGACGGCGGTCTGTGGCTCGCGGTGCTGTCCCCCGCGGCGGTGGAGCGCGCCGCGCGGATCGAGGAGTCGGGCCGGTGGGTGCCCGAGTTCCTGTCGCTCACGGCCGCCGTCGAGAACTCGCGGCAGGACCAGACGCTCAACACGCCCGCCGTCGCGACGCTGCTGCTCCTGGCCGACCAGGTGGAGTGGCTCCTCGAGCAGGGCGGGCTCGAGTGGTCGGCGGCGCGCTGCGCGACGTCGGCCGAGATCCTCTACTCGTGGGCCGAGAAGCGGGAGTGGGCCACGCCGTTCGTCGCACGCCCCGAGGAGCGCTCGCCGGTGGTCGGCACGATCGACCTGGCCGAGGAGGTCGACGCCGGCCGCGTGCTCGCCGAGCTGAGCGCCAACGGCATCCAGGACGTGTTCGCGTACCGGAAGCTCGGGCGCAACCAGCTCCGCGTCGGCATGTACCCCGCCGTCGACCCGGACGACGTCGCGGCACTCACCGCGTGTGTCGACTACCTGGTCGACAGCCTCTGACCAGCCCGATCACGTCCGCAATATCCCTCGGACGGAGACTTCTGGCTATTGTCCGGGACACAGGGACTCTGTAACGTTTCCGCAACCTAGGGAACCATTCGAGGGGCTGTTCTACACCATGCCAGTGATTGACCACTTCACCTTCGGGATCGTGACGCCCTTGCTGGCGTACGCGATCTCCTGCACCGGAGCAGCGACGGGACTCGCGTGCACGTCCCGTGCCCGGGCAGCTACGGGCGGTACCCGTGCGGCGTGGCTCGTGTTCGGCGCCATCGCGCTCGGCGGGACCGGCATCTGGGTGATGCACTTCGTCGCCATGCTGGGCTTCTCCGCCTCCGGCGTCACCATCCGGTACGACATCCCGCAGACCCTCCTGAGCGCGGCGATCGCCATCGTCGTGGTCGGTGCGGGTCTGTTCATCACCGAGCTGGGCAAGCGAAGGCTTTCGGCCATGCTCGTCGGCGGTGCCCTGGCGGGCGCAGGCGTCGCGGCCATGCACTACATGGGCATGGAAGCGATGCAGATGTCGGCGGAGGTCGTCTACAACCCGGTGTTCGTCGCCGCCTCGGTCGTCATCGCGATCGTCGCTGCCACCGCCGCACTGTGGTGCACCGTCCACATCCGCGGCACGCTCGCCACGATCGTGGCCACGCTGGTGATGGGCATCGCCGTGACCGGCATGCACTACACCGGTATGGCCGGCGTCTCCGTGATCAACCCCGTGGACAGCGTCCCGGCAGGTGCCTCCACGATGCAGCTGCTGGTGCCGCTCGTCATGGCGGTCAGCGTCGTGACCTTCCTGCTCATCCTCGGCATCGGCCTCTGGCCCACCGAGGACGAGCTGCGCACGCAGGCCGAGTTCGAGAACCGGCTCAAGGCGCACAGCGAGCAGGGCCGGCGCTACGAGAACGTCGTGCCGCCGCAGGACGTACAGCCCGGGCCGGCCCAGTTCGCGCAGACCCACCGCGCGCTCTGACGTCTTCCCGGTTGCGGAACCGGAGCGCCCGGCCCCTCGTGGGGCCGGGCGCTCCGTCGTTTCCGGGGGTGTGACCACACCCACGTACCGTTAGCAAGGGTAATGACCTAGAATAGGCCGGTGTCGAGCTCCCGCAGTTCCAGCCGAAGCCCGGCCACCGTCGGTGGGGACCTCCGTGTCGCACTCACCCGGGTCTCGCGTCGCCTGCGCGCCGAGCGCGGCGAGGCCGACCTCCCCGAGGGCCAGTTCGGCATCCTGACCGTCCTGCACAAGCACGGCGAGATGTCGCCCGGTTCCCTCGCCGAGCACGAACGGGTCCGCCCACCGTCGATGACCCGGGCGGTGAACACGCTTGCCGAGCTCGGCCTCGTCGAGAAGGTGGAGCACGCGACCGACCGCCGCCAGGTCGTCGTGCGGCTCACCGCCGCGGGCGTACGCGAGGTCGCCGAGACCCGACGTCGTCGCGACGCCTGGCTCACCAAACAGCTGTCCACCCTGACCGGAGAGGAGAGAGAGATCCTTGCAGGAGCCAGCGAGCTCCTGATCCGGATCGCCGCTCGATGAGCGCCACTTTCGCCAGCCTGAAGTACCGCAACTATCGTCTTTGGTTCGCCAGCGCTCTCGTCGCCAACATCGGCACGTGGATGCAGCGCGTGGCACAGGACTGGGTCGTACTGACCCTCCTCACCAACAATTCCGGTGTCGCCGTCGGTATCGTCACCGCACTGCAGTTCATTCCGCACATCTTCCTGTCCGCGTGGGCCGGCCTCCTTGCCGACCGCGTCGACCGGCGCAAGCTCCTGATGCTCACGCAGGGGGGCATGGGCGTGCTGGGCCTGGGGCTCGGTGTGCTGGTGCTGTCCGGCGCGGCCGAGCTCTGGCACGTCTACGTGTTCGCCACCCTGCTGGGTGTCGTGAGCGCCGTCGACGGGCCCGTGCGCCAGACCTTCGTCGCCCAGCTCGTGCCGACCAAGCGGCTCGCGAACGCCGTCGGCCTCAACTCGACGAACTTCAACGCCGCGCGGCTCATCGGTCCCGGTGTGGCGGGACTGCTCATCGCCGCCGTCGGCACCGGATGGGTTTTCATCATCAACGGCATCGCGTTCGGTGCCGTGATCATCTCGCTCACCCGCATGCGCGACCTGCACGCCCAGCCGGTCGCCTCCCGCGCCAAGGGGCAGATCCGTGAGGGTCTGTCCTACATCCGCGGCCGGAGCGACATCGTGATGATCATGGTCGTCATGGGCGTGGTCTCGACGTTCGGCCTGAACTTCCAGCTGACGTCGGCCATGATGGCCCGCGTCGAGTTCGGCCGGGGTGCCGGCGAGTACGGCATCCTCGGTTCGGTCCTGGCGATCGGCTCGCTCGCCGGCGCGCTCCTGGCCGCACGGCGGGAGCGCCCGCGTGTGCGGCTCGTGATCGGTGCCGCGTTCGCGTTCGCGATCTCCATGGGCATCCAGGCCGTCATGCCGACCTATCTCGGGTACCTGCTGATGTGCATCCCGGTGGGCTTCGCCTCCCTGACGATGCTGACCTCGGCGAACGCCGCGATCCAGCTGTCCGTCGCGCCGGAGCTGCGCGGCCGTGTGATGTCGATCTACGTCATGGTGCTGCTCGGCACCACGCCGCTGGGCTCCCCCGTGGTCGGCTGGATCGGCGAGGCGTTCGGACCGCGCTACGCCGTGCTGATCGGCGCCGTCGCGACCCTGCTGGTCGCCGCGATCGCGACCGTGTGGGCGTACCGGACCTGGCACGTGCGCGTGCACGCCCGGTTGTCCCGCTCGCGCCGCATCCCGCGCCCGTACCTCACGGTGGAGTACCCGCCCCTGGCCCGGGAGCCGGAGCCGGAGAAGCAGGCGCTGGCGGCCTGACCCCGCCTGCCCCCGCCCGCCCCCCCCCGCTGCCCCCCGCCGCCCCGCCGACCCAGCGATCTGGCCCAGAAACACCCCTGTTTCTGGGCCAGATCGCTGGGTGGGCGCATTTGCGAGGGTTCCGACCACCCGCCGCCCGACGTCGTCCACAGCGCGAATCCCAGGGCGTTGTCCACAGAGTGGTACTCCGTGCCCGGCGCCCTCCGGCGGAGGCTGCTGAGGTGGAGGCATGTCCACCAACTTCACGTTCCCGCGTGCCGCCGAGCGGCTCCTCCGACGTCAGGCGGGGCTCCTGTCCACCGTTCAGTGCGAGGAGCTCGGCATCGGGCGCGAGACACGGCGACGCCTGGTCAGACAGGGTCGGTGGACCAGCCCCGCGCGCAGCGTCTACGACACCGACCCGGTGCCCCTCGACAGCCGGAGCAGGGACGACTGGTTCGACCATGCCGCGAGGTGGCACACCTGGTTCGCGCTCCTCGTGCACGGCCCGGAGGCCATCGCCACCGGCTGCTGCGCGCTGGTCCTGCACGGTGTGGCCGGGTTGCCACGGGGATTCCCGCTCGAGGTCACGCGAGACGACCGGTCGCCCCGACGGTCCCGGCACGGGGTCGCCGTCGTCGACTACTACGCGGCGTTTCCCACGACGTCGGTCAGCGGACGTCAGGTCGCCCGGATCGACCACGCCGCCGCCCAGGCCCTGCCGAAGCTGCCACGGCAGAATGCCCTTGCCGTTCTCGACGACCTGGCCCGGCGGCACGGGTTCACACCGGACCGGCTCACCGAGCTCCACGAGCTCGTCCGACGGCGGCGCGGCGCCGCGCGGTTGCACGACCTGTTCGGACTGGTCGACGGTCGCGCCGACTCCCCCGCCGAGTCCTTCGCACGACTGTCCTGCCACGACAACGGCGTGCCGCCCGACGACATCCAGGTGCGGATGGTGGTGGGCGGCCAGGTCGTGGCACGTGTCGACCTCGGCTGGAAGCTGCCGGACGGTCGCTGGCTCGTGGTCGAGATCGACGGTCTCGGCCCGCACAGCTCGCCCGAGGCGCTGGTCCGGGACGCACCCCGGCAGAACCAGCTCCTCGCATCCGGGCAGCTGATCATGCTGCGCTTCAAGCCGGCCGACAACAACCGACCGGGTGGCGTCGGCGCACGAATCGCCGAGGTCCTGGCCACCCACAGCTGGCGGCCAGGCCGCTACGACACCGTGGGTACCCCGGTTCGCCTGCCAACCCAGTGATTCGGCCCGGAATCACCGGGGATTCCGGGCCGAATCACTGGGTTGGCGCGAAGGCAGAGGCGAACCCCGCCTCAGATGCCCACCGCGGTCCGGATCGGGCCCATCAGGAAGTAGACGACGAACAGCACCGCCGCCACCCACAGCAGCGGGTGGACCCGGCCGACCTTGCCCACCGCGACCTTGAGCAGCACGAACGAGATGACGCCGGCGCCGATGCCCACCGTGATCGAGAACGCGAACGGCATGAGCACCATGGTGAGGAACGCCGGGATGGCCACCTCCAGGTCGGTCCAGTCGATACCCGTCACCTGGACGACCATGAGGAACCCGACGATCACGAGCGCGGGGGTGGCCGCCTCGTGCGGCACCACCTCGACCAGCGGCGAGAGGAACGTGGTCAGCAGGAACGCCACGCCCGTCGTCACCGCGGCGAGACCCGTGCGGGCGCCGTCGCCCACGCCGGACGCCGACTCGACGTACGCCGTGTTGGACGACACCGAGCCGACACCGCCGCCCACGGCGGCCAGGGAGTCGACCACGAGGATCTGCGTGGTGCGCGGCGGGTTGCCCTTCTCGTCGAGCAGCTTGGCCTCGCCGCCGATGGCGACCATCGTGCCCATCGTGTCGAAGAAGTCGGCGATGAGCAGCGTGAACACCAGCAGGATCACCGCTACCGGCCCGATCGCCTCCCAGGAGCCCAGGAGCGAGAACTGGCCGATCAGCGAGAAGTCGGGCAGCTGCACCACGGACTCCGGCAGCGCGGGCACGTTGAGTGCCCAGCCGCCCGGGTTGTCCTCCGTGCGCCCGCCGATGCCGCCGACGGCCTCGACGACCACGGCGAGCACCGTCGAGGCCACGATCGCGATGAGGATGCCACCGCGCACCTTGCGCACCACGAGCACCGCGGCGAGCAGCACACCGAACGCGAACACGAACAGCGGCCAGGCACCGAGCGACCCACTCATGCCGAGCTCGGTGGGCGTCGCCAGCGAGGCAGGAATGCGCACGAAGCCCGCGTCGTACACGCCGATGAACGTGATGAACAGGCCGATGCCGACGCTGATCGCGATCTTCAGCTCGCGCGGCACCGCCCGGAACACCGCCTCGCGGAAGCCGGTGACCACGAGGAGGAGGATCACCAGGCCCTCCATCACGACGATGCCCATGGCGTCCGCCCAGGTCATCCCGGGCAGCGCCGCCACGGAGAACGCGACGACGGCGTTCAGGCCGAGGCCTGCCGCGAGCGCCAGCGGGAAGTTCGCGACGACGCCCATGAGGATCGACATGACGCCGGCCACGAGGGCGGTCGCCGCGGCGATGGCCGTGAGGTCGCCGCCGTCGGTGCCGCCGCCGAGGAACTGCCCGGTGCCGTCGGGTACGTTGCCGAGGATGAGCGGGTTGAGCACGACGATGTAGCTCATCGTGAAGAAGGTGACGAGTCCGCCACGCACCTCCGTCCACACGGTGGAGCCACGTTCGCTGATCCGGAAGAACCGGTCGATGGCGCCGCGCGCCTGGGCCTGGTCGTGAGCCATGGTCCGATATTCCCCTTTGCTACCCGATGTTGCCCGACGACGTACCGCGCACCGCGGCCAGGAGCATCTGCTCCACGGACGGCACGCGGGTCAGCACGTAGTCCACGCTGAGGTGATGGAAGTCCCGGTAGACGGGGTGGCTGGTGTCTCCGATACCGCACGTGCTCTCGTCACAGGTCTCGGACCACACACCGTCCCAGGTCGTCACACCGTACTTCTTCCAGACGGCAGCGCTGATGTCCGGTAGGTCACCGTTGGATTTCTCGGCCTCGGCGCGCGTCATGCTGCAGTCGCCGATGCGGGGCCAGGGCCGGGTGAGGCACTCGAGCGGGTCGATGTCGAGCTGGGGGTTGTCCTCGACGGCCACGACGTGGGGCGTCACGGCGGTGAGGTGTGCGAAGAGGGCGTCGTTCGCACTGGCCCAGGCGCTGCGCACGTCGTCCTCGGTCATCCGGGTGCCGTCGGGGTGCTGCATGCGGTCGGTGTAGATCTGGGCCTGGCTGACGACGACGGCGTCGGGCCCCAGGTCGTCGACCACCCGCAGCGACTCCCGCTGGAAGTCGCCGCACGGCCCGCGTTCGGCGGGCTGTTCGACGTCGACCTCGGCGGCGGGGCACCCGTGCCGCCAGCGGACGGCGAGGCGCAGGCCGGTGTCGCGCGCCGCGACGTCGAACGCGGGGATCCAGTGCATGGCGTGGGAGTCGCCGAGGAGCAGCACGGTGGTGGTCGCGTTCACGTCGCCGAGCAGGCACACGTCGGTGCCCGACGTCGTCGTGGTGGTCTCGGTGCACCCGTAGGGCTCGGGCTCGGCGCCGGCGACGACGGCGGAGGCGTACGGCTCGCGTTCGAGCACGGCGCCGCCGGCGATGCGGGTGCCGACGGTGACGGCGCCCACGGTCAGGCCGATCACGAGTGTGACGGCGGCGGTGCGCCGCCACGACTTCAGGGCGGTGCTGAACCGGATCGGGTTCTCCACCCAGTGGTAGGTCGCGACGGCGGCGCCCAGCGCGCCGAGCGAGGCGAGCACCTTGATCCAGACGGCGTCGTCCTGCACGGCGGCAGTGGTGAGCACCACGAACGGCCAGTGCCACAGATACCAGGAGTAGGAGACGTCGCCGAAGCGCTGCATGAGCGGCAGGCCGAGCACGCGGTCCACCCACGTGCCCGCGGCCGGGACGCTGCCCGCGGCGAGCACCAGCAGCGCCCCGCTCACGGGCAGGAGGGCGATGGTGCCGGGGAACGGGTCGGTCTCGTGGACGAACGCGAGGGAGAGGGCCAGCAGCGCGAGACCGGCTGTGCCGAGCAGCGCTCGGAGCACCCGCGGCGGCACCCCGGTGCGGCCGGGCAGCCGCTCCCACGGCAACGTGGCGACGAGGGCCGCGCCCGCGAACTCCCAGGCCCGGGTGGGCAGGATGTAGAAGGCCCAGTCGGGCGCCGCCGCCGTGAGCCAGACCGAGGTGGCGAGCGACACCACGAACGTGCCGGCGAACAGGGCCTGCAGCGTGCGGCGGGCGGGGATCCGCACGCGCCGGGCAAGGACGACGGCCAGCAGGATGAGCAGCGGCCAGAAGATGTAGAACTGCTCCTCGATGCCGAGCGACCAGGTGTGCAGGTAGGGGCTCGGGGTGGCGGAGTCGGAGAAGTAGTTCTGCCCCTGGTACGGGAACAGCAGGTTGGACACGAACAGCATGGCCGACGCGCCGTGCCAGGCGAGGCGCCCCCAGACCAGCGGCGACAGGAGCAGCACGCATCCGACCAGCGTGACGATCACGACCAGCGCGAGCGCCGGAACGAGCCGCCGCATGCGGCGCGTCCAGAACTGGACCAGGTCGACGGTGCCGCTGCGGCCCACCTCGCGCAGCAGCAGCGAGCTGATGAGGTAGCCGGAGATCACGTAGAAGACGTCGACGCCGGTGAACCCGCCTGGGATCGCTATCCCCGCGTGGTAGACGACGACCGCGAGCACGGCGACGGCGCGCAGGCCGTTGATGTCGGTGCGGAACGGGTGGCCGGCGCCGGGCGCGCCGGACGTGGGCTCGGCCCCGGGACCGCGAGGCTCGGGGGACGGCCCGGACCGGTCGACGGCGGTGGTCGTCGCCTGCGCCATTGTTCTCCTGCGATCGTTCCGGACGGGGTGCGCGGCTCACACCATAACGGGCCCGCCGGGTCGACCTGACCGGTATCTGGGGAGGGTGTGAGGAGAGTCGGCCACCACTGCGCTGCGGCTCAGCCGAGGAACACGTGCGAGCAGATCAGCACGGGTGCGTAGTCGGAGCCGCCGTCGCGCACGCAGCCGATGGCGCTGCGCCTCAGGTCGGCCGCTACGAGGTTGTCGCGGTGGGACGGCGAGTCCAGCCACGCCTGCACCACGTCCTGCGGTGGGTGCGCGGTGCGGCTGAGGTTCTCGGCGGCGATCGTGCCGCCGGGGCAGCGCTGCTTCACGGGCGGCAGGGGCGCGTGCACCAGGTCCGGGGCCCCGATCAGGGCGGTGGCTCGGTCGACGGCGACCGCCTCGAGGCAGTCGTCGTGCTGCAGGGTCGGCACGTCCACCTGTTCGCGGGTCGCGTTCACACCCTCTTCCAGGGCTGCCGCGTACTGCTCCCGGTCGGCCAGGTCCACGTCGACGGACGGCGTCCAGGTCGCCTCGGGGACGGCCGTCATCTCGGACCCCGAGCGGGACGGCCCGCCGAACCCCGCGGAGCAGGCGGTGAGCGTGGCAGCCGTCAGGAGGACGACGGCGAGGCGGGCGGGAGCGCGGTGCACGACCTCGATTCGACACCGGCCGCTCGCCGGGCACAAGCGGGGCGCGCCGGTCGAGGGCGTTACCGGAGAAAGTCGAGCTCCGTCACCGGAGGAAGACGTGGGCGCAGATCATCACCGGTGCGGCCGGATCCCCGCCGTCCGGCACGCACGCGATCGCGCCGCGGGTCAGGTCGCCGTTGAGGATGTTGGCCCGGTGCCCCTCGGAGTCCATCCAGCCCTGCGCCGCCTCGGCGGGCGACCAGCCGCCCTTGGCCAGGTTCTCCGCCACCGCCATGGTGGGGCAGGCCTCGAAGATCGGCTCGAGCGGCGCGTGCGCCAGCTCCTGCCCGATCAGCGCCTGCGCCCGGTCGAGCGCCACGTCGTACGCACAGGCGTCGTGGGCCAGGGCGGGCAGGCCGTTCGCCGTCCGGTGCCCGTTGACGGCGTCCTCCAGCGCTGCCGCGTACTGCACGGAGTCGGTCAGGTCTGCCGCGCCGCCGGAACCACCGCCGGAACTGCCACCGGAGCCACCGCCACCGGACCCGTCACCCGAACCACCGCCCGGGGTGCCGCCGTCCGCGTCGTCGCCCGCCCCGGGCAGAGGGTCGCGTCCGCCGCCGCGGGACGCCGAGTCGCTCGGCGCCGGCTGCACCTCCACCGCCGCCGCCTCCAGGCTGTGCTTCCCCGTGATCGCGCCCACCGAGGTGGGGTGCGGGGACGGTGCGGGCACCGCGGGTGCGGCCTCGCCCACGACGCCGGGGGCTATGCCCGGTGCCGGCATCGGCTCGGCGCCGGGCATGAGGAGGCCGGCGCAGGCCGTGAGGCCCAGGCCCGTCACCACCGCCAGCATCGTGTGCGCGACGGCCCTGCCCGGGGCGCGCCTCGGCCCGGCCACGGACGACGTCGTACTGCGTGCTGGGGACACAAGTACGGACAATACCGGCGATCACGACGATGCGGAATGCCCGGGCATCCCCCGTGAGCCCTGTTGGCGACCCCGGCGTGCCCGTGCCACGGTGTGGGGCACCGATCGCTCCGTGCGTCCACGAGGAGGTCCGATGCCCACCCGGCCCTTGAACCGGTCCGCCGTGACAGGGCGGCTGGCCACGGCCGACCTGGCCGGGCTCGCCCTGATCCACCGGGTACGCAGGCGTCGGCTGACGCTCATCCCGCCCGAGGTCCTGGGCGAGCTCCGGGACCGGATGCGTGCCGTCGAGTCGGCCCGTGTCCCCGGCAGCGTGATCGAGGCGGGCTGCGCTCTGGGCGGCTCCGCGATCGTGCTCGCGGCGACGAAGCGGCGCGACCGGCCGATGGCGGTGCACGACGTGTTCGGACTCATCCCTCCCCCCAGCGAGGCGGACGGCGAGGACGTGCAGCGCCGGTACGAGCTGATCTCGGCGGGTGAGGCCACGGGGCTGGACGGTGATGTCTACTACGGCTACCAGGAGAACCTGCGCGACCGGGTGGCACAGAACTTCCGGGACTGCGGTATCGACCTCAAGGAGCACCACGTCTCACTGGTGGAAGGTCTGTTCCAGGACACGGTGCGGCCCACGGCCCCCGTGGCCCTGGCCCATGTCGACGGCGACTGGTACGAGTCCGTGCGGACCTGCCTGGAGCGCGTCTGGCCGCACCTCTCGGTGGGCGGGGCCATCGTGGTGGACGACTACTTCCGCTGGTCGGGCTGCCGCACGGCGGTGGACGAGTTCCTCGCCGACCGGACCGACGTGCGGGTGGAGACGCGGCGCCGGCCGCACCTCGTCAAGGTGTGACCGCGGAGCCGCCTGGCACCCACGTCGGAAATGCCGGGGCGATCGGACGATTCAGGTCGCACGCACCACATTCATCGCATATTTTTGCGGGGCACCAGCCACCATTCTGCAGCCGAGCACTGAGGTTTCCCGATGTCCGGAACGAGCACGAGCAGCATGCCCTGGAAAGACCGCCGCATGGTGTTCATCGGCGGCCTGCACCGCAGCGGCACAGCCCTCGTCTCCCGAATCCTGGCTTCAAGTCCGAATGCTTCTGCATTGACTGGTACAGGCGCCCCCCTGGACGAGGGCCAGCACATTCAGGACATTTATCCGGGCGGTCTGGGAAATACCTCTGAATGGTCGTTCCACCCGCAGGCGCACCTCACCGAGGAGGACGCGCAGCGCGTGCCCGACGCGGGCGAGCGGCTCTGGCGGAGCTGGTCGCCGTTCTGGGACCTCGACCGCACGGTGCTCGTCGAGAAGTCGCCGCCCAACCTGACGAAGATGCGCTACTTCCAGGAGATCTTCCCCGGGTCCCGCTTCGTCGTGGTGACGCGGCACCCCGTGGTACAGGCGCTGGCCGTGCGCACCTGGGCCACGCGCACCCGGGGGCGGTACACCTACGGTTTCCCCCGGCTCGTCGAGCACTGGGTGCACGCGCACGACGTGTTCGCCGAGGACGCCCTGCACATCGAGAACCTCCTCGTGCTGCGGCACGAGCACCTGGTGCGCCAACCCGCCCGAGAGATCGCCCGGCTGGCGCAGTTCCTGGAGCTCGAGCTCGACGTCGACGCGGTGGACACCGCCGACGCCGGGCGGAGCAACCGCTACGCCGACCTCTGGCGCACCGGCGGACGGGCGGAGCTGGCGGGCCGTGTCCGGCGGCACGTGTCCCACCTCGGTTCGCGGCGTGGCACACCACGGGCCGACCTGCTCCGGGACATGACCGACGCCGCCCTGCTCCCCCGCTACCGGAACGTGGTCAACGAGCACCTCGGTGACCGGATCCGCGCGCACGGCTACGACCTCGACACGTTGGACGACGCCACGCCGTGGTCCCCGGTAGTGCACGTGCCCCCGGCGCCGCTGGCAGCAGACGCCCGATGAGCGCGCCCCGCCGCATCGTCTACGTCACGGGCGCCGGCCGATTCGGCACGAGCATGCTCACCCGGGTACTGCGTGAGTTCGCGCTGCACGTACCCGGACCCGAGGTCGCGGCGGACGCGACCGACCCGCAGGGCTTCCCCGAGCCGCAGTGGGTGGTGGACCTCCACACCTCGATGCTGCGGTCGGCCGGCGTGCACGCGTGGGACCCCCGCCCTCTCGCCTGGCACCTCGTGGACCGGGCGGGCACCGACGGGAACGCGCTCGGCCGGATCCGGGCGTGGCTCGACATCCAGGTCACGCGGCGCGGGGACCTCGTCGTCAACGACCCGCGGCTGCCGTGGTTTCTCGAGCTGTGGCGGGAGGCTGCCGCGGGTACGAGCTCCCGGGTGTCGTGCCTCACGACGCTACGCCCGCCCACCGAGGTCGTGGTGGCCGAGTCCGAGGGCCACCAGGGGCAGGACATGGTGGACCGGGTGTCCGGGTGGATCAACCTGATGCTCGGCACCGAGCTCGCGACCCGCGCCACCCCGCGCGCATTCGTGCGCCACGGCGACCTGGTCCACGACTGGGACGAGCCGGTCTTCGGCACTGCCGCCGCGCTCGACCTGCCGATGGTCGACCCCGAGAACGTCTCCGCCGTCAACCGCGTCGACGCGCTGCTCGAACCCTGGACAGCCGGCGCCGGGGCCACGTGGCGCGACGTGCCCGTCCCGGCACCGCTGCGCACCCTCGCCGACGACACGTGGTCCGCGCTCGACACCCTGCCCGACCACGACGACGCCGGGGTCCGGGCCGAGTTCGACCGGCTGCGCGCGCTGTACCCGTACGTCTACCGCAAGGTGGCGGCGCCGCCGTCCCGGCGGATCGCGCGCATGGTGCAGGCCGACGTCGTACCGCCCGCCGTCCGGCAGAGCGTGACGGGCATGTTCCGGCGGTCACCGGACGCCGTGGACTGAGGGACGGTCACCGCACGACCCGCGCGGGCACAAGGGCTCGGGGCTGCTCACCGTCGCCGCCCGGCGCCAGGGGCCACCTTGCGATAGACCTCGGCGTGGCGCAGGCCCACCAGGTCCCAGTCCCGCTCGTCCAGGTGGGGGCGGGTTCCGCGCCCACGGGTCAGCCGGGCCGCCACGAGGGCGCGCAGCAGGTCGCCGCGCTTCAGCACTCCGTCGAACATGATCACCCAGCCCTCGCCGACCTCTCGGGCGAGAGCGTCGGTGACGGCGTTCCGCGGGACGAGCACCGGACGATCCAGCGAGAGGGCGAGCAGCACCGCGCCGGAGTTGTGCATCGCGGTGTAGTGCAGCACCACGAGCTCGGCACGGCGCACCTCGCGGGCCAGCACCTCGTCGGGCACGAGCTCCAGCAGCGCGGTCACGCGCTCGTCAGACGCCGCGAACCGCATGATGCGGCCGGCGAGGTCGGCATCGCGCGGTGCGCCCACGATGGTCAGGCGCATCGACGGGTCGTCGACGGCGCCGAACACCTCCAGCAGCTGGTCGATGCCCTTGTGCGGGCGGATCAGCCCGCACTGGACGAGGCGCCCGGGCTCGGGCGTCGTGGCAGGGTCGGGTGGGAAGACCGACCGGTAGTGGCCGTGCGGGATCGTCACGCTCCGCGCGTCCTGCGGCAGCGTCGTCGTCGGGTTGAGCCGGATCCACAGCGACGTCCTGCGGTCGAGCGCGTTCACGAGCCGCTGCTCCGCCCGGTCAGCGGGCTGGTGCGACGCGAGGTCGTGCGCGGTGCGCACCACGGGCGTCTCGTCCAGATCGAGCCGCAGGAGCAGCGCCGCGGCGAGCAGCCGCCCGACCAGTCGGCCCACGCGCGTGCGCTGACGCACCAGGAGCTCCGGCCAGTGCACGTGGAACACGTCGTAACCCCCGAAGAGCGCGCGCGGCCACGAGAACGTCAGGACCTGGATCTCCGAGGATGCGGCGCCGATCATGTGGTCCACGTACTGCGTGGTGCCGTCCGGCGCCGGGAGGGCATGCAGCACCCGGATCCGCGGGCCGGGCCGGGACACGGCGCCCGTCCGTCCCGCCGGGTCGCCAGCGGTACGGAGGCCGCTCCTCACACGTACCACGCCCCTCGCCGCACACAGACCTTTGTTCCACCCCAGGGAAATGCAATGAACTGCACTCCTCTCCCAGCAACAGAAATGAATGGTATTCCAGCGAACAATGGTCCGCATCCGGGGCCGTCCTGGTCGCGCCGCAGGGCGTGGACGGCGGCCGGTGGCTGATCTCACCCCGCACAGGACGCATTTCAACGGGCTTGACGAGCCCTTGTCCGTAAACTGACAAGGTGCCAACGATCCGCACCCTGCTGGCCCACCCCGAGGAGCGCCGGCCCAGCCCGCCCGCTCCGCGCGCCGACCTCTTCCGGGTGTTCGGCGCGGGCATCGGCGTGTTCGCGGTCGGTCTCGTGGTGACGCTGGTCCTGCACCTCACAGGGCGGGACAGCCTCGAGTCCATGGGAATCTGCGGCACCGGTATGGTGCTCGGCGTGCTCGGCCTGCTCTGGGCCCGCCGCCACCGGTAGGCCCGGTCAGTAGTCCCAGGCACGCTCCGCGTCCAGCGCCTCGGCACGGGCCGGGTCCCGGAGAGCCGCCTCCAGGAGCAGCGCGTCGGCTCCCGTGAGCTCGGCAAGGGCGCGGGCCAGACCTTCGGCCGAGGCCGCGTGCGCGACGGCGGCGCGCCCACGGCCGTCCTCGGTGTCGCCCGCGCCGGTCACCCACCACGCGACCCGTGCGCCCTCGACCGTGAGGACGTCGTGCCGGCGCCAGGTCGGCGGCGCACCTGGCGCGAGCGCCCGCACCCGCGGGTCGAGCGCCACCTGCTCGCCCGGTCCGTCGGGTGCGACGTCGGAGTCACCCTCGGTGGGCAGGTCGAGCAGGGCGGCGAGAGCCTCCGCGACATCGGGCGGCGCGGGTACGACCGGGCCGAGCTGGGCCCAGCGGGGCGACGCGGCGACGGCGAGGTCGTCGGTGCTCTCGACGGTGACACTGGCTGGGCCGAGGGCGGGGAGCCGCGCCGGGCTCATGGGCCCGGCGTCGGACGTCCGCGCCAGCGCGGCAAGGCCCGCCCAGACGGCGCGCGCGACGTCCACGGTCACGGCCCGTTCCCCGCCGTCCCGTGGCACGGGCAGACGCTCCAGCACCGCCGACCACAGGTATCCGGGCAGGTCAGCAAGGCTGTGGAGCCCCCCGAGCGCGGTCAGCACGCTCTCGTCGAGCCCGTCCGTCTCCGGTGGGGCGGGCGGCAGGAGGGGCGTGTCCCCGAGGGCGAACGGCGCGCCGAGCCGACGCCGCAGGAACCACGCCGTGTACGACGCCGCCTCCCGCCCCGGCGCGTCCGGGGACCGCACGGGGGTCAGGAGCGCGCGCCGCAGGTCCAGATCCGCGGAGACCCGGCGGAGCACCGCTGCGAGGCCCTCGCGAGGTGCCCGCCCGGACGGTTCGTCGAGTTCCGCGACACCGGTGTCTCGTATCGCGTCGAGGTCAGGGACCGCCTCCACGTCTCCGATCCATGCGCCCGCACCGAGCTCGTCCGCGAGGTGGTCGAGGTACTCGTCCCAGTCCGCGAGCCAACCGGCGGGATCGTCGGGGCCGTAGTCGGGTTCGTCGCCGTCCGCGGCCAGCACGTCGTGCACGCGGTAGATGCCCAGGTCGGAACGCGCCCCGGCAGCGGCGAGGGCGTCCCGCCCCCACCGGTCGACGACGTCGTCCCGCACCGGAGCGAGGTCCAGGTTCTCCGCGGCCCACGTGCCGGGGAGTGCTGTATCGCGCAGCGGCACGACGTCGCCGTCCGCCACGACGGGCAGCTCACCCAGCCAGAACGGAAGGTCCGGGGTGTCCTGGTCGACGACGGCGCGGCGCACCAGCTCGAGCACGGCTGCGACGGTGTCCACGGTGGACAGGTCTTCTGCGCCGGATCCGTCGGCGGATCCGTCGGCGGATCCGTCGGCGGCGGGCGCTGCCAGGAGCGCGTGTGCCAGCCGGTCGGGGTCGCCGTCGTCCAGCACGTCCTCGGCGGCGGCCAGGGCCGTCGACCGGACCGCGTCGTCACCGAGCAGGCCGAGCGGCGTGGTCCGCGATGCTCCAGCACGCTCCAGCACGGGGTGCGCCGCGTCCGGGTGCACCACGCGGACGCCGAGCCCACGGGCGACGCCGACGAGGTGCGGTGTGTCGAGCAGTACGGTCCCGCGGGCGCCGCGGGTCACCCGCCCGTCGGCGAGCGGGAGCGGTGCGCCGGCCATCGCCTCGGTCACGGCGGGTTCGCCGACATGCGCCGCGAGGGCGTCGAGCGCCGCGCGGACGGTTCCGGGAACAGGCGGGAGCGCCTCGACCAGGTCGGTGAGGTCTACCGACCGGGCGCCGAGGGACCGCACGAGCGGCTGGTGCCGCACCGGGACGGTGACCAGGGCGTCCGGGGAACCCGTCGCGAGTGCCCGGGCGAGCACCGGGTCCTCGCCGAGCGGTCCGGCGAGGAACGCTGCGTCGCGCGGCGCCACGCGGCGGACCCCGGCGTCGGCACCGTGGTCCAGGACGTCCTGCGGCAGCAGCGGGGTGTCGTGCAGCACGTCGGCGGCGGCGGCGCGGATCGCGGCGTCGACCTCGCCCGCCGGGAGCCCGGTCGGCACCAGGCCGAGGACGTCGCGTTCGTCGGCGACCTCCCCCAGGAACGCGGCGTACGCGCGGCCGGCCTCCGCGGCCACCCGGTCCGACGTCGGCCCCGGCAGCACACCCCGCCGGCCCGGGTCCACCGGGAAGGACGCGATGAGCAGCGCCGGGATGGTGAGCCGCACATCGGTAGGGGTCGGCGCGTGCAGTGCCGTGCTCACGGCCGCACGGCGGCCCGCGGCGGGGACCGCCCAGAGCACCGACCAGTCCGGACGACGTGCCTCGGACGGCAGGGTGTCGTCGGGATCGAGCGTCCCTACGGCGCGGTGCACGCGCCACCGCGAGCCGACGTCGCGCAGCACGCGAGATCTTCCCGCCGACGCGGCGTCGTCCGCCGAAGTACCCTGCTGACCTGCGAAGTCGTCCTCAACGACCACCTCGTCCAGCGAGGGAAGGGCAAGCAGCAGCGCGTCGTCGAGCGCTTCGAGCTGGGTGTGGACGGCGGCCACGGCGTCGGCGTCGCGCAGCACGAGCTCGACCACGGTGTCGGGCTCGTCCGACGTCGTCGCCGGGGCGGGGAACGGGAGCCGCAGCACGGGCAGCGCGTCGCCCCGAGCGGCGGCCTCGTGCGCTACCGAATCCGCGATGGGATCGGTCGGATGCCCTGAGATCGGTCGTTCAACCGACCGATCTCGCACCAACCGACCGATCTCATCGCTCGGGCGTGAGGGCTGACCCCTGTCGGTGGCCAGGTTGAGGCCTAGCTCCGCGCGCGTTGCTGCGAGAGAGAACCGCACGCCGCCGGTGCGGGAGCGGACCAGCACCTCGTCCGCGACGGACCGCACCGCCGCGAACCCGACCCCGAACCGCCCCACGACACCGGCGGGCACCGTAGCCGTACTGGTCCGGGGCGCTCCCCCGGGCTGGGCCCCCGGGGTCTCGACACCGCCGTCGCGCGCCGCCACCTTGGCCGACGCCCGCAAGGATGCCAGCGAGGCAACACCCGCGGCGTCGAGCGGCATACCCGTGTTGGCCGCGACGAGCCGCCAGCCCCCGGCACGGGCCCCGCCCGCGAAGATCTCTGCACCAGGCGCGCCACTCCCCACCGGGGCGTCGCGGTTCACCTCAGCGCCCGTGCGCTCCAGCCGCAGCGTCAGCCGGCCGGGTACCCCGGCCCGCACGGCGGCGTCGGCCGCGTTCTGCGCGAGCTCCCACACCACCCGGTCGCGGTAGTAGCCGCGCGCGTGGTCCTCCTCGGAGTTCGCGTCCTCGCGAAAGCGCGTCGGCGACGCGAGCCACGCCCCGGTCACCGCGCGCCGGAGCGCGGCGGTGCCGAAGGGGTCGTGGGTCACGCGGAGGAGTCGCCCTGGCGGCCGCGGGTCTCGTCAGGGTCCGCCGCAGCGGCAGGCTCGGCCGCCCCAGCGGCAGGGTCCACCCCGGCGGCAGGCTCGACCAGCGGCGTCGCCTCGACCTCGTGCTCGTCGATCAGTGGCGCCGGTGCCGGCCAGTCCGTCGGGTGCTCCTCGACGTCGGTCTCCGAGTGCGCACCGCAACCGTGGTCGAGGGAGACCACCTTGCCGTCGTCGGGCGACCACTCGTTGGCGCACACCCCGAAGAGCTGGCCCATCGAGCCCGACAGCGGGATGAGGAAGGCGCAGGTCATGCACTCGGCGGCCGCCGCGACGGAGCCCGGCGTGGTGGGGCCGCGCGTTCCGCGGTACCAGCGCTCGGCCGCCTCCGCCCGGCCCTGCGGCGCGAGCACACGGGTCCGCGCGAGCGCGAGCTCGTCGATCGCCACCTCGTCGACCTCGGGGTCACCCGTGGGCGTGTATCCGGGCTCGAGCCGCGGGTCGTCGGCGCGGAACGGAAGCACGTCGCCGGGGCCGACGTCGCCCGGGCGCAGCCGCTCGGACCACGGCAGCCAGGCGGGGGCGAGGATCGCCTCGTCGCCGGGCAGCAGCTCGACCTCGCTGATCGTGGCGGTTCGGCCGCGGGGTACCCGCGCGACCGTGACCGTCCAGTGCCAGCCGCGGTAGCCGCGCATGGTCGCCGCGAAACGGTGCGAGACCACCCGCTCGTCCTCGAAGAGGGTGCCGAGGTGCTCCCCGACGTCCTCGGGTCGCTCGGCCACCTCCTGGGCGGCGGCGCGCGCGAGCTCCGCGGCGCCGTTCAGCACGGCGTCTCGGCTCGAGCGTGCGGCGACCCGCCGGGCAGGCGTTCGTGTGGCGGGCGCGATGGTCGTGACCATGTTCCTCGGGACCTCGTCTGGTTTCAGGCGTCGAAGTCGTCTGCGACCTTGCGCAGCATCTTGGCTAGCGTCTCCGGGTTCTTCGGATAACGCCCCTTGCGCAGGTCATTTGCCACGCGGTCCAGCATCTGCGTGAGATCGCCGACGAGCACAGCCATGTCGTCGGCGGGCTTCCGCTTGGCCTTCGCTACCGACGGCGCGGCGTCCAGCACCTTGACCGCGAGCGCCTGCGGACCGCGGCGGCCGTCGGCCACCCCGAAGTCCACGCGCGCGCCGGGCTTGGGAACGACGCCCTCGGGCAGGGCGGAGGCGTGCAGAAAGACCTCGCCTCCGTCCTCGCTGGCGATGAAACCGAAGCCTTTGTCGGTGTCGAACCACTTGACCTTGCCGGTGGGCACTACGACCTTCTTCTGTGCTTGTCGATACTGCTCGTGGGACTGCTGACGGATGGTCCTGGCTGCTGCGACCTGAGCGCGCCACCTGGACCTGAAGCACCAGGTTACCGGGCGCAGGCCCGCCACGTCGCATGCATTCGGCACTCTTCGCCCGTAGCGTGCCCCGGATCCGGTTCCGGGGTGCCTCTGGTGCCGGTCAACGGGCCGTGATCCCCAGGTCTGCCGCGAGGCGCAGAGCCACTTCGTCGAGCCATGCCTCCGGGTCGCTGACGGAGCCGACCTGGTGGCCGAACAGCTCGAACGAGATCATGCCGAACAGGAGGGTCCACGCCATGAGCGCCCGGCGGATCGTCTCGGGCAGCCCGTCCTCCGGGTCCACCACGCCGCTCAGCAGGTCGTGCTCCCCGATGAAGGTGAGCGCCGGCGCCACGGGGCCCGGCCCGGCGTCCGCCCCCTCCGGCACGACCGGGGGTCGCGCCCCGGCCGCATAGGCGTCCCCGACGATGCCGATGAGGATCCGCACCACGCGGGTCGCCGGATCGACCGTGTCGCGTGGCGCGGCGTACCCGGGCACGGGGGTTCCGAAGAGCAGGCCGAACTCGCCCGGGTGCGCGACGCACCACGTGCGCACGGCACGGAAGGTGGCGAGCCAGCGGCCGGCCGTGTCGGAGCGGTCGGCGACACCCGCCTCAGCCGCTTCCGCCGCGTCGCCCAGCTCGGTGTACGCCTCGATGAGCAACGCCGTCAGCAGCGCGTCGCGACTGGGGAAGTACCGGTAGACGGCGGAGGAGACCATCTCGACGTCGCGGGCGACGGCCCGCAGCGACAGAGCGGCGGCGCCCTCCGTGCTCAGCCGCGCACGGGCCGAGTCGAGGATCTCGCGGGTGATCGTCTCGCGGGCGAGGGCACGAGCGGTACGGGCGGGGCTCATACCTCCAGACTCCCACGGCGGATCACCGCACACAAACGTGAGCACTGCTCTTGTCAAGGAACACAGGACCTGTCACTCTTGCTCAAGAAGAGAGCACCGCTCTCGGAATGGAGCATTGATCATGACTGACACCCACCTGATCGTCGGAGCCGGCCCGGTCGGCCGTCACGTCGCCGCCCTGCTGGCCGAGCGCGGCTCCCGCGTCACCGTCGCGAGCCGGTCCGGACGCAGCACGGGAATCGAGGGCGTCGAGCATCTCGCCCTGGACGCCTCCGACGCGGACGCCCTGTCGCGCGCCGCCGAGGGCGCCGACTACCTCTACAACGCCGCGAACCCGAGCGACTACACGCAGTGGGAGCGCGTCTGGCCGCCGCTCGCCGCGTCGCTGCTCTCGGCCGCCGAGCGCTCCGGTGCCGTCTACGCCATCACCGGCACGCTCTACCCGTACGGGCCGGTGGACGGGCCGATCTCGGAAGACCTGCCCGACGCCGCCACCGACCACAAGGGCCGCCTACGCGCCCGCATCTGGGCCGACGCCCGAGCCGCGCACGAGGCAGGACGCCTGCGTGCCGTCGAGATCCGCGGCTCCGACTACATGGGCCTCGGGGTCGGCCAGAACGGCCACATCTCCCGCCTCGTACCGGGCGCCCTCCAGGGCAGGCGCGTGATGATGATGGGGCGTACCGACCTGCCGCACACCTTCACCGACGTCGCCGACGCCGCCCGGACGCTGGTCGCCGCCGCCGAGGATCCCGGTGCCCACGGCCGCACCTGGCACGTCCCGAGCAACCCGCCGGTCACGCAGGCCCAGGCCCTCACGGACGTGCTCGCCTCGGCAGGCAGGCAGCCGGTGAGGATCTCCTCGCTGCGCGGTGCCGCCTTCGGCGCCGTCGCCCTGGTCTCCCCGTTCCTGCGCGAGATGCGGGAGCTCATCTACCAGTGGGAGCGCCCCTACGTCCTGGACGACTCGGCCGCCCGTGCCCGCTTCGGCATCACCCCGACCCCGTGGGAGGAGATCTGCCGCCGCACCGCGCGGGTCTGAGTGTGCGTGACGCGCGGAACGGTCGATCTGCGGCTCAGGAAACCCGCGTAGCATCGTCAGGATGGCCTCCTCGCTCCCCGCAGCGCCGGCGGCGGCCACGCGGCACTTCGCCGACGACCTCCGGCAGCGCTCGGACACCGCGCTCGCCGCGCTCCTGCGCGCCCGTCCCGACCTCGCCTCACCGTCCCCCTCCACGCTCCGCTCGCTCGCGGCCCGTGCCTCCAGCCGCACCTCGCTGGAGCGCGCCCTCTCACGGGCGAACGCCCTGACCCTGCAGGTACTGGAGTCGGTGCTCGCCCTCGAGCCGGTGTTCCGCGCACCCCCTGAGCCGGGCACGCCGAGCAACGGCTCAGCGAGCAGCAGCACCCCGTCGGCCCTCCAGGGAACCCTCGGGACCGACGTGGTCACCCGGGCGCTCGGCGGTTCCGCGACGGACCGGCCGCTCGTCGAGGCGGCGATCCACGAGGCGGTCGAGCACGCGCTGCTCTGGGACGCGAGCGCCGAGGGCGCGCAGGCCGGAACGCCCGACCTGCGCACGGTGCCCGGGCTCGACGAGCTGCTCGGACCCCACCCGGCGGGCCTGGGCCCGCACATCGACCCCGTCCCGGAGGGCCTGCCGGAGGCGGTCGGGCACGCCCTGGGATCCACCCCGGTGCGGACCGAGACCGGGGCGGCGCTCGACAAGCTCCTCGCCGGCGCACCCGCCGGGGCCCGCGCGATCCTGGACGCGCTCGCCTGGGGTCCCCCGGTCGGCGTCGTGCCCGCTGCCGGGACCCGTCCGCGCGATGCCGTGAACTGGCTGGTCACCGCTCATCTGCTGGTCCGGTCGGATGCCCGGCACGTGGTGCTGCCGCGTCTGGTCGGGCTGGCGCTCCGTGACGGGCGGACCCACCGCGCGCCCCGCACCCGGCCACCCGAGCTCCAGGGCCGCACGATGCACACCGCCACGGCCGATGCCGAGGCGGCGAGCGCCGCCCTCGAGCTGGTCCGGCGCGTGCGCGTGCTGCGGCAGTCGTGGGACGGGAACCCGCCGTCGGTCCTGCGGGCGGGTGGCCTGGGCGTCCGTGACCTGCGCAAGCTCGCGGCTCAGCTCGAGACGGACGAGCCGGCGACGGCGTTCGTGGTCGAGGTGGCGGCACTGGCCGGCCTGGTGCGGGACGACGGCGACGCACCGCCGTCGTACGTGCCGACCGTGACCGACTGGGACGACCTGGACGACGCCGCCCGCTGGGCGCGGCTCGTCGAGGCCTGGCTGGCCTCGCGGCGCGCGCCGTGGCTGGTGGGTTCGCGGGACGACAAGGGCGCGCTGCGCGCCCCGCTGTCGCCGGACCTGCAGCGACCGTGGGTTCCTCGGCTGCGCAACGGCGTGCTGGGCGTGCTGGCCGCAGACCCGGACGACGGGTCCGTGCTGGCGCCCACGCCGGCGGGCGTGGTCGAGGTGCTGACGTGGCACACGCCGCGTTCGGCACCCCCCGAGAGCGCCGTCGAGGGTCTGCTGACCGAGGCGGAGTGGCTGGGTGTGACGGGTGCGCGCGCGCTGTCGACGCCGGGCCGGGTCCTGCTCGCCGGTGACGCCGACGGCGGTGAGGCCGACGCCGCTGCCGCGCTGCGCGCGATCCTTCCGCACGAGGTGGACGAGATCCTGCTCCAGGGTGACCTCACGGGCATCGTCCCGGGCCGTCCGTCGCGCGAGCTGGCGCGGCTGCTGGAACGGTCGACGGACATCGAGTCGCGGGGTGCCGCGACGACCGTACGGTTCAGCCCTGCATCGGTGACCCGAGCGCTCGACCGCGGTGAGACGGCGGACGGGATGCTCGACGAGCTGGCGCGGCGGTCGCCCGTTCCGGTGCCCCAGCCCTTGGAGTATTTGGTCCGGGACACCGCGCGACGGCACGGGGCGGTACGGGTGGGTTCGGCGTCGTCGTACCTGCGGTCGGCGGACGCCACGGTGCTGGCCGGCCTGGAGCACGACCCGACGCTGGCGGGCCTCGGCCTGGTGCGGCTCGCGCCGACGGTGCTCGCGGCCTCCGTGCCCGCTGCCGCTCTGCACGAGGCACTGCGGAGCCGTGGGCTGGTCTCTGCCCTCGAAGGGCCGGACGGACGCGTGCTGGTCGCACGCCGGGGGGTGACGGGCCGTGCCATGCCGGCTCCCCGGTCCGCGGCGGCCATCCGGACGGGCACGACGGCCGACGTGACGACCCGTGCGCCCGACCCCGAGGTACTGGTCGCCGAGCTGCGCGCCGTCGAGGAGGCGGCTCGGGCCGGTGCCCGCGCACGGGCCGACGCCGCGGAGGTGGCCAGGTCGGTGACGACGCCGGGCGGCGGCGCCCCGGCGCGCGGCTACCGGGCGGCGGGCGGCAGGCGTGCCGGCACCGGCCTCACGTCGGTGGAGCAGCTGTCGGCCGGCGAGGACCTGGAGGAGGACGCGGGAACACAACACCCCGCCGATGGGTTGGCACTGCTGCGCGACGCGCTCCGCGACGGATCCACGGTGATCGTCGAGGTGGCCGGGCACACCGGCCGGGTGGAGCGCCGCGAGCTCAAACCCCTGAACCTCGACGGCGGACGGCTCCGCGCTCTCGACCCGGACCGAGAGGCCGAGCTGACGATCGCCGTCCACCGCATCGCGTCGGTCCTGCCGACGTCGTCCACGCCGCACGCCGCAGCTGAGCCAGACTGAGGGAGACCCTATGCCCGACGGCCCGTTGATCGTCCAGAGCGACAAGACGCTCCTGCTGGAGGTCGACCACCCGAGCGCCGAGAAGGCGCGCCGCTCCATCGCGCCCTTCGCCGAGCTGGAGCGCGCTCCCGAGCACGTCCACACCTACCGCCTCACGGCGCTGGGCCTGTGGAACGCGCGCGCAGCCGGCCACGACGCCGAGCAGGTGGTGAACACCCTCCTCGAGTTCAGCCGCTACCCGGTGCCGCACGCGCTGCTGGTCGACGTCGCCGAGACGATGGCCCGCTACGGGCGGCTCCAGCTGGTGCAGGACCCGGCGCACGGGCTCGTGCTGCGCACCACCGACCGGGCGGTGCTCGCGGAGGTGCTGAAGTCGCGGCGTACGGCGGGCCTGGTCGGCGAGCGCCTGGACGAGGCGACCGTGGCCGTGCACCCCTCCGAGCGCGGCCACCTCAAGCAGGTGCTGGTCAAGCTCGGCTGGCCCGCCGAGGACCTCGCGGGCTACGTCGACGGCGAGAAGCACACGATCGAGCTGAGCCCCACCACCAAGCCCCGCACCCCGCACGAGAAGGCCGCCCCCTGGGAGATGCGGCCCTATCAGGCGCAGGCCGTGGACGGGTTCTGGCACGGCGGGTCCGGTGTCGTGGTGCTGCCCTGCGGCGCCGGCAAGACGATCGTGGGCGCGGGCGCGATGGCGAAGTCGGGCACGACGACGCTGATCCTGGTGACCAACACCGTGAGCGCACGCCAGTGGCGCGACGAGCTGGTGCGCCGCACCACGCTGACCGAGGACGAGATCGGCGAGTACTCCGGCGCCCGCAAGGAGATCAAGCCCGTCACGATCGCGACCTACCAGGTGCTGACCACCAAGCGGAAGGGCGTCTACACGCACCTCGAGCTGCTCGACGCCCGCGACTGGGGTCTGGTCCTGTACGACGAGGTGCACCTGCTGCCCGCGCCCGTCTTCCGCATGACGGCCGACCTGCAGGCTCGGCGCCGGCTCGGGCTCACGGCGACCCTGGTGCGTGAGGACGGCCGCGAGGACGAGGTGTTCAGCCTCATCGGGCCCAAGCGGTTCGACGCGCCCTGGAAGGACATCGAGGCGCAGGGCTACATCGCTCCGGCCGACTGCGTGGAGGTGCGCCTGACGCTCCCCGAGAGCGAGCGCATGACGTACGCGACCGCCGAGCAGGAGGACAAGTACCGGCTCGCCGCCTCCGCGACGGGCAAGAAGGAGGTGGTGGAGCAGATCGTGGCCCGCCACCCCGACGACCAGGTACTCGTCATCGGCCAGTACATCGATCAGCTCGAGGAGCTGGCCGAGCACCTCGACGCGCCGATCATCACCGGCGCGACGACCAACAAGGAGCGGCAGCGACTGTTCGGCGCGTTCCGCGAGGGCGAGATCTCGCGCCTCGTGGTGAGCAAGGTCGCGAACTACTCCGTGGACCTGCCGGAGGCGTCGGTCGCGATCCAGGTGTCGGGATCGTTCGGCTCGCGGCAGGAGGAGGCGCAGCGCCTCGGGCGCATCATGCGCCCCAAGGCCGACGGCCGCACCGCGCACTTCTACGCCGTCGTCGCGCGGGACACCGTGGACCAGGACTTCGCCGCTCATCGGCAGCGTTTCCTGGCCGAGCAGGGGTACGCCTACCGGATCGTGGACGCCGAGGACCTCGACGAGACCACCGCTGGTTCGCCGACCCCCTGAGGCGGTCCGGCCCCGGCGTGGAGCGGCTGTGAAAACCCGCTTCACGCTGGGCGTTTACCGGTGGAATCGTTGCATGTACGCAACACCGCGTTTCCGATTGCGATGTCTTGAACCCGGGGTGACGATCAGGACGTGATCCAGTCCCCCGCAAGACACGGACAGCCGCGCGACCCCGGCCCCCGGACCTCCGGACGCTGGGTCCTCGCGGCCTTCGCAGGCATGGTCGGCATCGGCCTGGTGGCCACCTCACAGGTCGCGAACGCGACGGTCGGTACACCGGCCGAGCCGATGCCCTCCGTCTCCCCGCGGCTGACGGCGAAGATGCAGGCCGAACTCATGTCCGACGTACTGCCGGCCTCGCCGCCGATCACGCTCACCGACCCCGTGACGGACGGCGCGGGCGTGCTCAGCGACGCCGACCGCCAGGACATCACCGAGGCCATGGACCGGCTCGCCGACGAGTCGGACCTGCGGATGTTCGTCGTCTACATCGAGAGCTTCGACGGCACCGAGCCGGTCGACTGGGCCAACGCGAGCGCCAACCAGTCGGGCTTCGGCACGGACGACCTGCTGCTCGCCGTCGCCACCGCCGACAAGAAGTTCGGCCTGTCCGCGGACAGCAACGTCTCCCTCACCGACACACAGCTCGGCCGGGTCGACGACGTCGTGAGCGCCGCCGTCGAGGACGAGCAATGGGCCGCTGCCGCGACCGACGCCGCCGCCACCGTGCGAGGGTCCGACACGCAGTCGACCAGCCCGCTGCTGATCGCGGGCATCGCCGTGGCGGGCGTGGCCGTGCTCGCTGCCCTGGGTTACCTCCTGTGGCGCTTCGCACGGCCGCTGCGCCTGCCGCGCCTCTCGCGTCCCGCAGGGCGCACCCCGGCATCCGCCGGCCCCGCGCCGGACGCGCTCGCCCACCTCTCGCTCACAGAGCTCGACGAGCGCGCGGCCGCGGCACTGGTCGGCATCGACGACGCGCTCAAGACCTCCGAGCAGGAGCTCGGCTTCGCCCGCGCCGAGCTGGGCGCGGACGCGACCCGTGACTTCGAGGTGATCCTGGCGCGCGCCACCGGCGACGTGCGGCAGGCGTTCGCGATCCGCCAGGCGCTGGACGCCGACACGCAACCGGCGGTGTCCCTCGCGACGACGCCGGACGCCGACGCCGTGGGCTCGGACGCTGCGGACACCGAGGGCACCAGGCCTGCCGAGACCGCATCCGCCGAGGCCGATCCGGCCGAGGCCGAGCACGACGCCGACCGGCGTGCGCGCCTGGCCCGCGTGATCGAGCTGTGCGAGAGCGCTGCCGACACCCTCGACGCACGCACCCGCGCGTTCGACGACCTGCGCCGCCTGCAGCAGCGCGCGCCCGAGGTGCTGTCCGACGTCGTCGACCGGGAGCCCGAGGTGGCCGGCCGCGTGGCTGCCGCGCGCGCCACGCTGGAGGAGCTCGCCGGCACGTACCCCGCGAGCACGCTGGCGATGGTCTCGGGCAACCCGGAACAGGCCGAGCTGCTGCTGCAGAACGCCAAGGAGGCCGTGGCCGCCGGCCGTGCGGCGCTGGAGGCCGGTCAGAAGGCCGTCACCGTGGCGCACGCCCGCGGGGCGCAGAACGCGCTCGGCCAGGCGGTCATGCTGCTCGACGCCGTCGACGCCACCGCCGTCCACCTCGAGGAGGCCGTGGGCCAGCTCGACAAGTCCATCGCGTCGCTCACGCAGGACGTGGCCTGGGCCAGGACCGTGGAGGGCGACTTCCGGGTCACCCTGGCGCGGACCGCCGCCCAGGCCTCGCTCAAGCACGTCGAGGTGACGCGGGAGGGCGGCGACCCGCTCGCGGGGCTGCAGCGCATCGCGGCTGCGGAGGCCTCGCTGGACGCCGCACTGGCCGGGACCCGCGACGCCACCGAGGTCAAGGCCCGGGCGTCCGCCCTGCTGCGCGACACCCTCGGGCGGGTGGACGAGCAGCTCCGCCAGACTGCCGACTTCGTCGCCACCCGGCGCGGTGCGGTGGGTGCCACGGCTCGCACGCGGCTCGCGGAGGCCGTCCGGCTGGCCGACGCCGCCCGCTCGCTCCAGCCGACCGACCCGGCCGGCGCGCTCGGTGAGGCCCAGCGCGCGAGCACGCTGGTGCAGGAGGCCGCACGCCTCGCCCGTGCCGACGCCGACGCGGTGGTGGCCGCCGACGCGGCGGAGCCCGTGAGCGACGGCGCGGACGCGAACGGACCGATCACCGGCGGCATGATGCTGGGCGGCATCCTGCTCGACCCGCACGTCGTGCGCTCCCGCAAGCGCTCCGACAAGGCCCGCATCGGCGGCGGCTTCGGCGGCGGCGGCTTCGGCGGCGGTCGCCCCGAGGCACTCAAGAAGCTGGGCACCGTGCGCGCCTGGTGGTGAGAGGATCTGACAAGCCATTGACGACTGCTGGCATTCAGTCCGGTGTGATCGCGACCTACCTTGAAGAGGCAGCGGGTGACCCACTCGCTCGCCTCTGAAAGGAACAGACATGCTTGAACACGCCACCCTCGGCGCTCCCGACCTCGACGCGACGACGGAAGCCACCCTCGAATCGCTGGCCAACGGTCTCGGCCACGCGTCCCGCTCGCCCGTCCTGCGGACACCGGCGGAGCAGGGCCTCGCGTACGAGGAGATCTCCTACCCGTCGTCCGACGGCGTCCCGCTCGAAGGCTGGTTCATCCCGGCTGAGGGATCGACCAGGCTCATCGTCAGCATGCATGCCTTCGGCTTCAGCCGGTACGGGTTCCCGAGCCATGTCGAGCCGTGGAAGTCCGCGTACGGGCCGGGGAACGACACGGAGATCGACTTCAACCTCGATCACAAGATCCTCCACGACCACGGCTACAACGTCCTCGCCTTCGACTTCCGCAATTGCGGCGTCAGCGGCGACGCCAACGGCAACCGGATGTCGAACAACCATTTCGAGACCCGTGACGTGATCGGCACCCTGGACTACGTCCGCTCCCGGCCGGACCTGTCGTCCATGACGCTGGGCATCTTCGCCCGATGCATGGGCGCCAGCGTGACCTTCCGAGCGATCCACTCCGATCCGCGCGCGTTCGACGACATCGCCTGCCTGGTCGCGCCGCTGCTGCTGTCGCCACGCGTCTTCGCGGAGGCGACGCTGGAGAACGCGGGCCTGGGCGAGCACCTCGACGAGGTGGACCGCCGGTTCCGGCTCCTGACCGGCAGGCCGCTGGCCGAGGGCGACGTCAGCGGCTGGGCGCCGTCGGTCACCATGCCGACGCTCACCTACGGCGTCCACGACGACGCGATCACCCGCCCCTACGATCTCCAGAGCGCGTACGCGGCCCTTGGCGCGACCGCGAAGGACATGTTCTGGGTCGAGGCGGAGGACGCGCCGGTCCGGTGGGACGCCTACAAGTACTTCCAGCGGCACCCTCGGCGGATCCTGGACTGGTTCGACACCTACATGAAGTGACGTGCGGTGCGTGCCCGGGGCAGGTCCACGCCCCGGGCGCACGTCACAGCGATCGGAAGGCCGTATGGAATCTCGTCCTGCGTCTCTCGTCGAGGCAGAGCTGTGCGAGCGGGTCGTCGCGGCCGTCGACCGGTCCGAGGAACATGCCCCGATCGACGGCGTCACGCTCCATGTGACCCGCGAGGTCGTGGCGCCGGTGCTCACGCTCTTCCACCCGGCGCTGTACGTCGTCCTCCAAGGCGCCAAACGTCTCGTCCTCGGTGGCCGGCAGATCGACTACCACGGTGGCCAGCTGGTCCTGATGGGCCTCGACCTTCCCGTGCTGGTCGAGATCATCGAGGCCACCGAGCGGGCCCCGTACGTGGCGGTCGAGCTGGCGATCGACCGGCGGGTGCTCGGCGACCTCGTCACACAGATGCCGCCACGCTCGCCGGATCGCGGCCGGCCGGTCGGCGTCTTCCCCCTGCCTCCCTCGGCGTTGTCGGCAACGCTCCGGCTGGTGCGGCTCATGGAGTCGCCCACCGACGCCCGCGTCCTGGCAGAGGGGGTGAAACGAGAGATCCTGTACCGGGTGCTCAGCAACGAGGGCGGGGACGGACTCCTCCAGATGGTCCGCGCGGAGGAGACGCTCGCGACCATCGGCCGGGCGACCGACTGGATGCACGACCACCTCGACACGCCGATCGCCGTCGAAGAGCTCGCGGCGCGCGCGGAGATGAGCATGTCGACGTTCTACCGCGCCTTCAAGGACGCCACCGGCACGACCCCGACCCAGTACCACAAGACGCTGCGCCTGCACGAGGCGCGGCGACTCGTGGCCCTGCGGTCGCGTAGCATGACCGCCATCTCCGAGACCGTCGGATATGCGAGCCCCGCCCAGTTCAGCCGCGACTACAAGCGAACCTTCGGCTCCGCCCCGCTCCACGACGCGCAGCGCTTCGGCTGAGGGCTCGGCCAGGTCTCGGTACGGGCGCGGCGACCCCTGCCGCACCGGTCCTAGTGGGCCAGGACCACCGTGCCCTCGGCGGGGTGCCGGTCGCCCTCCGGCTGGGTCCCGCGGGCGTTGTGCCCGTGCGATGCCTCCTCCAGCACGGCGAGCTGGTCGGCCGACAGCTCGACGGGTGTCGTGTACACGACCCAGCGGACGCCCTCGGTGCACGGCGGCGTCGTGAGGCTGCCGGTGTAGGTCTCGAACGCGGGGTCCTGCGGGACCATCGCGGACAGGTAGAACGGCAGGTCCTTGGCCCCCGGGCTCGCTGCGGCGTCGACGAACGGCTGCCACACCGGGTTGGCGGCCGGCCCCTCCTGCGCGAGTACGGCCAGCACAAGGGTGTCGCCGCGCGGTGTCACGTGCACGAAGTGGAACTCCGCCGCCATGGCCTCGCCGTCGACCGTGTGCTCCGACGGCACGTGGAAGTGAAGCTGGGCGATGTCGTAGTCCAGCCCGCCCCACTCGACTCGCGACGAGGCGGTCTGGGGCACGAGCTGGATCGTGTGGCCGGTGTCGACCGACTGCGCCTGCGTCGGCGTCGAGCTGATCAGCGGGTGCTCGTCTGTCCTCTCGGGGGCGTGGGCGGGCAGGTCGATCGGCGACTGGGCCTGCCCGGACGAGCACGTCGCGAAGTCGGCGGACAGGTCGCCCCAGGCGCCCTGGCCCGCCTCGCCGTCGTACGTCCAGTGGACCTCGGCGGCCTCGGCGGGCGGGGGCGTCTCGGCGCCGGCCTCCGCGGGTCCGGCGGACGCACAGGAGGCGAGCAGCGGGAGGAGCAGGAGGGCGGGCAGCGCACGCTTCGTCATGGGGGAATTATGCGCCGATCCACCTAGAGGTAGCGCAGCGGGTCGAACTCCTCGATCGGGATGATCCGGACGCGCGGCAGCATGGTCGTGAAGGCGTCGGCGTCGGCCTCCAGGTCGTACATGACCAGGCCGCGCTGCTCCAGCTCCGTGAAGCGGGCGTTGACGAACTCGCGGAAACCGAGCAGCCCCACGCGACGGTCGTCGTCGTCGAGCAGCGTCTCGATCTGCGGCAGGAAGTCGCCGTCGTGGCTGGCGAGGAGCACGTCGCCGGGGCGGTCCTTCAGCGCGTCGAGCGTGCGCTGGATACCGACGTCGACGACCTTCTCCGAACCCTGCGCGGCCAGCGGGATGGGCTTGTACCCCATGGCGAGCAGCGCCTGCACGAACGGCATGGGCATCTGCCCGGACGTGGCGTTGAGGAAGAAGAGCGGCACGACGTCCTGCGACCACACCTTCTCCGCGAACGCGGAGATGCGGTCCCAGCGGGGACGCTCCTCGGGTGCGGGGCGGCGGTTCAGCACGTTCATGCCGAGCGTGGCGTCGATGTTCTCACCGTCGACGATGAGATACGTACGCCGGGGCGTCTGCCCGGGAACCTGCGGGAACGGTGCTGACATGCGTCACAGCCTAGCCGCGCGGCGTGCGCCGGGCCGGACGGATCCCGCGCCGGCCCCGCCGGGTACCGCCCCGGCTCACCCGGGCGATTTCCCGGGCGAATCACAGGCAGTCCTCAGGAACCAGTCGCACACTGGAAACATGGCTACTCCTGAGGCGCGTCTCGTCGTGGTCGACGACGAACCGAACATCCGCGAGCTCCTGTCCACCTCCCTGCGCTTCGCGGGTTTCGAGGTACATGCGGCCGCGGACGGCCACGGCGCCCTCCAGCTGGTGCGCGACGTCGAGCCGGACCTCGTGGTGCTCGACGTGATGCTCCCCGACATGGACGGCTTCACCGTCACGCGCCGCATGCGGGCGACCGGACGGCACACCCCCGTCGTCTTCCTCACCGCCAAGGACGACACGCAGGACAAGGTGCAGGGCCTCACGGTGGGCGGCGACGACTACGTGACCAAACCGTTCAGCCTTGAGGAGGTGGTGGCCCGGATCCGCGCCGTGCTGCGCCGCACGGGCGTGCCCACCCCCGAGGAGGAGGCGGTGCTGCACGTGGGTGACCTGGAGATGGACGAGGACTCGCACGAGGTGCGCCGTGCCGGCGTCGAGGTGGACCTGTCCCCCACCGAGTTCAAGCTGCTGCGCTACCTCATGCTCAACTCTGGCCGCGTGCTGTCCAAGGCGCAGATCCTGGACCACGTGTGGCAGTACGACTGGGGCGGGGACGCGAACATCGTCGAGTCGTACATCTCCTACCTCCGGCGCAAGATCGACACGCTCGAGGTGGACGGCGAACCGCTGCCGCCCCTGATCCACACGAAGCGCGGGGTGGGATACCTGCTCCGCGCCCCGCAGCCCGCCCGTGCTTAAGGACGGACTCTCCGGCATCCCGCTGCGCGCGCGGCTCGTCGCGATCATCTCGCTCCTCCTGGCCGCGGGGCTGGGCATCGCCGGGATCGCGACGACGACGGTGGTGTCCCACTTCCTCGTCGAGCAGGTGAACGACGAGCTGAAGGTCGCCTCGCGCGACCTGAACCCGATCCTCGACACCCTCCAGTCGGGTCCCACCCAGGGCCTGCCCAGCGACTACTACGTCCGGATCGTGGGAGAGCAGAGCGAGCCTCAGACCCTCGGCCTGTCGGCGATCGCACGGTTCGGTAGCCCCGAGCTGCCCGAGGTGACGTACGAGGAGGCTGTCGAGAGCGACGGCCAGCCGTTCACGACGTCCGGCACGAGCAACGGTGCCGGCACGGAGAGCTGGCGGGTCATCACCCTGCCTGTGCGGTACCCGACCGGCGAGCCGGCCGTCGCGTACGTGGCGCTCCCCCTGGTCGGCATGGACAAGACCGTCTCGATCCTGACCCGCACGCTGATCATGTCGGGCCTGGGCATCGTGCTGCTCGGCGGGCTGACGGCGTGGGTCCTGGTCGAACGGTCGCTGCGGTCGCTGCGGTCCGTGGAGCACACGGCCGCACAGATCGCGGCCGGCGACCTCTCGCAGCGCGTCCCCGAGGCCCCGGCGGGCACGGAGATGGGCTCGCTCGCGGCGTCGCTCAACGCGATGCTGACGCAGATCGAGCGCGCCTTCGCCGCCCAGGAGGCCTCTGAGGCGCGCATGCGGCAGTTCGTCTCGGACGCGTCGCACGAGCTGCGCACACCCGTCGCGACCATCCGCGGGTACGGCGAGCTCTACCGGATGGGCGCCCTGGACACCACCGAGAAGGTGGACGACACGATGCTCCGCATCGAGGACGCCGCACGCCGCATGGGCGCACTCGTCAACGACCTGCTGGTGCTCGCCCGCCTCGACGAGGGCCGGCCGATCGCCCACGAGGACGTCGACCTGGCCGCGCTCGCCCGCGACTCGATCCAGGACCTGCACGCCCTGGACCCGACGCGTGAGGTCGCCCTGGTGCCGCTGGTGGACGACGTCGACGATCCCGCCGGCCAGGTGCCCGAGACGCTGGTCGTGGAGGGCGACGGCGACCGCCTGCGCCAGGTGATCACCAACCTCATCGGCAACGTCGCGCGGCACACGCCCGCGGGGAGTCCTGCCGAGATCGCGCTCGGCCTGCGGCAGGACGACCGCGTGGCGGTGCTCGAGGTACGTGACCACGGCCCCGGGCTCACCGAGGAGCAGGGCCGGCGGATCTTCGAGCGGTTCTACCGTGCGGACTCGTCGCGGACCCGCGAGTCCGGCGGCTCGGGGCTGGGGATGGCGATCGTCGCGGCCATCGTCGGCACGCACGGCGGACATGTCGAGGTGGCACGAACCGACGGCGGCGGCCTCACCGTCCGGGTGACCCTGCCGGTCGAACCCTCCCCGGTGTCAGAACCTCAGGTCACCGGGGTGACCTGAGGTTCTGACACCCGAGGGGGTGCCCAGTATTCAGGACGGTGGTGGACTCCACCGACCCGATCGGTAATAGGCTGGCGGTGGAGTGACCGACCTCGACCGTTAGGCAGATTCACATGGGTGTGCTGAAGTCTGACGCGCCGCAGTGGTTCCTGACGTCCTTCGTCCGCAGCGCGGTGGGCGCCGGTGCCACGGCGGACACGGACACGATCGAGGAGATGGGCCAGGCGCTCCTCGAGCGGTGGTCCGACGAGAACCGGCACTTCCACAACCTGCGCCACCTCGCCGCCGTGCTGCACCGCGTGGACCAGCTGGCCGAGGAGACCCACGAGCCCGACCTGGTGCGGCTCGCGGCCTGGTACCACGGGGCCGTGTTCAGCGCGGACGGCAAGGGCGCGGACGCCACGCAAGGTGCCGGCTCGCAGGGTGACGCCTCGTCGGCTGACGGCTCACAGGCCGGACGTCCGGCAGGGCAGGACGACCAGCTCTACGGCGGCGAGCAGTCGACCGAGTCCGCGGTCCTCGCCCACGACCAGCTGACGGCCCTGGGGGTCCCGGCCCGCGCGGCCGACCGGGTGGCCGCGCTGGTCAACGCCATCGTGCGGCATGCGCCCAACCCCGCCGACTTCGACGCGGCAGTACTGAACGACGCCGACCTGGCCATGCTCGCCGCCGAGCCGCAGCGCTACAAGGAGTACAAGTCGGCGGTCCGCGCGGAGTACGGGCACGTCCCGACCGACGTGTACCTCAAGGCGCGGATCCACGTGGTCGAGCGGCTGCTCGCCCGCAAGTCGCTGTTCCTGAGCCCGATGGGCGCCGCGTGGGAGGAGCCCGCGCGGCAGAACCTGGACATGGAGCTGCACCGGCTGCGCAAGGAGCAGGCGAAGCTCGACAGCGTCTGAGCGGGACCCTCCCGACGGCCCCGCAAGGGCCCGAGCGCGACCACACACGCCGTCCTGGCCCGTCCGTGCACAGGCGGGCCCGGGCGCTCCCCGCCGTCGGGCCGCACGTCCGTACCGTCGGGTGGACGACGCCGGACGGGCCGGTGCGCGGGGAGGGACGATCATGCGGTTCGAGGTGGACAGCGACCAGGTGGAGCAGGCCGGCGCTGCGGTGGCGGGCTCGGTGGCGACGGTGCGCACGGAGGTGGGGGCGCTCATGCGCAACCTCGACGCGCTGCAGGCGACCTGGCAGGGGTCGGCCGCCACGGCGTTCGGTGGCACCGTCGCGCAGTGGCGCGGTGCGCAGGCGCAGGTGGAGGGCGCCCTGGACGCGATCCAGGCGGCCCTCTCGGCCGCGGCCCGCACCTACGCGGAGGCGGAGGCGGCAGCCACGCGCATGTTCACCTGACAACGGCCGACGCCGGCCGGTCACCCTCCGCGTGAGAGGTTGACCGGCCGGCGTCGGACAGGTGCCCGGGCCGGAGCCCGGACGGGTCAGGCCGGACTCAGAAGTCCATGCCGCCCATGCCACCGGACGGGTCGCCGGCCGGGGCGCCAGCGGGCTCCGGCTTGTCGGCGACGACGGCCTCGGTGGTGAGGAACAGCGCGGCGATCGAGGCCGCGTTCTGCAGAGCGGAGCGCGTCACCTTGACCGGGTCGTTCACGCCGGCGGCGAGCAGGTCCTCGTACACACCGGTCGCGGCGTTCAGGCCCTGACCGGAGGGGAGGTTGCGCACCTTCTCCGCCACGACGCCGCCCTCGAGGCCGGCGTTGATGGCGATCTGCTTGAGCGGGGCGTCGATCGCGGCACGCACGATCGTGGCACCGATCGCCTCGTCACCCTCGAGCTCCAGCTTCGGGAACGCGACGGCACCGGCCTGGATGAGGGCCACGCCACCACCGGCGACGATGCCCTCCTCGACGGCTGCCTTCGCGTTGCGAACGGCGTCCTCGATGCGGTGCTTGCGCTCCTTGAGCTCCACCTCGGTGGCCGCGCCGGCCTTGATGACGGCGACGCCGCCGGCCAGCTTGGCGAGGCGCTCCTGCAGCTTCTCGCGGTCGTAGTCGGAGTCCGACTTGTCGATCTCGCTGCGGATCTGGTTCACGCGACCGGCGATGAGGTCGGCGTCGCCGGCACCCTCGACGATCGTGGTCTCGTCCTTGGTGACGACGACCTTGCGCGCCTGGCCGAGCTCCTCGAGCGTCGCGTTCTCCAGCTTGAGGCCCACCGTCTCGGTGATGACCTGGCCGCCGGTGAGGATGGCGATGTCCTGCAGCATGGCCTTGCGGCGGTCGCCGAAGCCCGGGGCCTTGACGGCGACGGACTTGAAGGTGCCGCGGATCTTGTTCAGCACCAGGGTCGCCAGGGCCTCGCCCTCGACGTCCTCGGCGATGATGAGGAGCGACTTGCCCGACTTCATGACCTGGTCGAGCAGCGGCAGCATGTCCTTGACGTTCGAGATCTTCGACTCGACGATCAGGACGTACGGGTCCTCGAGCACAGCCTCCTGGCGCTCGGGGTCCGTCTCGAAGTAGCGCGCGAGGAAGCCCTTGTCGAAGCGCATACCCTCGGTGAGCTCGAGCTCGAGGCCGAAGGTGTTCGACTCCTCGACGGTGATGACGCCTTCCTTGCCCACCTTGTCGAGGGCCTCGGCGATGAGCTCGCCGATCGCCGGGTCGCCGGCCGAGATGGCGGCCGTGGCAGCGATCTCTTCCTTGGTCTCGATCTCCTTGGCAGCGTTCAGCAGCTGCTCGGTGACCGCCTCGACAGCCTTCTCGATGCCGCGCTTGACGGCGATCGGGTTGGCGCCGGCGGCAACGACACGCAGGCCCTCCTTGACGAGCGCCTGGGCGAGCACGGTGGCGGTGGTGGTGCCGTCACCCGCGACGTCGTCCGTCTTCTTGGCGACCTCCTTGACGAGCTCCGCACCGATCTTCTCGTACGGGTCGTCGAGCTCGATCTCCTTGGCGATGGAGACACCGTCGTTCGTGATCGTGGGGGCGCCCCACTTCTTGTCGAGAACGACGTTGCGGCCCTTCGGGCCGAGCGTGACCTTCACGGTGTCGGCGAGCTGGTTGAGCCCGCGCTCCATGCTCCGACGAGCTTCCTCGTCGAAAGCGATGATCTTGGCCATGGGGATGAATCCTCCGCTGGTGGCTTGTCCAGGCCGGCCGGTGCCCGCGACGGACGGCCTGCCCGTCCCGGCGATCATGTCTCGCCGCGACCGGAGGCCTCACCATTCGACCCTTGCTGTCACTCTCGAACGGAGAGTGCTAAGACATTATTGGCACTCGGACCATGAGAGTGCAAGGCGCGTACACCACCGGCGAAACCGGCACGCGGCTATCCCGGCGCCAGGCCGGGCGTGTGCCGCACGTCGAACTCCCGCAGCAGCGCCCGGCGGGCGGCGTGCCAGCCACCCATGCCGTGCACACCAGGCCCCGGCGGCGTCGAGGCCGAGCAGAGGTACACGCCCTCGGCCACCTGGTACGGGTTGGGCGCGGCCGTGGGCCGCGCCACCATCTGCCACATCGTGGCCGCACCGGCGGAGATGTCCCCGCCCGGGTAGTTCTCGTTGTGGTGCTCCATCTGCGCCGCCGGCACGCACCGCGAGCCGACGACCACGTCGCGGAAACCCGGGGCGAACCGTTCGATCTGTCGCGTGACGGCCTCGGTGACGTCCTGCGTCGAGCCGGCCGGGACGTGCGTGTAGGTCCACAGCGGCCGCGCCGACCCGCGCATGCGGCCCGGGTCGGCGACGCTCGGGTCACTGACGAGCACGACCGGATGCTCGGCGTGCAGGCCGCTCGCCACGGCGTCCTCGGCGATCACCATCTCGGCACGTGTCCCGCCCAGGTGCACGGTCGAGGCCCTGCCGACGTCGGGCGCCCGCCATGGCACCGGACCCGACAGGACGAAGTCGACCTTGGCGGCCGCGTTGCCGTGCCGGAACCGCCGCAGCGCGGCGCGGCGCGCGGGCCCGATCCGGTCCCCGGCGACGCGGAGCAGGGTAGCGGGCGTGGTGTCGAACAGGACCGCACGGGCGGGCGGCAGGTCCGCCCAGGTCTCGACCCTGCGGCCGGTCTCGACGGTGCCGCCGTGCGCCTCCAGGTCGCGGACCATGGCGTCCGCGATGGCCTGGGAGCCGCCGACGGGTATGGCCCAGCCGCCGTCGGCGTGCGCGAGCGACGCGAGCAGCAGCGAGGTCCCGGCGCCCGCGAGCGACGGGAGAGGTGTGATGTTGTGCGCCGCGACCCCGCTCAGCAGAGCCTTCGCCTCGTCGGTGAGAAAACGCCGGTCCCAGCGCGGCCCGCCCTGCTCCAGCACGCCGGCACCGAACCGGAGCCCTGGGCCGACCATCGAGGCCAGGCCGCTCGCGGACACCGGGTGCCCGGCCGGGCTCCCCACCCCCTCGAGCATGCCGCGCATGGTGCGCTTGTCGCCCATGGCAAGTGCCGTCACCTGCCGCCAACCGTCGGCCAGGGGCTCGAGCAGGTCGCGCCACGCGTCGCCGTCGGGCCCGAGGCGGTCGGAGGTCCGGGCCAGGTCGCGGAAGGCTATCCCCGCGCGGCCGTCATCGAGCGGATGGGCGTAGGCGACGTCCGGTGCGACCAGCTCGACGCCGTGCCCGGCAAGGTCGAAGGCACGAAAGAACGGTGACGCCCAGGCCATGGGATGCACGGCGGAGCACAGGTCGAACAGCATGTCGCCGGAGAGCTCGGGGATCACGACGGAGCGCGCCCCGCCACCAACCGTGGGCTGGGCCTCGAGGACCCGGACCGCGAGCCCCGCGCGAGCGAGCGTCACCGCGGCCGCCAGGCCGTTCGGTCCGGAACCCACCACTACCGCGTCGAGCAGGGTCATCACCCCATCGAATCACGGACCTGCGACACAAGGGCCCGGGTGGACGGATCGGACGACGTCAGGGCGCGCCGGACAGGGGGTCGTCCGGTGTCGGGCCCGGCCCGGAACGGCGGTACGGCCGTTCCGCGGACCCGGGACGAGCAGCCGCGGTACGGGCGACTGCTCGGTGCCGCCGGGCGTCATCGTCCGACACAGAGGTGGTCGGTCGTCGTCAACCGTCCAGATCGGACGCCGGGGTCTGGGTCCCGGCAGTCCTTGGGGGGCGGCGGGCGACGGGCGGGCCCTTCCCGCCCGTCGTCCCATCGAATCAGAGTGGACGAACCTGCTCTGCCTGCGGACCCTTCTGCCCCTGCCCCACCTCGAACTCCACTTCCTGCCCCTCGTCGAGGGACCGGTAGCCATCGGTCTGGATCGCGCTGTAGTGAACAAAAAGGTCCTGGCCGCCGGCAGTCGGGGTAATGAAGCCATACCCCTTCTCGGCGTTGAACCACTTGACGGTGCCCTGGGCCATGCGTAGTTCTCCTTGTACCTCTGCACGGGCCACTCGGTCGACCCGTGGTGGTTCGAGCGTAGTGGTCCGGCTCACACCAGGGAAGCCTCAATGCCCGGTATGTGGCATTAAGCGGATGGCGAACGTGCAGGTCAGAGGGCCGAGTCTCGATCCAGGCACATGAATATCAAGGTGGTGGTACAGCGTGACGGTTTGTGTCAGGCGATGAACGGGCTATCGGACGCACGGCACGCCGGAGGAGAACGCGACCTTCTCTCGAACCAAGGAAGGGGCGCGCCTGGCCTCGTCGAGGCCGCGCGCCGGGCCTCTCGAGCAGCAGGGCGGTGTCAGCCGGACGTGGGCGGAGTCACCAGGATCACCCAGATGCCTTCGCTCGGGTGCGCGGCGACCTCGTCGGAGGCCTGGACGTTGGCAGGCTTCACACCGAGCGCCTGCGCCACCGCGGTCGCGGTGTCCGCCCGGTCACCACCGTAGAGAACGGTGTTCTCCGTGACGGAGTCACGCGCCGGCCCGGACTCCGCGCCCGTGTCGAGCGGGTGGATCTCGCCCTCGAACCCTGCCGCCGCGAGGTTGGTCGCCACGGTGCCGGCCATGCCGGACATGCCGTCCCCGCCGTTGTTGTACACACCGATGATCGTCTCGGCGGACTTGTTCGCGTGCGCCGGGTCGCCGGGGTACTGGGCCTCGGCAGACGGCGAGCTCGACGGCGCCGGTGCCTCGCCGCTCGCGTCACCTGACGGTTCGCCCGACGCCGATGCCGAGGCGGAGACCGACGGGGAGGCGTCGCCCGACGCCTCTGCCGGGTCGTCACCCCCCGACAGCAGGTTGATGCCGCCCCACGCCACGGCGGCGCAGACTACGGCGACCAGCAGGAACGGCCAGGCCGAGCTCCAACCGCTGCGCGGCGCACGGTGCACACCCACGGGTGCGCCCCCGGGGACGGCGACGTCGAACTCGTCGGGCGGGTAGGGGTAGCCACTCTTCGTCACGGCAGAGAGAGTAGCGGGTCGTTGTGACGGATCGGTGCCCTCTCAGTGGTTCTGGTCGTCCAGCCGGCGCCCGGAGCGCGCCCGCTGCCGGGTCGATCGGAGCCTGCGTAGGCGTTTGACCAGCATCGGGTCGTGCTCCAGGGCCGCCGGAGAGTCGATCAGCGTGTTCAGAACCTGGTAGTAACGCGTGGCCGTCAGGTCGAACAGCTCACGCGCTGCTTCTTCCTTGGCACCGGCGTACTTCCACCAACGGCGCTCGAACGCGAGGATCTCGCGGTCGCGGTCGGAGAGCGTGCCATCAGCCCGCTCCGCTGACGGGGCCGTGGTGCCGGGGGCCGGCCTCTCGTCCGTCTGGTCGTCGTGCGCCCACAGTGCCTGACTGTCCTTCACACTCGCCCTTTCACAGTGTCAACACGCCGGCCCGCGCACGGCACCGAGGATCGGTCGGAAGATCACCCCTACGGGAGGCGCCACTCGACCGGCTGCGCCCCCTGCTGTTCCAGCAGTCCGTTGGCCCGCGAGAACGGGCGGGAGCCGAAGAAGCCGCTCCGCGCCGACAGCGGGGACGGGTGGGCGCTCTCGACGATCGGGGTGTCCCCGAGCAGCGGCTTGAGGTTGCGCGCCTTGGCGCCCCACAAGATGGCCACGAGCGGCCCACCCCGGGCCACGAGGGCACGGATGGCCGCCTCGGTGACCTCCTCCCAGCCCTTGCCCGCGTGGGAGTCGGAGGCCCCGGGCCGGCAGGTGAGCGTCCTGTTCAGCAGCATGACGCCCTGATCGGCCCACGGGCGCAGATCACCGTTCGACGGGAGCGGGACTCCGAGATCCTCCTGCATCTCCTTGTAGATGTTGGCCAGCGAACGCGGCACGGGGCGCACGTCCGGCTGCACGGAGAAGGACAGACCCATGGCATGGCCGGGCGTCGGGTACGGGTCCTGGCCCACGATGAGCACCCGCACGTCGGCCAGCGGCCGCTTGAACGCCGCGAGCACGTTCTCGCCCGCGGGGACGTAGGTGCGTCCTGCGGCGACCTCCGTGCGCAGGAAATCCCCCATCGCGTGGATGCGCGGCTCCACGTCGGCGAGCGCCTCGGCCCAGTCCGGCGCGATGACCTGCGACAACGGCGGCGGGCTGGCAGCGGCGGCGGCGTCGACAGGGGGTGTCGGGTTCACGGTGGTCTCCACGTTCAGGAGGTTACCGGCACCCACCGACAGTGCCATTCTGTGCCGCCCGTCACATCTCTCGTCCGGCGCTCTTCCCGGGAGAGGCGCGAGAATGAGTGCCGTGAGCGCGACGACATCCCCGGAGCCGGAGGGCCCCACGACCGACCTCCCTGCAGCGGCCCCCGTCCGCTGGAAGCGGTACATCGCCATGGGCGACTCCTTCACGGAGGGCCTGTGGGACCCGTACCCCGATGCCCCGGACGTGCAGCGGGGCTGGGCCGACAACCTGGCGGCCTCGCTGTCGGCACGCCGCATCGCAGGCGGCGAGGCGCCGCTCGAGTACGCGAACCTCGCGATCCGTGGCCGCAAGCTGCGCCCGATCATCGCCGAGCAGCTGGACGTGACCCTCGAGGCCCAGCCGGACCTCGTCTCGCTGGTCGGGGGCGGCAACGACATCCTGCGCGCCTCGGCGGACATCGAGACCATCTCGGCCTCGCTGGAGCACGCCGTAGCCACCCTGCGCGCCTCGGGTGCGGACGTGCTGATGGGTACCGGCTTCAAGGCGGGCGCGGCCCTGAGCTGGACCAACGGCCGCGTAGGCATCTTCAACGCGAACATCTGGTCCATCGCACGCCGTCACGGGGCGCACGTGGTGGACCTGTGGGGCATGCGGTCGCTGGGCGACCTGCGCCTCTGGTCCGGGGACCGCATCCACCTGACCCCCGAGGGGCACCAGCGGGTGGCCAACGCGGCACTGGCGGCACTGGGCCTCGAGCCCGACGACACCGGCTGGGACACCCCGCTCGACGCCGGCCCCGCCGTGGCGTTCCGCGACGCCGCACGCGCGAACGCGGCCTGGATGCGCCAGCACGTGGGGCCGTGGGTCAAGCGCCGCCTGACCGGCACCTCGAGCGGTGACGGGCGCACGCCCAAGTGGCCGACGCCGCAGGTGTGGCCGCGCGCGTGAAAGCCCTTTCCGCCCTACACTGGCGCGGGTGAATGTCGGAGGCTCCCCGGTGCTCGCACCGGGGAGCCTCTCGCATCTCTCCCGTGCGTAACTTAACATTCTAGATGGTACATTTACATGCATGACGATGAGTCCGCCGCTCGCCACGGGGACGGCCCCCCTCACCGCGCGACGGCGCTGGACGCTCCTGGTGACCGTGGGCACCGGCCTGCTGCTGATCACGCTGGACAACTCGATCCTCTACACGGCGCTGCCCACCCTTACGCGTGAGCTGGACGCCAGCTGGACCGAGAGCCTGTGGATCATCAACGCCTACCCGCTGGTGATGACCGGGCTGCTCCTCGGCACGGGCACCCTGGGTGACCGCTTCGGGCACCGGCTCATGTTCCTGTCAGGACTCGTGGTCTTCGGCCTGGCCTCGTTCCTGGCGGCCACCGCCCCCACCCCGGAGGTACTGATCGCGGCGCGCGGTCTGCTGGCCGTGGGTGCCGCGGCGATGATGCCGGCCACCCTGGCGCTCATCCGGGTGACCTTCACGGACGAGCGCGAGCGCAACATCGCCATCAGCGTGTGGGGCAGCCTGTCCGTGGTCGGCGGCGCGCTGGGTCCGATCGTCGGCGGTGCCCTGCTGGAGCACTTCGCCTGGGGCTCGATCTTCCTGGTCAACGTCCCGGTGGTGCTCCTGGCGGTGGTCGTCGGGGTCGCCGTCGCGCCGATCGACGAGCCGCACCCCGGCACCCGGTGGGACTTCATCTCGTCCGTGCAGGCCCTCGTCACCCTGGTGGGCCTGGTGGTGCTGATCAAGGAGGTCGCCAAGATCGAGCGGGACGACGCGGTGGCCGTCGTCGCGGCGCTCGTGACGGTGATCGGGTGGCTGGTCTTCGTGCGTCGTCAGCGGCGCCTGCCGTTCCCCCTCCTGGACCTGTCCATCTTCCGCAACGCGGCCTTCGCGTCGGGCGTTCTCGCGGCGGCGATGGCCATGTTCGCCATGGGTGGGCTGCAACTCGCCACCACCCAGCGGTTCCAGCTCGTGGCCGGCTTCACGCCCCTCGAGTCGGGCCTGCTGGTGGCGGCGATCGCGGCCGGCTCGCTGCCCTCGTCGATCCTGGGCGGGGCGTTCCTGCACGTGGTGGGCCTGCGCATCCTGATCGGCGGCGGCCTCGGCGTCGGTGCCGTCGGCGTGGGCTGGACACTGGTCGCCGTCGACCACGGGATGGGCTGGCTGCTCGGTGGCCTGCTCGTGACCGGACTGGGGCTGGGCGCGGCGATGTCCGTGGCCTCCACGGCGATCATCGGCAACGTCCCCGCACGCCGGGCGGGCATGGCGTCGTCCGTGGAGGAGGTCTCCTACGAGTTCGGCAGCCTGGCGGCCGTCGCGCTGCTCGGCTCGCTGCTGACCACGGTCTACACGATGACCATCCAGCTGCCCGACGACGCCCCGGTCGAGGCGGGCAGGTCCCTCACCGATGCCCTGACCGCCCCGGGCACCGGACCGGAGGTGCTCGACGCCGCGTTCGCCGCCTTCGGGCACAGCTACTCCACGGTCATGGTCGTCTGCGTCGGGGTGCTCGCAGTCGGCGCTATCGTCACCACAGCGCTGCTCCGCGCCTACGGGCCCGGGTCGGCGTCGTCCGCCTACGGCTCCGGCCACTGAACCGACCCCCGAGACGCGCGCACCAGCTCTGGAGGCCCCCCTGCGACCGAGCAACCGCCACCGCATCCTCGACGCCGCTGTCCGCGTCGTCGAGCGCGACGGCGTCACCGCCGTCACGTTCGACTCCGTCGCCGCCGAGGCCGAGCTCACGCGCGGCGGCATCATGTACCACTTCCCGTCCCGGGAGGACCTGCTGGTCGCCCTCCACCAGCACCTCGCCGACCGCTGGGAGGCGTCCCTCCTGGCCGACGCCGATCGTCCCCTCGACGAGCTGACCCTGGACGAGCGGCTGGCCGCCTACGTCCGCGTGAGCGCCCGGTCCGCGAACCGTGCCGAACTGCAGCTCATGCTCGAGGCCGCCACCCACCCGGAGTGGGCGGCACCGTGGAGCACCGTCCTGGAGCGCTGGACCCCCGTGCCCGACGACACGGGCGAGGACGCCGCGGCCACGGCGCGACTGATCACTCGGCTCGCCGCCGACGGCCTGTGGATGTTCGAGGCGCTGGCCTACCGCGACATGTCGGAGACGCAGCGGCGGGCGGTCACGGAACACCTGGTGCGGGCGGTGACCGACCCACGGCTTCCGTGAGTTCGGTCGCCTGCTGCCGGCGCGATGCGAGATCGGTCCGATGGGATGAGATCGGTCCCCCGATGGACCGATCTCATCCCATAGGACCGAAGCTAGGACCGAAGCCGCTGCGGTCGGTCGTATGCCTCCGCAAGATCGGCAGCTAGCCAGCGGCCCAGGCCAGCGACTGCTGACCTGGGCCTCGTGGAGCCGCCTGTCGGGTTCGAACCGACGACCTTCCGCTTACAAGGCGGGAGCTCTACCAGCTGAGCTAAGGCGGCGGGCGGGGAACAGCCTAACCGTTCCAACCCCTGGAGTCCGAGTCGACGTCCCCGTGTCGCCCGCACCCGGTCGACACGGCGACCAGCACACGCCCACACAGCACGGCGGGGCCCCGGGCTACAGCCCGAGACCCCGCCGTCCGACCTACCGAACTACTCGGAGGGCTCGGTGGACGGCTCGTCCGATGCAGGCGCCTCACCCGTGATCGCCTCGGTCAGCGCGCCGGTGGCCTGCCAGTCCTCGAAGCGCTCGCCGTCGATCAGCACGGTCGGAGTGCCCAGCTGGTTCGTCTCGGGGTTCACGACGGCAGGGTCCGAACCAGCGGCTTCCGTCGCGGCACCAACCCACTCCTTGTAGGTGTCGTGCGCCGTGCCGTCCGCGATCCCCGCGGCGACATCGGCCGGCACACCCGCCTGCTCGGCGACCTGGGCGAGCTGCTCGTCGGACAGGCCCGGCGTCCTCTCGTCCGGCTGGCTCGCGAACATCGCGTCATGGAACGCGGAGAACTGCTCGGGTGCCTGGTCAGCAACCCAAGCGGCCGCCGACGCCGCGCGCGTCGAGTAGTCAGTGTTCTCGGACAAGCGGTCCAGGATGGAGAGAGGGTGCACCACCAGCGTGATGTCCCCGGCCTCGCGCATCTCGGCGATGCTCGCGGCGTTCAGCGCCTCGAACTGGCCGCAGACGGGGCACATGTAGTCCACGTACACGTCGAGCGTCTTCGCTCCGTCGTTCGTGGTGCCGGCGGTGCCGTCGGCACCGACCGGGATGCCGGTCTGCTCGACCACGCCGGCCGGGATGTTGTCGACCTTCTCCATGGGCGTCTTCTGACCCTCCGCGAGGATGAGCCAGATCGCCACGCCGAGGCCGACGACCGCGACCGCGAGCACGCTCAGCACGATCAGGCGGCTGCGCTTCTCGCGTACTTGCTGCTTCTTCTGGAGTGCAAGGGCCTCGGCACGGGCCTCGTCGCGGCGCTGTGCCTTGGTCTGGTTCGTCGACATCGGGGTCCTTCGAGATGCGGGCCAATGGGGCGAGGCGCCTCAGGCGCCCACCCCCAGCCTACAAGCGCTCACTGGGAGACTGCTGGACGTTTCGTTACGATCCGGGCGCTTGATCCGGAGGTCACCACCCGACGTCCGGGCGGTTCCCCAAGGGCCACCACAGGATGTCCACGTCGCCGTCGAACAAGGGCACGGCCGCGACCACCGCGAGCGCCAGCACGACCAGGGTGACGGCGATCCGGGAGGCCCGGCCGGAGGCGATCCGGCGCAGCAGCGGCCCGGCTCCGACCCGGGTTCCGTACGACGCCGGCCCCCACCACACCACGAGGACGGTGACGAGCATCGCCGCACTCAGCACCATGCTGTCGACGACGGGCTCGTTCATACCGCCCACGGACCGCGCCTCGACGGTCGGGATGGGCGCGATGATCACGTTGCCGGGCGCGAAGACGAGCAGTCCCAGCAGCACCACGATCACGCCCACGCAGACGCCGACGGCCACGGCGGGCAGTACGCCGAACACCGCACGCAGGAGGTGCCAGGGCGAGGCGAGGGTCGCGACGAGCGCGTCAGCCCGGGCCGGGCCGCGCCGGGCGCGGCGGCCGCGGAACTCGTCGACGGCGATACCTGTCAGGCGCGCCGCGACCAGGAGTGCGCACAGCACCACGACGGCGACGCCCGGCCGCGTCGCGGCGAGCGCCACGAGCGCGAGCCCCACGGTGAGGAGCAGTCCGCGATACCCCCGGACATGGGCGGGGTTGGTCCGCTCGGGCGACGCAGCGACCGGTTGGACGGACGGCGGGGCCGGGCGCGGGGCACCCGTGGCCCGGCCGGTCACCGATCGACCTCTGGCCTGTCCGACGGCGGACGGGGCGGCCTGGTCGGTCACGCCACCTGCCACACCTCCGCGGCCGGCCACGGCCGCTGCACCCGCGGCTGCCGTACCCGCGGCTGCTGCACCCGCAGCGGCACCGACCCCCAGGCCACCTGCCGCCTCGGACACCGGGCGCCGGTCGGGCAAGAGGCCCTGCGGCATGACGCGGGTCGAGCCCAGGTCGGCGGGCATCGCGGCGGTGCGGTCGTCGTCGGACGTACCGAGCACCGTGGTCGGCGACCCGGCGGCGCCGTCCGTCGTGCCGCCGAATGCGTCGGACTCGGCCTTGAGCGCCCGCGCCACCTCGTCAGGGCCCCAGCGTTCCGCGGGGACAGGCCGCAGCGCGGCGCCGAGCGCGCGCGCCACCCGGGGCGGCAGGCCGTCGAGGTCCGCCTGTCCCTGCCGCGAGCGCCGCAGCACCAGCTCGGTGGGCCGCACGCCGAAGGGGGCGCGGCCGGTGCCGGAGAACGCGAGCACCGCGGACCAGGACCACCAGTCGGTGTCGGGGCCGGGCTCGGCGCCGTCGAGCAGCTCGGGGGCCAGGTATCCGGGGGTGCCCATGACGAACCCGGTCCGCGTGGCGCGTGTGTCTCCGGGTCCCTGGGCGAGCCCGAAGTCGATGAGGACCGGCCCGCTACGCGCGATGAGTACGTTCGAAGGGGTGAGGTCCCGGTGAACCACCCCGGTGCCGTGCACGGCCTCGAGGGCGTCGGCGAGCTGGTCGGCGAGCTCGAAGAGGTCCCGGGGGTCGAGCGGCCCCCGCTCGTCGATCTCCTCCTCGAGCGTGGGCCCCTCGACGAGCTCGGTGACGATGAAGGCCTCGGGCCCCTCGAGTTCGGCATCCAGCACGCGGGCCACGGCGGGGTGACGCAGGCCCTGGAGGGCGGCGGCCTCGCGACGCAGCCGTTCGCGGGCCGCGGGATCGTCGAGGTGGCGGTGCAGCACCTTGAGCGCCACGGCGTGCCCGCCGTCGTCCTCCGCGCGGTAGACGGCGCCCATGGCGCCCGATCCGATCTCGCGCACGACCGTGTACCCACCGAGCTGGGAGCCGGCAGCGGGGCCGGCGCCGTTCGGGAGCGCGATCGAGGCCTCCACCTCCTTCATGAGGCACACCGTAGCCGCCACGAGCGGCCGGTGCCCTGCGTTCCCACCGCCACCCACCGGGGTGTCGCGCCCCGTCGGAGGCGGGCGGCGAGTGAACTGCGACCTCGTTACGGTGAGCAGACAAGGGGCACCGCTACTCTTGACACAGGAAAGCCAGACTCTTCTACAACCAAGGAGCAGTACATTGCCGGGTAAAGACGGGTACGATCTGGTCGTCGTCGCGAACCGGCTCCCGGTGGACTTCTCGGTCGGTCCTGACGGCGATCTCACCTGGCAGAGGTCCCCGGGGGGCCTGGTCACGGCGTTGGAACCGGTGATGCAGGACGCGGACGGCGCCTGGGTGGGCTGGTCCGGTGCCCCCGACCTGGCCCACGAGCCGTTCGAGGCCGATGGCATGCTGCTGGTCCCGGTGACGCTGAACGCCACCGAGATCGAGCGCTACTACGAGGGCTTCTCCAACGCGACCCTGTGGCCGCTCTACCACGACGTCATCGCGCCGCCCGACTACCACCGCCAGTGGTGGGACGCGTATCGCCGGGTCAACCAGCGCTTCGCCGACGCCGCGGCCGAGCAGGCCGCCGAGGGTGGCGTGGTCTGGGTGCACGACTACCAGCTCCAGCTCGTCCCCCGGATGCTGCGCGACCTGCGCCCCGACCTGCGCATCGGGTTCTTCGACCACATCCCCTTCCCGCCCGTCGAGCTGTTCGCCCAGCTGCCGTGGCGCCGGCAGATCATCGACGGCCTGCTCGGCGCGGACCTGGTCGGATTCCAGCGCACCGGCGACGCCGCGAACTTCGTGCGCTCCGCACGCCGCCTCACGGGCTACACCACGCGCGGCCCCGTGATCACCATCCCGGACGCCGACGGGCGCCCCGGCCGCCACGTGCGCGCGTCGTCGTTCCCCATCTCCATCGACTCGCGCCGGTTCGACTCCCTCGCCCGTACCCCCGAGGTGCAGGCCCGTGCCAAGGAGATCAAGGCGGACCTGGGCAACCCGGACACGCTGATGCTCGGCGTGGACCGGCTCGACTACACCAAGGGCATCCGGCACCGCATCAAGGCGTACGGCGAGCTGCTCGACGACGGCCGCCTCGACGTCGAGCACGCCACGCTCGTGCAGGTGGCGAGCCCCAGCCGTGAGAACGTCGGCGCCTACCAGGAGCTCCGCGAGCACGTCGAGGTGCTGGTGGGCCGCATCAACGGCGAGTACGGCGAGCTGGGTCACTCGGCGATCCACTACCTGCACCACTCCTACCCGCCGGAGGAGATGGCGGCGCTCTACCTGGCCGCCGACGTGCTGCTCGTGACGTCCCTGCGCGACGGCATGAACCTGGTCGCCAAGGAGTACATCGCCGCTCGCTCCGACGAGCGCGGCGCCCTGGTGCTGAGCGAGTTCACCGGCGCGGCCGACGAGCTCTCCCCCGGCCCTCTGCTGGTCAACCCGCACGACATCGACGGCATGAAGGACATCATCGTGGCCGCCGCGACCATGGACCCGCGCGAGCAGCGCCGACGCATGCGCCGGCTGCGTCGCAAGGTCCTGTCCGACGACGTCGCGAAGTGGTCGGAGACGTTCCTCGGCGTGCTCACCGCCGTGCCGCCCCGCCCGCTCACCGTGGACCCACGCGCCGCGGAGCCCCGCCACCACAATCTCCGGGACGCCCTGACGGCCTTCACGACAGTGCCCGAGGGGGTCCCCGCGAGAGGCCGGCTGGCCCGCATGGGCAACGGGAACGGGCGCCGCAAGAAGCCCACCACGGGCTGGCTGCTCGCGTGCGACTTCGACGGCACGCTCGCACCGCTCGTCGACGACCCCAAGGCGTCCGCCATGACGCGCGCCGCACGCGCCGCCATCGACCAGCTGCACGCGCTGGCGCAGGACGCACCGGTGCGCCTGGCGTTCGTCTCCGGGCGGGACCTGTCGGACCTCGCCGAGCGCACCGTGGCCCCCGAGGGCACGTTCCTGGTGGGCAGCCACGGCGCGGAGGCCGGCCGGGCCACGAGCACGGGCGTCGACCAGGTGCCGTTCCACCTCACGACCAACCAGTCCGGGCAGCTCGACGCGCTCGTCGCCGGGTTCGAGTCCGCCGTCTCAGGCCGCGAGGGGGCGTGGGTGCAGGTCAAGCCCGCCGCCGCCGTCGTGCACACGCGCCTGGCGAGCGTGGACGACGCCGCGGCCATCACGGTGGCCGCCGACGAGGTGGCCGCCAACCTCGGCCTGTCCGCGATCCACGGCAAGGACGTGGTCGAGGTGTCCGTGGTGCCCACCAGCAAGGGCGAGGCGCTGCGCCGGCTGCGTGGCACGGTCGCGGCCGAGCTGGGCGTCGAGAAGGTGCGCGTCCTGTACGCCGGCGACGACACGACCGACGAGCACGCCTTCGGGGCGCTCGAGCCGGGCGACCTGTCCATCAAGGTGGGGACGGGCGACACCCTGGCGTCGCACCGCGTTCCCGACCCGGACGCGCTGGCTGCGGTCCTCGCCGGGCTGGCCCGCACCCTGCGTGGCGAGGGCTGACCTGAGATCTGACCCGGGCGTGACCTCGTCGATACCGCGACCTTGACGAACCGGGGTACGATCGCGCTGCAACAGTGTCACCGCCGACACGCGAGTGGAAGCAACGGCACCCGACCACAACGGATCGTCCGGCACGTACCTGCCGGTGGAGGGATGTACTAGTCATGGCTACGGTCACTTTTGATCACGCGACTCGCGTCTACCCGGGCACTGAGCGCCCGGCTGTCGACCAGCTGAACCTGGAGATCGAGGACGGCGAGTTCCTCGTCCTCGTCGGCCCGTCCGGCTGCGGTAAGTCCACCTCGCTGCGCATGCTCGCGGGTCTCGAGGACGTCAACGGCGGACACATCTTCATCGGTGACCGCGACGTCACCGACGTGCAGCCCAAGG
>Ga0233375_1000068_pt1 | contig 67587 bp, 51 predicted proteins | sample ElkDunMinimDraft_10_FD_191539 | JGI IMG/M metagenome (GOLD analysis project Ga0233375, IMG submission 191539) | Fecal eukaryotic communites from dung pellets of Tule Elk in California, USA - Elk Dung E16 | ecosystem: Host-associated > Mammals > Digestive system > Large intestine > Fecal | place...
TCCCGCGGCCCCGTCCCCGTACGGGGGGTACGGCTCGGGCGACCCGCGTGGGGGCGGCGCCGGCGGCCAGGACCGGCCCGGCAGCCCAGGCGGGCCCGGCGGCCCAGGCAGCACTGGCGGCCCCGGCGGGCCCGGCCCCGGCGAGCCGCCGCGCGACGGTGGCCCGTACCCCTCAGGCGGCCCCGGAGACGGCCAACCCGAGCGGCGGGGCTCCCTCTGGGGGCCACTCGTCGGCGTGGCGATCGCCGCGGCGCTGCTCGCGAGCATCGTGACGGCGGGGCTGATGTCGCTCGTGCTGCGCGACGACGACGACTCGTCACTCGCGACGGTCGGGCAGGACGCCGACGACTCGCCGTCCGCGCCGGTCGAGGGGTCGTCGGTCGAGAACCCGGACTGGGAGCGGGTCGCCTCGTCGGTGCAGGCCTCGGTGGTCGCGATCGCGGTGCAGACGGCTGAGGGCGCGGGGCAGGGGTCGGGCGTCATCATCGACGACTCCGGCAACATCCTCACCAACGACCACGTGGTCGGGGACGCCACCGAGGACGGCATCGAGGTGACGCTCACCGACGGCCGGCTGTTCGCGGCCGAGATCGTGGGCACGGACGCGGCGACGGACCTCGCGGTCATCCAGCTCCAGGATGCCCCGGACGACCTGCAGCCGGCCTCGCTGGGCGACTCCGCGGACGTGCGGGTGGGCGAGCCCGTCATGGCGGTCGGCAACCCGCTGGGGCTGTCGAACACGGTGACCACGGGCATCGTCTCCGCGGTCGACCGGCCGGTCTCGACGTCGGAGTCCGGCGGCCAGGCGGTGACGAACGCGATCCAGATCGACGCCGCCATCAACCCGGGCAACTCCGGGGGGCCGCTGTTCGACGGCGAGGGCCTGGTCATCGGCATCACGTCCTCGATCGCGACGCTGTCGAGCCAGTCCGGGTCGATCGGCCTGGGCTTCGCGATCCCGTCCAACCTGGCCGAGCAGATCGCCACCCAGCTGATCGACGACGGGACGGCGGAGCACGCGTTCCTCGGCGTCACGCTGTCCGACGGCACCGCCACCGCCGACGGGGTGACCCGCCGCGGCGCCGTGGTGCAGCAGGTGACCGCGGGGTCGCCCGCGGCCGAGGCCGGGATCCAGCAGGGCGACGTGATCGTGGCGATCGACGACCGTCCCGTCGCCGGGGCGGAGTCGCTGACCGCGTACGTGCGGGAGCTGACCTCGGGCTCGGAGGTCACGTTGACCGTGGTGCGGGACGGCCAGACCGAGGAGGTCGACGTCACGCTCGCCACGCGCGAGGAGGACGCCACGACCCTCCCGGAGCCGGCGCCCGGCAGCACGCCGGACCCGGGTCAGCCCCGCAACGGCTCGAACCTCACCCCCGAGCAGCTGTGGGAGTGGTTCCAGCAGCAGCAGCAGGGGCAGGGCTGATCCTCGACCGGACGACGAGAAACGGCCGCCGCTCGCACGAGCGGCGGCCGTTCTCGTGTGCGGCGACAGGGGAGGACGGGACAGCCGCCAGGCTGTGCGGGAGTCAGGCGGTGCCGAGGTCAGGCGGTGCCGAGGTCAGGCGGTGCCGAGCGCGTCCCGCATCGGGACGAGCTTCGCCTCCGACTCGGCGAGCTCGGCGGCGGGCTCGGACGCGGCGACGATGCCGCACCCCGCGAACAGCCGCACCCGGCGCGGGTCCTGCGGGTCGACGTGGGCCGAGCGCAGCGCGATGCCCCACTCGCCGTCGCCGTCCGCCCCGAGCCAGCCCACGGGACCGGCGTACCGGCCGCGCTCCATGCCCTCGATGCGGCTGATGAGCCGGGCGGCCGCCGCCGTGGGCGTGCCGCACACGGCGGCCGTCGGGTGCAGCGCCGCGGCGAGCGCGAGGCTCGACGGGTTCGCGGCGAGCACGCCGGTCACGTCGGACGCGAGGTGCAGCACGTTGGGCAGGTGCAGCACGAACGGCACGTCGGGCACGTTGGTGGAGGTGCAGAAGGGCGCCAGAGCGTCGGCGACCGAGGACACCGCGTACTCGTGCTCCTCGAGGTCCTTGGACGAGTGCGCCAGGGTCGCGGCCCGCGCCAGGTCGGCGTCGTCGTCGCCCGTCCGGCGGATCGTGCCGGCGAGCACCCGTGAGGTGACCAGGCCCTTCTCGGAGCGGACCAGCAGCTCGGGCGTCGCGCCGATCAGGCCGTCGACGCTGAACGTCCAGCACGACGGGTAGCGGGCGGCGAGGCGCCGCAACGGCCACCGGACGTCGAGCGGCTCGGTGGTGGTGGCGTAGACGTCGCGGGCCAGCACGACCTTCTCGACCTCGCCGGCCCGGATGGCCGCGACGCCGCGCTCGACCACGGACAGCCAGTCCTCGGAGCGGACCGCGCCCTCGGCGTAGGACACCGCGCCCGGGCTCACGGGCTCGGGCTGGGGTGCGGCGACGTCGGCCAGGTCGGGGGTGGCGCGCAGGGTGGCGCCGGTGTCGATCGTGGTCAGCCAGCTGCGCGCGCCACGCCGGCCCACGACCACGCGCGGCACCACCAGCACGCCGCCCGCGGGGGAGTCCTCCTCGAAGGCGAAGGACGCGAACGCGACGGGCCCGGTGCCGGGCAGGTCCACCTCGTCGCGCACGATCGCGTGCGCGAGCAGCGCCTGCCACGCCTGCTCCGCGTCGGCGAACCGGTCGCGGCCGGCCACCTCGACGCGCAGCGCCTCGCCCCAGCCGACGATGCCGTCGCCGCGCCGCACCCACGCGAGCGGGGCGTCCGGGGGGAGCAGCCCGAGAAGGTCGTCGGGGTCGTGGCCGGTGGAGCCGGGCCGCGCGAGGTGGTCGAGCGCGACCGTCCGGACCACGAGGGGGTGCGGGACGGCGTCGGGCATGGTGCTGGTCATCGCGATCAGGGTACGTCCCAGGGCCTCGGACCTGAGACGATGGGCTCATGTCACGCGCCAGCCTCGAGAAGGACCCTCGTGAGGTCGCCGCCATGTTCGACGGCGTCGCCCGCCGCTACGACCTGACGAACGACGTCATCTCCCTCGGCCAGGACCGCTACTGGCGTCGCGCGACGCTCGCCGCCGTCGGGGCCCAGCCGGGCGAGCGCGTGCTCGACCTCGCCGCGGGGACGGGCACGTCGAGCGAGCCGCTCGCGGACGCCGGGGTGCGCGTGGTGCCGTGCGACCTGTCGATGGGGATGCTCGGCGTGGGCAAGCGCCGCCGCCCCGACCTCGGGTTCGTGGCGGGCGACGCGGTGCACCTGCCGTTCGCCGACGAGTCCTTCGACGCGGTGACGATGTCGTTCGGGTTGCGCAACGTCGCCCAGACGCAGCAGGCCCTCGAGGAGATGCTGCGGGTCACCCGCCCGGGCGGCCGCCTGGTGGTGTGCGAGTTCTCGCGCCCGACGTGGGCGCCGTTCCGCACCGTCTACACGAACTACCTCATGCGCGCGCTGCCGCCGGTGGCCCGCGCGGTGTCCAAGGAGCCGGACGCCTACGTGTACCTGGCCGAGTCGATCCGCGAGTGGCCGGACCAGCTCGGGCTCGGCCGTCTGCTGAAGGACTCCGGGTGGCGTGACGTCGCCTTCCGCAACCTGTCCGGCGGCATCGTGGCCCTGCACCGCGGGGTCCGCCCGGCCAATTGACCCGGCGATCACCGGGCATTTCCCGCAGGTGAGGTAAGCCTTCGCAGACATGGTCTGTGGCCCTGGCTACACTCGGCCAGGTTGGGATGTGAACGTCTTCACAAGTGGGGCGGGTCAGTGGTTGACGCAAGGAGCGATGACGCCGACGTCATCGTCGTCGGTGCAGGTCCCGCGGGGTCCAGCGCCGCCTATCACTGCGCCTCCGCAGGCCTCGAGGTGCTGCTGCTCGAGAAGGCGGAGTTCCCCCGCGACAAGGTCTGCGGCGACGGGCTGACCCCGCGCGCGGTCAAGGAGCTCGCCGCGATGGGCGTCTCCCTGCGCGAGGAGGACGGCTGGATCCGCAACCGCGGCCTGCGCGTGGTCGGGGGCGGGCACCGCCTCGAGCTGCCGTGGCCCGAGCTGTCCAGCTACCCGTCCTACGGCCTGGCGCGCTCCCGCATGAGCCTGGACCACATGCTCGCCTCGCACGCCCGTGCCGCGGGCGCCAAGCTCCTCGAGCGCACCAACGTCACCGGCCCGCTGCTCGACGAGCGCACCGGCCGCGTGGTCGGCGTGACCGCCCGCCCGGTGGGCAGCGACGGCAAGCGCGCCGGCGACGACGTCACCTACCGGGCTCCCGTGGTCATCGCCGCGGACGGGGTCTCCGCGCGGCTCGCCACCGGCCTCGGGCTCGAGAAGCGGATGGACCGGCCCATGGGCGTCGCGGTCCGCACGTACTTCCGCACCCCGCGCCACGACGACCCGTGGATGGAGAGCCAGCTCGAGCTGTGGGACGGCGCCCCCGGGTCCTCGAACCTCATGCCCGGCTACGGCTGGATCTTCTCCCTCGGCGACGGCACCGCCAACGTCGGGCTCGGCTCGGTGTCCTCGACGGCCGCCGCGACGAAGGTCGACTACAAGGACCTGTTCCGCAAGTGGATGGCCAACGCCCCCGCGGAGTGGGAGTTCACGCCCGAGAACCAGATCGGCGAGGTGCGCGGCGCCGCGCTGCCCATGGGCTTCAACCGGGGGCCGCTGTACGGCCGGGGCCTCATGCTCGCGGGCGACTCCGCGGGGATGATCAGCCCGTTCAACGGCGAGGGCATCGCCTACGGGCTGCAGGCCGGCAGGTTCGCCGCCGACTCCGTGGTCCAGGCCGCCGCACGGGGCTCCGCCGCCGGGCGCGAGCGCGCGCTGGCCGCGTACCAGACCCGCATGAAGGACGACCTCGGCGGGTACTACACGCTCGGCCGGGTCTTCGTGAAGCTCATCGAGCACCCGCAGGTCATGCACGTGTGCACCCGCTACGGGCTGCCGCGCCCGCTGCTCATGAAGTTCGTGCTCAAGCTCTTGTCCGACTGCTACGAGCCGCGGGGCGGCGACATGGTCGACCGGACCATCTCGGCCCTCGCCCGACTGGCGCCGGCGGCATGATGCGCTCACCCTCGATGTCGCGGGTAGAGCCGGGACTTAGGTCCCGGCGAGGTCTGCCTACCTCGGGAGACGCTCAACCGCCACCCCAGCCTTCCCTGACCTTCGTCCTGCGCGGAAGCGTCCCCACCACGACCGGGAGAGTCGAGCAATGACCAACCCGTACGTCCCGCTCCTCTTCCTGATGGGGGTCGCCGCGGTCCTCGCCCTCGGCGGCGTGGGCGCCAGCGCGATCCTGGGGCCGAAGCGCTACAACCGCGCGAAACTGGACGCATACGAGTGCGGCATCGAGCCGACACCGCATGCCGTCGGTGGCGGCCGGTTCCCGATCAAGTACTACCTCGTCGCGATGACCTTCATCATCTTCGACATCGAGGTGGTCTTCCTGTACCCGTGGGCCGTGAACTTCACGGAGCTCGCCACGTTCGGGCTCGTCGCGATGCTGGGCTTCCTGGCCCTCATCACGGTGCCCTTCGTGTACGAGTGGCGCCGCGGCGGTTTCGAGTGGGACTAGGGGTGATCTGACATGGGTATCGAAGAAGCCCCCTCGGGGTTCCTGCTGACGACGGTCGAGAACCTCGTCGGGTATTTCCGCAAGGGCTCGCTGTGGCCGGTCACCTTCGGTCTCGCGTGCTGCGCCATCGAGATGATGGCGACGGGCACGAGCCGCTACGACATCTCCCGGTTCGGCATGGAGGTCTTCCGGGCCTCGCCGCGCCAGGCCGACCTGATGATCGTCGCGGGCCGCGTGAGCCAGAAGATGGCCCCCGTGGTGCGCCAGGTCTACGACCAGATGCCGGAGCCCAAGTGGGTCCTGTCGATGGGCGTGTGCGCCTCGTCGGGCGGGATGTTCAACAACTACGCGATCGTGCAGGGCGTGGACCACGTCGTGCCCGTCGACATCTACCTGCCCGGCTGCCCGCCGCGCCCCGAGATGCTCATCAACGCGATCCTCGCGCTGCACGAGCAGATCCAGGCGGAGCCGCTCGGCGTGAACCGCAAGGAGGCGGCCCGTGCCGCCGAGGCCGCGGCCCTCGCGGCCACGCCGACGTCCCACATGAAGGGCCTGCTGGCATGAGTGAGAAGTCCGGGGCGCCCGAGGGGAAGACCCCCGAGCCCTCCGCCGAGAAGGTCGACGCCGCCGCGGCCGCCAAGCCCGGCGACACGGCGACGTCCGCGTCGCTGGCCGCGCAGAGCACCAGCGAGGCGGCCCTCGAGGGCGGCTCGCAGAACATCGGGCCGATCGGCTCGCCCGAGCCCGAGGTCATCGAGGTGCGCCACGGCATGTTCGGCGGCGGCCCGGGATCGGGCGACACCTCCGGCTTCGGCGGCCTGGTCACCACGGTCGCCCTGCCGGGCGCGAGCGAGCGCCCCTACGGCGGCTGGTTCGACGAGGCCGTCGACATCCTCATCGAGCTGCTCGACGCCTCGGGCACCGGCTTCGCCGCCGCGATCGAGTCCGTGGTCGTGGACCGCGGCGAGCTCACGCTGCACGTGGCCCGCGAGCACATCGTCGAGGTGTGCCAGCTGCTGCGCGACGACCAGGACCTGCGCTTCGAGCTCAGCCTGGGCGTGTCCGGCGTGCACTACCCGCACGAGACGGGCCGCGAGCTGCACGCGGTCTACCACCTGGTGTCGGTGACGCACAGCCACCGCCTGCGCCTCGAGGTCGCCGTCCCCGATGGCGACCCGCACGTGCCCTCGACCACCGGGGTCTACCCGGCGAACGACTGGCACGAGCGCGAGACCTGGGACTTCTTCGGGATCGTCTTCGACGGCCACCCGGCGCTCGCGCGCATCGAGATGCCCGACGACTGGCCTGGGCACCCCCAGCGCAAGGACTACCCCCTCGGGGGCATCCCGGTCGAGTACAAGGGCGCCACCGTGCCGCCCGCGGACCAGCGGAGGTCGTACAGCTGATGTCCACCCACAGCACCCACCAGGGTCCCCCCACCGCGACGGGCCACATCGTCGACGACGAGGCGACGGGCATCCCGTCCTTCGAGGCGTCCGGCGGCGACTGGTCCGACATCGCCGAGGAGGCCGCGCGCCTCGGCGACGAGCGCATCGTGGTCAACATGGGCCCCCAGCACCCGTCGACCCACGGCGTGCTCCGGCTCATGCTCGAGATCGACGGCGAGACGGTCACCGAGGCCCGTGCGGGCATCGGCTACCTGCACACCGGCATCGAGAAGAACATGGAGTACCGGTCCTGGACGCAGGGCGTCACGTTCTGCACCCGCATGGACTACGTGGCGAACATCTTCCAGGAGGCCGGCTACTGCCTGGCCGTGGAGAAGCTGCTCGGCATCACCGACGACATCCCGGAGCGGGCCACCGTCATCCGCGTGATGATGATGGAGCTCAACCGCATCGCCTCGCACCTGGTGTGCCTCGCGACGGGCGGCAACGAGCTGGGCGCCACGACGATCATGATCGTCGGGTTCAACGCGCGTGAGCAGGTGCTGCGCGTCTTCGAGCTGATCACCGGCCTGCGCATGAACAACGCGTACATCCGCCCCGGCGGCGTCGTGCAGGACATCCCGCCGGGCGCCCTCGACGCGGTGCGCGACGCGATCACCGTGATGAAGAAGGACTTCGGGCAGCTCGAGGACCTCATGCTGGCCAACCCGATCCTGCAGGCGCGCCTCAAGGACGTCGGCTACCTCGGCCTGTCGGCCTGCATGGCGCTCGGCATCACCGGACCGGTGCTGCGGTCCACGGGCCTGCCCTACGACGTGCGCAAGGCCGAGCCGTACTGCGGCTACGAGACCTACGACTTCGACATCCCGACGTCCACGGACGCCGACGCCTGGTCGCGTGTCGTGCTGCGGCTCGAGGAGTGCTACCAGTCGATCCGCATCATCGAGCAGGCGGTCGAGCGCCTCCAGGCGATGGGCCCCGGCCCCGTCATGGTCGAGGACAAGAAGATCGCCTGGCCCGCGCAGCTCGCCATCGGGTCGGACGGGATGGGCAACTCCCTCGACCACATCCGGGAGATCATGGGCACCTCGATGGAGGCCCTGATCCACCACTTCAAGCTGGTGACGGAGGGCTTCCGGGTCCCCGCCGGCCAGGCGTTCGTCTCGGTCGAGCACCCGCGCGGCGAGCTGGGCGTCCACCTCGTCTCCGACGGCGGCACCAAGCCGTACCGGGCGCACTTCCGCGACCCGTCGTTCAACAACCTGCAGGCCGTCTCCATGATGTGCGAGGGCGGCCAGGTGGCCGACGTCGTCGTCGCGGTGGCCTCGCTGGACCCCGTCCTGGGAGGGGTGGACCGCTGATGTCCGTCGAGAACAGCGAGCGGCCCGCCGGCACGGCGCGCCCCGCAGCACGGTACGACGACGCGACGCACGCGCGGCTGTCCGCCGACGCGGCGCTCGTCATCGCCCGCTACCCGCAGGCCCGCTCGGCCCTGCTCCCGCTGCTGCACCTGGTGCAGAGCGAGGACGGCTTCGTCAGCCCTGCCGGCATCGCGTTCTGCGCCGAGACGCTGGACCTGACGGCCGCCGAGGTGTCCGCGGTGGCCACGTTCTACTCGCAGTACAAGCGCCGGCCCAACGGCGAGTACACCGTGGGCGTCTGCACCAACACGCTGTGCGCGATCATGGGCGGCGACGCCATCTGGGACGAGCTCAGCGAGCACCTGGACCTCGGCAACGACGAGACCACCGCCGACGGCAAGGTCACCCTCGAGCGCATCGAGTGCAACGCGGCGTGCGACTACGCGCCCGTGGTGATGGTCAACTGGGAGTTCCTCGACAACCAGACCCCCGAGTCGGCCGTGCAGACGGTGGACAAGCTGCGCGCGGGCGAGCCCGTCGCGTCGACCCGCGGGCCTGGGAAGATCTGCTCGTTCAAGCAGGTCTCGCGGGTGCTCGCCGGCTTCCCCGACGGCCTCGCCGACGAGGGCCCGAGCGCCGGCCCGGAGACCGAGCGCGGCACAGCGCTCGCCGCCGCCGAGGGATGGGCGGCCCCGCCGCTCCCCAGCGAGGGCGGCGCCGAGCCGGACACCACGACGCCCACCGCCTCGGCGTCGGGCGGCGCCTCGCCCGAGGTCGGCGGCCCGCAGTCGAGCGCGGAGCGCAAGCCCACCGCGGCGAAGGACTCGTCTGCTGAGGACCAGCAGAAGAAGCAGAGCTCCGACCAGGCCAAGGAGTCGTGATGAGCGACGTGACGACCCTGACCCCCGTCCTGACCAAGGACTGGGGCGTCGAGCAGTCCTGGACGCTGCGCGCCTACCTGGACGGCGGCGGCTACGCCGGGCTCCGGGCGGCGCTCGCGCAGGCCCCGGGCGACGTGATCACCGCGGTGAAGGACTCCGGCCTGCGCGGCCGTGGCGGCGCCGGGTTCCCCACGGGCATGAAGTGGGGCTTCCTGCCCGCGCCCGACGGCGGCCCCCGCTACCTGGTCATCAACGCGGACGAGTCCGAGCCGGGCACCTGCAAGGACATCCCGCTGATGATGGCCAGCCCGCAGCTGCTCATCGAGGGCGCGATCATCACGTCCTACGCCATCGGCTGCTCGCACGCCTTCATCTACCTGCGCGGCGAGGTGGTGCACGTCTACCGCCGGCTGATGCGCGCGGTCGAGGAGGCCTACGCGGCCGGCTACCTCGGCAAGAACATCATGGGCTCGGGCTTCGACCTGGACATCACCGTCCACGCCGGCGCCGGCGCCTACATCTGCGGCGAGGAGACGGCGCTGCTCGACTCCCTCGAGGGCCGTCGCGGCCAGCCGCGGCTCAAGCCGCCGTTCCCCGCCGTCGCCGGCCTGTACGCGCGGCCCACGGTCGTCAACAACGTCGAGACCATCGCCTCGGTGCCCGCCATCCTCAAGGGCGGCGCGCACTGGTTCCGGGAGATGGGCACCGAGCGCTCCCCGGGCTTCGGCATCTTCTCGCTCTCCGGCCACGTGCAGCGGCCCGGGCAGTACGAGGCCCCGCTGGGCATCACGCTGCGCCGCCTGCTCGAGATGGCGGGCGGCATCCGCGAGGGCCACGAGCTGAAGTTCTGGACGCCCGGCGGGTCCTCGACGCCGATCTTCACGGCCGAGCACCTCGACATCCCGCTCGACTACGAGTCCGTCGCGGCCGCCGGGTCGATGCTGGGCACGCGCGCGCTGCAGATCTTCGACGAGACCACCTCGGTGGTCCGGGCCGTGACGCGGTGGACCGAGTTCTACAAGCACGAGTCCTGCGGCAAGTGCACGCCGTGCCGCGAGGGCACGTTCTGGCTCGCCCAGGTGCTGCGCCGCATCGAGGCGGGCAAGGGCACCAGCGAGGACATCGACCTGCTCCTGGACCTGTGCGACAACATCCTGGGCCGCGCGTTCTGCGCGCTCGGCGACGGGGCCACCAGCCCCATCACCTCGGCGATCAAGTACTTCCGGGAGGAGTTCGAGGCGGGCACGCACACGCCGGCCGACGAGCTCTTCCCGCCCGAGCGCAGCTCGAAGTTCACCTACACCCCGCGCCGTCCGGCCGGGCAGCTGGCGGGGGTCCACGCATGACCATCACGACACCGAAGCCCGGCTCGGACGCCGCGGCCCAGGGCGCGGGCGGCGCCACGCCGGCTCCCGCCGACGCCGTGACCTTCACGATCGACGGCCTCGAGGTGGCGGTGCCCAAGGGCACCCTCGTCATCCGGGCCGCCGAGCAGGTCGGCATCCAGATCCCGCGGTTCTGCGACCACCCGCTGCTGGCGCCCGCCGGGGCCTGCCGGCAGTGCCTCGTCGAGGTCTGGGCGCCGGGCCGCGACGGCAAGCTCGCGAAGATGCCGAAGCCGCAGGCCTCCTGCACGCTCGAGGCCACCCCCGGCATGCAGGTCAAGACGCAGCACACCTCGCCCGAGGCCGACAAGGCCCAGCACGGCGTGATGGAGCTGCTGCTCATCAACCACCCGCTCGACTGCCCGGTGTGCGACAAGGGCGGCGAGTGCCCCCTGCAGAACCAGGCCATGACCAACGGGCGCGCGACGACGCGGTTCGTGGACATCAAGCGGACGTTCCCCAAGCCGATCGCGATCTCCACGCAGATCCTGCTCGACCGGGAGCGCTGCGTGCTGTGCCAGCGCTGCACCCGGTTCTCCAAGGAGATCGCCGGCGACGCGTTCATCGACCTGCAGAAGCGCGGCGCGAACCAGCAGATCGGCCGGTTCGCCCCCGAGGTCCTCGGCTTCGAGGCCCCGGCCGGAGCCCCGCGCGGCGACGTGCCCGTGGGCCCCGCCGAGGAGGACGAGTCCGGTGAGCCGTTCGCGTCGTACTTCTCCGGCAACACCGTCCAGATCTGCCCGGTGGGCGCGCTGACCAGCGCCTCCTACCGGTTCCGGGCCCGCCCGTTCGACCTGGTGTCCACGGCCGGCGTCTCCGAGCACGACTCGTGCGGCTCCGCGATCCGCGTCGACCACCGTCGCGGCGTCGTGCTGCGCCGCCTGGCGGGCGAGGACGCGGCGGTCAACGAGGAGTGGATCACCGACAAGGACCGCTTCGCGTTCACGTGGCAGTCCGCCCCGGACCGCATCACCACCCCGATGGTCCGCGACGAGGCCACCGGCGAGCTCCGGCCCGCGAGCTGGGTCGAGGCGCTGGACGTCGCGGCCGAAGGGCTCCGCTCCGCGCTCGCCGCCGCCGACGGCTCGCCCGCGGGCGTGGGCGTGCTGCCCGGCGGCCGCATCACGCTCGAGGACGCCTACGCGTACGGCAAGTTCGCCCGTGTCGCCCTCGGCTCCAACGACGTCGACCTGCGCAGCCGCCCGCTGTCCGCCGAGGAGGACGCCTTCCTGGGCCACCACGTCGCGGGCCGCGCGATGCAGGTCACGTTCGCCGACCTGGAGAAGGCGCCCGTCGTCCTGCTCGCCGCCCTCGAGGCGGAGGAGGAGGCCGGGATCACGTTCCTGCGCCTGCGCAAGGGCGTCGTCGGCGGCACGACCCGCGTGGTCGCCGTCGCGCCGTTCGCCAGCCGCGGCCTCGAGCGCCTCGACGGGACGCTCGTCACGGCCGCCCCCGGCACCGAGGCCGAGGTGCTCGACGCGGTCGAGCCGTCGTCCGACGTGCCGACGCTCAGCGCCCTGGCCTCCGACCTGGCACTGCCCGGCGCCGTGATCCTGGTGGGGGAGCGGCTCGCCGCGGTCCCCGGCGGGCTCACCGCCGCGCTGCGCCTCGCGGAGCGCACCGGCGCCCGCCTCGCCTGGATCCCCCGCCGTGCGGGGGAGCGGGGCGGGGTCGAGGCCGGCGCGCTGCCGAGCCTGCTGCCCGGAGGCCGGCCGGTCGCGGACGCCGCCGCCCGGGTCGACGTCGCCGCCGCCTGGGACGTCGCCGAGCTTCCCGCCACCCCTGGCCGCACCGCCACCCAGATCCTCGAGGCCTCCCGCACGGGCGCGCTCGGGGCGCTCGTGGTCGGCGGCGTGGACCTGCGCGACCTGCCGGACCCGGCGGCCGCACGCGAGGCGCTGAGCGCCGCGCCGTTCGTCGTGTCGCTCGAGGTGCGCGCCTCGGAGGTCACCGCCGTGGCCGACGTGGTGCTGCCCGTGGCGCCGCCGGTCGAGAAGGGCGGCACGTTCGTCACGTGGGAGGGGCGCCCGCGTCCCTTCCCGCAGGCGCTGACCTCGACCGCGGTGAGCGACCACCGGGTGCTTGACCGCCTGGCCGACGCCCTGGGCGTCACCCTGGGCGTCGGCACGCTGGCCCAGGTGCACGCCGAGCTCGACCAGCTCGGCGCCTGGGACGGCGCCCGGGTCGAGGCCCCCGCCACCGCCCCGGCCGAGCCGCCCGCCGTGGCGCCCGGCCACGCGGTCCTCGCCACCTGGCACATGCTGCTCGACTCGGGCCGCCTGCAGGACGGCGAGGCGTTCCTCGCCGGCACCGCCAAGCGGCCCGTGGCCCGGATCTCCGCGGCGACCGCCGCAGGGGCAGGCGTCGTCGACGGCGGGCTCCTGGCCGTCAGCACCGACGCCGGCACGATCGAGCTGCCCGTGGTCGTCACCGACATGCCGGACCACGTGGTCTGGCTGCCCACCAACTCGCCCGGGTCCGCCGTGCGCGAGTCCCTGCACGCCGGACCGGGCGCCCTGGTGCGCCTGGCTCCCGGGACCGAGAACGACGTCACGGACGCGGAGGTGCGGGCATGAGCCTGCTCAGTGCAGTGGGGGCGGCGCTCCCCGCGGCGACCGGCGACCCGACGGTGGCTGACTTCAGCAACGACAACGGGTGGATCTGGCTCCTCAAGGCCGTCGCCATCATCGTGTTCCTGCTGGTCAGCGTCCTCATCGCCATCTGGTTCGAGCGCAAGGTCGTGGCCCGCATGCAGGTGCGGCCCGGCCCCAACGTGCACGGGCCCGTGGGCCTGCTGCAGCCGGTCGCGGACGCGATGAAGCTCCTGTTCAAGGAGGACATCACCGTCAAGGCGGCCGACAAGCTCGTCTACATCGTCGCGCCGATGATCGCGGTGTTCTGCTCGCTGCTGACCTTCGCGGTCATCCCGTTCGGCCCCAGCGTGAGCATGTTCGGCATCATGACGCCGCTGCAGCTGACCGACTTCCCGGTCGCGGTGCTCTACATCCTGGCCTGCGCGTCGGTGGGCGTGTACGGCATCGTGCTCGGCGGCTGGTCCTCCGGCTCGACGTACCCGCTGCTCGGCTCGGTGCGGTCCACCGCCCAGGTGATCTCCTACGAGCTCGCGATGGGCCTGTCGCTGGTCAGCGTGTTCATCATCGCCGGCTCGATGTCCACGTCGCAGATCGTGGACTCGCAGACGCAGGTGTGGTGGTTCCTGCCGCTCCTGCCGGCCTTCGTCATCTACATCATCGCGATGGTGGGCGAGACGAACCGGCTCCCGTTCGACCTCCCCGAGGCCGAGGGCGAGCTCGTCTCCGGCTACATGACCGAGTACTCGTCGATGAAGTTCGCGTGGTTCTTCCTCGCGGAGTACATCAACATGCTCAACGTCTCCGCGGTGGCGACGACCCTGTTCCTCGGCGGGTGGCGCGCCCCGTGGCCCATCTCGTGGATCAACGACGGCATGTTCAACACCGGCTGGTGGCCGGTGCTGTGGTTCGTCGCCAAGATCTGGATGCTCATGTTCGTGTTCGTGTGGATCCGCGGCTCGGTGCTGCGCTTCCGCTACGACCAGTTCATGAAGATCGGCTGGAAGGTGCTCATCCCCGTCGCGCTCGGCTGGGTGGTGTGCGTGTCCGTGGTCCAGGGCGTGCGCCAGTTCACCGACCTGGAGCTGAACACGGTGCTGTTCGTGCTGGCGGGCGTCGTGATCGTCGCCGTCGGCATCTCGTTCCTCATCCCCGAGAAGCCCAAGCCGGAGCCTGACGGGCCGCCGCGCGGCACCGTCGAGGACCCCGTGGTCATCGACGCCTTCGCCGGCGGCTACCCCGTCCCGCCGCTGCCCGGCCAGGCACTGCCCCCGTCCCCGCGCCGCTCCCGCAGCGCGGGCGACCAGACCGAGACCCCCCAGGTCACCCAGGAGGCGCATCGTGGCTGACCAGCCCAAGGACGTCACGCCGAGCGAGCGCGGCGGCGAGGTCGCGGCCCCCGGCGCCTACGAGTCCCTGATCCCGACACGCTCGGGCATCCGGGAGGTGCTGGCCCCGGTCGGCGGCTTCGGCGTCACGTTCTCGAACATGTTCCGCCCGGTGATCACCGAGCAGTACCCGTACGAGAAGGTCCCGCCGCAGCCCCGCTACCACGGGCGCCACCAGCTCAACCGGTACCCGGACGGGCTCGAGAAGTGCATCGGCTGCGAGCTGTGCGCGTGGGCGTGCCCCGCGGACGCGATCTACGTCGAGGGCGCGGACAACTCCCCGGGCGTGCAGATGTCGCCGGGAGAGCGGTACGGCCGCGTCTACCAGATCAACTACCTGCGCTGCATCTTCTGCGGGCTGTGCATCGAGGCGTGCCCCACGCGCGCCCTGACGATGACCAACGAGTTCGAGCTGGCGGGACCCACCCGTGAGGGCCTGATCTTCGAGAAGAAGGACCTGCTGGCCCCGATGCTCGACGGGATGCTCGCGGCGCCGCACCCGATGGCCCCTGGAGCCACCGACACCGAGTACTACCGCGGCGAGATCACCGGCCCCGCCCCCGCGCAGGTCGAGTGGGTCGCCGAGCACCGCCCCGACGACCCGACCCTGCCCGGCGCCGAGCGCGCCGCGGAGCGTCTGGCCCACGCCCACAACCCGGAGAACCGATGAGCCCCCTCGCCTCGGTGCTGCCGACGGTCCTCACCGACAGCGGCGTCACCACCACGGGTGAAGCCGTGCTGTTCTGGGTGCTCGCACCCGTCATGGTCATCGCCGCGCTGGGCCTGCTGTTCGCCCGCAAGGCCGTGCACGCCGCGATGGCGGTGGTGCTCGTGATGATCTCGCTCGCGTTCATCTACGTGGCCCAGGACGCCCCCTTCCTCGGGGTCGTCCAGGTGGTCGTGTACACCGGCGCGATCATGATGCTGTTCCTGTTCGTGCTGATGCTCGTGGGCGTCGACGCCTCGGACTCCCTGGTCGAGACGCTGCGCGGCCAGCGCTGGATCGGGATCCTGGCCGGCATCGGCCTGGCGAGCGTGCTCGTGGGCGTCATCGGCCGCGCCAGCTACGGCCCGCCCGTCGGGCTCGAGCAGGCGAACGCCGACTCCAATCCGGTGGGCGTCGCACGGATCATCTTCGGCCAGTACGTGTTCTCGTTCGAGGTCGTCGGCGCGCTGCTGGTCACGGCCGCGCTCGGCGCGCTCGTCCTGACCCACCGCCAGCGGCTCATCCCGCGCATCGGGCAGCGGGAGCGCTCGGAGGCCCGCGTGATGGGCGGCGGCTCGCTCACCCCGCACCCGGCGCCCGGCGTCTACGCGCGGCACAACGCGATGGACGTGCCCGCGCTCGACCCGCAGGGCCGGCCCATCCCGTCCTCCGTGTCCCGCGTGCTGCGCATCCGCGGGCAGGAGGCCGGCACCGCCGGCTACCGCGCGGAGATCCAGCCGTTCAGCGGCGGCGCCGAGGTCGGCCCGCCCGTGCAGGAGGCAGGTGACGTCGGGGAGACGTCCGGCCCCACCACACCGATCACCACACCGCGGGGCACGGAGGAGACGCCATGACCCTCACCCACTACCTGGTGCTGTCAGCGCTGCTGTTCAGCATCGGGGCCGCCACCCTGCTGGTGCGCCGGAACGCGATCATCGCGTTCATGGGCATCGAGCTGATGCTCAACGCGACCAACCTCGCGCTCGTGACGTTCGCCCGCATCCACGGGAACCTGAGCGGCCAGGTGATGGCGTTCTTCGTGATGGTCGTCGCGGCCGCCGAGGTCGTCATCGGGCTCGCGATCATCGTGGCCATCTTCCGTACCCGTCGCTCGGCCTCGGTCGACGACGCCAACCTGCTGAAGAGCTGAGGGCCGGCACGTGCACACCCTGACCCCCCTCGCCCTGCTCACCGAGACCCCCGCCGCCGCGGCGCAGGCCATCGACGGCGGAGTGTTCGCGCTCGCGCCGCTGATGGTGGTGCTCCCGCTGCTCGGCGCGGCCGTCCTGCTGCTGGCCGGGCGCCGATCCGACCGCTGGGGCCCCTGGTTCGCCGTGGCGATGTCCGCGGGCGCCTTCGTGGTCGGCCTGCTGACGATCATCGGCCTGCTCGGGCGCCCGGCCGACGAGCGGGTCCTCGACCTGCACATGTTCGACTGGATATCCGTCGGCTCGTTCGACCTCAGCGCGGGCCTGCGGCTGGACCCCCTGTCGCTCACCTTCGTGATGCTGGTGACGTTCGTCGGCTCGCTGATCCACGTCTACTCGATCGCGTACATGGAGCACGACCCGGACAAGCGCCGGTTCTTCGCCTACCTCAACCTCTTCGTCGCAGCGATGCTGCTGCTGGTCCTGGCCGACAGCTACCTCCTGCTGTTCGTCGGCTGGGAGGGCGTGGGCCTCGCCTCGTACCTGCTGATCGGGTTCTGGAACCACAAGCTGCCCTACGCGGTGGCCGCCAAGAAGGCGTTCATCGCCAACCGGATCGGCGACATCGGCCTCCTGGTCGCGCTGATGCTGATGTTCTCCACCTTCGGCGGCGTGAGCTTCTCCGCCGTCGAGGCGGGCGTCCCCGCGGCGTCCACCGGCACGCTGACCGCGATGGGCCTCGTGCTGCTGGTCGCCGCGTGCGGCAAGTCGGCGCAGTTCCCGCTGCAGTCCTGGCTCGGTGACGCGATGGCGGGCCCCACGCCCGTCTCCGCGCTGATCCACGCCGCGACCATGGTCACCGCCGGCGTCTACCTGGTGGTCCGCTCCGGCGTCATCTACGACGGCGCCCCGGACGCGCGCCTGGTCGTGGTGATCATCGGCGCCATCACGCTGCTCTTCGGGGCGATCGTCGGCTGCGCCAAGGACGACATGAAGAAGGCCCTCGCGGCCTCGACGATGTCGCAGATCGGCTACATGATCCTCGCGGCCGGTCTCGGCCCGATCGGCTACGCGCTGGCGATCTTCCACCTGGTCACGCACGGCTTCTTCAAGGCCGGCATGTTCCTGGGCGCCGGGTCCGTCATGCACGGCATGGACGACCAGGTCGACATGCGCCGGTTCGGCGGGCTGGCCCGGTACATGCGGATCACCTGGGTGACGTTCGGCCTCGGCTGGCTCGCCATCCTCGGCATCCCGCCGTTCTCCGGCTACTTCAGCAAGGACCGGATCATCGAGGCGGCGTTCGTCCCGGTGGACGGCGCCCAGTGGCGTGCCTGGGTGTTCGGCACGGTCACGCTGATCGGCGCGGGCATCACCGCGTTCTACATGTCCCGCATGTTCTTCATGACGTTCGAGGGCAAGCGCCGGTGGGCCCCGAAGGCCGACGGCGAGCAGCAGCACCCGCACGAGTCGCCGCGCCTGATGACGGTGCCGATGATCGTGCTCGCGATCGGCTCGGTGGCGCTCGGCGGCCTCCTGGTGGCCGGCGGCTTCCAGACGTGGCTCGAGCCGGTCACCGGCCACGCCGCGCACGACGCCCCCGTGCTGCCGGTGTGGCTGATCATCACCCTCACCATGCTGTTCGTGGTGGTCGGCCTGGTGCTCGCCTGGCGCCAGTACGCCGCCTCCCCTGTGCCCGTCACCCCACCACCTGGTTCGGTGCTCACCCGCGCGGCCCGCGCGGACCTGTACCAGGACGCGGTCAACGACGCGCTGCTGGTCGAGCCCGGCCAGCACCTGACCCGATCGCTCGTCTACCTCGACCGCCAGGTCGTGGACGGCGGGTTCTCGGGCCTGGCCCGGCTGGTGGTCCGCAGCGGAGACGCGGTCCGCAAGCTCCAGACGGGCTTCGTGCGGCAGTACGCCGCGTCGATGCTCATCGGGCTGGTTGTCCTCGTCGTCGCCGTCATGGCCCCCCGGATCTGAGAGAGAGCAGCGTCGATGTCCTCCGGATTCCCCTGGCTCACAGCCCTCATCGTCCTGCCGCTCCTCGGAGCCGCGGCGGTCTGGGCCCTCCCTGCCACGCGTCGTCGGCTCGTCCGGCCTGTCGCGCTCGGCTTCTCCCTCGCTGAGGTCGCCCTCGCCGTCGGCGCGGTCCTGTCCTTCGACACGGCCCAGGCCGGCGTGCACCAGCTCGTCGAGACCCACTCGTGGATCCCCGCCCTGGGGGTCAGCTACGCGGTGGGCGTCGACGGCGTCGGGCTGCTCCTGATCCTGCTCTCCGTCGTCCTCGTGCCGCTGGTGCTGCTCGCGGCCTGGAACGAGCAGGGCAGCACCAAGGAGGTCGTCAGCGGCCAGCTGCGCCACTACATGGCCCTGATCCTGCTCACGCAGGTGTTCATGGTCGCGGTGTTCGCGGCGCGCGACGTCTTCCTGTTCTACGTGCTCTTCGAGGCCATGCTCATCCCGGTCTACTTCCTGATCGGGCAGTTCGGCGGGGTCCGCCGGCGCTACGCGGCAGTGAAGTTCCTGCTGTTCTCGCTGGCCGGCGGCCTGGTGATGCTCGTGGGCGTCATCGCGCTCTACCTCGAGGGCCCGGGAGGCCCGCAGGGCTTCCTCACCGAGAACCTGGTCGGCCTCGACCTGCCGGTGGGCGTCGAGCGCTGGCTCTTCGTGGCGTTCTTCCTCGCGTTCGCGATCAAGGCGCCCATGTTCCCCGTGCACACGTGGCTGCCCGACGCCGCCGAGCAGGCCCCCGCGGGCACCTCGGTGCTGCTGGTCGGCGTGCTGGACAAGGTCGGCACCTTCGGGATGCTGACCCTGTGCCTGCCGCTGTTCCCGAACGCGTCGACGTGGGCCGCGCCGGTGGTCATCGTGCTGGCCGTCATCTCGATCCTGTACGGCGCGCTGCTCGCCATCGCCCAGCAGGACCTGATGCGGCTCATCGCCTACACCTCGGTCTCGCACTTCGGCTTCATCGTGCTGGGCATCTTCGCCTTCACGTCGCTGAGCGTCGCGGGCTCGTCGTTCTACATGGTCAACCACGGCCTCTCGACCGGTGCGCTGTTCCTGATCGCCGGGTACCTGATCTCGCGGCGCGGCTCGCGCAAGATCGCCGACTTCGGCGGTCTGCAGAAGGTCGTGCCGGTGCTGGCCGGCTCGTTCCTGGTGGCGGGCCTCTCGGCCCTGTCGCTGCCGGGCCTGTCGACCTTCGTCAGCGAGTTCATGGTGCTGATCGGCACCTTCGCCCGCGACCGCCCGGCCGCGGTGGTCTCCGCGTTCGCCGTGGTGCTCGCCGCGCTGTACATCCTGCTGACCTACCAGCGGATCTTCACCGGCCCGGTGCGGGACGGCCTCGAGACGATGCCGGACCTGAACGCCCATGAACGATGGGCGGTGGGCCCGCTGATCGCGCTCATGCTCGTGGTCGGCTTCTACCCGGCGCCCGCGCTCGAGTTCGTCAACGAGCCGGCGCAGATCACGCTGGACCAGGTGGGGATGCAGGACGTGCCGTCGACCGTGCTGGTCGACGACAGCGCGGCGACCGAGGGGAGTGACAAGTGAACGCGGCCTTCACGGCACCGGAGATCGCCTGGGCCCAGCTCACGCCGATCATCCTCGTGCTCGGCGCTGGTGTGATCGGCGTGCTCGTCGAGGCGTTCGCGCCCCGGCAGCACCGCCGCGTCATCCAGCTCGGCATCGCCCTGCTGGCGACAGCGGGGGCGCTGGTCGCCGCGGCGCTGCTGTGGGCCGACGTCCGCGACACCGGCGGCACGGTGGTGCTGGGCGGGTCCGTGATCGTCGACGGCCCCACCGTGGTGATGCAGGGCACCATCGCCATCCTCGCGCTGCTGTCGATCCTTGTGGTGGCCGACCGGACCCGTGGGGGCGAGGACGCGTTCGCGCCCCAGGCCTCCGCGATCCCCGGGTCGGACTACGAGGAGGTGGCCCTGCGCAAGGGGCTGCAGCAGACCGAGGTCTACCCCCTCCTGATGTTCGCCACCGGCGGCATGCTGATCTTCCCCGCCACGGGCGACCTGCTCACGCTGTTCGTCGCGCTCGAGGTGCTCTCCCTGCCGCTGTACCTGCTCACCGGGCTGGCGCGTCGCCGTCGCCTGCTGAGCCAGGAGGCGTCGATGAAGTACTTCCTGCTGGGGTCGTTCGCCTCGGCGCTGCTGCTGTTCGGCATCGCGCTGCTGTACGGGTTCTCCGGCTCGCTGCGCTACTCCGAGATCGCGGCCGCCACGCAGACGGTCACCGGCCTCGACGGGCTGCTCATCGTGGGCTCCGTGCTGGTGCTGGTGGGCCTGCTGTTCAAGGTCGGCGCCGTCCCGTTCCAGCAGTGGACGCCCGACGTCTACCAGGGCGCCCCCACCCCCATCACCGGGTTCATGGCGGCCGGCACCAAGATCGCGGCCTTCGGCGCCCTGCTGCGCGTGTTCTACGTGGTCATGCCCGGCCTCGAATGGGACCTCGAGGTCGGCATGTGGGCCGTCGCCATCCTCACGATGGTGGTCGGCACGATCGCCGCGCTCGTCCAGACGGACATGAAGCGGATGCTCGCCTACTCGTCGATCGCGCACGCCGGCTTCGTGCTGACGGGTGTCATCGCGCTGAACGCCGAGGGCATCGCGGGCGTCATGTTCTACCTGATCGCCTATGGCGCGGCCACGGTCGGCGCCTTCGGCATCGTCTCGCTGGTCCGTGAGCGGAGCGTCGCCCCCGTGGCGGTCGCGGTCGCCGCGGGCGATGGCGACGGGTCCGAGACGCCCCTCGAGGGCGCGGACGGCGGCGTCGTCATCGGCGAGGCCACGCACCTGTCGCAGTGGGCCGGCCTCGGCCGCACGCACCCGTGGACGGCGCTCACCTTCACGCTGTTCCTGCTGTCCTTCGCGGGCATCCCGCTGACCGCGGGCTTCATGGGGAAGTTCGCGGTGTTCTCGGCGGCGGTGGCCGGCGGCGCCTGGCCGCTGGCCCTGATCGGCGTGCTCGCCTCGGCGGCGGCGGTGTTCTTCTACGTGCGGATCATCGTGCTGATGTTCTTCACGGCCCCCGCGGGCTCCGAGGACGCGGCCGACGGGACGCCCGTCACGTCCACCACCACGGTCGTGTCCGCCCAGGGCCTCACGGCGGTGGCGGTCGCGGCGTGCGCCGTGATCACCATCGCGCTCGGTGTGGCGCCGTCCCCGGTTCTCGATCTGGTCGCCGAGGCGGCTAAGTTCATCCCGTGAGCTCTGCTACCTCCCTCCCGCTGACCGACCCGGCTCTCGCGGAGCTGTTGACGGGACGGCTCTCCCTCGTCGAGGAACGGCTGCGCGACGCTGTCGCGCACGCCGACACCTTGGCGGACGACGCCTCGCGCCACCTGGTCAACGCCGGCGGCAAGCGGCTGCGGCCGTTGCTGACGCTGCTCGCGGCGGAGCTGGGGGATGGCGCCCGGCGCGAGGTGCTGGACGCGGCGGTCGTCGTCGAGCTCACGCACCTGGCGTCGCTGTACCACGACGACGTCATGGACTCCGCGCCCGTGCGGCGCGGAGCCCCGGCGGCGCACGAGGTCTGGGGCAACCAGGTCGCGATCCTCACCGGGGACCTGCTGTTCGCGCGGGCGTCGGTGATGGTGGCGGGGCTGGGCCCGGAGGCCGTGCGCATCCAGGCCACGACGTTCGAGCGGCTGTGCCTGGGCCAGCTGCACGAGACCGTGGGCCCCGCCGCGGGGGAGGACCCGGTCGAGTTCTACCTGCAGGTCCTGGCGGACAAGACCGCCTCGCTCGTGGCGACCTCGGCACGCTTCGGCGCGATGTTCGCCGGCTGCCGCCCCGACGCCGTGCAGATCGTGACGAGCTTCGGGGAGAAGGTCGGCGTCGCGTTCCAGCTGGCCGACGACGTCATCGACCTCACGTCCGACGCGAGCGTCACCGGCAAGACCCCCGGCACCGACCTGCGCGAGCACGTCCCCACGATGCCGGTGCTGCTGCTGCGCCGCCGGGCCTCCTCGCCTGAGGGCACCGAGGCCGAGCGCGAGCTCGTCGCGATGCTCGACGGCGACCTCTCCTCCGACGAGGACCTCGCCCGCGCCGTGGCGGCCCTGCGCACCCACCCGGTGGTCGAGGACACGCGCGCCCGGGCGATCGCCCTGGTGCAGGCCGCGGTGGCCGAGCTGGACCCGCTGCCCGCTGGGCCCGTCAAGGACGCGCTCGTGTCCTTCGCCGAGTCGCTCGTGGACCGCGCCTCCTAAGGCCCACGCCTCGCACACCCCGACGGGAGGGACGATGACCGCACGAGCCACGCCCGAGTCGGCGGTCTGCTTCACGTGCGACGTCCCGCTCGCGCCCGACGCGCTGTTCTGCGGGGCCTGCGGGGCGCCTGCCCCCCAGCTGCCGCCCGGGCATGCCGTCGCGTCGTCGCCGGGAGTCCCCTCGCCCGCCCTGCCTGCGCCTGTCGCGACGCGGCGCAGCGTTGCCGCGTCGTCGAGCAGGTCCGCGGCGCCTGGCGCAGGGCAGCGGTCGGCGGGGCCGGGAGTCCTCACGGTCTCACCGGGAGAGGTGGCTCCGGTGGGCGCCCGGATCGGCGCGCTCGCCATCGACCAGGTGCTCGTGTGCGCGATCGGCGCCGTCGTGCTCGCCGCCGCCGGGTTGATCGGCGCGGGCGACGGCGCCGTGCCCGCCCCGCTCATCGCCGGTGCGGCCATGGCCGTGGCCGTGATGGCCCAGTGGGCCGCCGAGGCCCGCACCGGGCTCACCGTCGGGAACCTGCTGGTCGGCATCCGCACGGTGGCCTCGTCGACAGGGCTGCCCGCGGGCCTCGGGCGCGTCGTGCTGCGCGCCGTGGTGCAAGGGCTCGGCTCGGTGGTCCCGGTCGTGGGCGTCTACGTGGTGGCGGGCTCGGGGGCGTGGGACGCCTCGCCGACGCAGCGCGGCTGGCACGACAAGGCCGCCGGCACCATGGTGCTGAGGCGCGACGCCGCGGGACCTGAGCGGACGCTCACAGCGCCCACCCCGAGCGTGGCGCGTCCGGCCGCGCCGAGGCAGGCGCCGACGACCGCCACCGACGCCGTGCAGCCCGCCCTCGCGCCCGACTCCGAACCGGCTGCGCCCGACTCCGTACCGGCTGCGCCCGCATCCGCGCCCGGCCGCGAACCCGCCCGCGAGTCAGCCTCGGGTCCCCGGCCGCCGTCGGGATCCTCGCCCATCACGCTGGCCACCCAGATCTGGCTGGTGTTCGACACCGGCGAGAGCCTCGCCGTGGCCGGCGATGGCGCGGTGGGACGTCAACCGCGCGGCGCGGACGGCGGCGCCCTCGCCCACGCCGTGGCGATCGACGACCCGTCGAGGTCGATCTCCAAGCTCCACCTCGTGTTCGGCCCCGAGCCCGGCGGGTTGTGGGTCGTGGACCGTGGATCGACCAACGGCACGGTCATCGTCTCCCCGGACGGCGTCATGCGGGCGCTGCCCGCCGGGGTGCGGGCCCACGTGGCGCCCGGATGGGTTGTGCGCTTCGGCGAGCGCGCGTTCCGGGTCGAGGCCCGATGAGCGCCGACGGGCCGGTCTGGGGCGCCTCGACCGACGTCGGGACCCGCCGGGCGTCCAACGAGGACAGCTACGTGGCGGCCGTGCCCGTGTTCGCCGTCGCCGACGGGATGGGCGGGCACGAGGCCGGGGAGGTCGCGAGCGCAGCCGCCACCCGCGCGCTCGCACGCCTCGCAGGGATGCCGGAGGTCACCGCACAGGACGTCCAGGAGCGGCTCGAGGCGGCCCGCGCCCGGCTGCAGGCCCTGCCGCCGACCCTTGGGCGCAGCCCGGGCACGACCGTGGCCGGGGTGGTCCTCACCGAGCACGAGGGCGCGCCGCACTGGCTGGTGCTCAACCTGGGCGACTCGCGCACGTACCGGTTGCAGGGCCACGTGCTCGAGCAGCTGAGCGTCGACCACTCGGAGGTGCAGGAGCTCGTCGACCAGGGCCACATCTCCGCCGAGGAGGCGCTGCACCACTCGCGCCGCCACGTCCTGACCCGGTCGCTCGGGGCGGCGTCGTCCCTGGCCGTCGACTACCTGCTGGTGCCGGTCGAGCAGGGCGATCGGATGCTCGTGTGCTCGGACGGGCTCACCGGGGAGCTCGACGACACGGTGATCGCCGGCCTGCTGCGCTCGTACCCGCACCCGCAGGACGCGGCGGACTCGCTGGTCGCGGCCGCCGTCGCCGCCGGGGGCAGGGACAACGTCACCGCCGTCGTGGTCGACGCCCCGCGTGACCTGAGTGCCTGACCCGACGCCCGGATCTGAGCGCCCGGCCTGAGAGCACCGCCGTGCCTGGCGCTCAGTGCGTGGGGGCGCTGAACGCGAGCTGGACCACCTGGCGGCCGCCGTCGCGCGTGACGAGCTGCCCGCGACCGGGGACGCCCGGCGTCGGGCGGGCGGAGCCCACGAGCGCGCCCTCGTCGGGGCTCCCCGCGAGCACGAGGCCTGGCGCGGCGAGGTCCCGCAGCGCCTGCAGCACGGGCTCGTACATCGCCCGCCCGGCGCCGCCGGTGCGCCGGGCGAGCACCAGGTGCAGGCCCACGTCGCCGGCCTGGGCGAGCAGCGGGACGAGCGGCGCGAGCGGGTTGCCGGCGCTGGTGGCGACCAGGTCGTAGTCGTCGACGAGCACGAACACCTCGGCGCCCGTCCACCACGAGCGCGCGCGCAGCTGCTCGGGGGTGACGTCGGGCCCGGGCAGCCGGGTGCGCAGGTACGCGGCGAGCGCGGCGATCTCCTCGGTGGCCTGCTCCTGGGTCGTCAGGTAGCCGGCGAGGTACTCGCCGGGGATCTCGCCGAGCAGCGAGCGGCGCAGGTCGACGGCGAAGATCTGCGCGCCGTCGGGTGCCCACACCCGGCGGACCTCGTCGGCGACGGCGCGCAGCAGGGCGGACTTGCCCGATCCGCCGTCGCCGAACGCGTACAGGTGGCTCTCCTCGGCGAGGTCGATGCCGACGGGGGCGAGGCGGGCCTCGTCGATCCCGAGCAGCAGCCGGCTGGTGTCGTGCTGGGCGAGCACCCGCACCTGGTCGAGCGTGACCTGCTCGGGGAGCAGGCGGAGCTTGGGGCCGGGGGCGCCGTGCCACGCGGCGGCCACCGCGTCGACCAGGTGGTCGACGCCCGCGCCGAGCGTCGCCGGGTCGGGGGAGCCGTCGATGCGGGGGAGGGCGGCGAGCACGTGGTGCCGGGACATCGCCAGGCCCCGGCCGGGCCGGTCCTTCGGGACGTCAACGGCGATCTTGCGGTCGATCTCCGAGTCGGCCGGGTCGCCCAGCCGCAGCTCGATCTTGGTGCCGAGGAGGTCCTTGACCTGCGCGCGGAAGTCCATCCACCGGGCTCCTGAGGCGAGCAGGTGCAGGCCGTACGTCAGCCCGCGCCCGACGAGGGCCTGCAGCTCGGGCTCGAGCTCGTCGAACTCGGCGCGGACCGTCCCCCAGCCGTCGACCACCAGGAACAGGTCGCCGTACCCGTCGTCGGCGCGGCCCTCGAGGCGGCGGGCGCGGTACGTCTCGATCGAGTCGATGCCGTGCGCCCGGAAGTACTGCTCGCGGGCGTCGACCAGGCTGCGCAGCTCCGCCACGACGCGACGGACCACGTCGGGCTCGGAGCGGCTGGCGACACCGGCGACGTGGGGCAGCCGGGCGAGCGGGCTGAACGTGCCGCCGCCGAAGTCGAGGACGTAGACCTGGGCCTCCTGCGGGGTGCGGGTCAGCGCCAGGCCGGTCACCACCGAGCGCAGCAGGGTGCTCTTGCCGGTGCGCGGCCCGCCGACGACGGCCAGGTGCCCGCCGGCGCCGCCGAGCGAGACGGTGAGGTTCTCCCGGCGCTGCTCGAGGGGCCGGTCGACGATCCCGAGCGGGACGGTCAGGTCGCCCGCGGCCCGCCACGTGGGGGAGACGAGCCCGAGCCGCGGGTCGGCGACCAGGTCGGGCATGAGCTGGTCGAAGGTGCTCGGCACGACGAGCGGCGGCAGCCACACCTGGTGCGCCGCGGGGCCCTTGCCGCGCATGCGCTCGACCGCGATGTCGAAGGTGGCGCGCTCGTCGGGCGCCTCGACGGCGATCTCCGCGGGGGCCGCGCCGACCGGGGACACGAGGCTCAGCACGGGCGCCGCGGTGAACGGCTCGAGGCGCGCCGGGCCGGTGGGCCCGGAGGCGTGCGCCGCGCGCCGGCGGGCCGGGGGCGGCCCCGAGACGTAGGCCGCGCGGAACTGGACCATGGTGGTGGTGTCCGGCTTGAGGAACCCCATGCCGGGCACGGAGGGCAGCGTGTACGCGTCGGGCACGCCGAGCACGGTGCGCGACTCGGCGGCCGAGAACGTGCGCAGCCCGATCCGGTAGGAGAGGTGCGACTCGAGCCCGCGCAGCCGCCCCTCCTCGAGGCGCTGCGACGACAGCAGCAGGTGCATCTGCAGCGAGCGCCCCAGCCGTCCGATCGTCACGAACAGGTCGACGAACTCGGGCTTGGCGGAGAGCAGCTCGGAGAACTCGTCGCACACGATGAGCAGGGCGGGCAGCGGGTCCAGATCGGTGCGCCCGTTCGCCCGGGCCTTCTCGTACTCGGTGACGTTGCTGAAGTTCCCCGCGGCGCGCAGCAGCTCCTGACGGCGGACCATCTCGCCCTGCAGGGCGTCCTGCATGCGGTCGACGAGCGTGAGCTCCTCGCCGAGGTTGGTGATGATCGCGGACACGTGCGGCATGTCGGCCATGCCGGCGAACGTGGCGCCACCCTTGAAGTCGACGAGGACGAAGTTGAGGTCCTCCGACGAGTGGGTCAGCGCGAGCGCCAGCACCAGGGTGCGCAGGACCTCGGACTTGCCGGATCCGGTCGCCCCGATGATGAGTCCGTGGGGGCCCATGCCCTGCTGCGCGGACTCCTTGATGTCGAGCGCGATGGGCTGTCCCTGCATGGTGAGCCCGATCGGCACCCGGAGCCGGTCCCGTGGCAGGCGGGGCCGCCACGTGAGGCCCAGGTCCAGGTCGCGGATGTCGCCGATGCCGAGCAGGTCCGTCAGCTCGGAGGACGTGGTGGCGCCGTCGGCGCGCGCGGGGCCCTGCTCGATGTGGAGCGGCATGAGGCGACGCGCGGCGGCCTCGGCGTCGGCGGCCGCGAGCTGGTCGGCGACCACGCGGTACGGCTCGTGGCCCACGCGCAGGACCTCCATGGGCGCCCGTCCGGCGTTCGGACCTGTCGCGGGGGCGACCCCCAGGCCCAGGCGCAGGGTGCTGGGGGTGTCGAGGTCGGCCCAGGTCTCGGGCAGCTCGAGCACCGTCACGCCGAGCACGCCGTCGGGGGTGAGGATCGCGTTGCCGACGGGCACGTGGCCGCCGTCGACCACCACGAGCACGTGCGGCGTGGGGGGCTCGGCGCCCGGCCCGAAGCGCGGCCGCTCCCGCAGGTCCTCGGGCAGCAGCCCTTCGACGTCGGTCAGCGCCGTGCCGATCATCCGTGCCGGCCCCACCGCGTCCCGCACGCGCGCCGAGTGGGTGTGCGGGAGCCACTTGGCCCAGTCCCACGCCGCGGCGTTGCGCTCGCTCGTGAGGACGGCGATCTGCAGGTGCTCAGGAGAGTGGAAGACCGCGGCCTGGCTCACGAGCGCGCGGGCCAGCGCGCGCGCCTCGTCCTCGCCTCCGGTGACCTCGACGCGAGCGACCGAGCGCAGGTCGACGCCCACCGGCACGTCGCGCTGCACCCGGTGCGTCACCAGGAACCGGTGGGCGGCCGAGGCCGCGACGGGGTCGAGCTGGGCGAGCGGGGCGGTCTCGGGGGCCTCGAGCTCGAGGCACAGCGGCTGGGCGCCCTGGCCCACGCGGACGGTCAGGAAGTCGTCGTGCTCGGGCCCGCGCTCCCACACCCGGCTGCCCTCCTCGGCGACCACCGCGAGCGCGCCCGGGTCCGGCATGACCCACTCCGCGGCCCGGCGCTGCTGGCGCGCCGCCTGGCGCACGGTGCCGCGCAGGTCGGCCAGGTAGGCGAGGTACTCGCGCCGGGCCCCGACCACCTGCGCCTGGTGCTGCGAGCGCTGGCGCCAGCCGTTGACCCCCACGAACCCGAGTGACGCGACGAGGAACATGCCGGCCGCGATCATCCCGCGAGGACCGGGGGAGGAGACGGCGACGAAGACGATCGAGCCGACGCTGCCCAGCATGGGCAGCATGGTGGCCAGGAGTCCGCTCACCCCGTCGGAGGCCTGGATCTCGGGCGGGGCCTGGAGCGTGACGCGGCCGGAGGGGACGCTGGGTGGTGCGACGCGCTGCGCCCGGTGCGGTGCGATCGACATTCCGAGCTGCTCCTCCGTCGTGCCGGGCGCGGCCTCATGGGGCGGGGCCGCTGGGCGAGGACCCCGCGCGCCGTCCCTGAGCCGCCGCACACCATATCGGGCGGCGGGTGTGCGATCCGGGACAGACCGCCGATGGGACGCAGGCTTCACCCACCTGCGTGACCTGCAGGGTTGCGCGGCCCTTGGACGCCCGCCGCCCCAGTAGCATGTCGCCGGTCCTGCCCGGGTCGACCGGCCCCCCATCGGAGGAGGTTGGCGTGAGCGCACCTGCCGCGCCGCTCGTCCGTCTCGCGCTCCATGTCGGCGGCGACCGGCTCGACGTCGCCCTCACCCCCGAGGTGAGCCTCGCGGCGGCGCTCTGGGCGGCGGGGGTCGACGTGCGGCAGCCCGGCGTGGTCGTGCTCGACTCCTCGGGCCGCCCGCTCCCGCTCGACGAGGGCATCGGGCCCCACGTGCCCGACGGCGCCGTGGTGCACGTGGTCCGCCCGGCCGACCCGCAGCCGACAGGGCGGAGGGCCTCCGGGGTGGAGTCGCGCCGCCCGCCCGCGCAGGCCGGGCTCGTGGCGCTGGGCGGCGTCGGAGGGCTCGTCGTCGCTGGCGCCGCGCTGCTGGCCATGCCAGCCGCGCTGACCTCCCCTGGTGGGCAGGCGACGCTCGCCGCCGTCCTGGGCCTGATCGCCGTCGTGCTCGTCGCGGCTCGCTCGAGCGACCGCGGGGTGGCCGACGCGGCGACGCTCGCCGCGCCCGCCCTGGGGTTCGCCGCCGGCGCCCTGGCCGTCGACCCGGCCCTCGCCGGCGGGCGCCAGCTGGCCGTCGTCGTCGGCCTGGTGGTGGCCGCAGCCGTCGCCGCGGCGCGCCACACGGTGAGCCGCACCGCGCGCTCGGTCGCGGCCGAGTTGTCCGGCGTGGTCCTCGTGGCCCTCGGCGTCGCGGCTGCCGTGGCTGCTGCCGCGCTTCTCGCTGGCCTTCCCGGCGCGCTCGCGGCGGCCCTCATCGTGGGGGCCGCGCCGATCGCTCTGCGCGCCTTGCCCAGCCTGACGATCACGGTGCCCGACGAGCAGCTGGTCGACCTCACCCTGACCGCGCGGACCGCCCTGTCGGTGCGTGGGCCGCGTCGTCCGGCGCCACCACGGGCCACGTGGCAGCAGGTCGAGCGGACCGTCGGGCGCGCCGAGCGGCGCAAGGACTCGGGGACGGTGCTCGTGGCGCTGGTGAGCCCCCTGCTGCTGCCGGTGGTGCTCATGGCGCCGGCGCCCAGCGTCGCCGCGCGGTGGGGGAGCCTGCTGCTCGCGGCCTGCGTCGCGCTCGCCCTCGCGCTGCTGCCCCGCACCGCACGAGGGACCACAGCGCGTGTCATGCCGCGCCTCGCCGCAGCCGCGGTGCTGCTCGAGACCGTCCTCCTCACCGACCTCGGGGGAGTCCCTGCCGTGGCCGCGGCGGCCGTCCTGGTGGTGGCGGGGCTCGTGGCGGCCGCCACGAGCCTGCCGATGGGCCGCGGATGGCGCTCGGTCGCCGCGTCACGGCTGGCGGACGGCATCGAGTCGCTCGCGGTCGTGCTCGCCCTCCCGGCGGCGCTCGTCGCCATCGACGCGATCGCCCTGGTCCGTGCGGCGGCATCCGGATGACGATGGCGCCCCTCGGCCCGACGCCGTCCCCGCCGCGGCCCCCTGGCCTTTCACCGTCCTGCGACCTCCGGGAGAGCCGATGACCAGCACCGCCCAGGGGGCCGTCTGCGCGGGCTGCCGACGCCCGCTGCAGGCCGGCGCCCGGTTCTGCACAGGCTGCGGCAGCGCCGTCGTCGTGGCCGTGGCCGACATGGTGGTCATCGACGACGCCCAGCCCGCCGCGCCGCGCCGCGCCCGGGGATCGGCGGCTGGGCCCGACGACGCGGCAGCCCCGGCTGGCGCGCGGGCCGCGAGCCTCGGTCCTGAGTTCGACGGGGCCATGCCCGCCCGGGTGGGCCAGCGGCTCCTCGCCTATGCCGTCGACGCGCTCGTGGTCACCACGGTGTGCGCCCTCGTCCTCGTCCTGACCCGCAGCGCCGTGCTCACGGCGCTCGCCGGAGCCGAGCTCGTGATCGGGATCGTGGTGTGGGAAGGCCGCACGGGGGCGTCGTTCGGGAACCTCCTGGTCGGGCTGCGCACCGCCCGCGTCGAGTCGCCGCACGCCGCCGGTTCGGGCCGGTCGACCCGTCGGGCCCTCGTGCTCGGCGCCGGGCACCTGGGCCTGGGCGTCGGGCAATGGCTCGTCGTGGCCTCCGGGGCCTTCGACCCCACCGGGCGCGTGCGCGGCTGGCATGACCGAGCCGCGCGGACCGTGGTGGTCGACGTGCGGGCGCCTCGCCGCGCCCCGGCGCCGAGGTCCGCCACGCACCAGGTCACCGGTCCGGCCGTCAGCGCCGTCCAGCCCTCGCCGCCACGTGTGTCCGACCCCTCGACGGCGTCGGCGGTCACCCAGGCCCAGCCGCGGCTGCGGGCCGACGCCGCCGGCCACGCGACGGCCGGGGGCAGGACCAGCCTCCCGGACCGTCACGACCTGCCGGGCGCCGGCAGCGCGCGCACAGCCCTGCCGCACGAGGTCATAGCCAGCCCTGTTGCGCCCGCTCCCGCCGTGCCCGCCCCCGTCGTCCCCGCCGGATTCGTTCTCACGCTCGACACCGGCGAGTCGACGGCGGTGCTCGGGCCGGGGGTCATCGGCCGTGCGCCGCGGGTCTCGCCCGACGAGCGTTGCGACCACGTCGTGCAGGTCGACGACCCGGGCCGCTCGCTCTCACGGACCCACGCGCGCTTCGGGATCGACAGCACCGGGTTCTGGATCTCCGACGCGGGATCGGGGAACGGCACCGTGCTGCTGGTCCCGGGCAGGCCGACGGTCGTGGTGCCCACGGACCGCCGGGTCACCGTGCCCCCCGGGGCCACGGTGCAGATCGGCAGCCGGACCTTCACGGTCCAGCCCGCGACGCGCTAGCGAGGGCGGCCGCCGCCAGCTGTCGGGGCCGGCGCCGTGCGCGTCGGGGCGAGTCTCACCACGTCTCGTCGGCCTCGAGGTCCGGCTCCGGGGCTGTGGGGAGATCGTCGCGCGAGCCCGCGCGTGCCCGCCCGGTCAGCGTGGCGGGAGCCGGGGCGTCCTCATCGTCGAACTGGGGCGCGATGTAGCCCGCCGAGGTGGCGCGACGGGACTTCGCGGAGCCGCCCGCGGCGCCCGCGCCCGCGCCCTGCGGACCGATCATCGTCGAACCCTGCCCAGCGCCGGGCGTCGTGGACGCGGTCATCGACGAGCCGGCGACCAGGCCCGACCGCCCGGTGGCGCCCGTGAGGCTCGATCCCGAGACGCCCGCCGCCGACCGAGAGCCGGCGGTGGCGGCGCCCTGGCCGCCGCCGAGGAACGTGCCACCGGCCGTGCCCGCGCCGCCAGCCGAGGCCGCGCCCGTCATCCCGAGCCCCGGGGCGCCGCCAACTCCCAGGCTGCCGCCGAGGCTTCCGGCGCCCGCGCCCAGGGCAGTCGGGGCTCCGCCGAGCCTGCCGACGCCCGCCGCGCCGAGCGCTGCGCCACCCACGGCCAGGCCGCCGGCGAGCGCACCAGCCCCCGCCGCCGAGCCACCGAGCCCGGCGCCGTGCCCGGTCCCCCCGAGCCCGCCGATGCCCGGGGTCGTGCCCACGCCGAGCCCGCTGCCCGTCGTGCCCGTGCCGGGCACGTACCCGCCCACGGCGCCGTCGGCCGAGGTCGTGCCACCACCGACCGGCGAGGAGCCGCCGACGGGGGCGCCGCCGATCGTGGTCCCGGGGCCGGTCGTGCTGCTCGAAGGGCTCCCGATGATCGGGCCCGTGCCGATCGACGACCCGGCGCCGGAAGCGGTCCACTGCGCCGTCCCGGCGGTCGTGATGGTCGAGGACCCCACAGAGGACGACGACGGGACGCCCGACGTGGCGAGCCACCGGCCTGTGGTGCCGGCGGCGGCGGGAGCGGCTGCCACGGCACCGGCGGAGAGGGCGGCGGCCGGGAGGATCGGAGTCGACGACGCGCCGTCGGCGGTCACGCTCTTGAGAGTGTCTCTGGCTTCGGCGATCGCCGCCGCCAGGTCAGCGAGAGCTCTCTTCGCTGCGGCCTCCCGGTCGCTCTCCCGCTGGTTGGACCAGATCTCGCCGGCGACGGTGGCCGCGACGGTGCCGACGCCGGGAAGGGCGATGGTTCCCCCCGCGGTCAGCGCCGCCCGCTGTGCGAAGGAGAGCTTGCCGTCGGGCAAAGAGTGGTAGGCCTCCTGCGCGGCGGCCACTGCGGCGCCAGCCCGCTTGGCGGCTGTCTGGGAGTTCGTGATCGAGTCGGCGGTCCTGCGCAGCTCGCCGACCAGGAGGGTCAGGTCGCTATCTGAGGCGTCGGCGATCTCCCCGGTGATGCCGAGGTCACCCACGATCGCGGCGACCGAGTCCGCCATCGAGTCGAGGGCCGAGGCGGCGAATCCCAGGCGCGAGGCGTCCTGGGTGATCGCGTCGAGCTGTGCCTGGAGTGTCAGGGCGAGGTCGTCGGCGTGCTTTCCCATGGGAATCCCTTCTCAGACCCGGGGGCCGGGCGATGGCGGGGACGTGGCGGTGGTGCGTCGCGCGCGGCGGGTGAGGACGACGGCGATCACGATGCCCGTGAGGACGAGGACGCCGAGGGCCCCGGCCACTGCGATCAGCAGAGGGCTCACGGATGAGGTGGCTTCTGGGCTCGTGGTGTCCTGGGCGTCTGCGGGCGGCGCCGTGGTGGCGTCGGCGCCGGGTTCGGGTTGGCCGAGGATCGCGGCGGTCGAGGGCTCGGCGTCGTCTCGCAGCAGGGGGTTCTCGTCTGGGTAGGTCGTGGGGTCGTGGGCCAGCATCTGCTGGACGTTCACGATGCCGTAGCCCAGCTCCGCGGTGCGGGCCAGCTCATGGTCGGTGGGCCCGGTGTTGCGGATCAAGGACTGGATCATCTGGTTCGCGGTCGCGCCGGGGTAGGCGGACCAGACCAGGGCGAGCACCCCCGCGGTGAACGGCGTCGCGTAGGACGAGCCACTGGCGAGCACATAGCCGTCCCAGGTTGGCGAACTGAGGCGGACGTGCTGTCCCGGTGCGGCGACAGTGATCCACGGCGTGGGTTCCATCGTGTCCGTCGCCGAGGAGCCGTCCACGTCACTGCGCTCGACCGCCACCACGCCATTCGCGTTGGAGGGCGAATCAGGCTCGAAGCTGGTGTTCGGCACGCTGACCACGAGGATGACACCCGCGCGCTGTGCCGCGGCGATCGCGTCGTCCTTCTCGGTGCTCTCGATCTCCCCGATAGAGATCGAGATGATGTCGGCGCCATCCGCCACCGCCTGCCCGATCGCGGCCGCCATCTGGTCCCCCATGAGCACATCGGAGTGACTGCACTCGATATCGCGGCCGTTCACCGAGCTGGCGACCGAGTAGAACCGCACCTCGGCGCCGGGGGCGACCCCCACGGTCCCGGTGAGGCCGCCCGTCCCCAGTCCTGTCCCCGCGATCATCGACGTGACCGTCGTGCCGTGGACGGCGTCCGGTGCTGTCGTGCGTGCCGTGACGGCAGGGCCCCCGGGCGTCGCGGCGCAGTAGCTGGGCTCGTGGACTGTGACGTTCGCACCGACGAGGTCGGGTGCGTCCGGGTTGATCGTCCCGTCGATCACGGCGATCGTGATGCCCTCGCCGCGGGTGCGCTGGTGTGCCTCGGCGATGCCGGTCTCGGTGAAGTACCACAGGCCGTCCCCGGAGCCGGTGGCAACAGCCGGGGCGGTGGAGCCCGCGAGCAGTGCGGTCACGGCGGCCGCCGCGACCGCCACCCTGTGACGCAGGGGCCGTCGCGTCGTCGCGTGAGGGGATGTGCCGTGCGGGGTCACATCGGGACCATGCGGCCCTGGAGCCCGGACAGCCGGTTCGCCGCCGCCGTCAGCGAGGCCGCCGCGGCCTCGTCCTGCGCGAGGAGGGACGAGGCGCTGGTGCGCAGCCCCGTGATCTGCTTGTCGATGGTCGCGTGCAGGCGCGAGATGTACCGCCGGGCGTCGTCGAGCGAGGCGGCGAGCGTCCGCGAGAAGTCGTCGGGTCCCGGTGCGGCGGACCACCGGGTCGTGTCCTGGCTGCCACCGATCTCGGCGACGGCGCCCTGCAAGATCTCGAGGTTGTCGAGGATGGACGTCAGCCGCGCTAGCCGCGCCTTGAGGACCTCGCTGTCGAGCTCGATCTCGCCTGCCATGCCCGTCCCCTCGTCGCGGCCCGTCTCGCGGGCCGATGTGCTCGACGTGCGCCGCGCCGCCAGCCCTGAGGGGGTGGCGGCGCGGCGCACGTCGTGGTGCAGTGCTGCGCGCCCTGCGGCGCGCGGGTCGACTACCAGCGCTGGGCGTTCGCCCGCTCGGTGGCCTGGTAGTCCTCGCCCGAGACCGCGACCGCGCGGCCGATGTCCGCGAGGAGGGCCTTCATGTCGGTGATGGCCGCGGTCCAGGAGGCCTTCGAGGCCTCGTAGGACTCGGAGGCGGCGCCGGTCCAGTTGGCGCGCAACGGCTGCAGCGAGCGGTCCATGTCCGCCAGGCGGCTCTCGATCTGGTTCGCGCCCGAGGCGATGTCGGCGGCAGCGGTCTGCAGACCGCCGAAGTTGACCTTGAGGTTGCTCATCGTCGTCGTTCCTCTCGTCGCGCGGGTCAGCCGAGCCGGCCCTGCAGGCGGCTCATGGCCGACTGCTGGGCGTCGTCCGCGGCGGTGTACGTGGACTGCGACGACACGAGGTTCGCCTCGAAGTCGTCGAGCGCGCGCACGATCTTCTGCGCGTCCTCGCGCCACCTGGCCATCAGCGCGCTGAACGCGACCGCGCCCTGGCCCTGCCAGTGCGAGCCGATCCCGGCGAGCTTGCCCTCGAGCGCGGAGAGCTCGCGCTGCAGGTCTGCCTTCGACTGAGCGACCGCGGTCGCGCCCTGCTTGAGCGCACCGTCGGCAGCGGAAACCTCGACCGCCATCGTCACCTCCCGTTACACGACCCCCTGCGGAGGTCGAACCCCTAGCACCACCGAGCGGCGACGCCGTCACGGACGTGCGTCGGTGACACGGGAACCGTAGTGGAGGCTCGCGTCGCATTCGTCCCAGGTCGGCGCAATCACCCAATCGGGTCACCGCCCGCCGTCCCTGTCTGGCCTGCGACGAGGACAGGCCGCGCAACCGGGGGACGGGCCGCCGGCCGCGGCTTTCGCGTGGCTATGCTCACCCCCGACCCCACGCGGCCGGTGGCCTGGACCGAAGGACACGGATGACCGATCTGACCTCGTCCCTGACGCCCGTCGGGACGCTCGTCCGGTTGTCCGTCGTCGCCGACGACCGCCGCGCGGACCTCGGCGCGCCGGGCAGCGTCCCCGTCGCCGAGCTGATTCCCGGGCTGGCCCGGACCCTCGGCCTTCTCGACGCCGCGACCGTCTACGGCGGCTACCGCCTGCTGCGGGCCGACGGCCGGGCCGTCGACTCCGCGCGGAGCCTCGTGGCGCAGGGCGTCGAGGACGGCGCGGTGCTCACCCTCGAGGCGGGCGCCACCCGGGCCGAGCCGCGCGTGTACGACGACGTGGTGGAAGCGGTGGCGGACGCGGTCGAGGCGCACCACGCCCCGTGGACCGCGCAGGACAGCGCACGGAGCGCGGCCGGCGCCGCGGTGGCGCTGCTGCTCGCGGCGGCAGCGCTGCTCGTGGGCGCCGACCCGGCCTCCCTGCTCCCGCCGGTCCTGGCGGCCGTGGGCTGCGTGCTCGTGCTCGTGGCAGGCGCCGTGGTGGGGCGGGTGGGCGCCGATCCTGGCGCTGGCCGCGTGCTGGTCCTCACCGCGACGGTGCTCGGCGCTGTCGCCGGGCTGACCGCGCTCGACGGGCCTCCCACCTGGGGCTGGTCGACGGCCTTCGCGGGGGCAGGGCTCCTCGCCTCGGGAGCGATCGGGCTGCTGGCCATGCCGGACCGCCGCGAGCTGTGCGTCGGGCCGATGCTCGTCGGCCTGGCGCTGGCCGCGAGCGGGACGGTCGTCGCCGCGATGGGCGCCGATCCGGGCGCCGTGCTGGCCGTCGTCGTCGCGGTCGTGGTCGCGTGCTCGATCGGGGTGCCGTGGCTCGCGTTGTCGAGCACCCCGCTGCGGGTCGTCACCGCCCGCTCGGACGCCGAGATCCTGCTCGACCCGGTCGAGGTCGACCCGGCAGTGGTGCGCCAGCAGTACGCCACCGGCCACCGCCTGCAGCTGACGCTCCGCGCCGCGGTCGGCGGGCTGGCGCTCGTGGCGACGCCCGCGGTCGTCGGGACGGGCGTGGCCGGCACGATCCTGCTGGTGCTCTGCTACGGCGGCCTGCTGCTGAGCGTCCGCCAGACCTCCTCGCGCACCGACGTCCTGCTGGTCGTGTCCGTCGGGGTGGCGGGGCTGGCGGCGACCGCTCTCGCGGCCGCGCTGGTCCACCCTGGCTGGCGCGGCGGGCTGGCGGGCGCCGCGGGACTCCTCGCCGCGGTCGTCGTCGCGCTGGGACTGGTGAGCCCTGGCCGACGGCTGTGGCTGGGACGGCTCGCGGACACCGGCGAGCTGCTGTTCCTCGCGCTGCTGCTGCCCGTCGCCCTGACCGCCGCCGGCGTGGTCTGAGCGCGTGGCCTCCAAGCGCGACCTCGTCGAGGCGCAGACCTACAGCCGGCGGCGCCTGCTCACGGCGTTCGTGAGCGGCGCGCCCGGCGGCCAGGAGCTCGAGCCCACCAAGCCCCTGCGAGGCGTGGCCGCGGGGGTGGCGCTGTCGGTCCTGCTGGTGGCCGGCTCGTGGGCGTTCGGGCTCCTCGCGCCGAGCCTGCCCTCCGGGTGGGACGACAGCTCGCTCGTGCTCGTGAAGGCGGACGGCAGCCGGTACGTCGCGGTCGACGGCACGCTCTACCCGGTGCTCAACACGACGAGCGCGCGCCTGGTGATCCCGTCGCAGGCGTTCAAGGTCGTGACGGTCAAGGACAGCGACATCGTCGACACGCCGCGCGGCCCCACGATCGGCATTGCCGGCGCCCCTGACTCGCTGCCCGCGGCGTCCCGGCTGGTCCCGACCGACTGGCTCTCGTGCGCTGCGGGTGACGGGTCCGCGACGACGCTGCTCGGCGCGGACCTCCCGCTGACGGCCGACGCCGCGGGGGACCCGCCCCGGGCCTCGCTCGTGACCGTCGCGGGAGACCTGTATGTGGTCGCGGGCGGCTACAGGTACCTGGTCCCCGACCAGCACGTCGCGGCGGTGCGCCGTGCGCTCGATCTCGAGTCGGGCATTCCGCTCGAGGCGCCCGCGGGGTGGCTGGGGCTGTTCGCGCCCGGCGCCGACCTGGCGCCGCTCGAGATCCCTGGAGCCGGGGAACCCGCGCCGCTCGGCGTCGTGCTGCCCGGGGGCGCGCTGGTCGGCTCGGTGGTGGTGGTCGCAGGCGCCGCGGAGGGCGGCACCCGGTACGTGGTCGACGCCCAGGGCGAGCTGGCGGCGCTCAGCCCGTGGGCCTACCCGCTCTACCAGCTCGGGTCGGGCGCGTCGACCGGACCGGAGATCACGGTGAGCGCGGCGCAGGTGGCGAACGTGCGCACCGCCGCCCGGCCGGTCGCCCCGGCGGACTGGCCGCTCGAGCTGCCGACCGCGGTGGGCGCCGACGAGGCGCCGTGCGCGCGGCTGGCCACGGGAGACGGGGCACGGGTCGACCTGGTGACCACGCCCGCGCCGGCGCCTCCCGCGGCGACGGACCCGGCCACCGGCCTCGGCGTCCAGGTGGTGGCGGGCGGTGGCGCGCTCGTGCGGGCCCAGGGGGCCGCAGGGGCCACGTCCCAGGTGCTGCTGGTGGACCAGTCGGGGGTGGCCTTCCCGGTGCCCGACGCGAACGACGAGATCCTCGCCCGGCTCGGGTACACCCCTGACGCCGTCGTGACCGTGCCCCCCGCGTGGGCGGCGCTGTTCGCCGTGGGGCCGGCGCTGACCGAGGCGGCCGCCGCGACCGAGGTCGTCGCGGCCCGCGGCTCGTGACCCCCGGCGCCCGGCAGCGCGCCCACCTGGTCGTCGGGCTGGTCGCGGTCGTCGCTGCGGGCGGCGTCGTGCCGCTGGGCCCCGCGGCGGTCGCCGCGGAGGTGGCGTGCGCCCCCGGGACCACGACGTACGTGCCCGACGCGCCGCCGGCGCTCGCCCGGCTCGCGGGCGAGGCGGCCTGGCGCACGGCCACGGGCGCGGGGGTGGTCGTCGCCGTGGTCGACTCCGGGGTCGACGCGGGCAACGCGCACCTCGTGGACGCGGTGCTTCCCGGGGTCGACCTGGTGGGCGCGGACGGCGACCCCGCAGGGCTGACGGACACCGATGGCCATGGCACCGCGGTCGCCGGGCAGATCGCCGCACGCGCGGTGCCCGGCTCGGGCGTCGTGGGACTGGCCCCCGAGGCGATGGTGCTGCCGGTGCGGGTGTTCGTCGCCGACGACGAGCAGGCGGTGCGGGACGGGGTCGGCCCTCGCGCCGACCGGGTCGCGGCGGGCATCCGCCACGCCGCGGATCACGGGGCGCGGGTCGTCAACGTGTCGATGAGCACCACGGAGGACTCCCCAGAACTGCGGTCGGCGGTGCAGGACGCGACCCGGGCGGGGGCGCTGGTCGTGGCGAGCGTCGGCAACCGCGGCGCGTCGGGCGCGGCGGCGGACAGCCCGCGCTACCCCGCCGCGTATCCCGAGGTGCTCGCCGTCACGGCCGTCGACGACGCGGACCAGCCCGCCGAGGGCGCGGCGCGCGGCGCGCACGTGGGCGTCGCCGCCCCCGGCACGAACGTGCTCACCACCTACCACGCGGCGGGGGACTGCATGCTCGCGGGGGACCAGGCGTCGACCAGCTTCGCCACGGCGTACGTGAGCGCCGCGGCGGCCCTGCTCGTCGAGCGCTACCCCGAGGAGACCCCGGCCCAGTGGCGGCACCGCCTCGAGGCCACGGCCGCCCGCGTGCAGCCCGCCGAGCGCGACGACCAGGTGGGCTGGGGCCTGATCCGCCCTGACCTGGCCCTCGCGTTCGTGGACGACGGCTCAGCCGCGGGGCCCGGGAGCCCGGTGCACCGCCGTCCCGCCACGGCGTCCGACGCCGTCGAGCACGTGGTGGTCGAGGTGCGCGCGGACCCGCTCGCCACGACCCGTGGCGTGGGCGCGTGGTGGACGCTCGGCGGCCTGACGGCAGTGCTGCTCGCGGTGCTCGTGGCGCGGCTGGGCGGGACCCGGCGGCGGCGTCAGGCCAGGGCGTCCTCGTCCTGATCGGGCGGTCCCGCCACCCCGGACGCGCCGCCCGTGCCAGCCACGCTCGCGACACCCGGCGCGTCCGGCGCCTCGGCCAGGGCCAGCGCACGCGCGTCACCCGCCTGACGGTGGTGCTGGCGCAGGCCGTCGACGGTGAGGATCACGAGCGCCACCCACACCAGGGCGAACCCGGCCCAGCGTGCCGCCGGCATGGCCTCGTGGAGCACCACGACGCCGACGAGCAGCTGGAGGATGGGCGCCAGGTACTGCAGCATGCCCAGGACGCTGAGCGGAAGCCGTCGGGCCGCCGAGCCGAACAGCAGCAGCGGCACCGCGGTGACCACGCCCGACGCGGCGAGCGCGGCGGCGTGCCACCCGCCCAGCGCGCCGAACGACCCGTCGCCGCGGGCCTCGAGCACCAGGAGGTAGGCCAGCGCCGCGGGGGCCAGGACGAGGGTCTCGACCGCGAGCCCGGGGATGGCGCCCACGGTGCGGCCCACGCGGTTCTTGAGCAGCCCGTAGAGCCCGAAGGTGCCCGCGACGGCGAGCGCGATCCAGGGCAGCCGCCCGTTGCCGATGGTGATGACCACCACCGCGGTCGCGGCGATTCCGAGGGCGACCCACTGGGTGCGCCGCACGCGCTCGTGGAGCACCACGACGGCCAGCGCCACCGTCACGATCGGGTTGATGAAATAGCCGAGCGCCGCGTCGACGACCTGCCCGGAGAGCACGCCGTAGACGAAGACGAGCCAGTTGATCGCGAGCAGCGTGGCGGCGGCCAGGAGCAGCGCGACGGTGCGTGGCGAGCGGAGCACCGCGCGGAACGGCCCCCACCCCCGGGTCGCGGCCAGCAGCAGCAGGCAGAACAGGAGCGACCACACGATCCGGTGGCCGATGATCTCGACGGCGCCCGCGGGCTCCAGCAGCGGGAAGTACAGCGGGAGCATGCCCCACAGGAGGTAGGCGCCGACGCCGGTGGCGAGGCCGAGGCGGTCCGGGGCGGTGGTCGCGGGTTCAGGGCTCACGTCCCGAACTTAGGTGATCGACGGCCCGGCGGCGTGCGCTCGGCCACTGCGGGGGATGTCCGTTCCGTCCGCATCGTGGCGTCCGGCTGAGGGTTGCCTTGGTCACCGCCGTACACTGGCCGAGCATCAGCATGCCCGGCAGCTGCCGCGCGGCGCGTCCTGGACGAGAGTTCCGGGCCGGGCCCGCCACCACCCGCTGCGAGGGCTCCTCGACCGGAAGGCACCCGCGTCCCGTGAGCACGAACCGACCCCTGCGTGTGGCCATCGTCGGCGCCGGCCCGGCCGGCATCTACGCGGCCGACATCCTCTCGAAGACCGGGCTCGACGTGAGCATCGACCTCTTCGAGCGGCTGCCCGCGCCGTTCGGCCTGGTGCGCTACGGCGTGGCGCCCGACCACCCGCGGATCAAGCAGATCATCGTCGCGCTGCACAAGGTGCTCGAGCGGGGCGACATCCGCCTGCTGGCGAACGTCGAGTACGGGGTGGACCTCAAGCTCGAGGACATGCGCGAGTTCTACGACGCGGTGATCTTCTCGACCGGGTCGATCCGCGACGCGGCGCTGCCGATCCCGGGCATCGACCTGGACGGCTCGTACGGCGCCGCAGACTTCGTCTCCTGGTACGACGGGCACCCGGACGCCCCGCGCACCTGGCCGCTCGAGGCGCGCGAGGTCGCGGTGCTGGGCGCCGGCAACGTCGCGCTCGACGTGGCGCGCGTGCTGGCCAAGCACGCCGACGACCTGCTGCCCACCGAGATCCCCGCGAACGTCTACGAGATCCTCAAGGCGTCCCCAGTCACCGACGTGCACGTCTTCGCGCGCCGCGGGCCCGCCCAGGCCAAGTTCTCGCCGCTCGAGCTGCGCGAGCTGGGCCACGTCCCCGACGTGGACGTGATCGTCTACCCCGAGGACTTCGAGTTCGACGAGGGCTCGATGGCCGCGATCCACTCCTCGAACCAGACCAAGCAGGTCGTCAAGACCCTCACGGACTGGACGCTCAAGGAGCCTGAGGAGTTCACCGCGAGCCGCCGCATCCACCTGCACTTCCTGCACAAGCCGGTCGAGGTGCTCGGCGAGGACGGCAAGGTCGTCGGGCTGCGCACCGAGCGCACGGCGCTCAACGGCGACGGCAACGTCACCGGCACCGGCGAGTTCCACGACTGGCCCGTCCAGGCCGTCTACCGCGCCGTCGGCTACTTCGGCTCGCCGCTGGTGGACATCCCGTTCGACGAGGTCGCGGGGGTCATCCCGAACCGCGGGGGCCGGGTCGTGGACGTGGACGGCGAGCACGTGCCCGGCGTCTACGCGACCGGCTGGATCAAGCGCGGGCCCGTCGGCCTCATCGGCCACACCAAGTCGGACGCCTCGGAGACCATCCGCCACCTCGTCGAGGACGCGGGCGGCGTGGAGAGCCCGTCGGAGGAGTTCGTCACCGCCCCCGAGCGCGACCCGCAGGCCATCGTCGACTTCCTCACCGCCCGGGGCGTGCGGCCCATCGAGTGGTCCGGCTGGGAGAAGCTCGACGCGTACGAGCGGTCGCTCGGCGCGCCGCACGGCCGCGAGCGCGTCAAGGTCGTCCCGCGCGAGGAGATGGTGCAGATCGCGCTCGGCACGGTGCGCCCCGAGGCCTGACCGCCTGCAGCGTGTCTCTGGACCTCTGCCCACCTAGCGGCGCGCAGAGGTCCAGGGCTCGGGACATCGGCGAGGTCGGCGCCTCGAGCCTCTACCGTGGGGCGTCCCCGGCCGCACCGTCGCAGCGTCGGGGGCGCCGCTGCGGTGGCGCGATGTGCGGCCGCACCCCAGGGAGGGGACGTCCAGATGCTCCCCGAGCAGCGTGAGCGGGCCGCTGCCCGCGACTCTCGCCCTCAAGACCTCCCCGTGCAGCCGGCCGCCCCCGCGCGGGAGGCGATGCCCGAGTCCGACCGTGCACGTCGCGCGCTCGCCCGGGCGATCGCCGCCCAGGACTGGGAGAGGGCGATCGAGGCCCTCGACGCCCGGCCCGTCGAGCTGCTGTGCGACCACTTCTCTGTCGTGTGCGACTTCTTCGCGCGCGTCCCGGCCGAGTCGCTCCACGGGCGGCCCGCCCTGGCCCTGGCCCGCGCCTTCCTCGTGGGGCTCCCCGCCGCGGACGGCGCAGCGCCGACGGAGCCGAACGAGCCGCCGACGCTGCGCGACCACCTCGTGCCCGCGCTGACGCAGGTCATCTCGCTGCGCCTGTCGGGGCGGCTTGAAGAGGCGGAGGCGGTCGCGGCGCAGGCCCAGCAGTTGGTCCCCGAACCCCGGTACGGCGGCGGCCACGACGACATGCTCGCGCTGGTGCGGTTCGAGTGGGGCATCCTGCGGCTGCTGCGGGGAGACATGCTCGCAGCAGCCGAGGACTTCCGCGTCGCGGCGCGGGCGGCCAGACGCAGCGGCATCGACGCCCTGGCCCGCGGCGCGACGGGAGACCTGGCCCTCGTGCTCGCGCTGCGCGGCGACCTGGGGGCAGCGCGCGAGCTGCTCGACGAGGCCGATGCGCGGCACGAGCGCGGGGGACGCCTGGAGCAGCTGTCGCGCACCGGGCGGATCGTCGCGCGCTCGCTGGCCGCGCTCGCCGAGCTCGACGTCGACGGGGCCGCGAAGGCGCTCGACGGACTGGACGCGATCGACGACGTGCGCGTGCGCGAAGAGCTCTGGGCATTCGTCGAGGTCGCCCGAGCCCAGCTGGCCGTCGTGCGCGGTGACACGCTCGCCGCGCTGCACCGCCTCGAGGCGCAGGTCACATCTCATCCGGCGGCCTGCGGGCGGGGGACGTACCTGCGGGCCGTCGTGGGATGCGCGCAGGTGGACCTGCTGCTCGCGCTCGGGCAGGGCGACCGGGCCCGGGCCGTGCTCAGGGACGTCCCCGGGACGATCGCCGCGATGGAGGCCGCGCGCGGGACGGCCAGCGCGGTGCGGCTGCGTCAGGCCCGGGTCGAACTGCTCACCGGGGACGCCGCGGCTGCGCGGACGCGCGCGGTCTCGCTGACGCACACGTCGGGACTCCATCCCCGCTACCTGCTCGACGCGCTGCTCATCGAGGCGGTCGCAGAGCATCGGGTGGGCGATGCCGCCGCCGCGCTGGTCGCGCTGACCCGCGCGGTCGACCTGGCCGGCTCCCAACAACTCGTGCACCCGTTCGTCCTCGTGCCGTCGGCCGAACTGCGCGAGATCGCGGCGACGGCTGACGTGGCGACCGCTGCCCCGGCGACGGCACGCGCCATGCGCTGGCTGGAGGACCTGCTCGACTCGCCGGTCCTGCGCGCGCACGGCGACGCGCTGCCGTCGCGCATCGACGTGGCCGACCTGTCGGAGCGGGAGCGCGCGGTGCTCGTCGAGCTCGCGTCCACGCCGTCGCTCGACCTGGTCGCCGCCAGGCTCTTCGTCTCGCCCAACACGGTCAAGTCCCAGGTGCGATCGCTCTACCGCAAGCTCGGGGTGCACAGCCGCGACGACGCGCTCGTGGTCGCCTATCGGACCGGAGTGCTGGTCGGCTGACCCGGGGCAATGGCGACGAATCGCCTGGCGTGGCGGTCTGCTTCACCCCGGGAATCACCCCGGCCCCCACCCGCGTCGGCAGGGTCGTCTGGCTGACTGATGGGTCGTCCCCTCTCGTGTGCTCTGCGGTGCACGAGCCATCGTCGACCCGAGGACCGCCGCGTGCCCCGTCACTCTGCCGCCCGCCACCCCCATCGGCGCATGGTCGTCTCCCGCGCCCGCTCCCGGGGGGCCGCGGTCGTGGCGACCCTCGCCCTGGCGGCGACGTCCGTCCTCGCTGGGGTGGTCCCCGCGGTCGGCGCGCCCGGCGACCCGGGCTGGAACGAGATGTTCCTCGCGAAGACCGTCTCCAAGCCGGTCGTCGCGGTCGACGAGGTCTTCTCGTTCGAGCTCGCATTCGACTGCAAGTCCAACGTCAACAGCTGTGAGGACGCGGTCCTGGTCGACACGCTGCCGACAGGGCTCGAGCTGGTGCGGGTCGACCCCCTCTCGGCGAACATCCCAGCGACCGTGCGCACGCAGGGGAACACGGTCACGGTGACCTTCACCAAGGCGCTCGACCACCCCAACACCCCAGGGTCGATCGGATTGTTCGAGGGGGCGACGGGCTCGGTGCGCGTCTACGCTCGGTTCCTGCCGCGCGACGCGAACGAAGGTGACCTGACGGTCACCAACACCGCGTCGCTCACCGCGAGCAACCGCGGAGCGCGCACCTCCTCGGCGGACGTCACGGTCGATGTCGTCCCCACCCCGAAGGCGACGGCCACCAAGTCGTGGGCCCCCGCGGTGGCCGGCCCGGGACCGGGAGCCGCGGACGAGATCGCCGAGCCGGGCGCGGCCAAGCGGGTCACGCTCGGATTCGCCAACGCCTCCAACTTCGCGGCGTCGTCCCTGGTCGTGACGGAGCCCTCGGACCCGTCGCGGACCGCGGCCCGCAGTGCGTTCGACGTGCTCGACCTCGCCTCGCTCACCGGCGCCGACGTCACGTGGCCCGATGGCGCGGTCGACGTGGCCGTCACCGCGTACGTCGGGGGGACGCCGCACACCACCGGGGCTTTCGCACGTGCTGCGACGACCTCGACGACGGACCTGCTCGCGGGCCTGCCGGGCGGCCTCACGGCGGCTGACGTCACCGGCCTGCGGCTCGAGTTCTCCGGCGCCATGCCCACGGGCGCGAGCGGGTCGCTCGCGGTGAGCGCCACGCAGCGCACCACCCCCCGATCGGGCGGTGTCCTCGCCGGCACAGTCCAGAACAGCATCTCCGTGGTCGCCGCGGGGTCAGTGGGCGGCTCCGAGCACACCTCGCCCGCCGCCTCCGCCGCCGACTCGTTCATGCTGGTGCGCGCCGAGCTGGCCGCGACGTCGGCCAAGACGGCGTTCTCGCCCGCGCAGCTGCCGCTCGCCGGCGCGACGTCGACCGTGACGATCCGTGGCACGAGCACGGCGAACGTCCAGGTCCAGGGCCTGACGCTGACCGACCCCGCCGCGGGGTCCACCGGGTTCTTCGGCGCGTCCGGGGTGCTGATCGAGGGCTTCGGCGCGGACGGCGCCGGGGCGGGCGTGGTGTGGCCGTCCGGGGCGACATCGGCACGGCTCGAGGTCACGACGAGCGCGGGCACGCACGACGCCACCGCGACCAGCGCGCACACGCTGCCCTCGCTGGGCGAGCTGGGTGTCGCGTCGTGGGGCGACGTGACGGGCTTCTCGATCACCTTCGCGGGGCCGATCCCCGTCGGCGCCAGCGCCGAGGTGCCGTACCGGGTCCAGGCCGGCCCGTCGGCGACGGTGACGGCCGCGGGCAGCCCGCTCACCAACTGTGTCTCCGCGACCACCTCGGCCGCGGGGGAGACGTCCGCCCCGAGCACTCCCGGGTGCGCGGTGCTGACGCTTGTCGACCCGACGGTCGCGGCGACCGGGTCCAAGCGGCTGACGTCGACGAACGTCTCGACCGCCCCGGGCACCACGACGACAGCGGTGCTCGCGGCGACCGCCCGCGTGGGCGGTCCCGCGGGTGGGAACGCGCGCCCCTCGAGCCTCGTGCTCACCGAGCAGCGGATCGCGGGCGACGTGGGCTCCGAGCGCTGGTGGGAGGTGTTCGGCCCGACCGCGGTCGCCGCGACGCCCGTCGCCTCGGGTGACGTGCTCACGGCGGAGGTGCTCGTCGGTGGCGTGTGGACCGCGGTGCACACCGCGACCGGCCCGACCACCGTCGAGCTCGACCTGCAAGACGCCGTCACGGACGCCGGGCTGGGCGGCCCGGTGACCGGGGTGCGCTTCGTCGTCACCCGGGCCGCGGGCTTCGAGGACGGCGCCACGGTGCGGGCGAACCTCACGTTCGCCGTCCGTCCCGGCACGTCGTTCGGCGCCGAGCAGGTCACCAACTGCGTCGTGCCCTCGGCCTCGCTGGGCTCGCGCTCCGCGAACGGCGCGCAGGCCTGCGCGGCCCTCACGGGAGTCGTGCTCCCCGGCGGCGGCCAGGCGCACCCGCTCACGAAGCAGGCGAAGTCCACGGTCGTGGAGGGTGCGGTCGACGCAGCCGGTCAGCGCATGGTGGACCTGCGGTGGAGCACCAACGGTGCGGGCGACCTGGCCCGGGTCGAGGTCTCGGACATGGCGGAGACCTCCACGGGCGACGGCATCGACGGCTCGGACTCGTTCTGGGACGTGTTCGACATCGAGCGCGTCGCCCCCATCACCTCTGGCGCCGCCGCGCAGGGCGGCAGCGCCTGGGATCCCTATCTCGTCTTCGACCGGATCGCGGCCGTCGAGCTGTGGGACGGCACGACGTGGCGGCGCCTGACGAACGACCCGTGCGCCGTCGCGGCGACCTGCGCCGGCGCGTTCCCCGGCGTGACGCTCACCACCGCCGATCGCGCCGCGGCCCGCGCCGTGCGGCTGGTGTACGTGGCGCGGCCCGCGAGCGAGCGGGCGACGGTGCTCGCCGCGCTCGTCGCCGCAGGCGACTGGCGCGCCGCGATCGCCCCGAGCGAGACCGGCGTCGCCGCCGTGCCCGCAGGTGACACGATCCGCGGGATCCGTCTGCAGGCCCAGCTCCGCGACACCCTGCGCTCCGACAGCACCCTGCCGGTCAACGACGCACGCTCGTACAACGCGTGCGCGGCGGGCGCCGTCGTGACCCCGCCGCTGCCTGCCTGCGTGGGCCAGGTCGTCAACGACGGCCTGGTGCGCGGCGGCTCGTCCGCGGCGTCGATGTCCCCGGTCGGTCCCGGCACCGCGGGGAACCTCGCGGACGAGCGCACCGTCACGATCCTGCCCATGGCGCTCGCGGTCCAGACGACCAAGTCGTGGCTGCGCGCCGACGCGTACGGCCAGCTCCCGCAGGACCTCGCCCTGCCCGGCGCCGGCACGCCCGAGACCGGGTACCCGCACGCGACGCTGTCCCTCACGGCGACGAACGCGACGGCCAGCTCGGCCGTCGACCGCCTGACCATCACGGAGCCCGCGGCGCTCGGCGCCGCCGGGAGCAACCCGTTCGACCGGTTCACGGTCACCGGGGTCGCGGCGGTCGCGCCGAACGGCGCCGACCCCGCGCGCACGGTGTACCGCGTCGACACGGGATCGGGGCTCGTCGCCGTCCCCGTCGGCTCGCTGACTGCGGCGTTCCTCGCAGATGCGGTGCGGGTGGAGGTCGAGTTCAACGGCCGCATCGCCCCCGGCGCCACCGGCGCCCTCACGCTCGACACGCGCCTGCGGTCGACGGTGCGTGGGACCGGTGACCCGGTGACGGCCACCGCTCCCGGCGCCCCGGTGGCGAACACCGTGCTGGCCACCGCCACCGATGGCCGTGTGTGCGTGGACTCGACCGCGGGCGCGACCCGCGACGAGCAGGTCTCGCCGTGCGTGCTCGAGCCGGCCACGGCGCAGGCCTCGGACGCCGTGACGATCAGCGCGCCGTCCACGGACGTCGCGGTGACCAAGGACATCTCCCGGGCGACGGTCGACCGCGATCTCGCCCCGGCGCAGCCGTTCGACGTGCGCCTGACGGTGCAGAACGTCGGCAACAGCCCAGCCACCGCGCTGGCCCTCACCGACGCGGCCCGCATGCCGGCCGCCGACGCGGTGACCGGCGCACAGCCGGACGAGCACGCCTCGGGGCCGTTCTACGACGCGGTCACGCTCACCGGCGCGAGCGTCACGACGCTCCCCACCGGCGCGCAGCAGATGCGGCTCGACGTCCTGGTGGGCTCCACGTTCGCGGCTGACGGCACGGACCTCTCCGTGACCGGCGGCACGTGGACCACGGGCGCGCCCGTCCCGGCCGCGACGGGCGCCCTCGCGCTGCCCGGCGGCACGGCGTGGGCCGATGTCGTGGGCGTCCGCGTCGTGTTCCTCGGATCCGCGCTCGCGTCCCCCGGCCAGGTGGGCCGGGTGACCCTCGGCGCGGTGCTGCGGGACCAGCTGCGCTCGGGCGGCGCGCCCTCGGCCACGGGCGGCGTCCCGGCGGCCATGAACGACTCGACGCCCAACCCCGGCGAGGCCGTCGTGGGGCGGGTCGGCGACACGGTGACCGGACGGGCCGACGCGGGCTCCCTGCCCTCGACGGTCCGCACGGCGACCGACGACCTCTCGGTGCGCGCCGGGCGCATCGCGGTGCAGGTCTCGAAGACCCCGACCGGGTCGGTCAAGCCGGGCTCGATCGTGCCGTTCACGCTCAGCTCGGCCCACACGGGCACCGCCGACCTGCCGGACCCCGTCCTCACGGACCACCTGCCCACCGACGGCATAGGCCAGGTCCTGAGCCTGGACACCACCGAGACCGGACTCGTCGCGGGATCGGGCAACAGCCCGTGGGGCGTCGAGCTCGTGGGGCCTGGCGAGAACCTGCTGGGCGACCCGCAGGCGTTGCGCCACAACCCGGGCGAGACCGCCGTGACGATCGACGGGGTGGTCGTCCCCGCGCACTCGGTGGCCGTGACGTGGCAGCCGGGGGCTGTGCTGCTCCCGGGCCAGACGATCAAGGTGACGCTGCCGCTCGCGGTGCGCTCGAGTGCGCTGGGCGCGACGACGAACACCCTCGGCTTCGGCTCGACGTCCACGACGCGCTACGTCCAGGACGCGACCTGCGCCGCGACCGGCGGCGGTACGCGCTCCTACGTGGGCGCGGACCGCTCGTGCCGCGTCGCCGTGCCGTTGGATGTGACGAGCTCGGGCGCGTTCACGTCGCGCAAGGACGTCCGCGCGTGGCCCACCGACCTCGGCGCGATGGACACACGCCCCACGGCGTCGACCTGCGCGGCCGACGCTGACGGCTATGTCGCGTACCCGTGCGCGGCGGTGGTGCAGCCCGGCGGCCTGATGCGCTGGCGCACCTCGGTCACGGCCGGCAACGTCCCGGCGACCTCGTTGGTGCTGGTGGACGTGCTGCCGCACCGCGGGGACGTCGGCGAGGAGACGGGCCTGCCCCGGCACACCGACTGGCGCCCGACCTGGGACGGCGTGGCGCCTGAGCTCGACGGCGCCCCCGCGGGGACCACGCTCACGGTGCTGTACGCGACCGCGGCGGACCCGGCGATCACCTACACCTCGAGCCCTGACTCCACGTGGTCGGCGACGCCGCCGGCCGACCCGACGGCCCTCACGGGCCTCAAACTCGTGCTCGGCTTCACGGGTGTGACGGGCGGCCAGATGCCCGCGGGGTCGACCGTGCGCGCGGCCTGGACCATGCGGGCGCCCATCGATCTGTCGGGCGACGCGTGGCAGGGGACCGTCGCGTGGAACACGTTCGGCTACCAAGGGGTCTCCGACGACACCTACACGACCCAGCCCCGCAAGGCGGGCGTGGTGTTCCCCGAGGGCTCGCTGGGGGTCTCGAAGACGATGCGTGACGACACCGGGCTCGGCCTCCTGCCGTCGTCCGTCGACGTGCTCGTCACGTGCACCGTGCCCACCGATCCCACGGACCCGGCCGGGGCCCGCAGGCCTGTCGTGCTGCCAGGTGGCGGCGTCGTGACCCTCGACGCCGCGAACGGCTGGGAGGGGCAGGTCGACCACGTCCCCGGCGGCGCGACGTGCGTGGTCACGGAGCCTGACCGCCAGGGGGCGAGCAGCACGACGTTCACCCCCGCAGGGGCCGACCCGTCGGCGTCCGCGCCGATCGAGGTGCTCGCGGGCGAGACAGCGGCCGACAACCACGTCACCGTGGCCAACGTGTACGAGGCCACCTCGCTCACCATCACGAAGCAGTCCGACGGGGCGAGCGGCGCGCTCGCGACCTCGACGTTCGACCTGGCCCTCGTGTGCGCCCTCGCGGGCAGCCCGCTCGCGCTGCCCCCGGCCGACGCGGCGTTCACGCTGCGCTCGGGCGACCGCCGCACCATCGACGAGCTGCCGGTCGGGGCCGAGTGCGTGGTGACCGAGACCAGCTCGCACGGGGCGACGATCGGCTACCGCGTGGGCGGCGTGGTGCGGGCCGGCGACGGCACGCTCACGCTCGTCGCTGATGCGGCCGACAACGTGGTGGGCGTCGAGAACGCGTTCTCGGAGCTCGACGTGGCCAAGGCCGCGACCGTCACGAGCGTGCAGGCGGGCGACACGTTCGACTACACGTTGACGGTCGCGAACACGGGACCGGCCCCGACGGGCGACGTGCGCCTGACCGACCGGCTCCCCGCCGAGCTCGCGGTCGCCGCGGTCACGGCGCCAGCGCCGTGGGCCTGCACGATCGACCCGACCGACCCGGCCGACCCGGCCGCGGGCGAGACGGTCTCGTGCGCGTACGGCTCGGGCGCCACCCTGGCCGCCGGGTCGACCGCGCCGATCGTCACCGTCACGGTGGGCGTCGCGGCGGGCATCGCGGTCGACGAGCTCGTCAACGTCGCGACGGTGCGCTGGACCGACACGGGGTCGCCCAACCCGGCGCCGCCGGTCCGCGAGGACGACGACGTCGTGCGGGTCCCGGTGCGCCGGATCGTGGCGGCCTCCGCCCCGACGTGCGTCGCGGACGCCCGCTGGCTCGACGTCGACCTCGACCTGCGCAACATCGACGCCGGCGCCACCCCCGTCACGCTCACGTGGTTCGCCGACGCGGACCAGGACGGGGCGCCCGATGGCGCCGCGGTGCACGTCGAGACCATCCCGGCCGGTGGCGACCTGTCCACGCGGCTGCTGTGGCCCGGCACGACCGTGGACCAGGACGGCGCGGCGTTGACGCAGCCCGGCATGCGGGTGGTGCGCGCCGGGGAGACGCCCACGTGGCAGAACCTCGTGCTGGACCCGGCGCTGGCCACCGCGACGCTGCGCGGCGGGGTGCTCGTGCGGGTCGAGGCGGGGACCGCGGCCGCCACCACGTTGCTGGCCGTCCACCCAGCCGCGGGCGTGGGCTGCGACCTCGTCCGCGCCCCGGGCCTCGGGCTGACCAAGACGGCGTCGGTCGACCGGGCCGGCCCGAACCGGGAGTTCGAGTACGCGCTCGCGGTGCGCAACACGGGGTTGGGCGCGACGGACGACGTGACCCTCACCGACCAGGTGCCGTCGGGGCTCCGCGTCACGGGGGTGCGCGTCGCCGGCGCGGCCACCGTGGACGGTCCCACGTGGCTCCCGTGCACCGTGACGGGCCGGGACGCGTCCGGCTTCGGCGGCTTGGTGACCTGCGTGCTCGACGGCTGGCTCGCGCCGCGCTCGTCGGCGCCGGTCGTGACGCTCGCGGTGCAGGCCTCGAGCAGCCCGGAGACGGGACGGCTCGTCAACACCGCGGGTGTCGTGTGGACCGACCCCGCCGACCCGGCAGCCCCGCGCTCGTCAGGAACGGGGACAGCCGCCGTGCAGATGAGCTCGGTGCTCGCCACGACCGGCGCGGCGCTGGCCCAGGCTGCGATCGCGTCGGCCCTGCTGGTGGGCCTCGGGGTCCTGGCAGTGATGTTCCGCAGGAGGCGCCGGACGACCTGACGGGCGGCTCGGCTCCCTGCTGACGACGCGGCGCCCCGCGCCTCCCGGACGGGGGTGCGGGGCGCCGCGTCATGCGGGGGAGGGCTCAGGCCCCGCGGAACCTGCGCAGGAACTCCTGGGTGCGGGGCTCGCGCGGGTCGTCGAGCACCTGCTCGGGGGCGCCCCGCTCGTGCACCCGGCCCTCGTGGAGGAACACCACCTCGTCGGCGACGTGCCGGGCGAAGGCCATCTCGTGGGTGGCGACGAGCATCGTGGTGCCCTCGTCCTTGAGCTCGCCGAGCAGGTCGAGGACCTCGCCCACCAGCTCGGGGTCGAGCGCGCTGGTCACCTCGTCGAGCAGCATCAGCGCGGGCTGGGTCACGAGGGCCCGGGCGATCGCGACGCGCTGCTGCTGCCCGCCGGAGAGCTGGTCGGGGAAGGCCCGGGCCTTGTCGGCGAGCCCGACGCGCTCGAGCATGGCCAGCGCCCGCTGGTCTGCCTCGGCCCGTGGCGCCCGGTGCACCAGCCGCAGGGCGAGGGTGACGTTGTCGAGCACCCGCAGGTGCGGGAACAGGTTGTACGCCTGGAAGACGGTGCCGATCCGCGCCCGGACCGCGTCCGCGTCGGCACGCGGGTCGGTCACGTCGCGGCCCTCGACCTCGATGACGCCGTCGTCCACCTCCTCGAGGAGGTTGACGCAGCGCAGCAGGGTCGACTTGCCGGAGCCTGACGCCCCCACGAGCACGACCACCTGGTGCGCGTGCACGTCGAGGTCCAGGTCGTCGAGCACGACGTGGTCGCCGAACGCCTTCCGGACCCCGCGCACCCGCAGCAGGGCGCCGGCTCCGCCGTCGGGCGCGGGCGCGGGCAGGGTCGTGGCCGTCTCTGCCGCCTGCGGCTGCCGGGTCATCGCAGCGGTCCCGCGCCGGCGAGCGCGCCTTGGGCGCCGAGCCAGCCGCTGCGCCGCGCGAGGGCGTCGGTGAACCGGGTCAGCGGGATGGTCAGGAGCACGAAGAGCACCCCGGCGACGACGTAGGGGGTGAAGTTGGCGTGCGTCGCCGTCTGGATCTGCGCGGCGCGCACCGCGTCCACCGCGCCGAGGATCGAGATCAGCCCCGAGTCCTTCGAGAGCGCGACGAGGTCGTTGAGCAGCGGCGGGACGACACGGCGCACGGCCTGGGGGAGCACGACGTGCCGCAGCGCCTGGCCGCGGGTGAGCCCGAGGGCCCGGGCCGCGGCCACCTGCGACGGGTGCACCGACTCGATGCCGGCACGGAACACCTCGGCCACGTACGCGGAGTACGTCAGCACCAGGGCGGCGCCGCCGAGCACTACCGCCGACGCGGGGATGCCCTGCAGCCGCAAGCCGGGCACGCCGAAGCCCACGAGCAGCAGCACGAGCAGCAGCGGGAGCCCGCGGAAGACGTCCACGTACGCCGTCGCGGCGATGCGCAGCGGCAGGAACGCGGGCCCTCGCAGGGTCCGGGCGAGGGCGAGGGCGAGGGCCACGACGACGATGACCACGGCGCACACCGCCATGACGCGCACGTTGAGCCACAGTCCCTGCAGCACCCGGGGCAAGGACTCGAGGGCGACCTCGGGGTCGAAGAACGACGCGCGCACCCGGGGCCAGCCCGGGGCGCTGGTGAGGGCGAGCCAGGCGACCGCCGCGCAGGCGAGCGTCGAGGCGAGCGCCACCAGGGTCGAGCGCCGCCCCCGGGCCCGCCGGTAGGCCAGGCGCTCACGCTGGACGGCGGAGGGCGCCCACTCCGCCGTCGGCGGGGCGGCGGTCACTACCGCAGGACCGGCGCGCCGGCCGCGTCGGTGAGCCACTCGGCCTCGAGCCGGGCGAGCGTGCCGTCCGCGCGCAGCGCCTCGACGGCCGCGGACACCGCGCTGGTGAGCGCCGAGCCCTGGTCGAGCACCAGGCCGAACTGGTCGGGGTCGTCCCCCGCGGGGAGCTGGCCCACCAGCACGCCGCCGTCGAGCTCGGCCGCGGTGATGTAGAGCGCGGTGGGCAGGTCGACCACGATCGCGTCGACGAGCCCGGCGACGAGGGCCTGCTTGGCCTGGTCGTTGTCGTTGAAGACCGCGACGTCGGTGGTCGGCTTGATCGCGTCGGTGGCCACCGTGAGGCTGGTCGTCCCGACCATGGCGCCGATGCGCAGGCCGGAGAGCCCGGAGACGGTCGTGGCGGAGGCGGCGGGGTTGCCCTCGAGGGCGACCACGGCCTGCGCCGTGTCGTAGTAGCTCCCCGTCAGGTCCAGGTTGGCCCGGCGCTCGTCGCTGATCGAGACCTGGTTGATCGCGAAGTCGAAGCTCTTGGCGCCCGGGGCGATGATCTGCTCGAAGCTGACCGGCGTCCAGACCACGTCGTCGGCCTCGAAGCCGAGCTCGGCGGCGACGGCGTAGGCCACCGCGGACTCGAACCCCTCGCCGGTGGACGGGTCGTTGTCGACGATCCAGGGCTCGTAGCCCGGGTCGGAGGTGCCGATGGTGAGCTTGCCCGCGGTGACCGTCGGGAGCGCGCCGTCGACGGCCTCCGCGGGGGTCTCGTCGGCGGGGGCGCAGGCCGCGAGCGCCAGGGCGCTCAGGGCTGCCAGGGCAAGGACGCGGTGGGTGCGCACGGGTGCTCCTCGGGAGGGATGGGGTGGGGCGGGGTCAGAGTAGGGGAACCACGCGGCACGATCGGGCGTTGTCCGAGGTACGACTAGGAGGTTCATCCCGATGGGGCACCAACATTTCAACGGCTTGAAGACGGCGGCTCTGTTCGGCGTGCTGTGGGCGGTCCTGCTCGGCATCGGGGCCCTCGTGGGCGGCGGGCGGTACATCTACCTGTTCGCGCTCTTCGGGGTCGTCATGACGGCGTACTCGTACTGGAACTCGGACAAGATCGCCATCAAGGCCATGCACGCCCGCCCGGTCAGCGAGCTCGAGCAGCCGACCATGTACCGCATCGTCCGCGAGCTCTCCACGGCGGCCCGCCAGCCCATGCCCCGGCTGTACGTGTCCCCGACCGCGGCGCCCAACGCGTTCGCCACCGGCCGCAACCCGCGGAACGCGGCGGTGTGCTGCACCGAGGGGATCCTGCACATCCTCGACGAGCGCGAGCTGCGCGGCGTCCTGGGCCACGAGCTCATGCACGTCTACAACCGCGACATCCTCACCTCGTCGATCGCCGCGGCCGTCGCCGGCGTCATCACCTCCGCGGCGCAGGTCATGCTGATCTTCGGCGGCGGGGACCGCGAGCGCGGCGGCAACCCGTTGGCGGTGCTGGCCACGGCGCTGCTGGCCCCGGTGGCGGCGACGCTCATCCAGCTCGCGATCAGCCGCACCCGCGAGTTCGACGCGGATGAGGACGGCGCCCGGCTCACCGGCGACCCGCTCGCGCTGGCGTCGGCGCTGCGCAAGCTCGAGGCCGGCACCCAGGCGCGGCCGCTGCCGCAGGACCGCGAGCTGGTGGACGTGTCGCACCTGATGATCGCCAACCCGTTCCGCGGGGCGGGCGTGGGCCGCCTGTTCCAGACCCACCCGCCGATGCCCGAGCGGATCGACCGGCTGCAGCGGATGGCGGGCCTGCCCCCGTACTGAGCCCGTACTGGACCCGCGCCGAGCCCGCGCTGGTCCCGTGCTGTCCTGTGGGTGAGCGTCGGCGCCGCCCGTCGCAACCCCCCGATACCGTGTCGGACACGACATGGCGGGCGACGAGGGGCGAGAAGCATGGACCAGGGGTGGGACGTCGACGTGGTCGTCGTCGGTGGCGGCGCGATGGGATCGGCGACCGCGTGGGCCCTGGCCCGTCGTGGGACGCAGGTCACCCTCCTCGAGCAGTTCGAGCCCGGCCACGTGCGCGGCGCCTCGCACGGGGCGGGGCGCATCTTCCGGCTCGGCTACACCGACCCGTCCCACGTGCGGCTCGCCCAGCACGCCCACCGCTGGTGGGACGTGCTGCAGGAGGAGTCGGGCGAGCGGCTGCTCACCCTCAACGGCTGCGTGGACCACGGGCCGGTGCTCGCCCTGCGGGACCTCGCCCAGACCCTCCAGGACTGCGACGTGCCGTTCGAGTACATGACCGGGCTCGAGGCGCAGGCCCGCTGGCCGGGCATGCGCCTCGACGACCGCGCGATCGTGCAGCCCATCGCCGGGCGTGCGCACGCGGACCGCACGGTGGCGACGCTGCAGTCCGAGGCGGTGCGGCACGGCGCCCAGGTGCGCCACGGCGCCCGGGTGCTGTCGATCGACGTGGAGGACGGCGGCGCCGTGCTCCGCGTCGCCGGCGTGCCGGCTGCCGAGGGCGGGGCCGCCCCCGAGGTGGAGGTGATCCGCGCCCGAGCCGTCGTGGTGGCCGTCGGGGCGTGGACCGCGGGGCTGCTGGCCGGTCTGCCCGGCCTCGAGGGCCTGCCCCGGCTGGTCGTCACCCAGGAGCAGCCGGCGCACTTCCCGGTGCGGGACGAGGCCCTGGTCGCGGGCGACGACTGGCCCAGCTTCATCCACCACGTCGACCCGGAGGGCCATGCGGCGGCCCGTGGCGACCTGGGCGCCGATCCCGCGTACCCGAGGCTGGGCGTCTACGGCCACCACACCCCGGGGGTGGGGATCAAGGTGGGGCACCACGGCACCGGGCCCGTGGTGGACCCCGACCAACGCGACTTCGCCGCCGAGCCGGGGCGGCTGGCCGCGCTGCGCGACTATGTGCGTGACTGGTTCCCGGGCGTCGACGCCGACGCGCCCGAGCCCATCAGCTGCACCTACACGACCACCCCGGACGAGCGCTTCCTGCTCGACAGGGTGGGCCCGGTCGTGCTCGGCGCCGGGTTCTCTGGCCACGGGTTCAAGTTCACGCCCGGCATCGGCCAGATCCTCGCGAGCCTGGCACTGGGGGAGGAGCCGGAGGCGCCGGGCGTCGACCTCGCGGCGTTCGCCCTGGCGAGGTTCGCCTCGGACGCGCCCGTCGAGCCGGCCGGCTCCGCCGAGCCGGTGGCCGTCGCCGGCTGACGAGGGCGCCGGGCAGGGGGCGTACGTGACTGCGCCTGCCCTGGGGCAGGCGTGCTCGGGCAGACGTGGCCGGGCCCGGCGTGGTCACCGCTGAGCGCGCTGACCAGGCCGGGCCCGAGGGGTCAGCGGTAGTTCGTGAACTGGAGGGCGGCGTCCAGGTCGGCGCCCTTGAGCAGCGCGATGACCGACTGCAGGTCGTCGCGGCTCTTGGCCGTGACGCGCACCTCGTCGCCGGTGATCTGCGACTTGACGCCCTTGGGGCCCTCGTCCCGGATGATCTTGCCGATCTTCTTGGCGGTCTCGCTGTCGAGGCCCTCCTTGAGGGTCGCCTCGAGCCGGTACTCGCGGCCCGACGCCTTCGGGGTCCCCTCACCGGTGTCCAGCGACTTGAGCGAGATGCCGCGCTTGATGAGCTTGGTCTGCAGCACGTCGAGGATCGCGAGGACGCGCTCCTCGGAGTTCGCGATCATCACGATCTTGTCGCCGCTCCACGCGACCGACGCTCCGACGTTCTTGAAGTCGTAGCGCTGCGAGACCTCCTTGGCGGCCTGGTTGAGCGCGTTGTCGACCTCCTGCCGGTCGACCTTGCTGACGACGTCGAACGAGGACTCGCTCGCCATGGTTCCCTCCCTGCCGGAGCCTCTGCGGGCGCCGTGATCCGTTGGTCGTCCGAGGCGCCCGTGCGTGAGCCCTCGGATTCGTTGCTATCCTTCCATCCGCACGCTGTTCGCGGCGATGCGACCCTGGCGGGTTACCCGAGTGGCCAAAGGGGGCTGACTGTAAATCAGCTGGCAACGCCTACGGGGGTTCGAATCCCTCACCCGCCACACCAGACGGGGCGTCCTCTCTTCGGAGAGGACGCCCCGTTCGTGCGTCTGGGACCGGACGGCAGGCGGCCGGTCGGCCCCGGGGGCGCGGTCAGCTCGCGCAGGTGTACGCGCCGGGGGTGACCGACACGACGGAGCCCTCGTAGAGGGTGTCGAAGACGCCCGCGTCCTGCTCCGACGCGAAGGGGACGCCCACGGCCACCACGTCGGTGAAGCCGGTGAGCGCGGCGAGCTGCTCCTCGGCGCCCGTCTGGCAGGCCGGGTCCCACGCCTCGGCGGCGTACCCGGCCGCGTCGAGCTGCTCGATCGAGGGCTGCAGCGCCGCGGCGGACGCGTCGCCCTGCTCGGCGACGGCCGTCCACACGACCCAGAACGGGTCGGGGGTGTCCGGGCCCAGGGCGAGCGCCTCGGGCCATTCCAGGGTCGGCTGTGGCGCGACGGCCTCCGTCCCGCTCGTGCAGCCCGAGGCGAGGACGAGGGCGCACAGCAGGACGAGGGGAGCAGCGGGCGCGGTGCGCCGTCGGGTACGCATGCCGGGGATGCTGGCACGCCGCCTGAGCGGCCCGCGATGATCCGAAACGTTTACGCGGCACTGACGGCCGCGCCGGCCACGGTGCGTGCGACGCGCGTCAGGAGAACTTGCGCGTCTTGCGGAACTCGTCGGCCAGTTGCTGGGCCTGCGTCGACATCAGGCGCGTGTACAGCCAGAACGTGGCGTCCACGATCGAGGTGGGCGCGCCGCCGTCACGGGCCGCCAGCCAGTCCTGCTTGGCGGCTCGCACGTCGGCATCCAGGATCTCCACACGGAGGTCGTCGTCTGTGGGCACGGACGTACTGTGACGCACAGCAGGGCGGGGGGCGAGGGTTATGAGCGAGAACCCACCCCCGGCACGCGTGCAGATCACCCACCTGGGCCATGCGCGTCTCGGGATCTGGATAGGCTTCGAGGCGATGGTTTCGGGCCTCCCGGAGCCGATTTCACTGCACGGCCCCAGAGCATGTAACCTTGCACGCGCTGCCCCGATAGCTCAGTCGGCAGAGCGTCTCCATGGTAAGGAGAAGGTCAAGGGTTCGATTCCCTTTCGGGGCTCTGTTGGTGTCCGGGGGTTGTGCGACGGCTCGTCCGCCGCACAACCCCCGTCCACCGATAGATGGCGGGGTAGCTCAGGTGGTTAGAGCACACGGCTCATAATCGTGGTGTCGCGGGTTCGAGTCCCGCCCCCGCTACCAACAGGACACATCCGCACGTCGGCCGGCGACGTGCGCAACCCGTACGCAGCGCCCCGGCGGCGCGAGAGGTGGCAAGACCATGGCCAGCAAGAGCTCTGACGTTCGCCCGAAGATCACGCTCGCCTGCACCGAGTGCAAGGAGCGGAACTACATCACCAAGAAGAACCGTCGGAACGACCCCGACCGCCTGGAGATGAAGAAGTTCTGCCCGCGTGACGGTCGCCACACGGTGCACCGCGAGACCCGCTGATCTCAGCGCCTGTGGCCGTCAACACCGACTACATCGGTCGCGAGTACCCGCCGAACGCCTCGTACGAGGTCGGGCGGGAGAAGATCCGCGAGTTCGCTGAGTCGGTGGGCGCGGCCCACCCAGCACACACTGACGCCTCGGCTGCGCGTGCGCTCGGGCACCCCGATGTCATCGCTCCGGTGACGTTCGCGGTGCTCGTCGCCCAGCGCGCCGAGGCGCAGCTGATCCAGGACCCGGCCGCCGGGATCGACTTCAGCCGCGTGGTCCACGCGGAGCAGCGGTTCACCCACCACCGCCCCATCTGCGCGGGCGACCGGCTCGTCACCGTGCTGCACGTCGACGCGATCACCGAGCGCGCGGGGCTGTCCATGGTCAGCACCCGCGCGGAGATCTCGACCGAGGCCCACGAGCCCGTCGCGACCGTGCGCTCGACCCTCGCCGTGCGGGGGGCCGACGCGTGACCGCCACACCCCCGGTGCTCCCGGGCCGTCCCGCCCTCGCCGGGCTCGAGGTCGGCCAGGTGGTGGGCCAGCGGACGCTCGACGTCGACCGTTCCCGCCTGGTCCGGTACGCCGGCGCGAGCGGCGACTTCAACCCGATCCACTGGAACGAGCGCGTGGCGACCGAGGTCGGCCTGCCCGGCGTCATCGCGCACGGCATGTGGACGATGGGCGCGGCCGTCGGAGTCGTCGCCGAGTGGGCCGGTGACCCGGGCGCCGTCGTGGACTACCAGGTGCGCTTCACCCGCCCTGTCCCCGTGCCCGACCCCGGCAGTGCGACCGTCGAGGTGACGGCCGTCGTCGGCAGCATCGACCACGAGGCGGGCTCCGCCCGGATCGACCTCACCGTGACCTGCGAGGGCGCGCGTGTGCTCGGCAAGGCGCAGGCGGTCGTCCGCCTCGGCTGAGGCGCGCCACGGGCACCGGCGCCCCGACTGTCCCCTCTGTCGGATTCGCCCGAACGTCGCTAGCGTGACGCGCAGGTCGCGACGGCGCGACCGGTCGCAACGGGGCGACCAGCACAGGGGAGCCGCCATGTCAGCCAACGCGTCATCGTCCACCTCCGCGCGCGCCACCACCACGGCAACAGTGCGAGACCTCGCCACGGGAACAGTGGCGGGGCCCGGGCCTGGAGCCGGGGCCCTCAGCCGACGGGGGTTCCTCGCGGCGTCCGGCGCCGGCGCGGCGGCCGCCTGGATCGGCGTGGCAGCGTCGTCAGCGGCCGCCGGCGGGGGCGGGGGGCCGCGCCCGGGCGGCGGCCCCGGCCATGGCGGCCACGGCGGTCGGGCGAGCGACGAGGCGGCGCTGGGCTTCGTGCGGACGATGGCCGAGGCCTATCCGGAAGCGGGCGCCGGGCCGCGGCTCGCGCAGTCCTACGCCGACGAGCTCGGCCTGTTCAGCACGGCGTTCGTCTACGACAACGCGCTCGCGATCTGCGCCCTCCTCGGCGCCCGTCGCGGGGTCGACCCCGACGCCCGCGCGCTGGGGGACGGGCTGCTCTTCGCCCAGGAGCACGATCCCGACTTCGCGGACGGGCGGCTGCGCCAGGCCTACAACGTGGGGCCCTACACGTTCTACGACGGCTCCCCGCAGCCCGACGGCCTCGTGCGGGGCGACGGCGCCGCGAACGTCGGCTGGCAGTTCGGGTTCCTCGGCACCGCGGTGGGCGACATGGCGTGGCCGGGCATCGCGCTGGTGCAGCTCTACGAGCGCACGCGGGACCGCCGCCACCTCGACGGGGCCGTGCGGATCGCCGAGTGGATCGTGGACCGGGCCACGTCCCCGTTCCCCTTGGGCGGGTACACGTTCGGCGTCGACGGCGCGGACCAGCCGATCCCGAACGGGTCCACCGAGCACAACATCGACGTCACGGCGTTCTTCACGCTGCTCCACCACATCGCGGGCGGGCGGGCGTGGAAGGAGCGCGCCAAGGTGGCACGGGCCTTCGTCGACCGGATGTGGGAGCCGCGGGGCGGCTACTTCTACACGGGCACCAACGACGGGACCGAGGTCAACCGGGAGCCGCTGCCGCTCGACCCGCAGACCTGGAGCTGGCTGGCCCTGCGCGAGAAGCGGTACGGCCGGGCCCTCGACTGGGCGGCACAGGCGCTCGCCGCACGGGACGTGGCGGGGCCGGCGACCTCGCAGATGCCGCCGGGCGTCGCGGTCTCCGGGGTCACGTTCAGCTCGGCCAGCCTGGAGTCGACGGCGCGGTACAACGACATCCAGGTCCACCCGCAGGGGGTGTGGCTCGAGGGGACGGCGCAGCTCGCGACGGCGTTCGCGGACCGCGGCGCACGGGGCGACAAGGCCCGCGCTCAGGCGCTCATCGAGCAGGTGCGGGTGGCCCAGCGGGCGCTGGGCGGTGGCCAGCACAAGGGTGGCGAGCCCTTGCCGGACGGTGGCGGCGTGGTCGCGGCGTCGAGCCTCATCGACAGCGGGTTCGGCTTCGGCTACTTCCAGGTCCAGCACGTGGGCGCCACGTCCTGGCAGCTGATGGCGTCGCAGGGGGTGAACCCGTTCGTCCGCGGCGGGCTGAGGTGACGGCCTGACCTGGCTGGCGCCTGCCTGACGCGGGTCAGGCGGGCGCCGGTCCCGTCGTGGTGCCGAGCCGCAGCGAGACCGGCAGCATGACCGGCGGCGGCACCCTGCCCTCGAGGAGCGCCTCGATGGCGTGGCCCACCGCGGCGCCCTTCTCGGCGAGCGGCTGGACGACGCTGGTGAGCTGGTCGGGCGCCAGCCAGGGCAGGTCGAGCCCGTCGAAGCCCGCGACGGACACGTCCTCGGGCACGCGCAGGCCGAGCTCGCGGGCAGCCAGCACGACGCCGGAGGCCAGCAGGTCGGACTGCGCCAGGATGGCGGTGGGCCGGTCCGGGCCGCTGAGCAGTGCCCGTCCGGCGTCGGTGCCGTGCTCGACGAGTGACGCGGGGGCCTCCCAGGTGGCGACCGGCACGATGCCGGCGTCACGGACGCCCTCGATCCGGCGCCGCGTGATCTCCCAGGAGAGCGAGGCGATGCGGCGCTCGTCCACGAGCCCGGCGCGGCCCATCTCGTTGAACGGGAGGGTCACGGTGGCGATGCGCTGGTGGCCCAGCTCGAGCAGGTGCCGGCCGAGCGCGGCGGTCCCGGCCCTGTCGTCGATGCCGATGGCCGCGACGTCCTCAACCGCCTGGCCCTCGACCACCACGGTGGGGATGCCGCGCCGGCGCAGGGCCATGAGGTTGGGGTTCTCGACGGTGCCGCCCCAGATGATCGCGGCGACGTCCATGGCGGCGGTCTCGACCAGGGGGTCCACGCCGCGCTGCTCCGCGCTTCCCGAGCCGGGGATGAGCAGCACCCCGAGCCCGAGCGGCCCGAGGGTGCGGACGAGCCCGTCGAGCATCTGCACGGCGACGGGGTCGCGGAACGAGCGGCGCAGGGCGTCGCCGACCACCACGCCCACGATGCCGGAGCGCCCGCTGCGCAGCTGGCGGCCGAGCGGGTTCGGGCCGGCGTAGTCCATCTCCTCGGCGGCGCGGATGACGCGCTCACGGGTGGCTGCCGCGATGGGGCCGGCGCCGGAGAAGGCGAGCGACGCTGTGGACACCGACACTCCGGCGGCCGCGGCGACGTCGGCGAGGGTCGGGCGATCGCTCGACAGGGGAGTTCACCGCCCTTCGGACGTGGCGCGTGGCAGCATCGGGTGAGGGCTGCGCTCGTGGTCTGGAGCAGCCAGCGTACCTGTCGGACGGGACACGCGATCAAATCGATTCGACACAGGCCTGACCTGTGTGATCGAATCGATTCGCCATCGTCCTGCCATCGTTCTGGAGTAGTTGTGCGCAACCAGCGATCCCGGTCCACGCGGTCGCTCGGGCGCACCCGCCTGGCACTCCTGGGCCTGTTCGCCCTCAACGGCCTGATGTTCTCCAGCTGGCTCGCCCGCATCCCGGCCGTCCGCGACGCCCTCGAGCTCAGCGCCAGCCAGCTCGGCGTGGTCCTCCTGGCAGGCTCCGTCGGCGCCCTCGCGACGGCCACGGTCTCCGGCGTCATCGTCACCCGGTTCGGCGGGCGCGTCTCCCTGCTGCTCTCGACCGTCGGGTTCGCTGCCGCCTACGTCCTCATCGGGCTCGGCCCGACGCTCGGATCCGTCCCGCTGCTCGCCGCGGGCATCTTCCTCAACGGCGTCTCCTTCGCGGTGGGCAACGTCCCGCTGAACGTGGAGACCGCCGCCGTGGAGCGGCGCATGGGGCGCACCGTGCTGCCGCAGTTCCACGCGGCGTTCTCGGTCGGAGCGGTGCTCGGGTCGCTGATCGGCGCGCTGGCCTCGAGCCTCGCCGTCCCCGTGCTCGCCCAGTTCCTCGTCACCGCGGCCGTCGGCACCGCCTGGCGGCTCGCCTCGCTGAGGGACGCGGTGCTGGAGCCGGCCCCGGTCCGCGTCGTCGCCGACGAGGTGCTCCCCGCCGCCGGGCGCACGGACGAGCCGTCGGGCCCGCCCGCCCGCCGGCGCGCGCTCGGATCGGCGCTCGACGCGTGGCGCGAGCCGCGCACCCTGCTGATCGGCGTCGTCATCATGGCCGCCGCGCTGTCCGAGGGGTCGGCGAACGACTGGCTCGCCCTCGCCGTGGTGGACGGGTTCGACCGCACCGAGGCGGTCGGCGCGACCGTGTTCGGGCTGTTCGTCGGCGCCATGACGGCCGTGCGCTTGCTCGGCACCCGGCTCATCGACCGGGTGGGGCGTGTGCAGGTGCTGCGCGTCTCGGGGTGCGTGTCCTTGGCAGGGCTGCTGCTCTTCGGGTTCGCGCCCACGTTCGAGCTCGCGGTGATCGGGGTGGCGGCCTGGGGGTTCGGAGCCGCGCTGGCCGTGCCGTTGGGCATCGCCGCCGCCTCCGACGACCCGATGCTCGCCGCGGGCCGGGTCGCCGTCGTCTCCGCGTTCTCGTCCGTCGCGTCGATCGCCGCTCCGCCGCTCCTCGGCCTGGCCGCCGACTCGATGGGCGCCCGGCGCGCCCTGACCCTGATCGCCGTCGCGATGGTGGTCAGCGTCGCTCTCTCCCGCCGGGTCGCCCCCCTCCCGGCATCGGAGGCCGCGCCCGGCCAGCCTCACGAGCCCCAAGCAGACCTGCTGCCGGTCACGGCACGATGACCTGTGCCCGCGCCTGTCGCGGCACGATGAGCCCGGAGACGGGGCCACGACGAAGGAGTCGCGCATGAGCACCAGGCGCACGGACGACCCACGGCTGCGAGCGGCGTCGCTCGCGGTCTTCGTGGTCTTCGCGCTCAACGGCTTCAACTTCTCGAGCTGGGCCTCGCGCCTGCCCGCGGTCCGCGACGCGCTGGGCCTGAGCCCGGAGCAGATGGGCGCGTTGCTGCTCGTGGGCGCCATCGGCTCCCTCGTCGCGCTGCCGCTGTCCGGCCTGGTGGTGACGCGGCTCGGCGCGCGCCGCACGGTCCTGGCGTTCGCGCTCGTGAACGCTGTGGGCCTGGCCCTCGCGTCGGTCGGCGTCGCCGGCGGGGTGGTGCTCGTGGTGGCCTCCGGCGCCGTGGTGTTCGGCGTGGGCACCGGCACGTGGGACGCGTCGATGAACCTCGAGGGCGCGGCGGTCGAGCAGCGGCTCGGGCGCACGGTGATGCCCCGCTACCACGCGGGCTTCTCGATCGGCACCGCCGCGGGCGCCGTGGTGGCCGCGCTCGCCGCAGGCCTCGGCGTGCCCGTTGTGGCGCACATCCCGGTCGCGGTGCTGGCGTCGAGCATCGGGGTGGCGCTCGCCGTGCGCCGGTTCCTGCCCGAGCGCGAGGCGGGCGCCGAGGACCCGGCGCAGCGGCACGACGCCACCGGCGCGGATCCGGCGACCGCCGTGGCCGGCCCCAGCCGCGCACGGCAGGCCTTCGGCAGCTGGCTCGAGCCCCGGACGCTGCTGATCGGCCTGGTGGTGCTCGCGGCGGCCCTCACCGAGGGCTCCGCGAACGACTGGGTGGCGCTCGCGGTCGTCGACGGCTTCGGCACCACGGACGCCATCGGGGCCCTCGCCTTCGGCGTCTTCGTCACCGCCATGACGGCCATGCGGTTCCTCGGCACGTCCTTGCTCGACAGGTTCGGGCGGATCGCGACCCTGCGGATGTCCGCGGTGCTGTCGCTCGTCGGCCTCGGGGTCTTCGCCCTCGTCCCGGACACCCTGCTCTGGCTGGCCATGGCCGGCATCGTGCTGTGGGGGATGGGCGCCGCGCTCGGCTTCCCGGTCGGCATGAGCGCCGCCAGCGACGACCCGGCCCGTGCCGCCGGGCGGGTGAGCGTGGTCGCCACCATCGGGTACTCGGCGTTCCTCGCCGGCCCGCCGGTGCTGGGCCTGCTGGCCGGCGCGGTCGGCTACCGGCACGCCCTGCTGGCGATCGCCGTGCCCGTGCTAGTCGGGCTGTGCGTGCTGCACGCCCTCCGCCCGCCCGCCGAGGTCGGCGGGGTCGGCGGGGTCGGCGGGGTGGCGGGGCCGTCGCCGGACCGCGGCAGCGACCACCCCGTGCCGGGGAACTAGCCTGGTGGGGTGACGACCTCGACCGAGACCCCGACCTTGGCCCAGCTGACGACGATGCGCGTGGGCGGGCCGGTGGGCCGGTACGTCGAGACCGCGGACGAGGGCGAGCTCATCGCCGCCGTCCGCGCGGCCGACGCCGACGGCGAGCCCGTGCTCGTGCTGGGCGGCGGCTCGAACCTGCTGGTGTCCGATGAGGGTTTCGACGGCGTCGTCGTGCGGGACCTGCGCTCGGGCGTCACCACGCCGGACTCGTCCGCGTGCGCGGGGGCCACCGTGACGGCGCCGGCGGGCGCCCCGTGGGACGACGTGGTGGCGTACGCCGTGGAGCAGAGGCTCGTGGGCGTCGAGGCGCTGTCCGGCATCCCCGGCTCGACGGGCGCCACCCCCGTGCAGAACGTGGGGGCGTACGGCCAGGAGGTCGCGCAGACGATCGCGCTGGTGCGGGTCTTCGACCGCGAGCGCGCCCGGGTGCGGACCTTCCCCCTGGCCGATCTGGGCTTCGGCTACCGCACCTCGGTGCTCAAGCGGTCGATGCGCTTGGTTCCCGGGGACGACCGCTCGCCGTGGTACCCGACCCCCCGTCACGTCGTCCTCGACGTGACGTTCCAGCTCAAGCCGGGCGACCTGTCGGCGCCGGTCGCGTACGGGGAGCTCGCCGCGGCGCTGGACGTCGCGGTGGGCGACAGGGCGCCGTTGGAGGACGTCCGCGCGGCGGTGCTGGGGCTGCGGGCCCGTAAGGGCATGGTGCTGGACCCGACCGACCCGGACACCGCCAGCGCCGGCTCCTTCTTCACCAACCCGGTGCTGAGCCAGGAGGACGCGCTGCTGCTGCCGGAGGACGCGCCGCGCTACCCGTCGGGGGAGGACGTGAAGGTCAGCGCCGCGTGGCTCATCGAGCACGCGGGGTTCGGTCGCGGCTACGGGCTCCCCGGACCGGCCGCGCTGTCCACGAAGCACACGCTCGCGCTGACGAACCGGGGCGGCGCGTCCGCCGCCGACATCGTGGCGCTGGCCCGCGAGGTGCGCGACGGGGTGCGCGAGCGCTTCGGGGTGGCCCTCGAGCCGGAGCCCGTGCTGGTGGGCGTCTCCCTCTGACCGCTCACCGGGCGCGGTCGACGGCGGGCTCCCGCGGTCTGCCGGCCCCGCGGTCGGTCAACCCGCGGTCGGTCAACCGGCGGCGCGGGGGGCTGCGGGGTCGGGCTCCGCGAGCCACGCGTCCACCTCGCCGATGAGGCGGGCGCGCGTCTGCTCGCTGGCGCGGCTCGCGCGGATGGACGACTTGGCCAACGCTGCGAGCTCGGCGTCGGTGAACCCGTGCACGGTGCGGGCCGCCTCGTACTGGCCGGTCAGCCGCGACCCGAAGAGCAGCGGGTCGTCGGCGCCCAACGCCACGGTGGCCCCCGCGTCCACAAGGGCG
>Ga0233375_1000070_pt1 | contig 66788 bp, 54 predicted proteins | sample ElkDunMinimDraft_10_FD_191539 | JGI IMG/M metagenome (GOLD analysis project Ga0233375, IMG submission 191539) | Fecal eukaryotic communites from dung pellets of Tule Elk in California, USA - Elk Dung E16 | ecosystem: Host-associated > Mammals > Digestive system > Large intestine > Fecal | place...
CATGGCGAGGAACACGGCCCCGTGCGTGAGGAACACGCACAGCGTCATGACGCCGCCGAGCAGCGCGAACGGCGACAGCAGCGCGAGGAACCCGCCCACGTACTGGTGGTCGGCGTCGAGCTCGACGCCCCGCACGAGGTTCGCGAACGCGACGCCCCACAGGAGCGCGGGGACGAACGAGCCGAAGATCAGCGCGCGGTCGGCCCACGCGCGCCACACCGGGGAGTTGATCTTGCCGCGCCACTCGAAAGCGACGACGCGCACGATGAGCGCGATCAGGATGAGGAACAGCGGGATGTAGAACCCGGAGAACAGCGTGGCGTACCACTCGGGGAACGCGGCGAACGTCGCACCGCCGGCGGTCAGCAGCCACACCTCGTTGCCGTCCCACACCGGGCCGACCGTGTTGATGAGCAGGCGCCGCTCCTTCTCGCGGCGGGCCTTGTCGCCGCGGGGCAGGATCGACAGCAGCATGCCGACACCGAAGTCGAAGCCCTCGAGGACGAGGTAGCCGGTCCACAGGACGGCGATGAGCAGGAACCAGAAGGTCGCGAGATCCATGGCCGGCTCCTCTTAGTACGCGAACGACAGGGGACGGTCGGTGCCGTCCGCGTCGGGGGCGTTGTCGGGGTTGTCAGGGCTCGGGTCGTGCTCGGTGTCGGCGACACCCTCGACCGCGTACCGCTTCATGAGTCGGAACCAGACGACCGCGAGCACGCCGTACAGCAGCGTGAACCCGATCATCGAGAACAGCACCATGCCGGGGGAGACGACCTCGCTGACACCGCGCTGGGTGAGCAGCCATACGCCGTCGACGCCCGACGAGTTGGGGTTGGGGGCGACGACCCACGGCTGGCGGCCCATCTCGGTGAAGATCCAGCCGAACGCGGACGCGAGGAACGGGGTCGGGATCACCGCGACGCCGAGCTTGGCGAACCAGGTCTTGTCCGTCACGGAGCCCTTGCGGCGCAGCAGCCACAGCGCGGCCAGCGCGAGCGCGGCGGAGCCGGCGGCGAACCCGATCATGAGGCGGAACGACCAGTAGGTGACAGCGAGGTTGGGGTAGAAGCGTGTGTCCTGCGGGTCGAACGTCGACTCGACGCCGTTGTCCGCCTCCCACTGGCTGATCCAGTCGGTGTAGTACTCCTGCAGCTCGTCGACGCCGCGGATGCGGGAGTCGAACTCCCCGGTCGCGAGGAACGACGTGAACCCGGGCAGCTCGATGATGTGGCGCACGCCGTCGCAGTCGTTGGTGAGGTCACCGATCGCCAGGATCGAGAAGGCAGCACCGTCCTGCGTCTCGCACAGGCCCTCGGCGGCCGCCATCTTGGCCGGCTGCTGGTCGAACATGAGCTTGGCCTGCCAGTCGCCCGTCAGCGCCACACCCGCGCCGGAGACCAGCATGGTGACGAGGCCGAGCACGACCGCGGGACGGTAGATGTCGCGTGCCGTCTCGGTGTCGCCGCTGCGCACCTTGCGGACCATCCACCACGCGGCGATGCCCGCGACGAACGTGCCGGCCGTGAGGAACGCGGCGGAGATCGTGTGCGGGAAGGCGGCCAGCAGCGTCGGGTTGGTGAGCACCGCGAGGATGTCGGTCATCTCGGCGCGGCCGGTCTCGAAGTTGTACGTGGTGCCGACCGGGTGCTGCATCCACGAGTTCGCCGCGAGGATGAAGTACGCCGACAGGTTGGTCGCGATCGCGACGGCCCAGATGCACGCGAGGTGGATCTTCCTGGGCAGCTTGTCCCAGCCGAAGATCCACAGGCCGAGGAAGGTCGACTCGACGAAGAAGGCGGCCAGCGCCTCCATCGCCAGCGGCGCACCGAAGACGTCACCGACGAACCGCGAGTACTCGGACCAGTTCATGCCGAACTGGAACTCCTGCACGATGCCGGTGGCGACACCGATCGCGAAGTTGATCAGCATGAGCTTGCCGAAGAACTTGGTCAGCCGCAGCCAACGCTCGTTGCCGGTGCGGACCCACGCGGTCTGCATGATCGCCACGAGCGGCGACAGGCCGATCGTCAGCGGGACGAAGATGAAGTGGTAGACGGTGGTGATGCCGAACTGCCACCGGGCCAGGTCAAGGGCGTCCACGCGGGTCTCCGGACGGTAGAGGGGGGCGGGTCGGGCTACCGGACGAGGGCACGCACCAGGCGCGCATCCTCTCTCAAAACGCTAGGCCGGGCCCGTCCGTGGTGGAAGGACCAAAGTCCCGGGTGCTGACGACACGTCGTGAACTCGTGCGGTGTCCGGGCGGCGACGGCGGGGTCCTGTGCGATACTCGTGACTGGTCCTGGCGCCCACACCGTCGGGACCGACGTGCTCGCCGCAGCAGTGACCGTGCAGGCCAGCCGCCGCCCCGCCCTCGGCGGGCTCCAGCCTGGAGCCCCGAGACGGCCTGGCAGGCGATGGCGCCGGACGGTGCGGTGGCCGCGACCGACGACTTCCGTCGCCGCGCCGGACGATCCGGCCGTGAGCGACGACCGACCGCCCGAGGGCGCACGTCGTGTGGACGCGCTTCCCCGGTACCCAGGAGCACGCGCTTGTCTCCCGTGAACACACCCGAGAACCCCGCCGACGTCGACCCCACGACGGTCGTCGACCCGGCACCGAAGAAGCGACGTCGTCGCGTCGTCCGTGACGTCACGACGCCCGACGCACCCGCGACGCAGGCACCCGCGGACGAGCAGGCTGCGGAGCCCGCAGCGCCGGTCGTCGCCGAGCCGCAGGCGCCCGCGGAGGCAGCGGCGCCGGTGGTCGACACGCCGGACGCCCCGGCGCCCGCGCGTGCCCGACGCTCCCGCCGTGTGACGCGCACCGTCGTCCTCGACCAGGTTGCGCCCGAGGCCGCCCCGGAGGTCCGGGCCGAGCCGGTGCAGGACGCGCCCGTCCAGGACGCGCCTGTCGAGGACGAGGCCGTCGAGGACGAGCTCACGCAGAGCGAGGAGACGGCCGGCGACGCACCGGTGGACGACGTGGTGCCGGTCGACGACGCCGACGAGCCCGAGGCGAGCGGGGTCGCGGAGTCCGTCGCCGAGGAGGCCGAGGAGCGTGCGCCGCGTCGCCGTCGTACCGGCCGCCGCGGTGGCCGGTCGTCGCGCTCGGCACGCGACGCCGATGCGCAGGACGGCACGCAGGACGAGATCGCCGAGACCAGCGCGCCCGCACCGACGTCCGCCGCGACGGACGACGCGGCAGCGGCAGCGGCACCGCTCGACGTGCTCGCCGAGCTCGGTCCGGTCCGTACGGGTGAGGGCGCTCCGACCCGTGCGCGGCTCGCCACGACGGCCCTGCTGTTCCAGGCTCCCGAGCCCACGACGCGCCCGCGCCGCCGCCGTGCCCAGGCATCGGCGGGTTCCCCGGAGGAGATCTCCGAGACGGCACGCACCGAGGAAGCCGCGGACACCGACGACCTTCCGCAGGAGGTGCCCGCCGCGCCCGCCGCCGACGAGGGTGCGAGCCGCGCCCGCCGCCGACGTGGTGGTCGCGGACGCCGGGCCGCCGACGCCGACGAGGCCACGACCGACGTCGAGACGGCCGAGACGACGCAGGCGGCCGAGCCGGCCGCGCTCGTCGACGAGGCAGGCACGAGCGAGACCGAGCCCCTCGAGCCGGTCGACGCCGACCCCGAGGGTGACGACGAGGTCGACGACGACGGCACGTCGCCGCGCCGCCGGCGCCGCCGTGGCGGCCGTGGCCGTCGTGGCCGCACGGACGCCCCCGGCGAGGACGGCGACGACGAGCCCGAGGCCGACGAGCCCGAGGCCGACGCCGCGACGCCGGCCGCCGACGACGCCGGTGACGACGAGGGCTCCGGCTCGAGCCGTCGTCGGCGCCGCCGCCGCCGCGGTGCGCGCGGCGAGGTGGCCGTGGAGCCCCGTCGGCGCCCCGCCGGCGACGAGGTCACGGCGCTGCGCGGCTCGACGCGGCTCGAGGCGAAGCGTCAGCGGCGCCGCGAGGGCCGCGACGCCGGTCGCCGTCGCCAGATCATCACCGAGGCCGAGTTCCTGGCGCGCCGCGAGGCCGTCGAGCGCTCCATGGTCGTCCGCGAGGTCGACGGACGCACCCAGATCGCCGTGCTCGAGGACGGCGTGCTGGTCGAGCACTACGTGTCCAACCAGGCGCAGGCGTCGATGGTCGGCAACGTGTACCTGGGACGCGTGCAGAACGTGCTCCCGAGCATGGAGGCGGCCTTCGTCGACGTGGGCAAGGGCCGCAACGCCGTGCTCTACGCGGGTGAGGTGAACTGGGACGCGGCGGGCCTCGAGGGTCAGCCGCGGCGCATCGAGCAGGCGCTGAAGTCGGGCGACGCTGTGCTGGTGCAGGTCACCAAGGACCCGATCGGGCACAAGGGCGCGCGTCTGACGAGCCAGATCACGCTGGCGGGCCGTTACCTCGTGTACGTGCCCGGCGGTGGCATGACCGGCATCAGCCGCAAGCTCCCCGACACCGAGCGCTCGCGCCTCAAGAAGATCCTGCGCGACCTCGTGCCCGACTCCGCGGGCGTCATCGTCCGCACCGCGGCCGAGGGTGCCAGCGAGGACGAGCTGCGCGCCGACGTCGTCCGGCTTCAGGGGCAGTGGGAGGCGATCGAGAAGAAGCGCAAGACCGCCAACGCGCCCGCGCTGCTGCAGGGCGAGCCGGACATGGCGATCCGCGTGGTCCGCGACATCTTCAACGACGACTTCTCGTCGCTGGTCGTGCAGGGCGACGACGCGTGGTCGACGATCTCGACGTACGTCGGCGACCTCGCCCCCGACCTCGCCGCGCGCGTCGAGAAGTGGACCGGGACGCAGGACGTCTTCACGGTGCACCGTGTCGACGAGCAGCTCGCCAAGGGCATGGACCGCAAGGTCTGGCTGCCGTCGGGCGGCTCGCTGGTCATCGACCGCACCGAGGCGATGACGGTCGTCGACGTCAACACCGGCAAGTTCACCGGTGCGGGCGGCACGCTCGAGGAGACCGTCACACGCAACAACCTCGAGGCGGCGGAGGAGATCGTCCGCCAGCTGAGGCTGCGCGACATCGGCGGCATCATCGTCATCGACTTCATCGACATGGTCCTCGAGTCGAACCGCGACCTCGTGCTGCGGCGCCTCGTCGAGTGCCTGGGCCGCGACCGGACCAAGCACCAGGTGGCCGAGGTCACGTCGCTCGGCCTGGTGCAGATGACCCGCAAGCGCGTGGGGCAGGGGCTGGTCGAGGCGTTCAGCGAGACGTGTGAGCACTGCCACGGCCGCGGCTTCATCGTGCACACCGACCCGGTGGGCAAGGGCGGGCGTCCCGACACGGGTGGGCGTCCTGACGCGGGCGCGCAGCCGGCGCCGGAGCAGGGTGAGTCCAAGCGGTCGCGTCGCAAGCGCGCCGCCGCCGAGCAGTCGAGCAGCGGGTCCGCGGCACAGCAGCACACGGCCGTGCCGGTGCTGCCCGAGGCGCGTGAGGCCGTGAAGGCCACGCTCGCCACGATCGCCGCCGCGGCGGCGCACGCGCACGAGCACGACGCGCCGGCCGAGGACGACGCCGTCACGGCGCAGGTCGCGGTCGCGCCCGTCGCGCAGGTGGCGCCCGTCGCCGACGACCTGCCCGCCGCGACGAGCGGCACGCTCGACGTGATCGCCGAGCTGAGCGCGGCGGGCGTCGCCCGGTCGCAGGGCTCCGGGGACGCGGGCGTCGAGGCGGGAGCGGCCGTCGAGACCGACGCGCTGCTCGAGCTGCACGCGGTCGCGCCCGAGGTGTTCGAGGACGACGACGAAGAGCAGGTCCCGACGGGGCCCGACGACGAGCGCGAGCCGGGCGACGCGTCCGGTGAGCGGTCGGCGGACGGCGACGGCTGACGCGCGTGGCGCGGCGCCCGGCCTGACAGGGGGTCGCGCCCTCGCCCGTTTGACCGGGGGAGGGCGGGTCCGTACCCTAGAACGTCGGTGCGTCGCGCGCGTTCCGGGAGGCATGCGTGCCATGTCCTCGAGGTGACTCGGGGCGGGCGCGTCGCCAGGTCCCGGTCCAGGCGCCGCGGACGACACCGCCGACGCGAACCCCTCGCCCTCGTGGCCAGGTGGTGCGCGGGTACCGGTGGGTCGCGCGGCACCGACGAGCAGGACAAGACGTAGCACCGATGAGCAGGTCCGACGAGCAGAGATGAGCAGCAACGTGGTGTACGCGATCGTGAAGGCTGGCGGCCGCCAGGAGAAGGTCGCCGTCGGCGACGTCGTCGTCGTCGACCGTCTCGCCGCCGGGGCGGGGTCGTCGGTCCAGCTGCCGGCGCTCCTGCTCGTCGACGGGGACAAGGTCACCACCGACGCCGCGGCACTGGCCAAGGTGACGGTGACGGCGGAGGTCGTGCGGGACGAGAAGGGTCCCAAGATCGACATCCTCAAGTACAAGAACAAGACCGGCTACCGCAAGCGCCAGGGTCACCGCCAGAAGCTGACCCGCCTCAAGGTCACCGGCATCAAGTGAGCCCGCGCCGCTTCGGCGGACGCCCCCGTTTCTGAAACCCGGAGAGCAGGTCAGTCATGGCACACAAGAAGGGCGCGAGCTCCTCGCGCAACGGTCGCGACTCGAACGCGCAGCGCCTCGGCGTCAAGCGCTTCGGCGGTCAGGTCGTCAAGGCCGGCGAGATCATCGTCCGCCAGCGCGGCACGCACTTCCACCCGGGCGACAACGTCGGCCGTGGCGGCGACGACACGCTGTTCGCGCTGGCCGCGGGCTCGGTGCTGTTCGGCACGCGTCGTGGCCGCAAGGTCATCGACATCGTGGTCGCCGACGCCTGAGGTCGCGACACACCCCAGCTTCACGGTCGAAGGGGCGCACCGGTGCGGTGCGCCCCTTCGGCGTATGACGATCGAGAGCAGTACCCGCAGGACAAGCGAGAGCAGTACCCGCAGAACAAGGAGGTCCAGCCGTGGCGACGTTCGTCGACCGTGTCGTGCTGCACGCGACCGGCGGTGACGGTGGGCACGGTTGTGCGTCCATCCACCGCGAGAAGTTCAAGCCGCTCGCCGGCCCCGACGGCGGCAACGGCGGCAACGGCGGGTCGGTGATCGTCGAGGTCGACCCTCAGGTCACCACGCTGCTGCCGTTCCACCACCTGCCCCACCGCCGGGCCGCCTCGGGCGGCCAGGGCATGGGCGACCACCGCAGCGGCGCGACCGCGGACGACCTCGTCCTGAGCGTGCCCGACGGGACCGTCGTGAAGTCGCCCGACGGCACCGTGCTCGCCGACCTCGTCGGAGCCGGTGCGCGCTACGTCGTCGCCGCCGGGGGACGCGGCGGGCTCGGCAACGCCGCGCTCTCGTCGCCGCGCCGCAAGGCTCCCGGCTTCGCGCTGCTGGGGGAGCCGGGCGAGGAGGCGGACGTCGTCCTCGAGCTGAAGACCATCGCCGACGTGGCACTGGTCGGGTTCCCGTCCGCGGGCAAGTCGAGCCTCGTCGCGGCGATCTCCGCCGCCCGGCCCAAGATCGCGGACTACCCGTTCACGACCCTCGTGCCGAACCTGGGCGTCGTGCAGGCCGGTGACGCGCGCTACACCGTGGCGGACGTCCCCGGGCTGATCCCCGGTGCGTCGCAGGGCAAGGGCCTCGGGCTGGAGTTCCTGCGGCACATCGAGCGCTGCGCCGTCGTGGTGCACGTGCTGGACTGCGCGACGCTCGAGCCGGACCGCGACCCCGTCACGGACCTCGATGTGCTCGAGCAGGAGCTCGCCGCGTACGCGGAGGACCTGGCGGTGGCCGCCGGCGGTGTGCCGCTCACCGAGCGGCCGCGCGTCGTCGTGCTCAACAAGATCGACGTCCCCGAGGCACGCGAGCTCGCCGAGCTCGTGCGCCCCGAGCTCGAGGCCCGGGGGCTGTCCGTCTTCGAGATCTCGACCGCGAGCCACGAAGGGCTGCGGCCCCTGACATTCGCGCTCGCCGAGCGGGTCGCCGCGGCGCGCCGTGCCGCGCCGGCGGCCGAGCCGACACGCGTCGTGCTGCGTCCCCGTGCGGTGGACGAGACCGGCTTCACGGTGAAGCGGCGCGAGGGCGGCGGCCAGGTCTGGTTCGCCATCCGGGGTGAGAAGCCCGAGCGGTGGGTGCGCCAGACGGACTTCTCCAACGACGAGGCCGTGGGCTACCTGGCCGACCGGCTCGCGCGCGCCGGGGTCGAGGACGCGCTGTACAAGGCCGGTGCCGTCGCGGGTGACGAGGTCCGCATCGGGCCGGACGAGAACGCGGTGGTCTTCGACTGGGAGCCCACGCTCCTCACGGGGTCCGAGCTGCTCGGCGGCCCGCGCGGCACGGACGTGCGTCTGGAGGACCGGGCGCGTCCGACCCGCGGCCAGAAGCGCCGCGAGTACACCGAGCGCATGGACGCCAAGGCGGCCGCGCGCTCCGAGCTGTGGACGGAGCGCGAGCAGGGTGTGTGGACGGACCCGGACGACGCCTGACCGGTGCACCGCCCGCCCTCGGGACCGCCGCGTCCGCAGGTCGGGCGGTGCGTGGGACCGGGGGCGGCGCGGGGCATCATGGGTGCCGTGAGTGCCGCCGCCCTGTCGGGACGTGACCAGCTGCCCGGTGCGGACCGCATCGTCGTCAAGGTGGGGTCGTCCTCGCTGACGACGCCCGACGGGCACCTCGACCCCGCGCGGCTCGGCGCGGTGGTCGACGTCCTCGCCGCCCGGCGGGCCGCCGGCACCCAGGTCGTCCTCGTGTCGTCCGGTGCGATCGCGGCGGGCATCGGCCCGCTCGGCCTGGCCGCACGCCCGCGCGACCTGGCGACGCAGCAGGCCGCCGCGTCCGTGGGGCAGGGGCTGCTGGTGGCGCACTACACGCGCGCCTTCGCGAACCACGGCGTCACGGTCGCCCAGGTGCTGCTCACGGCCGAGGACACGTGGCGCCGCGGGCAGTACCGCAACGCGCACCGCACGCTCACGCGGCTGCTGGACCTGGGCGTCGTCCCGATCATCAACGAGAACGACGCGGTGGCGACCGACGAGATCCGGTTCGGCGACAACGACCGGCTCGCGGCCCTGGTGTCGCACCTCGTGCACGCCGACGCGCTCGCGCTGCTCACCGACGTCGACGCGCTCTACACCGGTCCGCCCTCACGTGCCGGGTCGCGGCGGATCGCCGACGTGCGCGCGCTCGACGAGCTCGCAGGCATCGACGTCACGGCCCGCGGCAGCGCGGTGGGGACCGGCGGCATGGTGACCAAGCTGGAGTCGGTCGCCATCGCCACGCAGTCCGGGATCCCGGTGGTGCTCACGTCGGCCGCGCGCGCCGGCGACGCGTTGGCGGGGCAGGACGTGGGCACGTGGTTCGCGGCGACCGGGCGGCGCCGCTCCATCCGCCTGCTGTGGCTCGCGCACGCGGCACGCACGCGCGGCCGGCTGGTGCTGGACGACGGCGCGGTGCGTGCGGTCGTCGACCGGCGCACGTCGCTGCTGCCCGCGGGCGTCACCGACGTCGAGGGGACGTTCGAGGCGGGTGACCCCATCGAGCTCGTCGACGGCTCCGGTGAGGTCGTCGCCCGCGGGCTGGTCGCCTACGGCTCGCAGGAGGTCCCGCAGCTGCTGGGCCGCACCACGGGCGAGCTGCGGACCGAGCTCGGCCCGGGCTGGGACCGCGAGCTCGTGCACCGTGACGACCTCGTGCTGGTGCGCCGGCGGCGCTGACGCCGCGGCTGCCCACGGTGCGGGAGGGGTCGGCACCCGCGCCCCGTGCGCGACTAGCCTGGGTGGCATGACCACGTCGCTGGAGCAGTCGACACCCGCCGCGCTCGTCGACCCCGAGGAGGCGGTCCTCGCCGTCGCGCGTCGTGCCCGCGAGGCGTCCCGCACCCTGGCCACCGCGACGCGGGCCACCAAGGACGCCGCGCTGCACGCCATGGCCGACGCGCTGGTGGCTGCGACCGACCGGGTGCTGGCCGCGAACGTGCAGGACGTCGAGCGGGAGCGCGCCGCCGGGATGTCGCCGGGCCTGCTCGACCGGCTCGCGCTGACGCCGGAGCGCGTCGCGGCGATCGCCGACGCCCTGCGGGAGCTCGCGGCCCTCCCGGACCCCGTCGGGGAGGTCGTGCGCGGGTCGACGCTGCCCAACGGGCTGCGGCTGCGGCAGGTCCGCGTGCCGATGGGCGTCGTCGGGATGATCTACGAGGCCCGCCCGAACGTCACGGTGGACGCCGCGGGCCTCGCCCTGAAGAGCGGGAACGCCGTGGTGCTGCGCGGCGGGTCCGCCGCGGCACGGTCCAACGAGGTCGTCGTGCGGGTCCTGGCCGACGCGCTGGAGGCGCAGGGGCTCCCGGGTGACCTGGTCCAGTCCGTCGACGCGTGGGGGCGTCCAGGGGCCGTCGCGCTGATGCACGCGCGCGGCCTGGTGGACGTGCTCGTGCCGCGCGGGGGAGCGGACCTCATCGCGACGGTCGTGCGGGAGGCCACCGTGCCGGTCATCGAGACCGGCGTGGGCAACTGCCACCTGTACGTCGACGCGAGCGCCGACCACGCCGACGCGCTGGCGATCCTGCTGAACTCGAAGACGCAGCGCGTCGGGGTGTGCAACGCGGTCGAGACCCTGCTCGTGCACCGTGACGTGGCCGACACCTTCCTGCCGGCGGCGCTCACGGCGCTGGCGACGGCCGGGGTGACGGTCCACGGGGACGAGGTGACGTTGACGCACGTGCCGGCGGGGGCCGCCGCGGTCCCCGCGACCGAGGAGGACTGGGGCACCGAGTACCTGTCGCTCGACCTCGCGGTCCGCGTGGTGGAGGACCTCGACGCCGCCGTCGCGCACGTGCGGCGGTGGTCCACCGGGCACACCGAGGCGATCGTCACGCAGGACCTGCGCGCCTCCGAGCGGTTCGTGGCGGAGGTGGACGCGGCCGCGGTCATCGTGAACGCGTCCACGCGGTTCACGGACGGCGGGCAGTTCGGGCTCGGTGCCGAGATCGGCATCTCCACGCAGAAGCTGCACGCGCGCGGTCCGATGGGCCTGTCCGAGCTGACCACCACCAAGTGGGTCGTGCACGGTGACGGCCACGTGCGTCCCTGACCCGCCCGGCGGGCGGTCGGTGGTCCTGCACCACGGCCCCGCGTGCGAGACTGGGTGGCCGTGGCGCGGGCCCCTCCCGGGCGTGTGCCGCCACCGACCCGCAGGACCGACGTGAACCCCCAGGAGGACGACGTGCACGCCACCCTCATCGCCGCGGCAGAGACCGCCGCCGAGCACTCCGAGGCGCTGCCGTTCGCGCCGGCCGTCTTCGGTGTCGGCGCGTTCGTGGGGCTCCTGGCGATGCTCCTCGTGACGTACGCCTTCCGCTCCGTCGGGACGCGCCACTGACGGTGCCGGCCACCACGGGGGTCCCTGCCCGCCCACGCCTCGGGGTGATGGGTGGCACGTTCGACCCCGTGCACCACGGCCACCTGGTGGCCGCGAGCGAGGTCGCCGCGCGGTTCGATCTCGACGAGGTCGTGTTCGTGCCGACGGGGCAGCCCACGTTCAAGCAGCACGTCGACGTCTCGCCCGCCGAGCACCGGTACCTCATGACGGTGATCGCGACGGCGTCGAACCCCCGGTTCACGGTGAGCCGCGTGGACATCGACCGCGCCGGACTCACCTACACGGTCGACACGCTGCGGGACCTCAAGACCGAGCGCCCGGACGCCGACCTCTTCTTCATCACCGGCGCGGACGCGATCGCGCAGATCCTCACGTGGAAGGATGCTGCCGAGCTGTTCGACATGGCGCGGTTCGTGGCGGTCACCCGCCCCGGGCACCCGCTGTCGGTGGACGGCCTGCCCGCCGGGCGGGTCGACGTGCTGGAGGTCCCGGCCCTCGCGATCTCCTCGTCCGACATCCGTGCGCGTGCGCGTGCTGCGGAGCCGGTGTGGTATCTCGTCCCCGACGGGGTCGTCCAGTACATCGCCAAGCACAGGTTGTATCGAGGTCGTGATGAGTGAACCCGGAGAGCGCCGCCGCCGTCGTGAGATGGAGCGGGCGGCCCAGGACGGTGGCCAGGGCTCCGGTGCCCCGCTGCCCCCGTCCGACGAGCCGGTCGCACCCGCGTCGCGCCGCGCCATGCGCAGCAGGCTCGTGACCCCGCCCGCGGGGACGTCGTCGGCCGCTGCCGGCGGTACGCCCGCCTGGTCGGCGGGTGCCGTCCAGCCGACCCCGCGGCCCGCGGCGACGGGGCCGGGTGCCCCGGCTCCGGCGCCCGCGCAGGGCCCGGCCGTCGGTGACGCGTCCCGCTCGCGACGGTCGTACCGTGACGCGGCACTCGACCCGACGGCCGGCCCGCGGACGTCCGGCCCCACGGCGCCGCGTCCGGGGACGCCGCCGCCGGCGCCGCGCCCCGCGACCCCGCAGCACCGCCCGGTGCCGTCGACGGCGCCCCGCCCCGCCGCCGCGGGCCCGTCCTGGGGCGCCCCGCAGGGTGCCGACGCCCCCGCGACGTCGCGCCCGACCGGTGGCCCCTCGGCGGCGGCGTCGCCGGCACGCCCGTGGGCGCAGCCCCCGTCGCAGCCGTCGGGCCCCGCGGCGACCTCGCGCCCCGAGGCGCGCACCCCGTGGAACCGGGAGCCGGGCGCGACCGCCTCGCCCTCCGGTGCACCCAGCTGGGCGGCCTCCGCGGCCCCGCCGGCCGCGGCCCCGCCGGCCGCGGCCCCGCCCCGCACCTCCGCCTGGGGCCCCGGCACGCAGGCAGCGCCCACCGGTCAGCCGCCCGCGCCCTGGACGCCCTCGCAGCCCTCGTCCGACGACCGGCGGCCGGCCGGGCCGACGCCGTCCCTCAGCTCGTTCCAGGCATCCGCCGCGACCGCACCGCGCACCGAGCCGGCCTCGCCGCGCGTCGAGCCCGCCGTGCCGGCGCCCGCGGCGTCCGCCGCACCGACGGCGTCCCCCGTCTGGACGCCGGGCGGTGCCCCGGCCGCGCCCGCGGCACCCCAGCGGGCCGCGGGGGAGCCGGCGGTCGACGGCTGGCCGCGGACGCCCGTCGCGGGCCCCGACCCCGTGGCCGGGGCCTCCGACGAGAAGGCCGCCCCGCCGTGGGGTGTCTCGCGTCCGCCGTACGACGAGGACGACCTGGACGACGAGGACGACGACGAGCCGGGACGGCGGATCCACCCGTACACCTGGCTGCACGTCCTGATCCTGGCGGCCGTGGCCTTCGTGCTCGGCTTCCTCATCATGCTGCTCTACATCCGGACGCGCGGCGCCGACGGCGCCGCCGAGGCCGCGGCCGCCGTGAGCGGCTGGGTCACGAGCCGCGCCGGCCCGCTCTGAGCGACGGCACCCGGCCGACCCGCACCGCCGCGTCCGGCGGGGCTGCGCCCGGCAGTGCACCGCCCGGGCACCCCGCACCCGGCACCACCGCATCCCGTACCACCCGCATCCCGCGGCGGCGGTCTCCCCGGCCGCGCCGCCCCCCGACCCCGAGGAGCCCACGTGCCCGCGAGCACCCGTGCGATCGAGCTGGCCCACGCCGCCGCCCGCGCCGCATCCGACCTCAAGGCGCAGGAGATCATCGCGCTCGACGTGAGCGAGCAGCTCGTCCTCACGGACGTGTTCCTCATCGCGTCCGGGACGAACGAGCGGCAGGTCGGCGCGATCGTCGACGCCGTCGAGGAGTCCCTGCACAAGCTCGGTGCGAAGCCCGTGCGCCGCGAGGGCAAGGCCCAGGGCCGCTGGGTGCTCATCGACTTCGGTGACGTCGTCGTGCACGTGCAGCACGCCGAGGACCGCGTCTACTACGCCCTCGAGCGGCTCTGGAAGGACTGCCCGGTGATCGAGCTTCCCCCGGACGAGCGGGGCGAGCAGGCCGACGCGTGAGGCAGCACCTGCTGCTCTGGCGGCACGCGCGGACGGCCTACAACGCCCTGGCCCGGCTGCAGGGACAGATCGACATCCCCCTGGACGAGGTCGGGCACTGGCAGGCGCGGGTCTCCGCGGCGCGCCTGGCCGCCCGCCACCGCCCGGTGCGCATCGTCGCGTCGGACCTCTCGCGCGCGGTCGACACCGCGGGGTACCTGGCCCGCGCGGTCGGCGTCCCCGTGGAGCTGGACCCGCGGCTGCGGGAGCGGGCCTTCGGCGAGTGGGAGGGCATGACCGGCCACGACATCGAGGCCCGCTGGCCGCAGGAGTTCCGCGAGTGGCGAGCCGGCGGGGACCCGGTCGGGGTCGGCGCCGAGACGCGCGCCGAGGTCGCGGCCCGCATGGGGGAGGCCGTGCGCGACCAGGTGGGGCGCACGCCCGAGGGCGGGACGCTCGTCGTCGTGTCGCACGGTTCGGCGCTCGGCTCGGTCGTGGCCGACCTGCTCGGGCAGGACCCCGAGTGGCGCGGCATCGTCGGCATGCACAACGCCCACTGGGCCGAGCTGCTGGCCGCGTCGTCCGCCGACGCGGACCCGGCCTGGCGTCTGCTGGGCTACAACGTGGGGCCGACCGACGCCTCCGCGGACTGGAACGCCGGCCCCGACCCGGAGCCCGCGCAGGAGGCCGCCGACGACGCCACACGTGACCCGGACTGACGGCATGTCGCACGTCACACGGCCCCTGCCGGGGCGCGATTGGCGTTCTGCGGCTCGTTCGTCCTAGACTCACCGGGCGCCCTTCGGGGCGACGGGGTCCGTCCGCGGACCACGGGGCTGTGGCGCAGCTGGTAGCGCACCTGCATGGCATGCAGGGGGTCAGGGGTTCGAGTCCCCTCAGCTCCACCCGAGAACGACGGCGAGGCCGCGTCAGGATCCTGGGACCAGGAACCCGACGCGGCCTTCGGCGTTTCCGGGGGACGTCAGGTCCGCAGGGCGACCGGGAACACCTCCGTCCGGGCGACGACCCGGTCCCGCTCGTCGGCCATCCGCGCGCGCCGGGGGTCGGCGACGTAGGCGTCGAGCGCTGCCGCGTCCGGGAACCGCAGGATCTGGACCTCGTGCGGCTGCCCGTCGCCCCCGTCGCCCACGGCGCGCTGCAGGACGCTGCCGCCGTGGTCGGGCAGCAGGGCCAGCACGGCGTCCTCGTAGGCCTGCAGGGACGCCTCCCGGCCGGGGACGGCCCGCAGCAGGCAGCACAACGTCAGGGCGCTCATCCGGGCAGCGTGGCACGGGCGGCCGGCCGGGGTCGAGGGGCCGGGGCCGGCGGCTAAAGGTTTCGCCGCACGCGGACTCCTTGCTGCAGGGGAAAGCGCTCGCCTACGGTCGGGAAACCGGTTTCCGTCCCAGTGCACCGCATCGTCGCGGTGCGACCGGGCCGGACGGTGCGTCCCGCGGGGCACGCACCGGTCCGACCGTGCTCGACGACGAGAAGAGGCAACGATGAGACGACCTGTCGCGACACGACTCCTGGCGACCGGGGTCGCTGCGGCCCTGGCCACGGCCGTCGGCGTGTCCGTGCTGACCATCCCTGCCCAGGCGGCCACCGGCGCCGCCGACGGCTTCGCCTCGCAGAACGGAGGCACCACCGGCGGCGCCGGCGGGCGGACCGTCCGCGCCACGACCGGCACCCAGATCCACGAGGCCCTGTGCGGCCGCGCGAGCAGCAGCACCCCGATCGTCATCGAGGTGTCCGGCACCGTCAACCACGCCAACACCGCCAAGGTCTCCGGCAGCAGCTGCAGCACGGCCGCCGGCGTCATCGAGCTCAAGCAGGTGAGCAACGTGACGCTCGTGGGCGTCGGCAGCGGCGCGGTGTTCGACCAGGTCGGCATCCACATCCGCGAGGCGCGCAACATCATCGTCCAGAACGTCACCGTCCGGAACGTCAAGAAGTCCGGGTCGCCCACGTCCAACGGCGGCGACGCCATCGGCATGGAGAGCGGTGTCAGCAACGTCTGGGTCGACCACGTGACGCTCGAGGCGTCCGGCGGGGAGTCCGAGGGGTACGACGGCCTGTTCGACATGAAGGGAGACACGCGGTACGTGACGCTCTCGTACAGCATCCTGCGCAACTCCGGCCGTGGGGGCCTCGTCGGGTCCGGCGACAGCGACCTGGGCAACGGCCCGGTGACCTACCACCACAACCTCTACGAGAACCTCGACTCACGCGTGCCGCTGCTGCGCGGGGCGACGGCGCACATCTTCAACAACCACTACGTCGGCATCAAGGAGTCGGGGATCAACGCCCGCGCCGGCGGCAGGGCCAAGGTCGACAACAACTACTTCGAGGACTCGAAGGACGTGCTCGGCACGTTCTACACGGACCTGCCGGGCTACTGGCAGGTCTCCGGCAACGTGTTCGACGACGTGACCTGGTCGTCGCGGGGGAGCGACACGAACCCCGCGGGTCCGAACGTCACGTCGACCACCACGGTCTCGGTCCCGTACTCGTACCGGCTCGACGGCGCGAGCTGCGTGCCGGCGCTGGTGCGGGCCACCGCGGGGGCGAACAAGGGCAACCAGGTGTCGAACGGGTCCTGCACGCCGCAGAGCCCGGCACCCACGGCGGCGCCGACGTCCGCGCCGACCACGGGCCCCACCGCAGGCCCCATTCCGTCGGCACAGCCGTCCACGCCGACGCCCACCGCGCCGCCCGTGGGGCGCAACCTCAGCCTGGGCGCGGGCGCCGACGGCTCCGGCAAGGGCGGCGGCACCAGCTACGGCAACGCGATCGACGGCTCGCTGAGCACGTACTGGCAGCCGAACGGCTCGACGGGCCGCATCTCGGTGAAGTGGGGCTCGGCGACCACGGTCGCCCGGGTCGTGCTGCGCGAGCCGGCAGGCTCCGCGGGGTCCGTCGGGGCGTGGCGGGTCGTCGACAACTCCACGGGCGCCGTGCTCGCCACGGGCGACGGTGCCGGGACCCTGACCTTCCGGGCCACGTCCCTGACCAAGCTCAACGTGGAGATCCTCGCGTCGACCGGCACACCGCGCGTCGCGGAGGTCGAGACGTACGCCGGCTGAGCCGGTCCGGTCGGGGGTCGTCGGGGCAGCGCGCCCCGGCCGCCCCCGGCCGTGCGGCGTCGTCAGCCGGCGAGCTCGTCGAGCGGCGGCGTGAGGCGCCCCTCGGGGTCGAGGCGGTGCAGCATCGCCCGGCTGAGCTCCTCGAGCAGGGTGACCTGCTCGGGCGTCAGCGCGTCGATCACGAGCGCCCGGGCGGTCGCGACGTGCCCCGGGGCCGTCCGCACCACCAGGTCCCAGCCGTCGGGCGTGAGGTGCGCGTTCGTCGCGCGGCGGTCCGTGGCGCACGGCGCCCGCTCCACCAGCCCGCGCTCCTCGAGCCGGCGCACGACGTGCGAGAGGCGGGGGAGCGTGGCGTTGGTGCGGCGGGCCAGCGCCGACATCCGCAGCGTGCGGTCCTCCGCCTCGGACAGCATCGCCAGCACCTGGTACTCGAAGTGCGTCAGACCGGCGTCGCGCTGCAGCTGCGAGTCGAGCTGGGCCGGCAGGAGCTCGGCGACGGCCACCAGCCCGAGCCAGGCGCGCAGCTCGGCCGGCGTCAGCCAGGGGGTCTCGGAGGTCACCCCTCCAGGGTACGCCGATGTTGAAGCGACAACGATGAGCCGCGTGCCGCGGTGTGCGTCAGTGCCCGTCCGGGCGTCTCACGGGCACACCGAGGATCGTCGGCTCGGGCGGTGGCAGCGTGTCGAGCCCCTCGGGCACGGGCGGGAAGCCGTCGTCGGGGACGTCGCCGACCCAGATGCGCCACGTGCCGTCCGTCCGGTGCGCCACGCCCGGCACGACCAGCGCGGCGTCCCCGGCCGCCGCGAGCGCGGCCGCGAGCGGCGGTGCCGCCCCGGCGGGCACGAAGCCGACGATGACGTTGCGCCAGACCAGGACCAGCCGGTCGTCGGCGCCGTGCTCCACCACCAGCCGTGCCGGGACCCGCGCCGGCGCGGGGCGGTCGCCCATGCCCAGGGCGGCGAGGATCGAGCGCTGCATCGCCGACGCCTCCGCCGCGCAGAACCCGGTGGTGACGTCGGCCGGGACCTCGGGGCGACGGCGGAACCAGCTCACGCGCCCAGCATGGCACGCGCCGCCGCGACCACAGGGCGGTCGGGGCGGGCGCACCGTGCGCCGGGTCAACTACCTTTCTCCCGTGACAGAAGCCGAGATCAGGCCGGACGTCCCTCGCGGCGTCGTCAGCCATGAGGTACCCGAGCTCCTGCGCAACGACGTCCGGCTCCTCGGGGAGCTGCTGGGACGTGTGCTGCGCGAGGCCGGCGGGGAGGACCTGCTCGCCGACGTCGAGCGCCTGCGCGAGCTCGCCATCGCCTCGCACAGCGAGCCCAACGGGCACGCGCTGGCGCAGGCCGAGGAGCTCGTCGCCGGGTTCAGCCACGAGCGGGCGGAACAGGTGGCGCGGGCGTTCACGTGCTACTTCCACCTCGCCAACCTGGCCGAGGAGTACCACCGCGTCCGCGTGCTGCACGACCGTGAGTCGCGCCTGGCGCCCCACGAGCTGGCTCCCGACGACTCGCTGCCGGCGGCGTACCAGCAGCTCGTCGCCGAGGTGGGCGAGGACGAGGCCCGCGCCCGCCTGCGCGACCTCGAGTTCCGCCCGGTCTTCACCGCCCACCCGACCGAGGCCCGCCGGCGCGCGGTCGCGCGCGCCATCCGGCGCATCGCCGAGCTCGTCGCCGAGCGCGACGCGCTGCACATCGGCGGGACCACGCTGGCGGAGAACGAGCGCCGCCTGCTGGCCGAGATCGACACGCTGTGGCGCACCTCCCCGCTGCGGGCCGAGAAGCCGACCGTCCTCGACGAGGTCGCCACCGTCCTGTCGATCGTCGACTCGACGCTGGCCGACGTGCTGCCCACGGTCTACCGGCGGCTGGACGACTGGCTGCTCGAGCGGGACGCCGGCACCACCGCGCCCCTGGTCGCGCCGTTCGCGCGGCTCGGCTCGTGGATCGGCGGCGACCGCGACGGCAACCCCAACGTCACGGCGGAGGTGACGCGCGCCGCGGCGGCGCTGGCCTCGGAGCACGCGCTCGACGCGCTGCTCGTGTCCGCACGCCGCACGGCCGACGGCCTCACCCTCGACGCGGCCGGGACCCCCGCGTCCCCCGAGCTCAGCGCCCTGTGGCAGCGGCAGCGCTCGCTGTCGGACGCGATGACCTCCCGCATCGCGGGCGACGCCCCCAACGAGCCGCACCGGCGCGCCCTGCTGGGCATCATCGAGCGGATCGCCGCGACCCGTCGGCGCGACGCCGACCTCGCGTACGCCACCCCTGACGAGCTCGAGGCGGACCTGCGCACCGTGCAGGACTCGTTGCAGTCGGCCGGCGCCCGGCGCGCCGCGTACGGGGACCTGCAGCGGCTCATCTGGCAGGTGCAGACCTTCGGCTTCCACCTCGCGGAGCTCGAGGTGCGGCAGCACTCGCAGGTGCACGCGGCCGCGCTCGCGGACATCGAGGAGCACGGCGTCGACGGCGACCTGCAGCCGATGACCGTCGAGGTCCTCGACACCTTCCGCGCGCTGGGGACGGTCCAGCGCCGGCTCGGCGTCGCCGCGGCACGGCGCTACATCGTGTCCTTCACGCAGTCGCCCGAGCACCTGCCGGCGGTCTACCGGCTGGCCGATCTGGCCTTCGGCGGGCCGGAGCACGCGCCCGTCATCGACGCGATCCCACTGTTCGAGACGTTCGCGGACCTGCAGAACAGCGTCGAGATCCTCGACGCCGCCCTCGAGCACCCGCGGGTGCAGGAGCGGCTCGCGGCCAACGGCCGGCGCGTGGAGGTCATGCTCGGCTACTCCGACTCCTCCAAGGACGTCGGGCCGCTCTCGGCGACACTGGCCCTCGACGACGCGCAGCGCCGGATCGCCGACTGGGCGCGTCGCAACGACATCGTGCTCACGCTGTTCCACGGGCGTGGCGGTGCGCTCGGCCGTGGGGGCGGCCCGGCCAACCGTGCCGTGCTCGCCCAGCCCCCGGGCTCGGTCGACGGCCGGTTCAAGCTCACCGAGCAGGGCGAGGTCATCTTCGCCCGGTACGGCGACCCCGACATCGCCACGCGCCACATCGAGCAGGTCGCCGCGGCGACCCTGCTCGCCGACGCGCCGAGCGTCGCGCAGCGCAACACCGAGGCCGCCGCGCGGTTCGCCGACCTGGCGTCCCGCCTGGACGTGGCGTCCCGCGAGCGGTTCCACGCGCTGGTCCGTTCCGAGGGGTTCCCGGCCTGGTTCGCCCAGGTCACCCCGCTGGAGGAGATCGGTCTGCTGCCGATCGGCTCCCGACCGGCCCGCCGCGGACTGTCCGTCTCGTCGCTGGACGACCTGCGGGCGATCCCGTGGGTGTTCTCCTGGTCGCAGGCCCGCATCAACCTCGCGGGGTGGTACGGGCTCGGCACGGCGCTCGACACGGTCGGCGACGTGGAGGAGCTGCGCACGGCCTACGCCGAGTGGCCGCTGTTCGCGACGATCATCGACAACGTCGAGATGTCGCTCGCGAAGACCGACGAGCGCATCGCCGCCCGCTACCTGGCCCTGGGCGACCGGGACGACCTGGCGCAGCAGGTGCTCGACGAGATGCGGCTGACCCGGCAGTGGGTGCTGGCCACCACCGGCAGCACGGGCGTGCTCTCGCGCCGGCGGATCCTCGGACGTGCCGTGCAGCTGCGCAGCCCGTACGTGGACGCCCTGTCGCTGCTGCAGCTGCGCGCCCTGCGCGGGCTGCGCACGGGCCAGGACCCGCAGTCGGCGGAGGAGCTGCGCCGGCTGCTGCTGCTCACGGTCAACGGCGTCGCGGCCGGTCTGCAGAACACGGGCTGACACCCCCGCGTCCGCCACGACGCCCCCGCACCGACCCGGTCGGCGCGGGGGCGTCGGGCGTCCGGCCGCCCGTGACGTGCGGGTCCCTGCCGTGCGGGTCCCTGCCGTGCGGGTCCGTGCCGTGCGGGTCCGTGCCGTGCCCCTCGGTGCCGTGCGCCCCGGTGCTGCCCGGGCTGGTCAGCGAGCCGGCACCGTCCGTGTGGCCGCCCACGCGCGGAGCGCGGCGACACGCTCGCCCATGACCACGGACAGCGGGCGGGTGGCCCGCAGCTCCTCGAGGACGGTGGCGGCGTCGAGCGCGGTGCCGCGGGCGTGCGCGGCGTACGTGGCCGAGACGACGGCCTGCTCGACCTCGGCGCCCGAGAACCCGGCCGACGCGGCGACGAGCGGGGCCGCCGCGACGTCGTCCAGGGCGAGCCCGCGGCGCCCGGCGTGCAGCCGCAGGAGCGCCGCGCGGGCCGCGTCGTCCGGCAGGTCGACGAAGAAGATCTCGTCGAAGCGCCCCTTGCGCACCAGCTCCGGGGGCAGGGCGGAGACGTCGTTGGCGGTCGCGGCGACGAACACGCGGGAGCGGCGGTCGGCCAGCCACGTCAGCAGGGTCCCCAGGACGCGCCGTGCGGAGCCGCCGTCCTCGTCGCCCGCGACCGCCTTCTCGATCTCGTCGACCCACAGCACGCAGGGTGCGAGCGCGTCCGCCGCGGCGAGCGCCTCACGCAGCCGGCGCTCGGACTCCCCGACGTACTTGTCGTGCACGCCCGCGAGGTCCAGACGCAGCAGCGGCACACCCAGCACGGAGGCGGCCGCGCGCGCGGCGAGGGACTTGCCGCAGCCCTGGACGCCGACCAGCAGCACGCCGCGTGGCGGGTCGAGGTGCGGTGCGGAGCCGTCGGTCGCCGGGCGTCGCAGCAGGAGCCAGCGCACGACCCGGTCCAGGCCGACCACGTCGCCCGGCGCGACCGTCGCGTACTCGTACGCGAGCACACCGTCCCCGGCGAGGGCGTCGAACCGCGCGCGGTCGACGACCGCCACGTCGTCGACCGTCAGCGCGCCGTCGTCGACCACGGCGCCGTGCGCCAGCCGCGCGACGTCGGCCCGGGACAGCCCGGCGAGGCGCCGGACGAGCAGGTCGCGCGCCCGCGGGTCCACGTGCGGCACACGCCCCGTCGCGTGCGCCCAGGCGGCGACCGTGCGGTCGACGACGGTGGCGCGCTCGTCGGCGGAGGGGAAGGACACGGGGACGGTCACCGCCAGGTGCTCCACCTCGCGCGGCAGGTCGAGCCGTCGCGAGACCAGCACGAGCGTGCTGCGCAGGCCGAGGGGCCGCTGGGCGGCGTCCTTCAGCAGGCGCACGACCAGCGGGTCGTCGAACCAGGGGTGCAGGTCGAGCAGCACGTACACGGCGGGCGCGACGCTGTCGACGATCGTGCGCAGCAGGGCGGGGGGATCGGTGTTGTGCAGCTGGGAGCCGCCGAGGTCCACGTCCATGCGGCGCAGCCCGTCGGTCACGCTCCAGCGGAACACCGGGCGCGGGGACCGGCCGCCGGGCGGCCGCGACGCCGCGCGCAGCACCAGCTCGACCGCCTCCGGCTCGTCGGCCGTCTCCAGGACGATGACGGGCGTGCGCGCCGCCACGAGCGCGGCGAGGTCGTCGAGCGTGGAGGTCTCGGGGCGCACGCGGGCCACGGTAGCCCGCCGGTGCCCGTGCGGAGCCGGGCGCGGCCGCGGGGGGCGACGTTCCACCCGCTCGGCTCAGCGGGGGGCGAGGGGTGCCGGAGCAGCGCGGCCCGGCAGGGTCGGGCGACGGCTCAGCGGGGCGGGACGAGGGCTCAGCGGGGCGGGGTGAGGGCTCAGCGGGGGAGCGAGACGACCGCCGGCACGGGGGAGCCGGACGCGAGCAGGTCGAGCACGAGGCGCTCGTGCGGCACGACCCGCCCCGGCAGCGCGCGCAGCGGGAACCAGCCCATGGCGGCGGCCCGGTCGGGCTCCCGCAGCGTGGGCTCGCCGGTCCACCGGGTCACCAGGAAGAAGACGTCGACGCGCTGCTCGACCTGCGGGCCGCCGCGCTCGAACCGGTGCAGCGCGGTCAGGGGCTGCAGCGCGTCGGGTGCGACGACCACGCCCGACTCCTCGGCCGCCTCGCGCACGGCCGCCTCGTGGACGGACTCGTCGCGGTCGACGTGGCCCGCGAGCAGCCCCCACCACCCGTCCATGTACCCGGTGCCGGCGCGGCGCTGCAGCAGCACCTCGTCGCCGTCGTCCCCGGGGCGCCGCAGGACGACGTAGGCGGCCGCGACGAGGAGCGTGCGCCCGTCGAGGTGGTCGTCCGGGGCGTAGGCGTCGACGGGGGCGGGCACGGCACCGAGTCTGGCACGCGGCGGCCTGCTCGACGTCAGGTGTCCGGTGCGCAGCCCGGGTGCAGCAGCTCCCAGACGTGCCCGTCGGGATCGGCGAGCGTCCGCGCGTACGGAGACGTGGTGCGGGGGTCCGCCCCGACCTCCGTCCCGCCCGCGGCCAGGGCTGCGGCGGCCAGGGCGTCGACGTCGGCGCGCGACGGTGCAGCGAGGCAGAGGACGACCTGCGTCGCGGTGCGGGCGTCGACCACGGGCAGCCCGGTGACCTCCGCGAACCGCGCGGGGCGCAGCAGCATGACGCACACCGTGCGCGACACCAGCACGCAGACGACGTCCTCGTCGCTGAGCATCTCGTCCACGACCATGCCGAGGCCGGTGTAGAACCCGCGCGACGCGGTCAGGTCCCGGGCCGGCAGGTTGACGACGATCATGCGGTCCACGGGTGCTCCCTGCGGTGCGGGACGGAGGGACGTCGTGGGTGTGCCGACCGGCGCGGAGGCCGGGTCTCGTCGGGTGGTGACGATGTCGGTGGTGGCCGCTACCGTCGAAGTGTGACGACGACCACATCGGGAACCACGACCGGAGCCACGACCCAGCCGGCCCCGCCGGCCGCTGGCGGGACCGCCGGCAGCCGCGCCCCGGAGCCCGGCCCCGGCGCCGGACAGCGGGCCGGCCCCGGCGCCGAGGACCTGACGGCGGACGACTTCGCGGCGCGGCTCGCACCGTTGCGCCGCGAGATCCTCGCGCACTGCTACCGGATGACGGGGTCGGTGCACGACGCGGAGGACATGCTGCAGGAGACGTACCTGCGCGCGTGGCGTGCGATGCGGGGGTTCGAGAACCGGTCGTCGCTGCGCACGTGGATGTTCCGCATCGCGACCAACACCTGCCTGACGCACCTCGAGGGCCGGCGACGCCGGCCGCTGCCCACGGGACTCGGTGCGCCGGCCGCGGACCCCCGCGAGCGGCCGCGCGAGGACCACGCCACGGCGTGGCTGGAGCCGATGCCCGACCGCCTCGTGTGGGCCACGGCCCCGGCCGACCCGGCGGAGACGACGGTGGACCGCGACACGGTGCGGCTCGCCTTCGTCGCGGCGCTCCAGCACCTCACGGCCCAGCAACGTGCCGTGCTGCTGCTGCGGGACGTGCTCGCGTGGTCGGCCGCCGAGGTGGCCGACGCCCTGGCGCTGTCGGTGGCCGCGGTGAACTCCACGCTGCAGCGGGCGCGGGCCCACATGGCCAACGTCCAGGACGTCACGCCCCTGGAGCCCACCGACCCGCGCCGGCAGGAGCTCCTCGCCCGGTACGTCGCGGCCTTCGAGGCGTACGACGTCGCCGCGATCGTCGAGCTGCTGGCCGCGGACGTCGTGTGGGAGATGCCGCCCTTCCCCGGGTGGTACACCGGCCCGCGCGCGGTGGGCGAGCTCATCGGCACGTGGTGCCCGGCCCGGGCGGCGGGGGACATGCGCCTGGTACCGACCGCGGCCAACGGCCTGCCGTCGTTCGCGATGTACATGCGCGACGCCGAGGGCAGGCACCGCGCGTTCCAGCTCCAGCAGGTCGCGGTGACCGCGGCGGGGGTGCGCCACGTGACGGCGTGGTTCGACGAGGACCTGTTCGCGCGGTTCGGGCTGCCGACCGAGCTGGACTGACTGTGAGGGTTGTGCCCGCGGCGCCGACGCGCGGACGGTCCCGGACCAGCGGTGGGCCCCGGACGAGCGGTGCGCCGCCCGTCCGGGGAGGGCGGACGGGCGGCGCGTGGCCGGGCGGACCCGGCCGCGTCAGCCTCCGACCCGCACCTCGAGGGGAAGGCTCGAGGCCTCACCGACCGCGTTGCGGAACGTCGCGACGACGGTGTGCGTGCCCGGCGCCCAGCCGGCGGTGGATGTGCTGACGGTCTGGCCGTGCGGTGTGCGCGCGACGAGTACCTGGCGGTCGACCTCGACCCCGTCGGCGGTGAGCACGTACTCGGTGGCGTTGGTGCCCCACCAGAGGGTCGCCGTCACGGTCGGCGTGCCGTCGGCCCCTGTCGCGGCGCTCAGTCGCGGGGTGCCCGGGCTCGCGTCGCTCACGGTGACCGTGAGCGGGGCGGAGCGGGCCGTCCCCCAGGGGTTGAGCGCCTCGGCGACGTACGTGTACGTGCCGTCGGGTCGCCCGGAGACGGTGAACGTCGCGCGCTGCGCGTGCGGGGTGCGCGGGTCCACCCGCTGTGCGTCGACCAGCACGCCGTTCTCCAGGAGCCGCACGACGGTGGCGTTCTGGCCCCACCACAGGGTGGAGGTGACGGTGAACCGACCGTCGTGCAGCCCCGTGTCCCAGCCGTCGTCGTGGGAGAGCAACGGGGCGTCAGGAGCGCGCGACGCGCCCGGTGTGCCCGACGGCAGCGTGGCACCCGCACCCGCGCGGACGGCGTCGGCGACCTGATCCGCGGGCTGGACGTCCGGTGCGTAGTGGTCCCCGGGGGTCCACCGCGCCGTGTCCAGGAGCGGGGGCTGCGCGGTGGCGTTGAAGGCGGCCACCAGGTCCACGGGCTCGCCCCGGACCAGTGTGCCCTCCTCGCGCAGCATGGTGCCCTTCCAGGCCGTGACCACGGACGCCGGGTCGACGCCGGGGGCCAGGTCGACCACGTTCTGCTCGGCGACGATGCTCGACTCGACGCCCGCACCCAGGAGGTACGTGTACCCGGCTGCACGCGTCTGCTCGTAGACGTTGTTGTAGACGTGGACGTCGCCGTACCGCACCCGGGGCGCGCGCTGGCCCACGTCCGTCCAGAGGTTGTGGTGGTACGTGACGCGGTGCTGCCCGCGGTCCTGCGTCCGCGAGTCCGACGAGCCGACCAGGCTCGTCTTGTCGTGGTCGTGGAAGTGCGTCCACGAGACGGTGACGAGGTCGGAGCCGTGGGTGACGTCGAGCAGCCCGTCGTGCACCTCGTACGGGCGCCCGTAGACGGTCCGGGTCGTGGCCGGGGGGTGGTCCCCGTCGTCGAGCCGGAGGTGGTCGACCCACACGCTGGTCGAGGACCACACGGAGAGGTTGTCGTAGGCGGAGTTCCAGTTGCCGGCGCCGGTGTCACCGGGATCCCACTGGGGGAAGCAGTCCGAGGCGTCGGACAGCGTCAGGTTGCGGACGATCACGTTCGACGCGTCCCGGATCCGCAGGTTGGCCCCGACGATGCGGGCGTCCCCGACGCCGACGATCGTCACGTTGGACCCGACGTGCTGCTGCGTCTGGGCGGCCTGCACGGCCGCGGCCGCCACCCGGGCGTCCTCGAGCGGCCCGCTGGGGTCGGTGCGCCCCCACGGCCCCTCGGGGTCGAAGTGGGCGATGTGGTCGGCCATGGAGAAGGGCGCTCCGCTCCCGGCGACGGTGACCTGGCGGGCGTGGTCGTCGCACGTGGCGCGGGTCCCGTCGGCGCGGACGGACGCGTCGATCGTGCCGCGGACGTACACGATGCGGGGCTCGGTGACCGTGCGCGCCGTGGTGCCGGTGGAGCCGGGGCGCCCTCCGAGGGCGTCGCGCAGCTGCGTCCACGTGTCGACGACGTACACCTGTGCCGCGGCCGCGTCGGCGCCCCCCGTGGTGCCGGTGGCCTGGACGACGCGGCCCTCCGGACGCGAGACGCCCGACCACGAGGCCCAGCCGTCACCGGGGGCGAGGGTCTCGCGGCCGAGATCACGGGCCTCGCCGCCCGTGTCGCCGCCGGCGGACGCGGGTGCGGGGACGGCGACCAGCGCCGTCGCGAGGGTGGCGAGGACGACGACCCACCGGCGGGGCGTGCCGCGCGTCGGGTGCGGGGGCAGAGCGTCACGCATGGGGACCCCTTCGTCTCCTGACGGCGCCGGAAACCGGTTTCTCAGCGCCCGGACGAGGGTGTCACAGATCGGGCGGAAAACGCAATCCCGGCCCCCGACGACGACGGGCCCGCGAGCGGCCGACCGAGGTGGTCGACCGGCTCGCGGGCCCGTCGGGGTGGAGCAGGTCAGGCCGTGGGTGCGCCCGCCGGAGCACCCGCGCGGCCGCGGCCGCGGCCGCCCCGGCGGCGGCGCGGGGCGCCGGTCGCGTCACCGGCGCGCGTGTCGCGGCCCGTGGCCGGACCGGAACCGCCCGGGGCGGTACCCCGGCCGCGACCGTCGCCGGAGGCGTCGGTCCGGGCCGGGCTGCCGGACTCGGACGTCCAGGCGGTGGCCGGGCCGGCGGGGCGCGACGCGGCGCGGGAGCCGGAGCGACGTCGTCCGGCGGCGTCGGGCTGGGCCGCCGGGCGGGCGCCACCGGTCGGCGCGGCGGTACCGCGGGCACCGGTCCGGCCGCGCGCGGGGGCCTGGCTGCGACCCGAGCCGCCCTGACCGCCGGAGCGGGTGCGGCCGGACGCGGAGGAGCGGTCGCCCGTCATGACCGTGCCGGACGCCGGGCCGCTCGGGGCGGGTGTGCCGCCGTTGGCGGCGGGCACCGAGCCGGGTGCGTCGGCGAGCCGGCGCACCAGGTCGTCGCCGGGCGTGACGGCCACGGGCGTGACGGTGATGCCGGCGGCGCGGGTCATGGACCGCACGTCGGCCCGCTGCTCGGGCAGCTGCAGCGTCAGCACCGTGCCGCTGGCGCCGGCCCGGGCCGTGCGACCGGAGCGGTGCAGGTACGCCTTGTGCTCGGCCGGCGGGTCGACGTGCACGACCAGCTCGACCTCGTCGACGTGGATCCCGCGGGCCGCGATGTCCGTGGCGACCAGCACGCGCGAGCGGCCCGAGGAGAACGCCTCGAGGTTGCGCTCCCGGGCGCCCTGGCCCAGGTTGCCGTGCAGGTCGACCGCCGGGATCCCGGCGAGCGTGAGCTGGCGCGCCAGCTTCTTGGCGTGGTGCTTGGTCCGCATGAACAGCACCCGCCGGCCGGGACCGGCCGCGAGCGTCTCGACGACGGCGCGCTTGGCGGCCGCGTCGGCGACCTCCAGGACGTGGTGCGTGCTCGCGACGGCGGTCTGCGCGGCCGGGTCGACCGCGTGCTCCACCGGGGAGGTCAGGTAGCGGTCCACGAGGGTGCCGACGCCGTTGTCCAGCGTCGCGGAGAACAGCAGGCGCTGGCCGCGCGTCGGCGTGCGGTCCATCAGGCGGCGCACGACGGGCAGGAACCCGAGGTCGGCCATGTGGTCCGCCTCGTCGAGCACGGTGATCTCGATGCCGTCGAGCGTGACGAGGCCCTGCTTCAGCAGGTCCTCGAGGCGGCCCGGGCAGGCGACCAGCACGTCGACGCCACGGTCCAGGGCGCTGACCTGGCGCGACTGCGCGACGCCGCCGAACATCGTCGCCGTGCGCAGACCGACGGCCGCGGCCAGCGGCGCGAAGACCGCGTCGATCTGCGTGGCCAGCTCACGGGTGGGACACAGCACCAGGGCGCGCGGGCGGCGGGCGCGACGCTGCGTGCCCGACGCGGCGAGGCGCGCGACGACGGGCAGGGCGAACGCGAGCGTCTTGCCGGACCCGGTGCGGCCGCGGCCGAGCACGTCGGCGCCCCGCAGGGTGTCCGGGAGCGTCGCGGTCTGGATCGGGAAGGGGGAGGTGATCTGCTGGGCGGCGAGGGCGCGGGCCAGCACCTCGGGCACGCCGAGGTCGGTGAAGGTCGTCACAGGGAAAGGTGCCTCTCGGGCTGAAGAAGTCGGGGTCCGCCGCACGATTCCCGGGGGGACTCCACGACGCGGGCGCGCGGTCGATCGCGCTGCCTCTCGGTACCCACCCTCTCACACCCGGCGTCCGGGGCGCCGGACGGACGGTGTCGCCGCAGGTCAGCGGCCGCCGACCGACGTGTCGGTGGGGGCGTCGAGCACGGCGCGCACGGCGTCGGTCGCCGCGGGCGTCCAGCCGGGCGGCGGTGCCACCGCCGCCCACGCGTCGGCGTACTCACCCACGTACGTGTGCCCGTGCCCGGCGGGCGACTGACCGGCGACGAACAGGTCGATGAGGACACGCCAGAACGTCGCGACGGGGAACCAGCGCACGTCCGGCAGCACGTCCGCCCCGCGCGGCTCGCGCAGCCAGTCGGGCTCGTGCAGCAGCAGGTCCGGGGTCCACCACACGACCCCGTCGGAGGGGTGCTGCAGGTACACGACGCGGGGGTCCTCCCAGGTCGCGGTGCCGTCGTCGGCCAGGGAGGCGCCGTCCACGTCGCGCAGCGTCCGGCCCCAGCGCACCGTGCGGCCCTCGTCGAGGACGGGGCGGATCTCGGGCGACCCCGGCTGCCGGTCGTCCGTGAGCCGCCGCCACAGCGGGGTCGTGCCCGGCGTGCCGGCCCAGACCGCGCCGTCGGTGCGTGCGGTGACGTCCTGCAGGCTCGAGAACGCGCCCTGCGAGCCGAAGCTGCCCAGCGAGATGCCGAACGGGTACAGCGCCGGTCGGTCGTCCTCGGGCAGCTGCGACCAGCGCGCGTGCACCGCCTCGAAGAGGGCGCGGCCCGCCGCCACCGGCGTCGCGCGGTCCCCGACGAAGTTCACCCAGCTCGGCAGGTAGGAGTACTGCATCGCGGCGATCGCGCTGTCGCCGCCCCACATCATCTCGACGGCCGCCGCCGACGCCGGGTCGACCCACCCCGTGCCGGTCGTGGTGACGACGACGAGGACGGACCGGTCCCACGCGTTCGTGCGGTCGAGCTCGTCGACGACGAGGGACGCGAGCTCGTCGAGGTCGTCGTCGCTGTCCAGGCCCGCGTAGACCCGGATCGGCTCCTGGACCTCACGGTCGAGGCCGGCGGCGGCCGACAGGTCGGCGAGCTGCGCGACGTCCGGGCCGCCCGAGACGAACCGCCGGCCCTCCCGGCCCAGCGACTCCCACGGCGACAGGGACGCGGGCGAGCCGCTGCGCAGCGGGTCGGCCGGGCGCACCTCGTCGGGGTACGTCTGCTCGTCGCGGTCCGCGTACGTCGTCGTCATCAGGTGCCGCACACCGGCGACCAGGGTGCCGTCGACCAGCAGGTACGTCACGACGGCCACCACGACCACCGCGAGCAGGCGGGCGGGGACCGGCGGCAGCAGCCGGCTCGTCAGGCGTGCCACGGCGCGCACCACGGCCCGCAGCCCGCGGGCGAGGAGCACGAGCAGCAGAGCCACCAGCGCGGCCAGCAGGACGACGAGGAGCGGCCGCGCGGGCGGCGGCGGTCCCATGTCGAGCAGGGCGCGGGACCTCGCCTGCCAGTCGGTGTCGACGACCGCCGCCGCCACCACGACGGCCAGGGCGACGAGCCCGCCGACCAGCCGCACGGTCCGTGCCCGGCGCTCGGGCCACGGGGCGCGCAGCCCGATCCGTCGCCCGCCCCACCCGACCGCGGCGCCGACGGCGTAGCCGATCGCGGCGCAGACCCCGCCGATGACGCCCTGGTACAGCGGGCTGCGCGGCAGCAGGGACGGCCCGAGCGCCGCGGCGAAGAGCACCAGCGCGCCGACGAGCCCGGCGGGCGAGAAGCGCCGCCACCACCGGGCGACGGCGGACGCGGCACGGGCACCGCGGCCGCGCACCGGGGTGCCCGACCCGCTCGCGCGCGTCCTGTCGGTGCGCGGGGCGTCCGGCGACGGCGGCGCGGCGGTCGGGTCCTGCGACCTGTCGCGGGCGGGGTCGTGCGGAGGGTCTCGGCCCGCGTCCGCCGGGTCGTGCGCCGTCGCCGCGTCCCCCGACGCCCCCCTCGTCATCCCAGCACTGTGCCACGGAACGCTGCCCCGGACCTGGCGTCGCGGTCTGCGGCAGGTCCCTGCGGGTTCCGGCGCCGCGGTGGGTACGGTGTGTCCGGGCGGCCGTGGGGTCGGCGGACGGGTGGCAGGGATGAGCGACACGGGGTACGGCGACTTCGAGTTCGAGCGGCGGTTCGTCGCGCGCGACGTCCCGCCCGAGCTGCTGGACGCCGCCCCCGCGCTGATCGTGCAGAGCTACTACCTCGCCGACGCCGGGTTCGCGCTGCGCGTGCGCGCGCAGGTGTCGTCGGTGGTCGGTGTCGACGTCCGCACGGACGAGACGACGCTGCTCGAGCGGTACGCCGACCAGGTCGACTTCTGCGCGGTCACCGTCAAGGGGCCGATGAACGGTGGCACCCGGTACGAGGCGGAGCGGGAGATCGACCCGCTCGTCGGCGTCGAGATGGTGCGTCGCGGCGGTGCGCGGGTCGCCAAGGTCCGGCACTCGGTGTGGCTCGGTGAGGACGGCTGGGTCGTCGACGTGTTCGCCGGGGCCAACGCCCCTCTCGTCGTCGCCGAGGTGGAGCGCGGCGGCCCGGTGACGGATCTCGCGATCCCGGACTTCTGCGTGACCGAGGTGACCGTGGACCCGCGGTTCGCCAACGACGGGCTCGCGCGCGCGCCGTACGCCGGCTGGGCGGCGGCGTGGCAGGCCGAGCTGGAGCAGGAGGGCCCGCGGTTCCTCGAGGGGTTCGGGCACGACCACCGCATGACGGGCATCTAGGCCCGTCCCGAGCGTCCGCCGCCCGGGGCGGCGCGATCGCGCGTCCGTGCCGCCGGCGGCCCGACCTCGTGGGCTGCGTCCCGGCGCCACGCTGCCTACAGTGGCGGACCGGTGCGCGGAGCGTCCGTGCCCGGGAGGTGAGGTGGTCGTGGCGGGTCTCGGCGGCGGTGCGCGGGTGCGCGGGTGCGTGGTCGTGCTGCTCCTCGGGGTGCTCGCGGCCTGCACGGCGGGCACGCCCGGCGCCGCCCCCACGGAGGCGACCACGCCCACGGCCTCGGCCGCGCTCTCCGTGGTCCCCGCGGCGCGTCCGGCAGCGGCCACGGTCGTCGACGGGGACGAGGCGACGGCCGCGGCGAGCACCTCGGCCGCCCTGCTCGACGCGGCGCCGGTCGCCGTCGTGGCGGCAGCGGGCGACGTCGCCGGCGGGCTCACGGGGGCCACCGCGGCGGTCGCCCTCGGTGCCCCGCTGCTGCTCGCGGGCGGTGGCGCCGACGTCCGCGCCGAGCTGGCGCGCCTGGGCGCCGCCCACCTCCTGGTGGTGGGCGACGTCCCGGACGACGCGCTGCCCGCCGACGTCGTGCGCGTGCGGGTGCCGTCCGGGGCCGACGGCGCCGCGCTCGCCGCCGCGACCGGTCACCGGTTCGGCCCGGCCACGCCCGTGCCCGTCGGCGGGGAGGTCGACGCCGTCCGCGCCCTCGCCGGTCCGGAACCCGCCGTCCTGGTCCTCGACGGGGCGCCGGCGCCCGCCGCCCCGACGCAGCCCGCCCCGTCGGCGACGCCGTCCGCGACACCCGCCCCGGCCGGCCTCCCGTCGACCACGCCCGCGGCGGTGCCGGACGTGCTCGCGCTCGCGGACGGCCCCGTGCCGACCGCGGCGCTGGCGACCCTGCGCGCGCTCGACGTCGACGTGCTCGACGTGCCCGGGGGCGACCCGCGGGCCACCACGGCCACGGTGCAGGCGCTGGCGCAGGCCGACCCGGCGGCCGTCGTCGCGTTCGGGCCGACCTTCGGGCAGTCGGACCTGCTGGCCGCCCGCGTGGCGACCGCGCGGACCGGCGTCGAGCTCCCGGGTGGCGGCCAGCTGGTGTTCCCCGCGGTCGCGGGGCAGCCCGGCAAGAAGTACGTGGCGCTCTACGGCACGCCCGGGTCGGGTGCGCTCGGGGTGCTGGGGGAGCAGGACGTCCCCGCGACCGTCGCCCGCGCGCAGGAGCACGCGGCGATGTACGCGGACCTGACGTCCGACACCGTCGTGCCCGCGGTCGAGATCATCGCGACCATCGCCTCGGCCGGGCCGGAGGACGACCAGACGTACTCGCGCCGCCGGGCGGTCGACGACCTGCGCCCGCTGGTCGACGCGGCGGCCGCCGCGGGGCAGTACGTCCTGCTGGACCTGCAGCCCGGGCGCACCGACTTCGTCACCCAGGCGCAGGCGTACGCCGAACTCCTCGAGCTGCCCCACGTGGGGCTCGCGCTCGACCCCGAGTGGCGGCTCGCCCCCGACCAGGTGCACCTGCGCCAGATCGGCTCCGTCGGCATCGACGAGGTGAACGCGACGGCCGCCTGGCTGGCGGGCTTCACGCGGGAGCGGGCGCTGCCGCAGAAGATGTTCGTGCTGCACCAGTTCTCGCTGCGCATGATCACCGAGCGGGAGCGGCTGGACACGTCGTTCGACGAGCTGGCCCCGCTGATCCATGTCGACGGGCAGGGCACCCAGGGTGCCAAGGCCGGCACGTGGGCCGCGCTGCGCGCCGGCGCGCCGCCGGTGCACTGGGGCTGGAAGAACTTCTACGACGAGGACCTGCCGATGCTCGACCCGGCCGCGACGTACCGCGTGGAGCCCGTCCCCGACCTGGTCACCTACCAGTGACCCGCGCCGGGCCCGCCGCGCCCGCCGCGCGTCGCGGCGCTACCGTGTCCCGGTGACCCAGACCCCCGCGACCGACGTGCGCGTCGGCGTCCAGATCCAGCCCCAGCACGCCGACTACGCGCAGATCCGGGACGCGGTGCGCCGTGCCGAGGACATCGGCGTGGACGTGGTGTTCAACTGGGACCACTTCTTCCCCCTCAGCGGGGAGCCCGACGGCAAGCACTTCGAGTGCTGGACGATGCTGGGTGCCTGGGCCGAGCAGACGAGCCGCGTCGAGATCGGCGCGCTCGTCACGTGCAACTCGTACCGGAACCCGGACCTGCTGGCCGACATGGCCCGCACGGTCGACCACATCAGCGGCGGCCGGCTGATCCTCGGCATCGGCGCCGGCTGGTTCGAGCGCGACTACACGGAGTACGGCTACGAGTTCGGCACCGCGGGGTCGCGGATCGCCGACCTGGCGCAGGCGATGCCGCGGATCCGGTCGCGCTGGGCGGCGATGAACCCCGCACCGACCCGCGACATCCCGGTGATGATCGGCGGCGGCGGTGAGCGCAAGACGCTGCGGATCGTCGCGGAGCACGCCGACATCTGGCACTCGTTCGGCGACGTGGACACGCTGCGACGCAAGAGCGCGATCCTCGACGAGCACGGCGCGGCCGTCGGGCGGGACACCGCTGCGCTCGTCACGCGGTCGCTGGGCGTCGACGGGTCGGACCCGGAGCAGGTCGGGGACGAGCTCTACGCCGCGGGCGTGCGGCTGTTCACGTGCGGCGCGAGCGGACCGGACTACGACCTGAGCGAGGCGGAGCGCTGGGTGCGCTGGCGCGACGCGCGCGCCTGACGCCGAGCGCACCGGGCGGTCGCGTCTAGGCTCGCCGCGTGGGAGGTCCGACGAACGACGTGCCGGCGCCCGGCCGGCTGCTGCGTGCGCGTCGACACGTCGTGCGGGTGCTGCGCGCGGTGCGCCGGTGGCGGCCCCGGCACGGGTGGTGGTCGGCGATCGGGCTCGTCGTGGCGGGCGTCCTGGTGTCCGTCGTCTTCGGTGTGACGACCGCGAGCGTGCAGGCGTCCCTCGGGCCCCACGTGACGCGCTACGACGTCACGACCGACGCGACGGTGACGATCGACTTCGGCCCGCTCGGCACGCTCCAGCTCGACTCGCCGCTGCCGGCGACCCTCGGCCTGCGGGCGACCGTGCAGGAGATCCCGGCGTCCGTCACCGAGCTCGGCGAGGCGCGCACCCTGCAGGCGCTCGGGGAGGACCTCAACGCGTACGTGGCCTTCTTCTCCGGCCCGGCCGCGGCCGTGCAGGACGTCGCGAACGCCCTCGTGCGGGACGCGCTGCTGCGGTCCGGGGCGGCGTTCGTCGTGCTCGTGGTCGTCTTCTGGCTGGGACGTGCGCTGCTCGGCGGCCCGCGGCGGCGCGAGCTCACGGAGCAGCTCGCCGCGCACGCCCGCCCGCTGGCTGCCGGCGGCCTCGCCGTCGTGGTCGGCACGACGGTGCTCACGTCGAGCGTCGGCCCCCACGAGCGGCAGGAGCCGGCGCAGCTCGCCTCGGCCGTCTTCGACGGCACCCCGCTGGAGGGCGCCCGCGTCACCGGCAGGCTGGGCGGTGTCATCGACACCTACGGCGCCTACGCGGTGGACGCCTGGCGGCAGAACGAGGAGTTCTACCGGGCGGCCGACGACGCGCTCGTCCTGGCGTGGGAGGACTGGGAGGCCCAGGAGGCGCTGCTGCTCGCCGAGCAGGCCGCGCAGGAGGCCGCGCAGCGTGCGGCCGGCGACGACGGCACGGGGACGGGCGGGGACGGAGCCGAGGGGGCGGGCAGCGACGGCGACGCCGGCGCGTCCCCCGACGGTGTCGGGGGCGGTGCCGGCGACGGTCAGGACGGCATCCCGGACGGGGCGGACGCAGGCGGGGACGCGCTGACGGGTGCGGCGGGCGAGGACGTCACCGCGACGGCGCGTCCGAGCGCGTCGCTCCCGAGCCGCACGCCGTCCGCCGAGCCCGAGCCGGAGGTCGAGCCGGTGGTGCTGGTCGTCGTGTCCGACCTGCACTGCAACGTCGGGATGGCCCCGCTGATCGGCACGCTCGCGCGCCTCTCCGGTGCGGCAGCCGTGCTCGACGCGGGCGACACGACCATGAACGGGACGTCCGTCGAGCAGTACTGCGTGACGTCGTTCGCGCGTGCCGTCCCGCCGGGGGTGGCGCTGGTGACGTCGCCGGGCAACCACGACTCGCGCGAGACGACCGCGAACTACGCGCGTGCCGGCGCCACCGTGCTCGACGGGTCCGTGATCGACGTCGCCGGGGTCCGCATCCTCGGTGACAGCGACCCCAACGAGACCCGCGTGGGCGCCGGCGGCACCGCGTCGGCCGCCGACGAGACGGTGGCGGAGGCGGGGGAGCGGCTCGCCGAGACGGCGTGCGAGGACGGGGCGGTCGACCTGCTCCTGGTCCACACCCCGGCGGTGGGCGACGAGGCGCTCGAGGCGGGGTGCGTCCCCGCGCAGGTCTCCGGGCACCTGCACCGCCGGTCGGGTCCGGAGCAGGTCGGGTCGGGCGTCCGGTACATCTCGGGGAGCACCGCGGGTGCCACCCTCAACCAGCCGACCGTCGGCCCGCTGCGCGGGGTGGCCGAGATGACCGTGCTGCGGTTCGACCCGGAGTCACGCCGGCTGCTGGACCTGCAGGTCGTGCGGGTCGCGCCCGATGCGACCGTCACGGTCGGCAGCCCGCAGCCGTGGCCGCTGCCCGCGCTGGGCGACGCCGACGACGCGACCGACCAGGACGGCGGTGCGCCGGGCGACGGGACGGTCGGTCGTGACCCCCAGGAGGGCCCGGGCGCGACCCCGGACGGCGGAGCCGATGCGCAGGACGGCTGAGCGCGGGGCCGGGGTCAGGGGGACGAATCCGGCGCAACGGGTTGCGCATCCGTGACGCAGATGATCGCCTGGACCCGAGCCACCACGCCGGCCCAGGGGAGCGCCGCGCGGTGAGCCGGGGGGAGTGCGCGTGCGACGTGTCGCGATCGTGGTGGTCACCGCAGGGTTGGTGCTGGCCGGCGCCCTGCCCGCGCTGGCCGGGCCTGGCGAGGACGTCCTGCGACCCGGTGAGCAGCTGGCCCCCGGTCAGGCCCTGCTCGCGCCGGGCGGCGCGCAGGTGCTCGTCATGCAGCCGGACGGTTCGGTCGGCATGTACGCGCTGGACGACGTCGTGCGGTGGACGACGGGTCGCGGTGTCGCGGGCTCCGTCCTCAGCACCGACGCCACCGGCGACGTCCGGCTCGTGGCCCCCGACGGCGCCGTGCTGTGGAGCACCGGGACGGGCGGCTCCGGCGGCACGCTGCGCCTGCAGGACGACGGCGACCTCGTCGTGCAGGGTGCCGACGGCGCGGTGCTGTGGAGCAGCGGGACCGCGCAGGCCCCGTCGTCGCTCACCGGTCCCGGTCGCCTGGCCGGGGACGACCTGCTCTCGTCGCCGGACGGCCGGCACACGCTCCTGATCGGACCCGACGGGGTGCAGCTCATGGGGCCGGACGGCACCGTGCGGTGGGCGCCGCAGGCCCCGGCCCGTCCCGAGGAGTCCGACGGGTCGTCGAGCGGGCGGTCGCAGCGGGCCGGCGCGACGCCCACCCCGCGGCCGTCGCCCTCGGCGGCGCCCCGCGCGACCGCCGTGGCGCTCGAGCTGCGCGAGGACGGCAACCTCGTCGCGCTCGACGCGGACGGCGCCCAGGTCTGGCGCAGCCGCACGGCCGGGCACGGGCCGGCGACGCTGACGCTGCAGGACGACGGCAACCTCGTCCTGCTGGACGCGGCGGGTGCCCCCGTGTGGAGCTCGAGCACGCCCATCGGACCGTCGGCGCTCGAGCCGGGCGGTCAGGTCGCCGCGGACGGGTCGCTCGGCTCCCCGTCGGGGCACCTCGGGCTGGCGGTCCGCGACGGTGCGCTGGTCGCCTCCTGGGACGGCGAGCCGTTCTGGTCCTCGCCCACGGACGGCGCGGCGTCCGTGCGGCTGCAGGAGGACGGCGACCTCGTGCTGCTGGACGGCGCCGGCGCACCGGTCTGGTCGACGGGCACGGCCGGCAGGACCGGGGCGCGGCTCGTGCTCGAGGAGCGGGCGGTGCTCCTCGTCACGCCCGACGGCGAGGTGCCGTGGCAGGTGCCCGTGCCGGACGGCCTCGCGGCCGCACCCGTGGACGCTGGACCGGCGCCCGGGGCGCAGCCGACCGACTGCGCCCTCGTCGAGGGGCCCGTGGCCGAGGCGGACGTCGTGCGCACCAGCAGCGGCATCCGCGTCCACCCGTGCCTGGCGGGCGCGGTCGACGCGCTGGTGACCGCGGCGCGCGCCGACGGGGTGGAGCTCGGCGGGGGCGGCTGGCGCAGCCCCGAGCAGCAGATCGCGCTGCGCCGCGCGCACTGCGGCCCGTCCGACGCTGACATCTACGACAAGCCCGCCTCGGCGTGCTCCCCGAGCACCGCCCGGCCGGGCAGCTCACGGCACGAGCGGGGTCTGGCGATCGACTTCACCGGCGGTGGCCGGTCCCTGTCCGCCGGTTCTCCCGGGTACGCGTGGCTCGTGGAGCACGCGGCGACGTACGGCCTGACGAACCTGCCGGGGGAGCCGTGGCACTGGAGCGTCGACGGCTCCTGAGCCCTCTACGCTGGACGGCGTGACGCAGAGCCCCGCCCCCGCGGCCGCCGACCTCAGCGCGGTGACCCAGGACTACCTCAAGGTCATCTGGGGGGCGCAGGAGTGGTCGGACGCCCCCGTGACGACCAAGCTGCTGGCCGGGCGCCTGGGTGTCGGCCCGTCGACCGTGTCGGAGACCGTGAAGCGTCTCGTCGACGCCGGGCTGGTCTCGCACCGGCCGTACGGCGCGGTGGAGCTGACCGCGGCGGGCCGGGCGCACGCCCTGGCGATGGTGCGCCGGCACCGCCTCATCGAGACCTACCTGGTCGAGCGGCTCGGCTACGGCTGGGACGAGGTGCACGACGAGGCCGAGGTGCTCGAGCACGCCGTCAGCGACCGGTTCGTCGAGCGGGTCGCCGACCTCCTGGGCCACCCCGACCGGGACCCGCACGGCGACCCGATCCCCGCCGCCGACGGCACCGTCCACCTGCCTGACGCCCGCGTCATGTGGGAGGTCGAGCCGGGCGACTACCGGGTCGCACGGATCTCCGACGCGGACCCCGAGCTCCTGCGGTACCTCGAGGGCGTCGGCCTGGTGCTGGACGCGCCGGTCGTGCTCGACGAGCGACGCGCCGTGACCGGTGTCGTCAGCGTCCAGGTCGACGGCCGTCCGGAGCGCGTGGAGCTGGGTGAGGTCGCGGCCTGCGCGATCTGGCTCACCGGGCGGCCCTGAGGCCGCACGCCGACGTCGCCCGTCCGGCGTCGTGGGCCTGACGTCGCCCCGCCCCGGCCCTCGGTACGATTCACGGGTGAGCGACCAGTCCCCGAACCCGACCCCCGACGACGTCCCGTTCCGTTACACCGCCGCCCTCGCGCAGGAGATCGAGCTGCGCTGGCAGGACGAGTGGGAGAAGCGCGGCACGTACTTCACGCCCAACCCGGTGGGTCCGCTCACGGACGGCCAGGGCCGGCACGCCGACCCGGCCGCGCGGCCCTTCTTCGTGATGGACATGTTCCCGTACCCGTCGGGCGCCGGGCTGCACATCGGCCACCCCCTGGGGTACATCGCCACCGACGTGGTGGGCCGGTTCCGGCGCATGTGCGGGGACAACGTCCTGCACGCGCTGGGGTTCGACGCCTTCGGGCTGCCCGCCGAGCAGTTCGCCGTGCAGACGGGCCAGCACCCGCGCGTCACGACCGAGGCGAACATCGCGATCATGCAGCGCCAGCTGCGCCGCCTGGGCCTGGCGCACGACCCGCGCCGGTCGTTCGCGACCATCGACCCGGACTACGTGCGCTGGACGCAGTGGATCTTCCTGCAGATCTTCGAGTCCTGGTACGACGAGGACGCCCCGCGACCCGACGGCGGCACGGGCCGGGCGCGCCCGGTGTCCGAGCTGGTCGAGGAGTACGCCGCGGGCACGCGCGCGCTGCCGACCGACGTCGAGGGCGTGACCGCGGACGCGACGTGGGCGGACCTCGACGAGGCGACGCGTCGGCGCGTCATCGACAGCCGGCGCCTGGCCTACCTGTCCGAGACGCCCGTGAACTGGGCGCCCGGGCTGGGCACGGTCCTGGCGAACGAGGAGGTCACGGCCGACGGCCGCTCGGAGCGCGGCAACATGCCGGTGTTCCAGCGCAGCCTGCGCCAGTGGAACATGCGGATCACGGCCTACGCCGACCGCCTGACCGACGACCTGGAGCGCATCGACTGGCCCGAGAAGGTCAAGGCGATGCAGCGGCACTGGATCGGCCGCTCGACGGGTGCGCGCGTGCGGTTCGCGGTGCAGGGCGGCGAGGAGGTCGAGGTCTTCACGACGCGGCCCGACACGCTGTTCGGCGCCACGTTCCTCGTCGTCTCGCCCGAGCACCCGCTGCTCGACGAGGTGCCGCAGGCGTGGCCCGACGGCACGTCGGACGCCTGGACGGGCGGGCACGCCTCGCCGGTGGACGCCGTGGCGGACTACCGCCGGCAGGCGGCCGCCAAGACCGCCGTGGAGCGCCAGCAGGACGCCGGCCGCAAGACGGGCGTCTTCACGGGCCACCTGGCGGCGAACCCGGTGAACGGCGAGCTGCTGCCCGTCTTCACCGCCGACTACGTGCTCATGGGCTACGGCACCGGGGCGATCATGGCCGTGCCCGGCGGCGACGAGCGCGACTTCCAGTTCGCCGAGGCGTTCGGGCTGCCGGTCGTCTACACCGTCGACGCACCCGAGGGCACCCCGCCGGGCGCCCGCACGGGCGACGGGGCGGTCATCAACTCGTCCAACGACGAGATCAGCCTGGACGGCCTGGACGTCGCCGATGCCAAGGACCGCATCGTCGACTGGCTCGCGGCCCGCGGCGCGGGGGAGCGGACGGTCACCTACCGCCTGCGCGACTGGCTGTTCAGCCGGCAGCGCTACTGGGGCGAGCCCTTCCCGATCGTCTACGACGAGCACGACCACCCGATCGCGCTGCCGGACTCGGCCCTGCCCGTCGAGCTGCCCGAGGTGCCGGACTTCTCGCCGCGCACCTACGACCCGGACGACGCGGACTCCGAGCCGGAGCCGCCGCTGGGCCGCAACACCGACTGGCTGCACGTCGAGCTGGACCTGGGCGACGGGCCCAAGCGCTACCGCCGCGACGCCAACACCATGCCCAACTGGGCCGGCTCGTGCTGGTACTACCTGCGCTACCTGGACCCGCACTCCGGTGACGCCCTGGTCGACCCGGTGCTCGAGGAGTACTGGATGGGCCCGGGCCACGGCGAGCAGCCGGCCGGCTCCACGGGCGGCGTGGACCTGTACGTCGGCGGCGTCGAGCACGCCGTCCTGCACCTGCTGTACGCCCGGTTCTGGCACAAGGTCCTGTACGACCTGGGCCACGTGCGCAGCTCGGAGCCCTTCCACAAGCTCTTCAACCAGGGTTACATCCAGGCGTACGCCTACACCGACGAGCGGGGCGTGTACGTGCCGGCCGCCGAGGTCGTGGAGGACGAGTCGTCGCCGACCGGCTTCACGTGGGACGGCCGCCCCGTGAACCGGGAGTACGGCAAGATCGGCAAGTCGCTGAAGAACGCCGTGTCGCCCGACGAGATGTACGAGGCGTACGGCGCGGACACGCTGCGCGTCTACGAGATGTCGATGGGCCCGCTCGACCTGTCGCGGCCGTGGGAGACGCGGGCCGTGGTCGGCGCGCAGCGGTTCCTGCAGCGGCTGTGGCGCAACGTCGTCGACGAGACCACGGGCGAGCTCGTGGTGTCCGACGACGAGCCCTCGGCGGAGACCCTGCGCCTGCTGCACCGCACGATCGCCGACGTGCGCGCGGACATGGAGGGCATGCGGATCAACACCGCGATCGCCAAGCTCATCGTCCTCAACAACCACCTGACGACGCTCGAGCGCAGCCCGCGCCCGGTGGTCGAGGCGCTCGTCGTCATGACGGCCCCGGTGGCGCCGCACGTCACCGAGGAGCTGTGGGCGCGGCTCGGCCACGACGAGTCCGTGGTGCACGCGGCGTTCCCGCAGGCCGACCCGCAGTACCTGGTCGAGGACACCGTGACCTGCGTGTTCCAGGTGCAGGGCAAGGTGCGCGGGCGCGCGGAGGTCTCGGCGTCGATCGGTGAGGACGCGCTGCGCGAGCTCGCGCTCGCGGACGCCGGCGTGCAGCGCGCCCTCGCAGGCCGCGACGTGCGCACGGTGGTCGTGCGCGCGCCCCGGCTCGTCAACGTGGTGCCTTCCTGAGCCCCGCGACGGGCCGGCACGCGTCCCGCGTCGCGGTCGTCACCGACTCCACGGCCGCGCTGCCCCCGGGCCTGGCGGCGGACGTCGGTGTGCACGTGGTGCCGCTCGAGGTGAGCATCGACGGCGCCCGGTACGCCGAGGGCGTCGACGTCACGCCCGAGCAGCTGCTGCACGCGCTCGCGCGCGGGTCCCGGGTCACGACGTCGCAGCCGCCGCCCTCGGCGTTCGCGGCCGCGTACGAGCAGGCGGCCGCCGACGGCGCCCACGCGATCGTGTCGGTCCACCTGTCCGGCGAGATGTCGGGGACGGTGCGCTCGGCACGGACCGCGGCGACGGTCAGCCCGGTGCCCGTGCGGGTGGTCGACTCGCGGACCGCTGCACTCGGGCTCGGGTTCGCCGCGGTGGCCGCGGCGCGGTACGCGGCGACACCGCTGCCGGACGAGCCGGGCGACGCCGACCCGGAGGACGGCGTCGGCGGCACCGTGCGGCGGTGGGTGGCGCGCACCGTCCACCGGACGGCCACCCTCCGGTGGCCGGACGCCGAGCAGGTCGCCGACGTGGCGACGGCGACCGCGACGAGCAGCCGGGTGTGGTTCCTCGTCGACTCCCTGGAGCACCTGCGCCGCGGCGGGCGGCTGGGGACGGCGGCCGCGGCGCTGGGCACCGTGCTGGGTCTGCGTCCGCTGCTGACCGTCCAGGACGGCCGGCTCGTGGTCTGCGAGAAGGTCCGCACCCGGCGGGTGGCGCGCGAGCGCCTGGAGCAGCTGGCGCTCGCGGAGCTGGCCGACAGGCCCGGCGCCCGGGTCGCCGTGCACCACGTGGGCCCGTCGGACGTCGCGGACGACGTGGCCGCACGCCTGGCGCAGGCGGCGGGTCCCGCGGTCGGCGAGGTCGTCGTGGCCGACGCGGGCGCGGTGCTCGCCGCGCACGTGGGTCCCGGTCTGCTGGCGGTCGTCGTCAGCGACGCGTAGCAACCCGGTGCGCCTGCGGCCCGGCGTCCCCGCAGGCGGCCGACGAGCCGACCCCAGGCCCGCGGTGCGCCGCACGACCCACCGTCGGGCCCTCGTCCTCGAGGGGGCGGCACGGATGCCCCTAGCGTCGCGACGGTGCCGCCCCTCGACCGCCGCCGCGTCCCGCCCGACGTCGCGCACCGCCTCGCGGCCCTGACGTCCGCCCCGCGCCGACCGGTCGCCCCTGACCACCCGGCCTGGCACCTCCTGCCGGGCGCGGTGGCGTCCGGTCCCGCCCGCGACGACGGCACTCCCGGCGGCTGGACCCCTCGCCCCGACGGTGCCCCTGACGAGGCCCCCGTGGACGACGGGGCCGAGGAGCCGTCGCCCGAGCGGTGGCGTCCCGACGTGCGGGCGGCGCTCGCCGCCGCGTCCCCCGGGTCACCGCCCGCGGCCCCCCGGGTGCGGTGGGTGCCGGGCTGGCGGGCCGCGGGAGCGGCGGTCCTGGTCCTGGGTCTGGTCGCCGGTGGCATCGTGCTGCGCGCGGTCGCGGCGCCCCGGGGAGAGCCGGTCCGGCTGCCGACCCCCGCGGTGGCGGGGACCTCCGCCGTGCCGCAGGACGGCGTGCCGGGAGCAGGGCAGGGGGCGGCGTCCCCGGACGGCGCGGGCGACGAGGTCGTGGTGCACGTGGTCGGGGCGGTCGTGCGACCGGGGGTCGTCCGGCTCGCGCGCGGGGCGCGGGTGGGCGAGGCCGTCGACGCGGTCGGGGGCAGCGCCCCGGGTGCCGACCTGGCGGGCGTCAACCTGGCGCGCGTCCTGACCGACGGGGAGCAGCTGGTCGTGCCGGTCGTGGGGGCCGTGCCCCTCGCGACCGGCGGCACCACCGCCGCGGACACCGCCGCGGACGGGCTGGTCGACCTCAACACGGCCGACGCCGCGACGCTCGAGGGCCTGCCCGGGGTGGGCCCGGTGCTGGCGGAGCGCATCGTGCAGCACCGGACGGAGCACCCCTTCACCACCGTCGACGACCTCGACGACGTGACGGGGATCGGCCCCGCGCTGCTCGCGGACCTGCGCGCGCGGGTCCGCGTGTGAGCGCGGGTGCCGCGGGACCGGTCGACCTGCGGATGCTCCCGCCGGCGGTCGCCGCGTGGGGTGCCGGAGCCGTGGTCGTGCACGCCCCCGACGTCGTCGCCCGGACCGCCGCGGTGCCGGGTGCCGTGGTCGCCGTCGCGGTCGTGGCCGTGCTGGTGGCCGGAGTCCGCCGGGTGGCCCGGCCACGCGCCGTGGACGACGGGCCCGCGACCGGGCGACCCGGTGGACTGCTGCCCGCGCTGGTGCTGGCCGTGGTGACGGCGGCCGTGGTCCTGCTGGCCGGGGCGGTCGGCCAGCAGGCCCGTGCGCCGGACGTCCTGCTGCGGGCCGCGCACGAGCGTGCGACGGTCGAGCTGACGGGCCGGGTGTCCACGGCCCCCCGGTCGGTGGTCGGCGGTGGCGCCCGGCTCACCGTCACCGCGTCGGCCGTCCGCGTGGACGGCACGTGGCACCGGGTGCGTGCACCGGTCGACGTCCTGGCTCCGGCGGGTGCGGAGCTCGACGCGGTCGTGCGCGTGCGGGGCGTGCCGTCGCCGGGGAGCGCCGGCGTCCGCACCGCCGTCACCCTGCGCTCCGCGGAGGCGCCGGTGGTCACCGCGTCGCCGCGCGGGGTCCGGGCGTGGGCGGCGGGGGTGCGCGACGGGGCCCGCGCCGTGGCCGCGCCCCTGCCACCCGACGTGCGCGGGCTGCTGCCGGCTGTGACGGTCGGTGACACCGGCGCCGTCCCCGCCGACCTCGCGGTCGCGATGCGCGCGGCCGGGCTCGCGCACGTCATGGCCGTCTCCGGTGCCCACTTCGCGATCGTCGGTGCGATCGTGCTGGCCGGGGCGGCCGCGGCGCGGGCACCCCGGGCCGTGCGCCTGGGCCTGGTGGCGTCCGCGGGTGCCGCGCTGCTGCTCGTGGTGGGGCCGGCGCCGAGCGTCCTGCGGGCGGCCGTGATGGGAGCGGTGGGCCTGGTGGGCCTGCTCGCCGGGCGCCGCGCCGCCGGACCGGCGGCGCTCGGCACAGCGGTCGTCGCGCTGCTCGTCGTCGACCCGTGGCTGGCGGTCGACGTGGGGTTCGCGCTGTCGGTCGCGGCGACCGCCGGCCTCGTGGTGCTCGGTTCGCCGCTCGTCGACCGGTGGGCGCCGCGCTGCGGCCGACCGGTCGCCGCCCTGCTCGCCGCCCCCGTCGCCGCGCAGCTCGGGTGCCTGCCGGTGACGCTGGCGGTCTGGCCGACCTTCGGCCCGTGGGCGGTGCTCGCGAACGTGGCGGTCGCCCCGGCCGTCGCGCCCGCGACGGTGCTCGGCCTGCTCGCCGCCGCACTGGCCAGCGCCTGGCCGTGGGCCGCCGACGTCACCGGCGCGGGGGCGGGGGCGGCCTGCTGGTGGATCGCCGCGGTCGCGCGGTGGTCGGCCGGCCTGCCGGGCGCCGCCCTGCCGTGGTGGCCGGGGGTCGGGGGAGCGGTCTGCGCGCTCCTGGTCGCCGCGGCCGCCGCGGCCCTGACGCTGCGGCCCGCGGCCCCCCGGTGACGGGTGCGGGACGGGCGGGGATGTCCCCGGCACGTGGCAGGCTGGTGCCGTGGCCGCCCGTACACCCGCACGTCCGTCCCGCAGCACCGCCGGCTCGTCGCGCGGGCGGTCCGCCGGCTCGTCGGGCGGCGTGCCGTGGACGCAGGCGGCGCCGGCTCCCGTGGTCCTCGTCGCCGGCCCGGAGGGCCTGCTGGCCGACCGTGCGTGCGAGCGCATCGTCGCGCAGGTCCGCGAGACCGACCCGGAGGTCGAGGTGACCCGGGTCGACGCCGCCACCTACGCGCAGGGCGAGCTGAGCGTCCTGACCAGTCCCTCGCTCTTCGCGGAGGCCAAGGTCGTGCTCGTCGAGGGGGTGGAGCGTGCGGGGGACGCGCTCCTGCTCGACGCCGAGGCGTACCTGGCGGCGCCGGTGCCCGACGTCGTCGTCGTGCTCCGGCACGGCGGCGGTCAGCGGGGCAAGCGGCTGCTCGACGCGGCGAAGCGGGTGCAGGTCCCCACGGTCGCGTGCGACCAGGTCCGTACGGACGCGGACAAGACCGCGTTCGTCACCGAGGAGCTGCGCCGGGCCGGCCGGCGCGCCGACGGTCGCGGCGTGCGGGCTCTGGTGGACGCGGTCGGCTCGGACCTGCGGGAGCTGGCGGCCGCGTGCGCGCAGCTCGTGGCGGACACGACCGGCGTGATCGGCGAGGAGGCCGTCCAGCGGTACCACGGCGGGCGTGTCGAGGCGACGGGCTTCCAGGTCGCCGACGCCGCGGTCGCCGGGGACGCGGGCCGGGCCGTCGCGCTGCTGCGGCACGCCATGGCGACGGGGCTGGACCCGGTGCCGGTCGTCGCGGCGGTCGCCGCGCGGCTGCGCACGCTGGCGAAGGTGGGCGCGGTCCGCGGGCGGGGCGCCGCTGCCGCACGGGAGCTGGGCATGGCCCCCTGGCAGGTGGACCGTGCGGCGCAGGACCTGCGGCGCTGGAGCCCCGAGGGCCTGGCCGTCGCCATCTCCGCGGTGGCGCAGGCCGACGCGGAGGTCAAGGGCGAGGGACGCGACCCGCGGTTCGCGGTGGAGCGTGCGGTGCTGCGGGTCGCGGCGGCGGTCGACCGCTGACGCGTGGACCCGCGCGCCTGGCGGTCATGTCCGCACCAGGTGCCCGGGGCACCCGCCTGTGACTGGGCCCACCGGGCGCTCACCCGTACGGACTCGTCCGTCCGCGCACGGTCGTGACACGCCCCGGGACCCTGCCGACAGGGCGCGTCCGCGGGGAGCGGACGTCAGTGCCCGACGAGGCGCGCCCCGGCGCGGTCGAGGACGCCGGCCCGCTCGATCAGGTTGCCCTGGAAGAGCGTGAACCCCAGGTCGCGCGCGTGGCGCAGCACCTCGGGCGACTCGACGTACTCCGCGACGAGCATCGCGCCGAACGAGCGCGCGACACGGACCACGGGGTCGCCCTCGACGTCCAGGTCGCGCACGTCCACCTTGACGAAGTCCGCGTGCGGCAGCAGGCGCCGCTGCTCCGGACGGTCGGCGAAGGCCGGCAGCGCGATGCGGAATCCCTGCTCACGGAGCCGACGCAGCCCCGCCAGGGCCGCGGCGTCGACCTCGGCCGTGCTGCTGACCTCGATCACCAGGCGGTCCGGGCGTGCGGGCACCGGGAGCTCGCCCAGCAGGTGCGCCCGGGGGCAGCGGACGAACAGCAGGCGCCCGTGCGCCACCTGCTCGAGGTCGGCGCGCCCGAACGTGGCGCGCAGCACGTGGTCCGTGGCGTGCTCGTGGGCGGCCCGGTCCCAGGTGCGGGCGAGGTCCGGGTGGTGGCCGGGCGCACGGTAGGAGAGCTGGTACGCGAAGGGCCGGCCGTGCGTCGAGTAGATGCCCTGCCGGGCGACGAGCACGGGATCGTGCGCCAGGTGCTGCTCCCAGGCGCGCCGCAGCGCGCGGGGGATCGCCGCATCGACCGCCGCGCCGATCCGGGCGAGCGTCGCGTCCTGGTCGTCCGATGTCATGGGCCCTATGACACCACAGGTGCGTACGGGTGATCACGTGTCGAGAGGGTGGAAATCCGCCCGACCCGTTCGGGTGCACGGGTGTTCGCGCGGATCCTGCCGGTGTGTCACCCTGTCGGCGACGCGTCCCGACCTGGCGGGCCGTCGAGCCCACGTCCCCCAGGGAGCACGAAGCCCTCTGACAGGAGAACGACCATGAAGCCCCTCACCAGTGCACTCGCCGTCCTCGCCATCGCCGGTTCGCTCGTCGTCGGCGTTCCTGCCGCCACCGCGTCGGTCTCGATCTACGGCGGCGCGAGCGGGTGCTGCAAGGCCCTCTGATCGCGCTCCCCGTCGGACGCGGGTCGGCGACCGGTCGGCGGTGATCGGTCACGCCCCGCCGGCGGTCCGCGTCGCGCGCCGGGCCGGCACCTTGTCGTGCCCGGCCCGGCGCGCCGCGCAGCCCCGGGGGGTGAACGTCGGCCGTGAATCGCCAGGGGGATGGCTTTCACGAACGTCATACGTACAATGACTTCTCATGACGACGATCGGTGACCGCGTGCGCGAGGCGCGGCTGGCCTGCGGGCTCTCCCAGACGGCGCTGGCGGGCAACGCGTTCTCGCCCAGCTACATCTCTCTCATCGAGGCCGGCCACCGGGAACCGACGGACGCCGCGCTCGGTGTGCTGGCGGAGCGTCTCGGCACGACGCTCGAGTTCCTCAAGCACGGCGAGGACGGCCCCAACGAGGCGCGGACCCGGCTCGAGCTCGACTACGCGCGGCTCGACCTGGCCAGCGGCGACGCCGCCGGCGCGGTCCGGCGCATCGACGCGCTGGACCTCACCGTGGTCACGCCCGTGCTGCGCGTCGAGGCGCTCACCACGCTCGCCTGCGCCCACGAGGTGCTCGGTGAACTGGAGACGGCGATCGCCCTGCTCGAGCCGCTGCTGGCCGAGACACGGGAGCGCCCCGACCACCTGCGCGCCGCCTCGCTCACGACGGCCCTGGTCGGCTGCTACCTCGAGGCGGGCGACCTGCACCGCGCGGTCGAGGTGGGGGAGGTCACGCTCGCGGACCTCGACACCGCGGACCTGCTCGGGACCGACGAGCACCTGCGGCTCGCGTCGACCGTGCTGTGGGCGTACGTCGAGCGCGGCGACCTGCTCTACGCGACGCACCGCGCGGCGGAGCTCGTGCGGCTCGCGGAGTCGCTCGGCACGCCCCGCGGCCGGGGCAGCGTGTACTGGAACGCCGCGCTGGTGGCCGAGCAGCGCCGGGACTACGAGCTTGCGCAGCGGTACACGGAGCGGGCGCTCGCCCTGCTGTCGGAGGGGGAGCCCGACCGGGACCTGCCCCGGCTGCGGGTGAACTACGCCTGGCTCCTGCTGCGCTCCGAGCCGGCGGACCCGCGGGCCGCGCTCGAGCAGATCGACAGGGCGGAGCCGGGGGTGAGCGCGGTCGGCTCGGCGCTCGACATCGCGCGCCTGCAGGTCGAGCGCTCACGGGCGCACCTGCTCCTGGGCGACGAGGGTGCGGCCGAGGCCGACGCGCGGCGGGCGCTGGAGGGTCTGGGCGACGCGCCCCGGCTGGAGTCCGCCACGGCGCACGTCGCGCTGGGTGACGTGCTCGACGCCCGCGGGGACCACGAGGGCGCGACCGCGTCGTTCAAGTGGGCGGCCGACATGCTCGGCATGATGGCGGCCTCGCGGTACTCCGCCGGCGTCTGGCGTGACCTGGGTGACCGCTACCTCCGTCGCGGCGACGTCGACGCGGCGGCGCGGGCGTTCGACCGTGCCCTGCGCGAGGCGGGCTTCCACCCGTCGGTGCCGACGGGTGCGCCGCGCGAGACGTGGGCGCTGGGCGGCTGACGACGTCCGGCGACGCCGGTTCCGAGCACAGCGGAAGGGCGGCACCCCTCGCGGGTGCCGCCCTTCCGGCGTTCGTGCGGGACGTCGAGGTCCCTGCGCAGGTGGAAGCTGCGCGTCGGCCTCAGAGGCCGTTGACGGCCTTCGACAGCGCCGACTTGCGGTTGGCGGCCTGGTTGGCGTGGATCACGCCCTTGGACACCGCCTTGTCGAGCTTGCGCGCCGCGACGGCGAGCGCAGCGTTCGCCGCGTCCTTGTCGCCACCGGCGACGGCCTCGCGGACGCGACGCACGTACGTCTTGAGCTCGGACTTGACGGACTTGTTCCGCAGCCGGGCCTTCTCGTTCGTGCGGATGCGCTTGATCTGGGACTTGATGTTCGCCACGTGTGGACTCTCTTGGTTAGGTCGCCGGAGCGATCCGACAGGTCGTAGAGGGCATGCGCAGCGCCAGGACTGGGGCGTGGGGACACCCTCGGGAAAGGCCTGCGCCCGCGCCCGCCGACCCAGGCGGGCACGCGGTTCGACATCCTACCAGCCGTGCAGCCGACCGGCCGCACCCACGACCTCGTCGTACCGGCGGCGGTCCAGTGCGGCGCCCTCACGGCGGACGTCGTCGGCGGGGAGCCGCAGCACCCGGTCGAGCCGCACCTCGCTCGGTCGACCCCGGGGGTCCCACGCACCGCTGCCCACGTCGAGCCAGACGCGCCCGTGCCGCGCCTCGTCGGCGGCGTCCCGGTCGTGGTCCTTGCTGGTGAGCATGAGCGCGACGACGGTGGCGTCCTCGACCGCCAGCACGAGCACCGGGCGGTCCTTGCCCCGCCGTGGGTCGTCCTCGTAGGGCACCCAGGTCCACACGACCTCACCCGGGTCGGGCCGGCCGTCGGCGCTCGGCGCGTACGTCGGGCGGACCGTCCGGGTGCCGCGGGACGTCGGGTGCAGGAGCCGACGCACGACGCGCCGCAGGGCGGAGGGTCGGCGGCCGTCGGTCACGGTCGGCGAGCCTAGCCGCGGCGTGCCGACGGCGCCGTGCGGGCGGCGCGGGCCGTGCGCCGGGCGCCAGGTCGCGGCGACCGCGTCACGTAACGCGACGTTGACACGGGCCGACTAGATTCACGCCATGGCCGACCTCTTCGACGACTACCCGGCGGGTACCGCGTGGGACGAGATGATCGGCCCGGACGGTGAGGTCCGTGCGGCGTACCGCCACGTGCACTCGGCGCTCGCGCAGCTGTCGGCGGGCGAGCTGCGGGCGCGTGCGGACACCCTCGCGCGGTCGTACCTCAAGCAGGGCGTCACGTTCGACTTCGCCGGGGAGGAGCGCCCGTTCCCCCTGGACGTCGTGCCGCGCGTGATGGCGGGTGACGAGTGGGAGCACGTCGCGCCCGGCGTGTCGCAGCGGGTGCGGGCGCTGGAGGCGTTCCTCGCGGACGTCTACGGCCCGCAGAAGTCGGTCGCGGACGGGGTGGTGCCGCGGTCGGTCGTCGTCTCCTCGAACCACTTCCACCGGGCCGCGCGGGGCATCGAGCCGCCCAACGGCGTGCGCGTGCACGTCTCCGGGATCGACCTGGTGCGGGACTCCCTCGGGGGCTGGCGCGTGCTCGAGGACAACGTGCGGGTGCCGTCCGGCGTCAGCTACGTGCTGTCGAACCGCCGCGCCATGGCGCAGACGTTCCCGGAGCTGTTCGCCACGCTGCGCATCCGGCCCGTCGTGGACTACTCGCGTCGGCTGCTGGCGGCGCTCACCGCGGCGGCGCCGCACGGCGTCGACGACCCCACGGTGGTCGTCCTGACACCGGGCGTCTTCAACTCGGCGTACTTCGAGCACACGCTCCTCGCCCGGACGATGGGCGTCGAGCTCGTCGAGGGGCGGGACCTGTACGTGTCCGGCGGCCGGGTGTGGATGCGCACGACCCAGGGGCGGCGCCGCGTCGACGTCATCTACCGGCGGGTCGACGACGAGTTCATCGACCCCGTGACGTTCCGGTCCGACTCGCTGCTGGGCTGCCCGGGCATCATGACCTGCGCGCGCCTCGGCAACGTCACCATCGCCAACGCCGTCGGCAACGGCGTCGCGGACGACAAGCTGCTCTACACCTACGTCCCCGACCTCATCCGGTACCACCTGGGCGAGGAGCCGATCCTGCCCAACGTGGACACGTGGCGGCTCGAGGACCCGGGCGCCCTCGAGGAGGTGCTCGACCGCCTGCACGAGCTCGTCGTCAAGCCGGTCGACGGGTCGGGCGGCAAGGGCCTGGTCGTCGGGCCGCGAGCGACCCGCGCCGAGCTCGACGTGCTGCGCGCCCGGCTGCGCGAGGACCCGCGCGGCTGGATCGCGCAGCCGGTCGTCCAGCTCTCGACCGTCCCGACGCTCGTGGACGACGGCCTGCGCCCGCGGCACGTCGACCTGCGGCCGTTCGCCGTGAACGACGGCGACTCGGTCTACGTGCTGCCCGGCGGCCTGACCCGGGTGGCGCTGCCGGAGGGGCAGCTGGTCGTCAACTCCTCGCAGGGCGGCGGCTCCAAGGACACCTGGGTCCTGGGCGGCCGCGTCCCGCGCCGCGCGCAGACGCAGAGCCAGTCGCGGCCGCAGGCGGTCCCGAAGGACGCCTCCGTGCCGATCGACTCCAACCCGTCCGACGCCCGCGTCCAGGTCATGCAGCAACAGCAACAGCAGCAGCAGCGGACGACCGGGGGTGCGACGTGCTGAGCCGCATCGCCGAGTCGCTGTTCTGGATCGGCCGGTACGTCGAGCGGGCCGACGACACCGCCCGGCTGCTCGACGTCCACGTGCAGATCCTGCTCGAGGACCCGTGGGCCGAGGAGGACCTGGCCTGCCGCTCGCTGCTGTCGGTCATGGACCGTCCGGCGCCGCCCGACGACCTCGAGGTGGGGCGTGAGCACGTCCTGGACATCCTGGCGTACGACCGGTTCTCGCCGTCGTCGATCGCCGGGGCCCTGGTGGCCGCCCGCGAGAACGCGCGCCGGGCGCGGGAGATCGTCTCGACCGAGCTGTGGGAGTGCCTCAACACCAGCTGGAACCAGCTGCCGTCCCAGATGCGTCCGGCCCGCCCGCACGACTACTTCACCTGGGTGCGCGAGCGTGCCGCGATCGTCACCGGGATCATGGAGTCCACGACGTCCCGGGACGAGACCTGGCACTTCATGGTCCTGGGGCGGTCGATCGAACGGGCGGACATGACGGCGCGCCTGCTGACGACGCGCGCGCTGGCCGGGTCGGCCGGGCCGAGCTGGGCGACGCTGCTGCGCTCGTGCGGGGCGCACGAGGCCTTCCTGCGCACCTACCGCGGCAACGCGTCCGACGAGCGCGCGGCGGGCTTCCTGCTGCTCGACCGTCTGTTCCCGCGGTCCATCGTCTACGCCCTGAACGAGGCGGAGGCGTCGCTCGCGGCACTGGAGCCGATCGCCGACCGCGCGACCATCGACGACGCACGTCGGCACATCGGGCACGTGCGCACGAGCCTGGAGTACCGGCCGCTGCTGGAGATCATCGACGCGCTGCCGCGGGAGATGGAGCGCGTGCAGCGTGCGTGCTCGGCCGCGTCGGACGCGATCCGCGGGCGGTACTTCCCGTCCGGGGCCGAGCTGACATGGGTGGGGGAGGCGCTGTGAGCCGCCTGCGGATCGTCCACACGTCCACGTTCCGGTACGCGGACCCGGTCGTCGCCTCGTACAACGAGGCCCGCATGACGCCCCTGTCCCAGGCGGGCCAGTCGGTCCTCGAGACGCGGCTGGAGATCCAGCCGCAGACGTGGACGCACGACTACCGGGACTACTGGGGCACGCAGGTCACGGCGTTCGAGGTGCTCGCGCCCCACCGTTCCCTGCTGCTGACGGCCGAGCACCTGGTCGAGGTGGCCGAGCGGCCGGCGAAGTCGTCGTCGGTCGGCTGGGACGTGCTGCGCGGGCCCGAGGTGCGCGACCGGCTGTCCGAGCAGCTGGCCGACACGGAGGTGACCGACGCCCCGCAGGAGGTCGTCGAGCTCGCGCGCCGCGCCGCCGGGGACCTCGCGCCCGCGGCCGCCGCGGAAGCCGTGTGCCACGCGCTGCGCGACGAGATGGAGTACATCCCCGGCGTCACGTCCGTGCACACCCCCGCCGCGGAGGCGTGGGCCAAGCGCACGGGTGTGTGCCAGGACATGGCCCACCTGGCGCTGGGGGCGCTGCGCGCCATCGGCATCCCCGCGCGGTACGTCTCGGGCTACCTGCACCCGGACTCGTCGGGCGAGATCGGGGCGACGGTCACGGGGGAGTCGCACGCCTGGGTGGAGTGGTGGACCGGGGAGTGGTGCGGCTACGACCCGACCAACCGGGTCCGCGCGGGTGAGCACCACGTCGTGCTCGGACGCGGACGGTGCTACGACGACGTGCCGCCGCTGCGCGGGATCTTCGCCGGGCCGCGCACGCAGGACCTGCAGGTGCAGGTGCGGATCACGCGCGAGGCGTAGCTCAGGGCGTGGTGCGGCCCGCCAGCAGCGCGTCGAGGGCCGCGCGGTCGCCCTCGACGCGCAGGGCCGGGTCGTCGGGTGTCGTGCGGCCCCACAGCAGCAGCGCCAGCGCGCCCGCCGGTCCGGTGACCTCGGCCGCGGGCTCCGTCGCGGCATCGGCCGTCGTCGCCCACGCGCGGCCGGCGTCGCCCGCGACCAGGGCGATCGGCCGCCCGGGTGCGGCCACGCGTCCGAGCCGCACCTGGCGCGGGTGCATGACGGTCACGACCTCGTCGACGGTGTCGGCCCACAGAGCGGGTGCGACGTCCAGCGGCAGGGCGCCGGCCGTCCGCAGGTCCCACAGGTGCACCAGCGTCTCGTGGACCTGGCGACGGTGCCAGAACCGCACGACCCCGCTGTCGTCGAGGGTCCACGCGGGTGCGGCCGGGTCGAGGGCCGCGAGGGTGTCGTACAGCTCGGCCGCCTGCGCGGTGTACAGGTCGTCCAGGACGAACGGCCCGCGGCCGAGCGGGGTCTCCTGGTGGCGGCGGGCCTGCCCGGCGGCCCAGTGGTGGATCCGGGCGAGGTGCACCACGAGGTGCCGCACGCGCCACCGTCCGCACCACGGCACCGGCACGTCGGCCGCCACCTCGCCGATGCTCGCGCGGAACCGCTCCTGCAGCGCGGCCAACGTCGCCAGGTCCGGGCCGGACGTCGGGACGTGGCCCGGTGCGGTCGACGCGGCTGCGTCGCCCAGGTCGCGTGTCATGGGACCATGGTGGTGTCCGCCGCCGACACCCGACAGGGTCGGGTCCGCCACCGAGGGTCGGGATCCCGCCGACCACGGGCGAGCCCGGCGTCGCGACGGCACCAGCGCCACGGTCGACCGACCGCCCACAGATCGTCCAGAAGCCGGAGAACGTCGAGTTGCCGATCCCGTCCGCCACCGCCGCCGAGCGGATCCGACCCTCGGCGACCGCACCCGAGCTGCTGCGCAACTTCTGCATCATCGCGCACATCGACCACGGCAAGTCCACGCTCGCCGACCGCATGCTGCAGCTGACGGGTGTCGTCGACGCGCGGGCGATGCGCGCCCAGTACCTCGACCGCATGGACATCGAGCGTGAGCGTGGCATCACGATCAAGTCGCAGGCCGTGCGCATGCCGTGGGAGCTCGACGGGACGCCGTACGCGCTGAACATGATCGACACCCCGGGCCACGTCGACTTCACGTACGAGGTGTCGCGCTCGCTGGCCGCGTGCGAGGGCGCCGTCCTGCTGGTCGACGCCGCGCAGGGGATCGAGGCCCAGACGCTGGCCAACCTCTACCTGGCGCTCGAGAACGATCTGCAGATCATCCCGGTCCTCAACAAGATCGACCTGCCGGCGGCGCAGCCGGAGAAGTACGCCGAGGAGCTCGCCAAGCTCATCGGCGGCGAGCCCGAGGACTGCCTGAAGGTCTCGGGCAAGACCGGCGTCGGCGTCGAGGCGCTCCTGGACCGCATCGTCGAGCTGGTCCCGCCGCCCGTCGGCGACGCGGACGCCCCGGCACGCGCCATGATCTTCGACTCCGTCTACGACACCTACCGCGGGGTCGTGACGTACGTCCGCGTCGTCGACGGCAACCTGAACCCGCGCGAGAAGATCGTCATGATGTCGACGCGCGCGACGCACGAGCTGCTCGAGATCGGCGTGAGCTCCCCGGAGCCGGTGCCGACCAAGGGGCTGGGCGTCGGTGAGGTCGGGTACCTCATCACCGGTGTGAAGGACGTGCGCCAGTCCAAGGTCGGCGACACGATCACCAACGCCGGCAAGCCGGCCACGGACGCGCTCGGCGGCTACTCGGACCCCAAGCCGATGGTGTTCTCCGGTCTCTACCCGATCGACGGGACCGACTACCCGGTCCTGCGCGACGCCCTGGACAAGCTGAAGCTCAACGACGCGGCGCTGAACTACGAGCCGGAGACGTCGGTCGCGCTCGGGTTCGGGTTCCGCGTCGGGTTCCTCGGGCTCCTGCACCTGGAGATCGTGCGGGAGCGGCTCGAGCGGGAGTTCGACCTCGACCTCATCTCGACCGCGCCGAACGTCGTGTACGAGGTGACGCTCGAGGACAAGAGCGTGGTCACGGTCACCAACCCGAGCGAGTTCCCCTCGGGCAAGATCCTCGCGGTGCGCGAGCCGATGGTGAAGGCGACCATCCTCGCCCCGTCGGAGTTCATCGGCGCGATCATGGAGCTGTGCCAGGCCAAGCGCGGCGACCTGCAGGGCATGGACTACCTGTCCGAGGACCGCGTCGAGCTGCGCTACGTGCTGCCGATGGCCGAGATCGTGTTCGACTTCTTCGACCAGCTCAAGTCCCGCACGCGCGGCTACGCGAGCCTCGACTACGAGCGCGTGGGCGACCAGGTCGCGGACCTGGTGAAGGTCGACATCCTGCTGCAGGGCGAGACGGTCGACGCGTTCAGCGCGATCGTGCACAAGGAGAAGGCCTACGCGTACGGCGTCATGATGACCGCCAAGCTCAAGGACCTCATCCCGCGCCAGCAGTTCGAGGTCCCGATCCAGGCGGCGATCGGCGCCCGCATCATCGCCCGCGAGACGATCCGGGCCATCCGCAAGGACGTCCTGGCCAAGTGCTACGGCGGTGACATCTCCCGCAAGCGCAAGCTCCTGGAGAAGCAGAAGGAGGGCAAGAAGCGTATGAAGACCATCGGCCGGGTCGACGTGCCGCAGGAGGCCTTCATCGCCGCGCTGTCGTCCGACGGCGGCGGCGGCAAGGACGCCAAGGACGCGAAGAAGAAGTGAGCAGCGTGGCCACGGGCGGCGCCCGGTGAGCCCCGCGCTGCCCGACGGCGACCCCGCCCCCGCGGACGGCGCGCTGCCCCCGTCGGCCGTCGAGGGGGCGCAGGACCGTGCCTTCGGCGTGTACCTGCACGTGCCCTTCTGCGCCGTGCGGTGCGGGTACTGCGACTTCAACACCTACACCGCCACCGAGCTCGGCGGCGGTGCGAGCCTCGCCGAGTACGCGGCGACGGCCCTGGCGGAGGTGGCGCTCGCGGACCGGGTGCTCCGCGCGGCGGGCGTGCCGCCGCGTCAGGTCGCGACGGTCTTCATCGGCGGGGGCACCCCGACGCTGCTGCCCGTGGCCGACCTGGTGCGTCTGCTCGACGGCGTGCGCACCACGTGGGGCCTGGCCCCGGGCGCCGAGGTCACGACCGAGGCCAACCCCGACTCGGTGACTCCCGACGGCCTCGCACGGCTGGCCGCCGCCGGCGTCACGCGCGTGTCGTTCGGCATGCAGTCCGCCGTCCCGCACGTGCTGCGCACGCTCGAGCGCACCCACGACCCCGATCGCATCCCCGACGTCGTGCGCTGGGCGCGCGACGCAGGCCTGCGGGTCTCGCTCGACCTGATCTACGGCACCCCGGGTGAGTCGCTCGACGACTGGCGCCGGTCCCTGGAGGCGGCGCTGGCCACGGGCGTCGACCACGTGAGCGCCTACGCCCTGGTGGTGGAGCCCGGCACGCGCATGGCGGTGCAGGTGCGCCGCGGCGAGCTGACGCTGCCCGACGAGGACGACCAGGCGACCAAGTACGAGCTGGCGGACGACCTGCTGACGGCGGCGGGCCTGCACTGGTACGAGGTGAGCAACTGGGCGCGCACACCGGCCGACGCGTCGCGCCACAACCTGGGCTACTGGCGCGGCGACGACTGGTGGGGGATCGGCCCCGGGGCGCACAGCCACGTCGGTGGCGTGCGGTGGTGGAACGTCAAGCACCCGCGCGCGTACGCCGACCGTCTGGGGCGAGGGCTGAGCCCTGCCGCGGGTCGCGAGGTCGTCGACGGCGGCACCGCGGAGCTGGAGCGGGTGATGCTGGGCGTGCGCATCGCCGAGGGCCTGCTCGTCGACGACCTGCCCGTCGCCGCGCGTCCGGCGGTCGCGGGGCTCGTCGCCGACGGGCTGGTCGACCCGCGCGCCGCGCTCGGTGGCGACGGTCCGCGGCGAGTGGTGCTGACCCGTCGCGGGCGGCTGCTGGCCGACGCGGTCGTGCGGGCCCTCGTCGTCTGACCGGTCGGTGCCCCCGGCTCAGGGGACCAGCCGCAGCGTCACCGGGTACCGGTACCACTCCCACCGGCTCGCGGCGACGGCGGCGAGGATCTCCAGCACCACCCACGCCACGCCGGCGAGGACGAGGAGGAGCGCCGGGATGCCGAACAGCACCACCGACAGGAGCGTGCCGACGGCGACGGCGATCAGCACGGTCAGCTGGAGGTTCAGCGACTCCTTCGCGTGGTGCTCGAGGAACGGCCCGCGCCCGCGGAAGACGAGCCAGACGACGAGCGGTGCGAGGAGCCCCACCCCGAGGAGCGGGAGCAGGTGGACGAGGATCGCCCAGGTCCGCTCGTCCTGCGGGCTCAGCGGTGGGACGGGTGCGGGCGCGTCCCACGCGGGCGGGGGCGTCGGCGTGCTCATCGGACGAGCTCGAGGCTGACGGGGTAGCGGTACGACCCGCCGCGGTACGCGGCGGCGGCCGCGACGATCGAGAGCACGAGCGCGACGACGCCGACCGCGAGCTTGCCGATCCAGCCGATGATCCCGATCACGGGGAACTGCTCCACCACGTGGAGCACGACCATCGCGATGAGCGCCGTGAGCTGGAAGTTGAGCGCCGTGCGCGCCTCCTGCGCCGTGGCCGGGTCCTGGTCCCGCTGGACCAGCCAGACCACGAGGGACGCGATCCAGCCCGCGAACAGGTAGGTGAGCACACCGCCCAGGTGCGCCACCATCGCCAGGGTGCGGCCCTGGGCGGGCGGGCCGGGCGGTGTGGCCCGAGGGTCGTACGACACGGGGCGGCTCCGGGTGTGGTCGTGGTGGTGGGCGTCCGCAGCGTACGGCCCGGGTGACCGGGCGCGCCACGGTGGGCGGCGCGGTGCCTTGACACGCCGCAGGCCATGTGGGTTCCCTGCGAGGAGGGCGTGTCCGCGCCCTGGTCACGCCTGGAGGCATGCATGAGCGAGAACACCGGCGGCACGCCGCCGCGCGACGACGGCGGCAGCCCGGTCCCGCCGCCCCCGCCCGCGCACGGCGAGGGCGCCCACGACCTGCCGTCGCCGCCGTCCGCCCCCGGCGAGGCTGCCCGGGACGTGCCGCCCGCGCAGGCTCCCACGCCGCCGCCGGTGGCACCCGGCCCGGCTGCGCAGGACGTGCCGCCCGCGCAGCCCCCGACACCGCCGCCGGGCGCCGGGTACCCCCCGCCGCCGCCGGGTGCGGGGTACCCGCCGCCCACGCCTCCCGGTGGCGGGTACCCGCCACCCCCCGGCCCGTCCGGCCCCGGGGGACCCCCGCCTGCCTCGCCGTACGGCGGGTCGTCGCCGTACGGGACCCCGCCGCCCCACGGCGCACCGCCGCCCTACGGCGCACCGCCGCCCTACGGCGCACCGCCGCCCTACGGCGCACCGGGTCAGCAGCCGCCCTACGGGCAGCCGTACGCGTCGCCGTCCGGTCCGGTCGACATCGGTGCCGGGTTCTCGTGGGCGTTCTCGAAGTTCGGGCAGAACTGGGCGGCCTTCGTGCTCGGCGGCCTGGTGTGGTTCGTCGTCATCGCGGTCGTCGCGGTGATCGGCGCCGCGCTGGTCGGCGGCGCCGCCGCCATTACCGGGTCCGGGGACGCGCCCGGCCTGCTCGCGGGCCTCGGCGCCTCGATCGGCGTCACCATCTACGGTGCCCTGCTCCTGCTGCTGCTCGTCCTGTTCAGCGCGGCGTTCACCAAGGCGGCGCTGAAGATCGCGGACGGTCGGCCGCTGTCGATCGGTGACCTGTTCGACACGTCGTACGCGGGGCAGCTCGTGCTGTTCGCGCTCATCGCGTGCGCCGGCGGCATCGTCGCGAGCCTCATCCCGTTCCTGGGTCAGGTGGCGCTGCTCGTCGCCGGGTTCTTCGTGTTCTACGTGGTGGCCGCGATCGTGGACCGTGGCGAGAGCGCCGTGCAGGCGATCCGCACGAGCGTGAACCTGCAGGTGCGGGACCTCGGCACGGGGGTCCTGGTGTACCTGGTCGTCGCGCTGGTCAGCTGGGTCGGCACCCTGGTGTGCGGGATCGGTGTCCTGGTCTCGCTGCCGGTCGGTGCCCTGCTGACCGTGTACGCGTACCGCCGTCTGACCGGCGGGCGCCTCGCGGCCTGAGAGCCGACGGACCGACGTGGGGCCCGTCCGGCGGACGGGCCCCGTCGTCGGTCAGGCGGTGACGAAGTCGATGAGCTCCTCGACGCGGCCCAGGAGGCTCGGCTCGAGGTCCGCGTACGAGCGCACCGAGCGCAGGATGCGCTGCCAGGCCCGCGCCACGTCCGCCTGGTCGTCCGCCGGCCACCCCAGCTCGCGCAGGATGCCGCGCTTCCACTCCGTGCCGCGCTCGATGGTGGGCCACGCGTCGAGCCCGACGCGCTGCGGGCGGACGGCCTGCCACACGTCGACGTACGGGTGACCGAGCACCAGGACGGTCCCCGCGGGCGCGGCACGCAGCGCCTCGGCGGCGATCCGGCTCTCCTTGGAGCCGGGGACGAGGTGGTCGACGAGCACGCCGACGCGCCGGTCCGCGGTCGGGCGGAAGTCCCGCAGGGCGTCCGCGAGGTGGTCGACACCGTCGAGCAGCTCGACGACGACGCCCTCGACGCGCAGGTCGTCGCCCCAGACCTTCTCGACGAGCTCCGCGTCGTGCTTGCCCTCGACCCAGATGCGCGACCCGCGCGCGACGCGTGCCGGCGCGTCCGGCACGGCGACCGACCCGGACGCGGTGCGCGTCGGCCGTGCGGGCGCCCGTGACGTCACCGGCGCCGTGAGCACCACCGGCTCACCGTCGACCCAGAACCCGGGACCGAGCCGGAACGTCCGGGTGCGGCCGCGCCGGTCCTCGAGGACCACGACGTGCTGGCCCCCGGACTTCTCGACGCGCACGACGGCGCCGACCCACCCGGTCTCGACGTCCTCGACGACCAGACCGGGGTCGGCCGTCTGCTCGCGCGACGTGCGCGCGGGGCGGTGGTGGGCCGGACGGGACGGGGAGCGGTCGCCCGACAGCACGTCGGATCCGTAGCGGTCGTCGGTCACGCGGGCACTCTAGGAGGTCGCGGGCGCGGCCTCGCGGCGGACGCGCGGGGAGCGGCCGCAGCGGCGCACGGAGCGGCGCAGGGCGAGACGCAGGCGAGGCGCGGGGGTGGCGCCGAGGCGCCCGCGGGGGCATGCCACCGTTCCTCCTGGACGAGCGCGTAGAATTGGCACTCGGTACGGGCGAGTGCTACCAGGGCGCCGGGGTGCGGTGCCGTCTGGTGCGCTCGATGGCCACCGGGGGCAGGAGGGAGCGACATGAGCATCAGCGAGGACCGACGGCTGGACGTGCTGCGCGCGATCGTCGAGGACTACGTCGCGACCCGCGAGCCCGTGGGATCGCGGGCCCTGGCGGAGCGCCACGCGATCGGTGTCTCGCCGGCCACGATCCGCAACGACATGGCCGCGCTCGAGGACGCCGGGCTCATCGTCCAGCCGCACACGTCGGCCGGTCGCGTGCCGACCGACCTGGGCTACCGCGAGTTCGTCGACCGCCTGTCGGGCGTGCGCCCGCTGTCCGCCGCCGAGAAGCGGGCCATCGGCACGCTGCTCGAGGAGGCGGTGGACCTCGACGACGTCATCGACCGTGCGGTGCGGCTCATCGCCCAGCTCACGCACCAGGTCGCGATCGTCCAGTACCCGTCGCTGCGGCGTTCGGCGCTGCGGCACGTCGAGCTGGTCCCCGTCGGTGCGCGTCACCTGCTGGTCGTCATCATCACCACCACGGGTCGCGTCGAGCAGCGCACCCTGGAGCTCACCACCGACCTCGACGAGGCCGTCGTGGCGCGGCTGCGCGTGCGGCTCAACGTCGCCGCCGCCGGCCTGCGTCTCGCCGAGCTGGACGGCGCCCTCGAGGCGCTGGCCGCCGAGTTCACGTCGGGCGGCGAGGACCTCGCCCGCTCGGTGGTCGCGGTCGTGGCCGAGACCCTCGCGCAGGAGCGCGAGGAACGGGTCGTCGTCGCGGGGGCGTCGCACCTGGCCCGCAGCGCCAACGCCGACTTCCCGCACACGATCGGACCCGTCCTCGAGGCCCTCGAGGAGCAGGTCGTGCTGCTGCGCCTGCTGTCCGAGATGGCCGAGGACTCCGGCGGCGTCGCGGTGCGGATCGGCCGCGAGACCCAGCACGAGGGCCTGGCCGAGACCAGCATCGTCACCAGCGGGTACGGCGGTGACGGGTCGTCCGTCGCCGTCCTCGGGGCCGTCGGCCCGCTGCGCATGGACTACCCCCAGACCATGGCGGCGGTCCGTGCCGTCGCCCGGTACCTCACCCGGATCCTTGCGGGCTGACCGGCACGTCCCGCGGACGCGCCGTCGGGCGCACCGCGTGCGCGGCCGGGCACGCCACCCACGAGCAGGAAGCGAGCAGCACGCCACGTGACCGACTACTACGAGATCCTCGGCCTGCCGCGTGACGCCACGCCCGAGCAGATCAAGAAGGCCTACCGCCGGCTCGCCCGTGAGCTGCACCCCGACGTGGCGGGCACCGACCCCGCGTCCGAGGAGCGGTTCAAGGACGTGTCGCGCGCCTACGACGTGCTGGGCAACCCGGAGAAGCGCCGTGCCTACGACATGGGCGCCGACCCCTCGTCGCCGGGTGGCGGCATGGGCGGCGGCTTCGGGTTCCAGGACATCTTCGAGACGTTCTTCGGTGCCGCCGCGGGCGGTGCGCCGCGCGGACCGGTGCCGCGCGCCCGCCGCGGGCAGGACGCCCTGGTACGCCTCGACCTGGACCTGGCCGAGACGGCGTTCGGCGTGCACCGCGAGGTGCAGGTGGACACGGCGGTGCTGTGCCCCACGTGCGGGGGCACCTGCTGCCGGCCCGGCACCTCGCCGCGCACCTGTGAGGTCTGCGGCGGGCGCGGGTCCGTGCAGCGGGTGGCGCGCTCGTTCCTCGGGCAGGTCATGACCACGCAGCCCTGCGCGGCCTGCCACGGGTTCGGCACGGTCATCCCCGAGCCGTGCACCGAGTGCGCCGGTGAGGGCCGCGTGCGCTCGCGGCGGACGCTGTCGGTGGACGTGCCCGCGGGCGTGGACACCGGCACGCGCATCAAGCTCACCGGCCAGGGCGAGGTCGGCCCGGCCGGCGGCCCGGCGGGCGACGTGTACCTCGAGGTGCGCGAGCGCAAGCACGACACGTTCGTGCGCCGCGGCGACGACCTGCACGCGACGCTCCAGGTGCCGATGACCGCGGCCGCGCTCGGCACGGTCCTGTCGATGGAGACGCTCGACGGGCCGCAGGAGGTCGACCTGCGCCCGGGCACGCAGCCCGGGCAGGTCGTCACGCTGCGCGGGCTGGGGGTCGGGCACCTGCACGTGGGCGGCCGCGGCGACCTCCACGTGCACGTGGAGGTCCAGGTGCCCGTCCCGGCCGACGACGAGCAGACCGAGCTGCTGCGTCGCCTCGCCGTGCTGCGCGGCGAGGAGCGCCCCGAGGCGCGGTTCGCCGCGGCCAACCCCGGCATGTTCGCCAAGCTCCGCGACAAGCTCGCGGGCCGGTGAGCGCGCCGGTCTTCGTCGTCGAGCCGGGGCGGCTCGCCGACGCGCGGCCGGGCGGGGAATACCTCCTGGACGGTACGGAGGGCCGGCACGCCGGCGTCGTGCAGCGCCGCGGACCGGGGGAGCGGGTGGACGTGGTCGACGGCGCCGGTGTCCGGCTCGTCGGCCGGGTGCGGACCGCCGGCCCGGAGGGGGTGCGCCTCGACGTCGAGGACGTCGTCGTCGAGCCCGAGCCCGCCCCGCGGCTGGTGCTCGTGCAGGCGCTGGCCAAGGGCGACCGTGACGAGATGGCGATCGAGGCGGCCACCGAGGTCGGGGTCGACGGGGTCGTGCCCTGGCAGGCCGAGCGTTCCGTGGTGATCTGGCGGGGGGAGCGGGCGCAGAAGAGCCGCGCCCGGTGGGTCGGGACGGTGCGCGCGGCGACGAAGCAGTCCCGCCGCGCCCGCATGCCGGTCGTCGAGCAGGCCCTCGACGACCGGGGGCTGGTCGCGCGCGTCGCGTCGACCGTCGCGGGCGGCGGGGTGGCCGTCGTGCTCCACGAGTCCGCCACGACGCCGCTGCACGGCGTCGCGACGCCCGCCGGGGGTGAGCTGCTGGTCGTCGTCGGTCCCGAGGGCGGCATCAGCGACCGGGAGCTGGAGGCTCTGACCGGGGCCGGCGCCGTGGTCTGCCGGCTCGGGCCGCACGTGCTGCGGACCTCCACGGCCGGCCCGGTCGCCCTGGCGATGCTCGCGGACCGGCTCGGCCGCTGGGGCTGACGCCGGGGGTCGCCGACGACGGTGCCCCGGCAGGTCGCGGCCGGTCCTCGCGGGGGACCGGGTACGTGGGGGCGGCGGTGCGCGACGGGGAGAGAGCTGCCGCCGCCCCCACGGGTCCGGTGGGTCAGCGCGAGTCGCTGCCCTCGTGCTCGATCGCCGCGCGACCGGCCTCGAGCCGGGCGATCGGCACCCGGAACGGCGAGCAGGACACGTAGTCCAGGCCCACGGCGTCGAAGAACCGGATGGACTCGGGGTCGCCGCCGTGCTCGCCGCACACGCCCAGGGTCAGGTCGGGCCGGGTCGCGCGCCCGCGCTCGACCGCGATCTGCACGAGCTGCCCGACGCCCTTGACGTCGAGCGTCTCGAACGGGGACACCGACAGCACGCCGTTCGCGGTGTACTGCGCGAAGAACGCACCCTCCACGTCGTCGCGGCTGAAGCCCCACGTCGTCTGCGTGAGGTCGTTGGTGCCGAACGAGAAGAACTGCGCCTGCGTCGCGATGCGGTCCGCCGTCAGGGCAGCCCGCGGCAGCTCGATCATGCAGCCGACGGGCAGGTCGACCGTGACGCCCTGCTCGGCGCTGACGTCGGCCATGATCGCCACGGCGCGCTCGCGGACCAGCCGCAGCTCCTGCACGGAGCCGACGAGCGGGACCATGATCTCGGCGTGCGGGTCCCCGCCGGCGGCCAGCCGTGCGGCGACCGCCTCGGCCACCGCGCGGATCTGCAGGTCGAACAGGCCGGGGATGACCAGGCCCAGCCGCACGCCGCGCAGCCCGAGCATCGGGTTCGCCTCGTGCATGCGGCGCACGGCCGCGAGCAGCGTCACGTCGTGCTCGTCGACCTCGCCGCGCTCGGCCTGCAGCGCGACCTTCACCGACAGGTCGGTGAGGTCCGGGAGGAACTCGTGCAGCGGCGGGTCGATGAGGCGGATCGTCGTGGGCAGCCCGTCCATCGCCTCGAGGATGTCGGTGAAGTCCTGGCGCTGCAGCGGCAGCAGGGCGTCGAGCGCCGCCTGCCGCTCGTCGTCGCCGGCCGCGAGCACGACCCGCTCGACGAGCACGCGGCGCTCGCCGAGGAACATGTGCTCGGTGCGGCACAGGCCGATGCCCTGCGCGCCCAGGTGCCGGGCGCGCGCGGCGTCCTCCGCCGTGTCGGCGTTGGCGTGCACGTGCAGCCGTCGGGTCGCGTCGGCGTGGCGCAGGATCCGGTCGACCGCCCGCACCAGCTCGCGGGTCTCGTCGTCGGGGGCCTCGGCCAGCGCGACGTCCAGGCCGTCCTCGAGGTAGCGCTGCACGGGGGAGGGGACCACCGGGACGTCGCCCAGGACGACCTCGCCGGACGTGCCGTCGATCGCGATGACGTCGCCCTCGTGGACGGTGTGACCACGCGCCGTCATGGTGCGTGCCTCGGAGTCGATGACCAGCTCCTCGGCACCGACGACGCACGTGCGGCCCATGCCGCGCGCCACGACGGCCGCGTGCGACGTCTTGCCGCCGCGCGCCGTGAGCACCCCGACCGCGGCGATCATGCCGCCGAGGTCGTCGGGGTTGGTCTCGCGGCGCACGAGGATGACGTCCTTGCCGTCGGCCGCCCACTGCGCCGCCGTCTCCGGGTCGAACACGGCCATGCCGACCGCGGCGCCCGGCGACGCCGCCATGCCGCGCGTCAGCAGCACGCGGTCGGAGTCGTCGGCCACCGGGGCGAACTGCGGGAACTGCAGCTGGGAGAGCTGGGCACCCGTCACGCGGGACAGCGCCTCGTCCATCGTGATGAGGTGCTCGTCGACGAGCTGGCACGCGATGCGGAACGCGGCGGGCGCCGTGCGCTTGCCGACGCGGGTCTGCAGCATCCACAGCTTGCCGCGCTCGATCGTGAACTCGATGTCGCACAGGTCGCGGTAGTGGGTCTCGAGCCGGCGCATGGCCTGCAGCAGCTCGGCGTGCGCCGCGGGGTCGACCTGCTCGAGGTCCGCGAGGGACAGCGTGTTGCGGATGCCGGCGACCACGTCCTCGCCCTGCGCGTTGACGAGGTAGTCGCCGAACTCGCCGGTGCGACCGGACGCGGGGTCCCGCGTGAACGCCACGCCCGTGCCGGACGTCGGCCCGAGGTTGCCGAACACCATCGAGCAGACGTTGACGGCCGTGCCCAGGTCGTCCGGGATGCGCTCCTTGCGGCGGTACAGCCGGGCGCGCTCGGTGCCCCACGAGTCGAAGACCGCGACGATCGCCATGTCGAGCTGCTCGCGCGGGTGCTGGGGGAACTCGCGACCGGACTGCTCGCGCACGATCTGCTTGTACGTGCCGACCAGGGTGCACAGGTCGTCCGCGCCCAGGTCGACGTCGGCGGTGACGCCGCGCGCGGCCTTCGCCTTGTCCAGCGCCTCGGCGAACAGGTCGCCGTCGATGTCCAGGACCGTGCGGCCGAACATCTGGATGAGCCGGCGGTAGGAGTCCCACGCGAACCGCTCGTCGCCGGACAGCTCGGCCAGGCCCTGCACCGACGCGTCGTTCAGCCCGACGTTGAGGACGGTCTCCATCATCCCGGGCATGGAGAACTTGGCCCCGGAGCGGACGGACACCAGCAGCGGGTCGTGGAAGTCGCCGAGGCGCCGGCCCAGCTGGTCCTCGAGGTGCCGGACGGCCATGGTGACCTCGACCCGCAGCTCGGGCGGGACCTCACCGGTGCGCATGTACGCCCGGCACGCCTCGGTCGTGATGGTGAACCCGGGGGGGACCGGCAGGCCGAGCCGGGTCATCTCGGCGAGGTTCGCCCCCTTGCCGCCCAGCAGGTCCTTCTGGTCCTTGTCGCCCTCGCTGAAGTCCTTGACGTACCGCGCCATGGTGCTTCCTCCGTCGCCACGCACACCACCGGGCTCCGTTGCCCGGCTCTGCCTCCCAGTGTTCTCCCGCTCCGGCG
>Ga0233375_1000074_pt1 | contig 65284 bp, 56 predicted proteins | sample ElkDunMinimDraft_10_FD_191539 | JGI IMG/M metagenome (GOLD analysis project Ga0233375, IMG submission 191539) | Fecal eukaryotic communites from dung pellets of Tule Elk in California, USA - Elk Dung E16 | ecosystem: Host-associated > Mammals > Digestive system > Large intestine > Fecal | place...
GCAGTTCGGCGGCCTGCTCCGGGAACTTCGCTGCGTACTCGTCCATCAGCGCATTCCAGCGCGACTCGCGCTCGGCGCCGGCGTCCACCGCGCTCCAGGCATCGGCGATCGCCTGCGGCACTTCGAACGCGGCGTGCGACCAGCCCAGGCCCTTGCGGGTGGCCTCCACCTCGTCCTTGCCCAGCGGCGCGCCGTGCGAGGATTCCTTGCCCGCCTTGGCCGGCGAGCCGAAGCCGATGGTGGTGCGGCAGCAGACCAGGGTCGGGCGGTCGTCGTGCGCGAGCGCGGCGTCGATGGCGGCCTTGATGCTCGCCGCGTCATGGCCGTCGACGTCGCGGATCACGCGCCAGCCGTAGGCCTCGAAGCGGGCCGGCGTGTCGTCGGTGAACCAGCCCTCGACCTGGCCGTCGATGGAGATGCCGTTGTCGTCCCAGAACGCGACCAGCTTGCCCAGGCCCCAGGTGCCGGCCAGCGAGGCGGCTTCGTGCGAGATGCCTTCCATCAGGCAGCCGTCGCCCATGAACACCCAGGTGCGATGGTCGACGACTTCCAGGCCGGGGCGGTTGAAACGCTGCGCCAGCAGCTTCTCGGCCAGCGCGAAGCCGACCGCGTTGGCGAAGCCCTGGCCGAGCGGTCCGGTGGTGGTCTCCACGCCCGGCGTCATGAAGTTCTCGGGATGGCCCGGCGTCTTCGAGTCGAGCTGGCGGAAGCGCTTGAGCTCCTCGACCGGCAGGTCGTAGCCGGTCAGGTGCAGCAGCGCGTACTGCAGCATCGAGCCATGGCCGTTCGACAGAAGGAAGCGGTCGCGGTTGGACCACTTGGGATTGCGCGGATTGTGGCTGTGGTAGTCGTTCCACAGCACCTCGGCGATGTCGGCCATGCCCATCGGCATGCCGGGATGACCGGACTTGGCGGCTTCCACGCCGTCGATGGCGAGGAAGCGGATGGCGTTGGCAAGCTCTCTACGGCTGGGAGTGGTCATTTGACGGGCTGGCAGCGGCGGGAGTGTCCCCGGAAAACCGGGGGCCTGCCATTGTCCCACGCCGGGCCGGGCAAGTCGCGCCGGCCGCGGACCGGGCTGATTTCAGCCGCAACCGCCGCCAGCGCGGCGGCCCGTGCGTTCAGCCTGGTGCTCAGCCCGGCGCCTGGCCCGCTGCGGGAAGGTCGGGCCCAACCTCGGCTTCGCCACGCGAGACCAGAGCCGCGATGGCCAGGTCGCCGGTGACGTTGACCGTGGTGCGGCACATGTCGAGGAAGTGGTTCACGCCCAGCACCAGGCCGATGCCTTCGGCCGGCACGCCGACCATCGCACAGATCAGCGCCACCACCGGCAGCGAACCCGAGGGCACGCCCGCCGTTCCGATGCCGCCCAGGATGCACACCAGCATCACCACGAACTGCTGCCCCAGGCTCAGTTCGACGTTGAAGAACTGGGCCAGGAAGATCACCGTCACGCCCTCGAACAGCGCGGTGCCGTTCTGGTTGGCGGTGGCGCCGATGGTCAGCACGAAGCGCGAGACCTTGCGCGGCAGCTTCAGGTTGTCGTCGGCCACGCGCAGCGCCGCCGGCAGGGTGGCGTTGCTCGAAGCCGTGGAAAAGCCCATCAGCATCGCTTCCTGCACGGCGCGGAAGAACGCCAGCGGCGACCAGCCGCCGACCAGGCGCAGGGCCAGCGAGTAGACCACCACGGTATGGATGAACAGCGCGCCCACCACGACCAGCACGAACAGTCCGAGCTTGACCAGCAGGTCCCAGCCGAACAGCACCGCCAGGTTGAACATGAAGCAGAACACGGCGTAGGGCGCGAGCCGGATCACCAGGCCGATCAGCGTCATCGAGATCTCGAACAGCCCCTCGATGCCGCGCTTGAGCACCGCCGTCTGCGGGGTCGGGGTCAGCACCAGGCCGACGCCGAACATCAGCGCGAAGAACATCAGCGCCAGGATGTTGGCGTTGTTGGCGGCCGCGCCGATCACGTTCTGCGGCACGATCGACAGCAGCATCTCCAGCCCCGAGGGCTGCTGCGTGCTGTCGCGCACGATGGCCTGGGCGCGCTCGGCACCCTCGGCCAGCAGCTGCTGCGCCAGCACCGGGTCCACGCCCGTGCCGGGCTTGAACAGGTTGACCATCACCAGGCCCAGCAGCACCGCGACGCCGGAGAACACGATGGTCCAGCCGAGGGTGCGCCAGCCGATCCGGCCGAGCGATCCGATATCGCCCATCTCCGACACGCCGACCACCAGCGCCGAGAACAGCAGCGGCACGATCAGCATGAAGATCAGGCTGAGGAAGAGCTGCGAGAACGGCGTGGTGACGTAGCGCGTGAATGCCTGCACCCAGTCCGCGTCGGCGCCGATGCCGTAATGCACGACCAGGCCCAGCACCAGGCCGACGATGAAGCCGATCCCGATCTTCCAGTGCAGCGGCATGGGGGGCTTGTGCCCGCGGATCGGCTCGCTCATCGATGTGGTCCCTGACAGCAAATCAAGCGCCGAAGCTTAACAAAGCAGCGCGGGGAACTTGTCGCCGCCGCTCGGCCTTACTCAGCGCGCGCCGGGATACAGCGGCGGCAGCAGGTCGGACCCGCCATCGCCGGGGGCCGGGGCCGCATCCCACACCGGTGCCCGGGCGAACGCGGCGCGCAGCGATGCGCGTGCGGCCACGACATCGCCATCGCTCCAGCGCGCCTGCTGGAAGCGCAGCAGCGCCTCGCGCTGCGCGGGGTCGGCGATCCGGCTCGCCAGCGCTTCCAGGGTCGGCGCCGGAGGAACGGCGAGCGCGCACAGCGCGCGCTCGACCTCGGCCAGGTCGCCCACCTGCAGCACCCGCTGCAGCTCGCGCGTGCCGATCGGCGCGGCGGGCCCGGGCGCGGGGCCATCCACGGGCGCTGGCGCCGTCGCCTGGCCACGACGCAACGACCAGGCCAGGGTGGCCAGCCACAGCAGCGCGAAGACCAGGGCGATCCACGGCCACGCGCCGGCCGTTGGAGATGCGTCGGCGTCCGGGGCCTGCGCCACGCCGCCGGGCGATGCCACGGCGGACGTGGCGGTGGCGGTGCCCGGCGCGACTTCCAGCTCCAGCGCCGGCAGGCTGGCGGTGCGCGCCACGCCGGCGCGCACGTCCCACCAGACCAGGCGCGGGCCGGGCACGCGCAGGGTTCCGGGGGCGGCGGGCACCAGCGCGAAGCGCCGCGTCACCCGGGTGCGCAGCCGCCCATGCTCGAACCCCTCGTCCACCTGCGCCGGCTCGGCCAGTACCTGGGCACCCTCGACCGGCGGCAATTGCAGGTCCGGCAGCTGGCTGGCCGCTGCGCCGTCGGCCACCAGTTCGATCTCGATACTCGCCGCCTCACCCGCCCGCGCGGCCTGGGGCGTGGACAGGTAGCGCAGCTCCAGAGCGTGCAGCGGCAGCCAGGGCTGCGGCGCGTCGGCCGGCAGCGGACGGACCTGGAGGATCCGCGGCGCCCCGTCGGCGCGCAGCGCGCGACGACCGCTGCCGAGCATGTCGTCGAAGAAGCCGCCCACCCCGGTGCCCTCGAAACGCGCGCCCGGGATGGTCAGCGTACCGCTGCGCTCGGGCACGATCAGGAAGCGGCGCTCGACCACGGTGTAACGACGCCCTCCCGCCTCGCGGGTGTACTGCACGTCCGCGCCGATGCGTTGCATGCTGGCGCCTTCGGGCTCGGGCTGGTCGAGCTGGCCGGACACCAGCGGCGTGGCGTAGTACAGGCGCAGCGTGTAGCCCAGCGACTGCTGCACATAGGGTTCCTGCGCATCGGCTTCGCCTTCGATGAACACCGGCGCCCCGGCCTGTGCCGGCGCGGTCGAGGCCGGGGTCACGCTTAGCGTCAGCGGCGCGGTCGCCTCGCGGCCCACCCGTAGCGATGGCACCGTCAGCAGGCCTTCGCGGCGCGGCCGCAGGGCCACCGCGAACAGCGAGCGCTCGCGCAGTGGCCCGTTGACGCGTTCCACGCCGTGGCTGCTGCTATGGCCACTGAGCGCGAAATCGCGCTCGAGCGCGGCGAAGTCGGGCATGGCCGCGTCGATCTGGTCGGTCTCGATGTTGAGCGTGGTGGTTTCGCCCACCTCGATGCGATCGCGGTCGAGCCAGGCGCGCGTGGCCGCCTGCGCCGGCGCGAGCACGACGGCGAGCAGGACGAATGCGCAGAGCAGCGCGCGGCGGGTACGGGGGATCATGGCGGCGCTCCACCGTGGCGGCGGCGATGTTCGAGCAGGAAGCGGGCGCGCAGCAGGCCGCCCGGGTCGTCCGGAACGCGGCGCAGCCAGGCGTCGGTCGCCTGCCGGCGTTCGCGCTCGGCGGCGTCCTCGGCGCGGCCGGGCTCGCCCTCGACCCGCTCGCCGTCCGCGGCAGGCGTGCCTCCCGCGTCCAGCGCCTGCTGCATGCGCTGGCGCTGCGCGGCATCGGCCTCGCGCTGGCTCTGGGCATCGGCCGGCGCTGGTGGCTCACCCGCGCCCTCGCCTGGACCGGTCTCGGCCCGGCCCGGCTGCGAGGATTGTGGCGACTGCGGCGCCGAGGCCTGCGGTTCTCCTTGTCCTTGCCCATCCGGCGGCTCGCCTTGTGCCGCAGGGGACTGCCCGCCGCCGTCCTGCTGGCTGCCGGGGCGTTCGTCGCCGGCATCGGGACGCTGGCGCTCGTCACCACCGCCGCTGGGCGGCTGGCGCCGCAACGCGGCCTCGACCACGGCACGGTTGGCCACCGCATCGTCCATGCCCGGCTGGCTGCGCAGCGCAGCGTCGTAGGCCTCCAGCGCCTCCTCCAGCCGGCCTTCGCGGGCCAGCGCATTGCCCCGGTTGTAGGCGGCATCAGCGCCCGCCAACGCGCCCCAGGCCTGCGCCGCCTCGGCATAGCGACCTTCTCGATAGGCCTGCAGCGCGGCGTTCGCGCGGTCATGGGCGACCTGGTCCGCGCGCCGCCAGGCCGTGCCCTGCGGCGCCTGCGCGGCCTGCAATTCCGGGACCGGCAACAGCAGGCAGGCGGCGAGCACCGCGACCGCGGCGCCGCGGCGGAAGGCCAGCAGGGCCAGGAGCATCAACGGCGGCAGCAGCCACCAGCCCTCGTCGCGCGCGATCCGCGCCTGCCCGCGCGCCTCGGCGGCCGCCTCGCCGGGCGCCGTGGCATCGAGCACGCCGAGCGCCTCCAGGTCGCCGCCGCCGGGCTCCAAGGCCACGTAACGGCCGCCGCCGGCCTGCGCCACCCGCTGCAGGGAGGCGGCGTCCAGCCGGCTCGAACGCAGCGCGCCGTCGCGGGCATGGAAGCTGGCGCCGGCCGGCCGTCCCAGGCCCAGCACCGAGACCCGGTAGCCCCCGGCGCGCGCGCGCGCGGCGGCCGCGACAGTGGCCGCGTCGGCGGCGTTGCCGACCAGCAGGACGTCGCCGTTGCGCTGGCCGGCCTGACGCAGCAGGCGCACGGCCGCCTCGATCGCCCGGTCCGGGCGCTGCCCGTCCTGCGGCATCACGTCCGGCGCCAGGGCATCGAGGAACAGGGCGATGTTGTCCGGGTCGGCGGACAGCGGCGCCACCGTGTAGGCATCGTCGGCGTAGGCCAGCAGGGCGGTCTCGCCACCACTGCGCCCGGCCAGCAGGGCGGCCAGCTTGGCGCGCGCCTGCAGCAGGCGCGAGGGCGGCAGGTCGGGGGCGAGCATCGCGTCCGAGAGGTCGAGGGCGATCACCAGCGCGCGTCCCTGCACCTGCAGCGGCACCTCGGCCTGCCGCCAGCTGGGTCCGGCCAGGGCGACCACGGCCAGGCTCCAGCCCAGGAGCCGCGCCGCCAGCCCCCACAGGCCGCGGCGGGTCGCCACCGGCTCAAGCAGGTGCGGCAGCAGGTGCGGATCCACATGCTGGCGCCACGCGCTGTCGCGGCGCCGCTGCCACCACCAGCCGGCCACGATCAGGGGCAGGGCCAGCAGCGCCCAGAGCCAGGCCGGGCGCAGGAACTGCAGCGTTGCGAGCGCCCCGCTCATGGCGCGTCCCCGGCGCGGGCCCGCCCTGGCCACGGCGCCAGCGCCAGCAGCCCCAGCACCAGGGCGCCGGCCAGCGGCCACGGGTAGCGTTCGATCATCGGCCGCAGCCGTTCGCCCGGCTGCGCCACCGGTTCGATCCGGTCGATCTCGGCATAGATGCCGGCCAGCTCATCGGCATCGCGCGCGCGGAAGGCGCGGCCGCCGGTGGCCTCGGCGATCCGGCGCAGGCCCTCCTCGTCGATCTCGGCGTCGGTATCGGGCAGGCGGATGCCAAACAGGGTCCGCGTGTCCTGGCCGCCGAAGGCGATGGTGTGGATGCGCACGCCCTGCTCTCGCGCCAGTTCGGCCGCCTTCAGCGGATCCAGCTGGCCGGCGGTATTGACGCCGTCGGTGAGCAGCACCAGCACCTGCGGGCCGTCCTGCGCACGCTCGCCGCGCGCGGCGCGCAGGCGCTTCACCGCCAGTCCGATGGCGTCGCCGATCGCGGTCTCGCGGCCCGCCAGGCCGACCACGCTGTCGAGCAGCTGCAGCCGCACGCTCTCGCGGTCCAGGGTGAGCGGCGTCAGCGCGTACGCACGCTGGCCGAACACGATCAGGCCCACGCGGTCACCCTCGCGGCGCTGCAGGAAATCGGAGATCACCGCCTTGGCCGCCGTCAGGCGGTCGACCGCACCGCCGCCCAGGCGCATGTCCATCTCGCCCATGCTGCCCGACAGGTCCACCGCCAGCATCAGTTCGCGGCCCGAGGCCGGCGCCTGCAGCAGTTCCCCGGGCTGCTGCGGCCGTGCGGCGGCCAGGCACAGCAGGACCCAGGCGCACAGGGCCAGGACGGGCATCCCGCGCAGCGAGCCACCGCCGCCGTCCGCGCCGAGGTGCTCGATACGCCTGCCCCACGGCACGCGCAGCGCGGGCTGCGCCTGCCGCACCGGCGGCAGCCAGCGCCGCGCCAGCCAGGGCCAGGGCAGGGCCAGCAGCATCCATGGCCAGGCCAGATGCGGCAGTTGCGCCCACCATGCCGGCAGCGTCGCGCTCATCGTCCCGCCCGCATCCAGTCGAGGAAACGCGCCCGGGCGATGGGCCGCAGCGCAGCGACCTCGCCGGCCTCAAGGTCGGGGTGATAGGCGCCGTCGAGCAACACCCGGCCGGCGCCGGCGGAGAACCGGGGCGCGTCCAGGCCCTGGTCGAGCAGCCGCAGCCAGGCCTCGCCTTCCAGGACATCGGCCCCGGGTACCCGGGCGCGCGCGGCGCGGCGCAGCAGCGCGGACATCGCCGCGACCTGGGCGGGCGGAGTCTGGGCGGCATCGACCGTGCGGTCGAACAGCTCACCGATCCGGCGCCGCCTGCGGGCGCGACGCCAGGCCAGCCAGCCCATCGCGGCGATGAGCAGCAGCACCGCGCCCGCGACCAGCCACCATCCCGGCGCAGGCGGCCACCACGGCGGGGCCACCGGCGCGTGGACGTCGCGCAGCGGAAGCTGCATCGAGATCATGCCCGCGCCACCGGGGCCGCGCCATGCAGCCAGGACTGGCTGGGCGCGTCGGACGAGAGCAGGCAGGCGCGTACCCCGCGTGCGCGCAGGCTCGCGGCCGCGCGCTCGGTTGCCTCGGGAAAGACCTCCTGCCAGCGACGCCGCTGCGTCTCGCTCGACAGGTCCGGTTGCACGCGCCGCCCGGCGATGGACAGCGGCAATGGCTGGCGCGGGGGCGCCCGCTCCAGCGGGTCCTCGAGCAGGACGGCGATGGCCTCGTGATGCTGGGCCAGCGCCGCCCATGTCGCGTCCGGCACCTCGTCGAGGCTGCCGGCGTCGGCCAGCACCACGACCCGCGACCCCGGCCGCAGCAGGCGGCCGGCACGCGACAGCGCGGCCGCCAGCCCGGCATCGTCGTCGGGCGGATGCGAATACCAGCGCACCAGCGCATCCAGCACGCGCAAGGCGCCGCGGGTGCCGCCAGCAGGCGGGACGGGCGCCTCGCCGGTGCTGCCGCGCAGCGCCGCGACCCGGTCGCCATCGGCCACCGCCGCCCACGCGGCGACGGCCCCGGCGCGCGCGGCCTGCACCGACTTGAAGCGTACCCGGGTCCCGAAATACAGCGCCGGCGCGGTGTCGGCCACCAGCAGCGTCAGGCGCTCGCGCTCGGCCTGGAACAGTTTGGTGTGCAGGCGTCCGCTGCGGGCCGTCAGGCGCCAGTCGACATGGCGCGCGTCGTCGCCACGCGCGTATTCGCGCGATTCGGCGTACTCCATGCCGCGCCCGCGCTGCGGAGAGGGCGCCTGTCCGCTGGCGCCGTGGCGCCCGCGTCGCGCGGGGTGCCGGGCGCGCGCCACCTCGCGCAGCGCCACCAGTTCGGCCAGGCTCGGCACCACGCCGTTGCCCGGAACGGACGCGCTCGCATCGGCGGGAGTGGGTGCGGGCGGCGGCATGCGGGAAACCTGCGCCCGGCTCAGGGCAGGGGCACCCTGTCCAGCAGGTCGGCGACCAGGCGCTCGCCGTCCCAGCCTTCGGCCGTGGCCTCGTAACTGGGCAGCACCCGATGGCGCAGCACGTCCGGTGCGACCTCGCGCACGTCCTCGGGGATGACGAAATCGCGCCCGGCCAGCCAGGCGCGCGCACGCGCGCAGCGCTCGAGCGCGATCGAGCCGCGCGGGCTCGCACCCCAGGCGATGCGCCGGGCGAGCGCCGGGTCGTAGCGGGCGGGGTCGCGGGAGGCGAGCACCAGTTCCACCAGGTAGCGCTCGACCGCCGGTGCCATGTGCAGGTCCAGTACCGCGGCGCGCGCGGCGAACACATCCTGCTGCGGCATGCGATCGGGCCTGCGTACGCCCCCCTCGCGCAGCCCGTCGCGGGCCCGCTCGCGGGCGAGGCGCAGGATGTCGGCCTCGGTGCCGGCCTCCGGATAGCCGATGCGCACGTGCATCAGGAAGCGGTCGAGCTGCGCCTCCGGCAGCGGGAACGTGCCCTCCTGCTCGATCGGGTTCTGGGTCGCCATCACCAGGAACAGCGGCGGCAGCGCATAGGTCTGCCGCCCCACCGTCACCTGGCGCTCGCCCATCGCCTCGAGCAGGGCCGACTGCACCTTGGCCGGCGCACGGTTGATCTCGTCGGCCAGCAGCAGCGAATGGAAGATCGGCCCGGGCACGAACTCGAAACGCGACTCCTGCGGCCGCCAGATCTCGGTGCCGGTCAGGTCGGCCGGCAGCAGGTCGGGGGTGAACTGGACGCGGGCGAAATCGCCCTCCACCCGCTCGGCCAGCGCGCGGATGGCCGTGGTCTTGGCCAGCCCGGGGGCGCCCTCGACCAGCAGGTGTCCATCGGCCAGCAGCGCGATCAGGAGACGCTCGACCAGGGCCGCCTGGCCCAGGATGCCGCTGGCCAGTTCGCTCCTGAGCGCGGCGAACGCGGCATGCAGGCGGGGAGTGTCGTCGCGCGCGGTGTCCATCCAGGGGCCTGTAACGGGTGGTCAGCCGTCATTTGACCAGACTTGCGCGCCGCAGGTTCAACCGGCGTCGATGCAGACAGGTACCGCACAGGCGCACCACACCGCCACCCAAAAGCGAACGGGGCCCGCAGGCCCCGTTCTTCACACGTTGGCGATCAGCCTCGCTGGGCCACGCGCAGGACCTTCGGGGTGACGAAGATCAGGAGCTCGGCCTTCTGCTTGTCCCGACCGCGCTTCTTGAACAGGTTGCCCAGGATGGGCAGGTCGCCCAGGAAGGGCACCTTGCTCAGGTCGCTGCGGTCGCTGAACTCGTAGACGCCGCCAATCGACACCGTCTGGCCGTCCTCGACCAGCACCGCGGTGGTGATCTCGCGCTTGTTGATCTCGGGCACGGCGCCGATGTCCTGGATCTCGATGAACCGGCTCACCTCGTCCTTCTTCAGCGCCATGTTCAGGAACACGCGCCCATCGTTGGTGATCGTCGGCGTGACCTTGAGCTCGAGCAGGACGTCCTTGAACTCCACCGTCGGAACCGAGTTGCTCTGCCCGCCGGTCACCGTGAGGTAGCCGATCTCCTGGCCCTGGCGGATCACCGCCTCCTTCTGGTTGCTGGTGACGACGCGCGGATTGGACACCACTTCGCCTCGCCCTTCCTGCTGCAGTGCGGAGATCTCCAGATCCCAGTTCACGTAGTTCCCGAGGATGGTCAACGCCAGCGAGCCTGCGCCCGGACCGGCCGCGCCGGAGAAGTTGAGCGGGTTGATGAACCGCGCGGGCCCTTCACGATCGGGATCGAGCAGCGAATCGAGATAGCTCGCGTTGCTGGCGAGGCTGCCGGAGGTGATCACGCGATCCTTGGCGCCGTAGACCCCGAAGCGGGCGCCGAGGTCCCGTGCGAAGGATTCGTTCGCGATCACGATTCTGGCTTCGATCACCACCTGGTCGACCGGCTTGTCCAACATGGCCACCAGACGCTTGATCTCCGACACGCGCTGCGGGATATCGATCACGAGCAGCGTATTGGTGCGGCGGTCGAAGCTGAGGCTGCCGCGCGAGGAGAGGAAGCCCTGGTCGCGGAGTTCGCCCTGGCTGCTGCCACCACCGGAGCCACCACGCTGGCTGCTCTTGCTTTCGTCGGTCAGCAGCTTGGCGATGTCCTCGGCGTTGCCGTAGCTGATGGGCATGTACTCGGTGACCATCTCGGCGCGCTCTTCCAGAGCGAGGCGCGCATCTTCCTTGGCCTTCTCGAAGGCGGCGATCTCCGCCTGCGGAGCGACCCATACCACGTTGCCGCTGCGGCGCTGGTCCAGCTGGCGGGCCTGCAGCACGATGTCCAGGGCCTGGTCCCACGGCACGTTGATCAGGCGCAGGGTGACGTTGCCCGTCACCGTGTCGCTGGCCACGATGTTGAGATTGGACTCCTCGGCGATCAGCTGCAGGACGGTGCGCACCGGCACGTCCTGGAAGTTGAAGGTCACCGGACGGCCGCTGTAGCTGCGCGCCGCGGTGCCCTGCGCCGCGGCCGTGACGGCCGCCGGGCTGCTGGCACCGACCGCGCGGTCGGCGCCGGCGGCTGCGCGCGGCACGATCTCGACCACGTAATCGCGCCCGCTCTGGTAAGCGAGCGACTCGAAGCTGCCTTCGGTGTTGAGCACCAGCTGCGCGCCCTCGCTGCCCTGACGGGCGTCGATGCGCTGCACCGGGGTGGCGAAATCGGTGACGTTGAGCGGCCGCTGCAGCGCCGCCGGCAGAGCGGCGTTGCCGATGTTGACGATCACGCTCGAGCCCTGCGTGCGCAGGTCCGGGCTGGCCCCCTCCCCGTCGAAGCGCAGGATCAGCTTGCCGGCGCCTCCGTCTCCACGCTTGAAGTCGACGGCCGAGACCGTGACCGCCGCGGGGACCTGCTTGGCAGGATCGATGGAGCCTGCGACCTGCGCCATCGCGAGCGAGGCCGCGTGGCCGTGCAGCCCTGGGGCACCTGCCGACGCGGAGGCCGACAGCAGTCCAGCGAACAGGCCCAGGGCCAGCGCATGGACGGGGATGGCCGGCCGGGTCGGCTGCCGATTACGCACATTGGTGACGGTCATCTTTGACTTCCCCTGATCAATTGTCTTCGAGCGCAATCGAGGCCGGCCGCTCGAGCCAGCCGCCGGCGCCATCCGGCACGAGTTCGACGAGATCGATTCTGTCTTCGTGCACGCCGGTCACCCGGCCGTCGTTCTGCCCCAGGTACACGCCGGGCGAGACACGGTAGGTCACCTTGTCCGGCGCCATCACCAGCGCGACCATCGACGGGCCGGTGTGCAAGGTACCGACCATGTCGAGGCTGTCGAGCGGGAACTGCTCGAGCACCTGCTTGCGCCGGTTCGAGTCCGGGCGCGGGCCGCTGCCGCGCCCATCGTCGCGGAACGCGGCGCTGAACGGATCGCGCAGGTCCTGCGCCGCGTACTCGAAGGTCTCGAACTGCTGCATCACCGGCAGCGGATCCAGCGGCGGCGCCGGACGCGCCTTCACGTTCGCGACCCACTCGCTGAGATTTGGCGCGTCGCCTGGCGCGGTGTCCACGCCGCGCACGCAGCCGGTGATCGCCAGCGCCAGCACGCATGCGATGGCGCCGGCGGATTTGCTGGAAACTCGCATCAGTGCGCTCCCCCTGCGGCAGCTGCAACCTGCTCCTGTGCCGCCGCCTCTTCTTCATCGAGGTAGCGATAGGTCTTGACCGTCCCGGCCAGTTCCAGGCCCGAGTTGGGGCCGATGCCCGTGGGCGTGCCCGTTCCGCTTCCGCGCGGACGCAGCGAGATGTCGTGCATGGTCATGATCACCACGCGCGGCAGCGAGGCCACGCCGCTGACGAAGGCGCCGAACTGGTGGTAGGTCCCCACCATCTTCAGTTCGATCGGCTTCTCGGCGTAGAACTCCTTGGGCGCCTCGGGACCGGGCTTGAACAGCTCGTTGTGGATGCCGGTGGCCAGCGCGGTCTGCGAGATGTCGTTGATCAGCGCCGGCATTTCGGTGCGGCTGGGCAGCTGGCGCAACATCTGCTGGAGCTGCTGCTCCATCTGAGCGAGCTGCTGCTTGAGCGGCTCGAGGTTGGACGCCCGGCCCTGCTTCGTTTCGAAGTCCTGGCGCAGCTCGGCTTCCTTGCGCTCCAGCCCCTGCAGCTCCGGACCCTTGGGCTTGGTCATCAGGAACCACAGCAGGCCGAAGATCAGGGCGGCCAGCAGGACGCAGAACCCGGCCTTGTACTCGCGCGGCCACGAGCCCATGTTGTTGAAGTCGAGTTCCCGCAGCGACATCTTCTTCTTGCTCACTGGGCAGCTCCTTCGGCAGGCGCGGGCACGACCGCGGGCTCGTCCTGGATCGCGGCGTCGGCGGCGGCCACCGGCTCAACCGCGGCCGGGCCTGCGCTGACCGGCGGCACCGCATCGGGCACGCCGTCGCCGTCCTCGTCCCTGGGCGCGTTCGGGTTGGCCAGCTGCACCGACAGGGTGAACGCGTAGGGCAGCCCGGCCACGCCGTCGCGCGCCTCGATGATCGACAGGTCGGGCTTGGTCATCCAGCCCGAGCCTTCGAGGTTGCGCATGTAGGTACTCACCCGCGAATTGGACTGCGAGCGCCCCTCCAGGGTCAGCTTCTCGCCTTCCTGCTTGATCCCGGTGAGGATCACGCCGTCGGGGATCGTGCGCACCAGCGAGTCGAACAGGTGCACCATCTGCGAACGGTTGGCCTGCAGCTGCTCGATGACTTCCTTGCGCGCCAGCAGGCGGGCGCGCTGCTTGTCCAGCGCCTCGATCTCGACGATCTTCTTGTCGACCTCGGCGATCTCCTGCTCCAGGAAGCGGTTGCGCTCCTTCTGGCCGGAGATCTGGGCGTTGTAGTACATATTGAACAGGAACCACAGCAGCAGGCCCGCCAGCGCGGAGGCCCCGAGCATCACGCCGAATTCCTTCTGGCGCTGCTTGCGGCGCTCGACGCGCCAGGGAAGAAGGTTGATCCGGGCCATCAGTCGAAGCTCCTCAGGGCCAGGCCGCAGGCGATCATCAGGGCCGGGGCATCCTGGGCCAGCGCGTGGGCCTGCACCCGGGCGCCCAGGGTCATCTGCGCCAGCGGATTGGCGATGACCGTCTGCACGCCGAGCTGCTCCTCGACCATTTCCGAGATGCCCGGGATCGACGCGCAACCGCCGGCCAGCACGATCTGGTCGACGCGGTTGAACTCGCTGCCGGCGTAGAAGAACTGCAGCAGGCGGCTGATCTGCTGGACCAGCGCCTCCTTGAACGGCTCGAGGACCTCGACCTCGTAGCTTTCGGGCAGTCCGCCCTGGCGCTTGGCCAGGCCTGCCTCCTCGTAACTCAGGCCGTAGCGGCGCATCACCTCGTCGGTGAGCTGCTTGCCGCCGAAGACCTGTTCGCGCGAGTACAGGCTGCGCCCGTTGCGCAGGATGTTGAGCGTGGTCATGGTCGCGCCGACGTCGACCAGCGCCACGATGCCCTCGCGCGGAACGTTGAGCGTGCCGGCCAGCAGGCCGAAGGCGTTCTCGATGGCGAACGCCTCCACGTCGACCACCTTCGCGGTCAGGCCGCCGAGTTCCAGCGCCGAAGCGCGCATCTCGACGTTCTCCGAACGCGAGGCCGCAAGCAGCACCTGCACCATCTCCCCGTTGCCCGGCATCGCGCCGAGCACCTCGAAGTCGAGGTTCACTTCCTCGATCGGGTACGGAATGTAGTTGACCGCCTCGAGTTCGACCTGGGACTCCATGTCGTCCTCGTCCAGGTCGGCCGGCATCGGGATGATCTTGGTGATCACCGCCGACCCCGAGACCGCGGCCGCGGCGAACTTGGCCTTGGTGCCGGAGCGCGAGACCGCGCGGCGGATGGCCTCGCCGACCGCTTCGACCTCCACGATGTTCTTCTCCACCACCGCGTTAGGCGGCAGGGGCTCGACGGCATAGTGCTCGACCCGGTAACGGTCCCCGGACCGGGACAGCTGCAGCAGCTTGACCGCGGTCGAACTAATGTCGACGCCGACAAGCGGTGCTTGACTTTTTGTGATCAGCCCCACGGTTTTTCCCCTTTGCCACGGGCGCTTACGTGCGCAACGTGCCCCGGCGCATTAAATAACGGACTTTTCACCCGGTGGCAACAGCGGACTTCCAGTAGCGTGTCGCATTGCCCGCTTGCGACCCCCGCGCCGCGTCCGCCGGCTTCCCTTTCCACCGTTAACCGTCCCCGGCGGAGCCCCGCCGGGCGCCCGCCCGACACCTCTATAATTGCGCCCCATGTCCGAACCAGCCGCTGCCCCCCCCAAGAAACCCCGTCTGCTGGCCCGTGTCCTGCGCTGGGCGCTGGTGGCCTGCCTGGCCCTGGGCCTGGTCGCCGCCGCAGCCGCCGGCGCGGTCTATTACACGGTGTCATCGAAGTTGCCGGAGGTGCAAAGCCTGCGCGACATCGAGATGCAGGAACCGATGTACGTGTACGCGCGCGACGGCAAGCTGATGGCGCTGTTCGGCGAGATGCGGCGCTACCCGGTGAAGATCGAGGACGTGCCCGAGCGCCTCAAGCAGGCGTTCCTCGCGACCGAGGACGCGCGCTTCTACGAACATGGTGGCATCGACTACAAGGGCGTCGGCCGGGCGGTCTGGCTGCTGGCCAAGACCCGCGGACAGGAACGCGTGCCCGGCGGCTCGACCATCACCCAGCAGGTCGCGCGCCAGTTCTACCTGAGCACCGAGTACAGCTTCACCCGCAAGTTCGCCGAGATGCTGCTGGCGCGCAAGATGGAGAGCGAGCTGAGCAAGGACGAGATCTTCGAGCTCTACCTCAACAAGAGCTTCTTCGGCAATCGCGCCTACGGCATCGCCGCGGCCGCGGAGTTCTACTACGGCAAGACGCTCGACCAGCTCGACCTGGACGAGATGGCCTCGCTGGCGGCCATCCCCAAGTTCCCCTCCAGCGGCAATCCCCTGAGCAACCCCGAGCGCGCGCGGGAGCGGCGCGACGAGTACGTGCTCAAGCGCATGCTCGAACTGGGCTACATCGGGCAGGACGAGTACCTGCAGGCGCGCGCGACCCCCATGCACGCCACGCCGCACGAGCGGCCGGTCGAGGCCTATGCGCCCTACGTGGCCGAGATGGTGCGCCAGGAAATGGAAGCGCGCTTCGGCGGCGACGTGCTCAGCCGCGGCTACCACGTCACCACCACCATCGATCCGGTGCTTCAGGCAGCGGCCGACCGCGCGGTGCGCAGCGGCCTGGCCGCCTACGACCACCGCCACGGCTGGCGCGGCGCGGAGCAGAGCTTCGAGCTGGCCGCCGACGAGGATGCGGCCGCCGCCAGCGCGCGCCTACGCGGCATCCCGGCGCAGGGCGGCCTGCTGCCGGCGATCGTGCTGGGCACCGGCCGCGGCACCGCCGAGGTCGTGCTCGCCGACGGCACCACCGTCGAACTGGATGCGGCCAGCAGCCGCTGGACCGGCAAGAACCCCGCCGCCCTGGTCAAGCGCGGCGACCTGGTGCGGGTGGCGAAGATCGAGAAGGCCGGCCAGGCGAAGGCGGGCGAGGCCGCGGCCCCCGCCAGCGTCAGCTGGCAGCTCGACCAGCTGCCGCGGGCGCAGGCGACCCTGGTGTCGATGGAGCCGGACAGCGGAGCGCTGCGGGCACTGATCGGCGGCTTCAGCTTCGCCGGCAACAAGTTCAACCGCGCCACCCAGGCCCGCCGCCAACCGGGCTCGAGCTTCAAGCCGTTCATCTACGCGGCCGCGTTCGAGCGCGGCTACAACCCCGCCTCGATCGTGCTCGACGCGCCGGTCGTGTTCCGCATGCGCCGAGGCCAGGAATGGCGGCCGCAGAACGACGACGGCAAGTTCGTCGGCCCGATGCGGCTGCGCGAAGCACTGGTGCGCTCGCGCAACCTGGTATCGGTGCGGCTGCTCGACGCGATCGGCGTCGACTACGCGCGGCGTTACATCAGCCACTTCGGCTTCGACGAGTCCGAACTGCCACCCAACCTGTCCATCTCGCTGGGCACGCCCTCGCTGACCCCGCTGTCGGTCGCGCGCGGCTACGCGGTGTTCTCCAACGGCGGCTTCCGCGTCGATCCCTGGTTCATCGACGAGGTCCGCGACCGCAACGGCGAGCTGGTCTACAAGGCCAATCCGCCGCTGGCCTGCCCCGGCTGCGCGGCCAGCGAGCGCGGTGCGCAGATGGCGCGCGCCAACGTGGTCGACGGCTTCGACCTGGGCCCGGCCCGTCCGGTCACTGGCACCACCAGCACTGACGCGGATGAGTCAGGCGAGGCGCGGCCGGGGGCCACACTCCCGGAGAACGCCATCGCCGCGCCGCGCGCGATCGACGACCGGGTCGCCTACCAGCTGGTGTCGATGATGCGCGACGTCGTGCAGCGCGGCACCGGCACCGCGGCCAAGGTGCTGGGGCGCGCGGACGTGGGCGGCAAGACCGGCTCGACCAACGACCACCGCGACGCCTGGTTCTCCGGCTTCGGCGGCAACCTCGTCACCTCGGTCTGGGTGGGGCGCGACGACAACCGCTCGCTGGGCTTCCGCGAGTACGGTGGCCGCTCGGCGCTGCCGATCTGGATCGATTTCATGCGCGTGGCGCTGGACGGCGTGCCCGAGGCCGCCAACGAGCCGCCGCCGGGCATGGTCAAGGTCGCGATCACCGCGGGCGGCCAGCTGATGCCGACGAGTTCGGAAGGCGGAATCGGCGAGTACGTGAAGTTCGAGGACCTGGAACGCATGGAGGCGCTGGTGTCGCCGGCCTACGACGACACCCCGGCCGAGGAAGCCTTCGACATCTTCTGAAGCGGCGCGCGCGCCGCTCCAGTTGACCTTTGGCCGGCCTCGGTTACAGTCCGGAGCATCGCAGGACCGGGGGATCGCCATGCACCGCGCCCGCCAGCACGCCGAGAGCCGCACCCGCGAGCGCCGGCACCGCCTCGCCCACGAGGCGGCCAGGCTGATGGCCGAGGGCGGCTTTCGCGACTTCCACCAGGCCAAGCTCAAGGCCGCCGAGCGCCTGGGCATCCACGACGACGCCTCGCTGCCGCGCAACCGCGAGATCGAGGAGGCGCTGCGCGAGTACCAGCGCCTGTTCCTCGGCGACAGCCAGGCGGACGCGCTGCGCGCGCGGCGCGAGGCCGCCCTGCGCGCGCTCGAGTTCTTCGCCCGTTTCGATGCGCGCCTGGTCGGACCGGTGCTCGAAGGGACGGCCGACGCGCGTTCGCCGGTGACCGTGCATCTCTACAGCGACGACGCACAGGCGGTCGACCGTTTCCTCGACGAGGCGGGCATTCCTGCGCAGGCGCGCAGCCGCCGCCTGCGGCTGGACCGGGACCGCGAGGGCGAATTCCCGGTATGGATGTTCAGCGCCGAGGAACTGGCGTTCGAACTGGTCGTGCTGCCGGCCGTGGCACTGCGCCAGGCACCCCTGTCCGGGATCGACGAAAAGCCGATGCGCCGCGCCTCCGCCGCGCAGCTGCGGCAGTTGCTGGCCGAGGAGGACATCGCCGCGCACGAGGGCCGCTGAGCGCTCCGCCCTGCCGGCGCGGAAACGATGGCGCATGAAAAAGGCCCCTTGCGGGGCCTTCTTCATCGCGGCGTGCGGCGATCAGCGCTTGCCGGTCGGCACGTAGTCGCGCACGTCGTGGCCGGTGTAGATCTGGCGCGGACGGCCGATCTTGGCTTCCGGATCGACCTGCTGCTCCAGCCAGTGCGCGACCCAGCCGGCGGTGCGGCCGATGGCGAACATGACGGTGAACATCTCGGTCGGGATCTTCAGCGCCTTGTAGATGATGCCGCTGTAGAAGTCGACGTTCGGGTAGAGCTTGCGCTGAATGAAGTAGTCGTCCTGCAGCGCGGCCTCTTCCAGGCGCATCGCCACTTCCAGCAGCGGATCGTCCACGCCCAGCTCGCCGAGCACCTTGTGGGTCATCTCGCGGATGATCTTGGCGCGCGGGTCGAAGTTCTTGTAGACGCGGTGGCCGAAGCCCATCAGGCGGAAGCCAGACTCCTTGTCCTTGGCCTTGGCCACGGCGGACGCGACGTTCTTCGCATCGCCGATCTCCTCGAGCATCTTCAGCACCGCCTCGTTGGCGCCGCCGTGTGCCGGACCCCACAGCGCGGTGATGCCCGCGGCCACCGAGGCGTACGGATTGGCGCCGGTCGAACCGACCAGACGCACGGTCGAGGTCGAGGCGTTCTGCTCGTGGTCGGCGTGCAGGATGAACAGCAGGTCCAGGGCCTTGGCCACGACCGGGTTCATTTCCAGCGGCTCGCTCGGCACCTCGAACATCATGTGCAGGAAGCGGTCGACGTACTCGAGGTTGTTGCGCGGATAGCGGATCGGCCAGCCGATCGAGTAACGGTAGGCGGCCGCGGCCAGGGTCGGCATCTTCGCCAGCAGGCGGATCGCGGCCAGGCGGCGCTGCTCCGGATCGTTCTGGTCCAGGGTGTCGTGGTAGAACGCGGACAGCGAGGCGACGCTGCCGGCCAGCATGGCCATCGGGTGCGCGTCGTAGTTGAAGCCCTGCAGGAAGTTCTTCAGGGACTCGTGCATCATCGTGTGATGCGTGACCTCGTGCTCGAACTTGGCGAACTCGGCCTGGTTCGGCAGCTCGCCGTTCATCAGCAGGTAGGCCACCTCCAGGAAGCTGGAGTGTTCGGCCAGCTGCTCGATCGGGTAGCCACGGTAGAGCAGCACGCCCTTGTCGCCATCGATGTAGGTGATGGCCGACTTGCAGCTGGCGGTGGCGGTGAAGCCGGAGTCGTAGGTGAACAGGCCGGTCTCGCGGGGCAGCTTCGAGACGTCCACGCAGTCGTTGCCGAGGGTGGGCTTCAGGATGGGCAGCTCGACGGACTTGCCGCCTGCTTGCAACACGACGCTGTCGGACACGGGTAACTCCTCTGGTTTTCAGACGTACGGACGGGCCCGCAGGACCCGGCGACGGCGGCAAGACGGCTGCCGCAACGCAACAATTATCGCACAGGCGGTTCGAGCGCCGACTCGGACTTTGGTCCTGTGCCGGGCGCGACGCGCGACGCGCCCCGGAAACGGCGACGGCCGCCCGGAGGCGGCCGTCTCGTGCGCGCGGGCAGCGCCCGCCCGCCGGCGATTACTTGGCGTAGCGACGCTTGAACTTGTCGATGCGACCGCTGGTGTCGACGACCTTGTTCTGGCCGGTGTAGAACGGATGCGTCGCGGACGACACTTCGATCTTGACCAGCGGGTATTCGTTGCCGTCCTCCCACTTGATCGTCTCCTTCGAGGAGGCGGCCAGGGTCGAGCGGGTCAGGAAACGAAAATCGGAAGTGACGTCCTGGAAGACGACTTCGCGGTATTCGGGGTGGATGTCGGCCTTCATGGCGGCACACCGTGAGATTGCGCAGGGAAGCCCGGAATTATACTCAGGCACCCACGCGGGATGCAAGCTGCCTCAGACGGCGGCCAGCGCGCGGCGGATCCGCTCCTCGACCAGGGCCTGGTCGTAGCGCAGCAGGATGCGCGCCGACTGCGGCCGTCGGGTCTGCGCGTTCCAGTCCACCACGGTGCAGCCCCGGCCAGGGCCCTGGCCGCAGTCCACCTCGACCGCGCGCTCGGCCACCTCCAGTGCGCCCTGCGGCGCCAGCGCCCAGGCCATCGCCAGCGCATCGGCCGCGAACCAGAGGTCGCCGCGCGCGTCTTCCGACCAGCGCCGGGTATGGAGGGAGATGGCGTCGAAGAAGCGGCCGCGCGCCGAACCGGCAGCGAGCCAGGCCTCGACGCCGGCATGCGGCAGGCCGTGCGCCAGGGTGGCCGTCCAGTCGGCAAGGTCGAAGCGCGGGAAGGCGCCGAAGACCAGGTGCGCGGCCTCCGGATCGAAGTACACGTTGAACTCGGCCGCGGGGGTGATGTTGCCGCGCCCGTCCCCTGCTCCCCCCATGATCACCAGTCGCGCCACCCGCTCGGGCAGGCTCGGGTCGAGCTTGAGCGCCAGCGCGAGGTTGGTGAGCGGGCCGAGCATGACCAGCAGCAGCCGGCCGGCGTGTTCGTGCGACAGCCGCAGGATCGCCAGGGCGGCGTGCTCGTCGGCGGGGGCCAGTGCCGCCGGCGTGTAACCGGTGTCGCCGAAACCGTCCTGGCCATGGACATAGGCCGCGTCCGGGGCGGGGTGCAGCAGCGGCGAGGGGCAGCCGGGGAATACCGGCACCTCGCCGCGCCCGGCCACCTCGCACAGCTTCAGCGCGTTGGCCACGGTATGGCGCAGGCCGACATTGCCCGCGGCGATGGTCAGCCCCACCACCTCGTGGGCCGGGTCGTCGAAGGCCATGAGCAGGGCGAGCGCGTCATCGACACCCGGATCGGTGTCGATGAGCAGGGGGATCTTGGCGGTCATCGGATCTTCCGTACTGCACCCGCCGCGGGGGTGGCGGGGTCAGGCGCCAGCATAGCGCGCGGCCCCGCCGACCCAGCGCTCGACCACCTGGTCTGCCACGGTGGGCGCGTCGCGCAGCAGGGCCTCGGCGATGCGCTGCACGGACGGCAGCAGGTCGGCGTCGCGCGCCAGGTCGGCGATGCGGAAGCCGACCAGGCCGGTCTGGCGCGTCCCCAGCAGTTCGCCCGGACCGCGCAGTTCGAGGTCCTTCTCGGCGATCAGGAAGCCGTCGCCGGTGCTGCGCATGGTGTCCAGGCGCTGCCGGGCCATCTGCGACAGCGGCGGCTGGTACAGCAGCACACAGCTGGAGGCGTCGCTGCCCCGCCCCACCCGCCCGCGCAGCTGGTGCAGCTGCGACAGGCCCAGGCGCTCGGCGTTCTCGATGATCATCAACGAGGCGTTGGGCACGTCGACCCCGACCTCGATCACGGTAGTGGCGACCAGCAGGTCCAGTTCGCCCGCCTTGAAGGCGAGCATCGTCGCCTGCTTCTGCGCGGGCTTCATGCGCCCGTGCACCAGGCCCACGCGCAGCCCGGGCAGCGCGGCGCCGAGCTGCTCCCAGGTGGTCTGCGCAGCCTGCGCCACCACCTCGTCGCTCTCGTCGATCAGGGTGCAGACCCAGTAGGCCTGGCGACCCTGCGCGCAGGCCGCGCGGATGCGTTCGATCAGCTCCGGCCGGCGCCCGGCACCCAGCACCACGGTCTGCACCGGCGTGCGCCCGGGCGGAAGCTCGTCGATCGCCGACACATCCAGGTCCGCGTAGGCGGCCATCGCCAGGGTGCGCGGGATCGGGGTGGCGGTCATCACCAGCTGGTGCGGCACGACGCCGGCCGCCTGGCCCTTGTCGCGCAGGGCCAGCCGCTGGTGCACGCCGAAGCGGTGCTGCTCGTCGACGATCGCCAGGGCCAGGTCGCCGAACACCACCCCTTCCTGCATCAGCGCATGCGTGCCAACCACCAGCTGCGCCGCGCCGCTGGCCGCATCGGCGAGCACCGCGGCGCGCGCCCTCCCGGACACCTTGCCGGCCAGCCAGGCCACGCGCACGCCCAGGGGCTCCAGCCAGCCGCGCAGGTTGGCCAGATGCTGCTCGGCCAGCAACTCGGTCGGCGCCATCAGCGCCGCCTGGCGACCGCTGCCGATGGCGACCAGGGCGGCCAGCGCCGCGACCACGGTCTTGCCGCTACCCACGTCGCCCTGCACCAGCCGCAGCATCGGCGCCGGCCGGGCCAGGTCCGCGCGGATCTGCGCGAACACGCGCTGCTGGGCGCCGGTCAGGGCGAACGGCAGCGATGCCTGCAGCCGTGCCACCAGCCCGCCGTCGCCGGCCAGCGCCGGCGCGGCGAGCGACTGCAGCGCGATGCGCTGGCGACGCAGGCTCAGCTGGTGCGCCAGCAGTTCCTCGAGCGCCAGCCGCCGCTGCGCCGGATGCGTGCCGGCGAGCAGGGCCGCGACATCGGCCTCGCGCGGCGGCCGGTGCAGGACGAGCAGGGCCTCGCGCAGCGTGGGCAGACTGCCCGCGTCCTGGCGCAGCAGCGGCCGCGGCAGCAGTTCCAGCACCTCGTCGCCGGGCAGCCGGTCGAGGGCCTGGCCGACCAGCCGACGCAATGTCGACGGGCCGATGCCCTCGACGGCCGGGTACACCGGATCCAGCGCGTCCCCCAGGTCGCCGTCCTCGCCATCGGCGAGCACGCGGTAGCTTGGATGCACGATTTCCAGGCCATGCTGGCCCGGCCGCGGCGTGCCGTAGGCGCGCACGCGCGCGCCGACGCGGAACTGGTTGACCTGCTGCGAGCGGAAATGGAAGAAGCGCAGGACCAGGCTCGCGCCCGAGTCGTCGGCGATCGCCACGCGCAGCATCGGCCGGTAGCGGAACCCGCGCTCGACCGCCTCCACGCGGCCCTCGACCTGCGCGGCAACGCCGGGCAGCAGGCCGTGGATCGGCGCGATCGCGGTGCGGTCCTCGTACTGCCGCGGCAGGTGCAGCCACAGGTCCTGGACGGTCAGCAGCCCGCGTGCGGCAAGCTTGGCCGCCACCGCCGGGCCGACGCCGGGCAGGGTCGCCAGCCCGGCATCGCCGGTGGCCGCCAGCGCGGGCGCGGGCCGGGCCATGACGCCGCCCGGATCAGCCCAGCACCATCACCGCGTCGACCTCGAACAGCACGCCCTTGGGCAGCGCCGAGACCTCGATCGTCGAACGCGCCGGGTACGGGGCCTCGAAGTACTCGGCCATCACCGCGTTGACCGCGGCGAACTGGCCCAGGTCGGTCAGGTACAGGCCGACGCGGACGATATCGGCCATCGAACCGCCGGCCGCCTCGGCCACCGCCCTGAGGTTGTCGAACGCGCGTCGGGCCTGCGCCTCGATGCCGCCGCCCACGACCTCGCCGGTCGCCGGATCGAGCGGGATCTGGCCGGAAAAGAACACGGTGTCGCCGGCGCGCGTGGCCTGGGAATACGGGCCGATGGCGGCGGGTGCCTGCTCGGTCTGGATCGGGGTACGGGGCATGTGCGGGCTCTCGTGTCGGAAGGCCCGATTATAGGTCGGCGCCCACCCCCGCCCGAGGCCTGGCTACATCCGCTGCACGCCATGCACCGCCGCCAGCCTCCGCGTGCGGCGGATGACGTCGGCCAGGTGCTGGCGGTCGCGCACCTGGATGGAGAAACGGATCACCGCGATGTTGGAATCGCGCTCCAGGTACTCGACGCCCTCGATGTTGGAATTGGCCTTGGCGATCGCCGCGGCCACCTCGGCCAGCGAGCCGGGGCGGTTCTCGGTCTCGATGATCAGGCCCACCGGGTACTCGCCGGTGACCTCGCGGTCCCAGCCGATCGCCACCCAGCGGTCGGGCGATTTGCGGTATTCGGCCACGTTGGGGCAGTCGAGCCGGTGCACCACGATGCCCTTGCCGGCGGTGTGGTAACCCATGATCTCGTCGCCGGGGATCGGCATGCAGCAGTTGGCGAAGCTGATCACGCCGCGCTCGTGGCCGTTGATCAGGATGCGCTCGCCATGACCCCGCCCGGGCTCGCCCCCGGCCGCGCTGCCGCGCGCCTCGGACTGGGCCAGGGCCATGGCCACCTGCGAGGGCATGCGGTTGCCCAGCGCGATGTCGGCCAGCAGTTCCTCCAGCCTGGGATAGCGCAGCTCGGCCAGGTAGCCGTCCAGGCGCGCCTGCGGAAGGCGGTCGAGCGAGGTGCCCACGTCCTCCAGCGCGCGGTCGAGCATGCGGTGGCCCAGCGTGACCGCGTCCTCGTGCTCGAGCTGCTTGAGCTGGGCACGGATCGCGGTGCGGGCCTTGCCGGTGACCACGAACTCCAGCCACTGCGGCTTGGGCACCGAGGACTTGGCGGTGACGATCTCCACCGTCTGCCCGCTCACCAGCTTGGTGCGCAGCGGCACCAGCTTGCGATCCACGCGCGCGGCGACGGCGGTGTTGCCCACATCGGTGTGCACGGCGTAGGCGAAGTCGAGAGCGGTGGAATTGCGCGGCAGCGAGAGGATGTCGCCCTTGGGCGAGAACAGGTAGACCTCGTCCGGGAACAGGTCGACCTTGACGTTCTCCAGGAACTCCAGCGACGAGCCTGTGGCGCGCTGCGACTCCAGCAGGTCGGCGATCCACGAGTGCGCGCGCGCCTGCGCGCCGCTCGGTGCCATGCCGTGCTTGTAGGCCCAGTGCGCGGCGATGCCGCGCTCGGCGATCAGGTCCATTTCCTCGGTGCGGATCTGCACCTCGATCGGCGAACCGTAGGGACCGAACAGCACCGTGTGCAGCGACTGGTAGCCATTGGCCTTGGGGATCGCGATGAAATCGCGGAAGCGCCCGTCCAGCGGCTTGTACACCGAATGCGCCACGCCCAGCGCCCGGTAGCAGTCGCCCACCGAGGTGACCACGATGCGGAAGCCGAACACGTCCATCAGCTGGGCGAAGGTTTTCCCCTCGCTGCGCATCTTGTTGTAGATGCTCCAGGGCGACTTGATCCGGCTCACCAGCCGGTACTTCAGCCCCTCGCTGGTCAGCCGCTGCGCCAGCTGGGCCTCGATCTTGGCCATCGCCTCGCGGCGCAGCATCGGCTGGCTGCGGATGTGTTTTTCCAGGATCAGGTGGCGCAGCGGGTGCAGGGCATGGAAGCCGCGGTCCTGCAGCTCGGCCTTGATCAGGTTCATGCCCAGGCGCTGGGCGATCGGCGCGTAGACCTCGAGCGTCTCGCGTGCGATGCGCTCGCGCGCCGGCCCCGGCTGCGCTCCGAGGGTGCGCATGTTGTGCAGGCGGTCGCTGAGCTTGATCAGGATCACGCGCAGGTCGCGCGCCATCGCCAGCATCATCTTGCGGAAGCTTTCGGCCGCCGCCTCCTGGCGGCTGCTGAAATGCAGCTTGTCGAGCTTGGTGACGCCATCGACCAGTTCGGCCACGGTCTCGCCGAACTCGCGCGCCAGTTGCTCCCGGGTGAGCGGGGTGTCCTCGATCGTGTCGTGCAGGATCGCCGCGACCAGCGTCTCGACGTCGACCTTCTGTTCGGCCAGCACCTTGGCCACCGCGACCGGGTGGGTGATGTAGGGCTCGCCCGACTTGCGCGTCTGCCCGGCGTGCGCGGCCGCCCCCACTTCCCAGGCGCGGCGCAGCAGCGCGCGCTGGTCGGCCGGGAGGTAGCCTGCGGCACGCTCGAAGTCGCGCACGTAGTCCGGCACGTCCTCCTCGGTGGCAGGCGCGGGCTGGATCAGGAGCGGAACGCCGGAATTCATCCCGCGAGCCTAATTGGAAGGCGGTCGATGGGGAATAGGGGCTGGCCGCGCCCCGCGGCCGGATGCGGCGCCATGGCGCGCGCGCACGGCGGAAAACGCGAAAGCCCCGCCGGAGCGGGGCTTGTGCTGGACCTGGCGCGCGGCGCCCACGATCGGCGGGCGCGGCTTTCGCCGGGTTCTCAGATGTCGTCGCCCTTCATGTCGTCTTCGGCGGCGACCACCTCGGCGGCGGCCCACTCCAGCGCCTCGCGCTCCTTGCGCTCGCGCTCGGCCTTGTCGACCGCGTCGATGAAGGGCTGGTCGATGCGGCGGGCCGCGATCTCGCGCAGCGCCAGCACGGTCGGCTTGTCCTGCGCGTCGGCATTGTCGATCTGCGGCTCGACGCCATTGGCGAGCTGGCGCGCACGCTTGGCGGCCATCATGACGAGCTCGAAGCGGTTGTCCACCACTTTCAGGCAATCTTCAACGGTGATGCGGGCCATAAGTCTCCCGGCGGCCTGCTGGGCCGTCGATCAGTAGTCGGAAGGGACCGGAAACTCTACGCCCATGCCTTGGCAAAATCAAGCGTTGGCCTGATTAATCAGCCACTTAGCGCAAGACCAACCCCATCCAGCGGGACGACCGGCTCAATCCTCGGCCAGCAGCGCCTCGATCAGCCCGGCGTGGCGCCGGGACTGCAGGGCGCGGCGCAGGCGGCTGGCCAGGAAGATCGCGCACATCTCGTCCACCGCAACGTCGAAGTCCTCGTTGACGATGACGTAGTCGAATTCGCTGTAGTGCGACATCTCCTCGCGGGCGTTGGCCATGCGCCGGCCGATCACCTCCTCGCTGTCCTGGCCGCGGCGGCGCATGCGCTCCTCCAGCGCGGCGCGCGAGGGCGGCAGGATGAACACGCTGACCGCGTCGGGCACCTTGGCCTTGACCTGCTGCGCACCCTGCCAGTCGATCTCCAGCAGCACGTCGCGCCCGGCCGCCAGTTGCGGCTCGACCGACTGGCGCGCCGTGCCCTTCCAGTCGCCGTGCACCTGCGCGTACTCGAAGAAGTCGCCGGCCGCGATCATCGACTGGAACTGCGCGGCGTCCACGAAATGGTAGTGCTGGCCGTGCTCCTCGCGCGGCCGCGGCGCACGCGAGGTGAACGAGATCGACAGGCAGATGTTCGGATCGCGCGCCAGGCAGGCGTTGACGATGCTCGACTTGCCCGCGCCCGAGGGCGCGGCCACGATGAACAGGGTGCCGCGCATCGGCGCGGAGGGGCCGGGCTGCGGGGCAGCGTCGGGACTGGGGATCGGGAAATCGGACACGTCGGAATCGGCCTTGGTTGTGTGCGCGCCATGCGACCGGCCCGCGCACGACGCGCGCCGGACGGCCGGCACGGGCTACTCGATGTTTTGCACCTGCTCGCGGATCTGGTCGATCAGCACCTTCAGTTCGACCGCCGCGTTGCTGGTGCGCGCGTCGACCGACTTCGAACCCAGGGTATTGGCCTCGCGGTTGAACTCCTGCAGCAGGAAGTCCAGGCGCCGGCCCACCGGCTCGGCCTGCCCGAACACGCGGCGGATCTCGTGCACGTGGCTGGCCAGGCGGTCGAGTTCCTCGTCCACGTCGAGCTTCTGCAGCGACAGCACCAGTTCCTGCTCCACCCGTGCCGGGTCGGCGCCCTGCGCCAGCTCGGCCAGCCGCGCCTGCAGCTTGGCGCGCTGCCCATCGCGGATCGCCGGCACCAGGCCACGCACTTCCGCGGCGATGCGCTCGATGCCATCCACCCGTTCCAGGATCGCCGCGACCAGCTTGCCGCCCTCGCGGGCGCGCGCCTGCACGAACTCTTCCAGCACCTCGTCCAGCAGGGCCAGCGCCTGGGCCTGCAGCTCGGCCGGATCGGCCCCCTGCGAGCGCAGCACGCCGGGGAACTGCAGCAGCTCCATCATCCCGACGCGCAGGTCGGGGAAGTGGCCGCGCAGGCCCGAGGCCAGTTCCCCAAGGCGGGCGACCAGGGCCTCGTCCACCTGCAGCAGGCTCGCGCCCTCGCTCGCGCGCAGGCGCAGGGTCAGGTCGAGCTTGCCGCGGGAAACCCGGGTGGAGACGCGCTCGCGCAGCGCCGGTTCCAGCGCGCGCAGTTCGTCGGGCAGGCGGACGCCCAGTTCGAGGAAGCGGTGGTTGACCGCGCGCAGCTCGCAGCCGAGCGTGCCCCACGGGGTGTTGCGCTCGCCCGAGGCGTAGGCGGTCATGCTGCGGATCGACATCGGGCGTCCCGTGCGTCTGGGGCCGCAATGGTAATCTGACGCCCCATTTTTTGCCGGAAATCCCCGCATGAGCATTGCCCGCCCCAGCGGCCGCGCGCCCGACCAGTTGCGCGAGATCCGCATCGAGCGCGGCTACACCCGCCATGCGGAAGGCTCGGTCCTGGTCAGTTTCGGCCAGACCCGCGTGCTGTGCACGGCCAGCGTCGACAACAAGGTGCCCGCCTTCCTGCGCGGCAAGGGCGAGGGCTGGGTGACCGCCGAGTACGGGATGCTGCCGCGCGCCACCCACACCCGCTCCGACCGCGAGGCCGCGCGCGGCAAGCAGGGCGGCCGCACGCTCGAGATCCAGCGCCTGATCGGCCGCTCGCTGCGCGCCTGCGTCGACCGCGCCGCGCTGGGCGAACGCACCATCACCCTCGACTGCGACGTGCTGCAGGCCGACGGCGGCACGCGCACCGCGGCGATCACCGGCGCCTATGTGGCGCTCGTGGATGCGGTGCGCTGGCTGCAGAAGCGCCGCGACATCACCCGCGACCCGGTCTTCGGGGCGGTGGCGGCCGTTTCGGTGGGCGTCTACCGCGGCGTGCCCGTGCTGGACCTGGACTACGCCGAGGACAGCGCCTGCGATACCGACATGAACGTAGTCATGAACGACGGCGGCGGATTCATCGAACTGCAGGGCACGGCCGAGGGCCACGCCTTCCGCCGCGACGAACTGGATGCCCTGCTCGGCCTGGCCGAAAGCGGCATCGCCAGCCTGCTGCAGCACCAGCGCGACGCCCTGGCCGGATGAACGCGGCGCTGTCCACGCTGGTGCTCGCCTCGGGCAACGCGGGCAAGCTGGAGGAGTTCCGAGCCCTGCTGGCCGACCGCGGCATCGCGGCGCGGGCGCAGTCCGAATTCGGTATCGGCGACGCCGATGAAACGGGCCTGAGTTTCATCGAGAACGCCATCCTCAAGGCGCGCCATGCCTGCCGGGCCAGCGGCCTGCCTGCGCTGGCCGACGATTCGGGCCTGTGCGTGGCGGCGCTCGATGGCGCGCCCGGCCTGTATTCGGCGCGCTACGCGGGCCAGCACGGCGACGCCGAGCGCAACATCGACCGCCTGCTGCGCGAACTGGAGCAGGTGCCCGAACAGGCCCGCGATGCGCACTTCGTCTGCGCGCTGGCGCTGCTGCGCCATGCCGAGGACCCCGAACCCCTGGTGGTCGAGGGTCGCTGGCACGGGCGCATCCTCACCCAGCGCCGCGGACGCGGCGGCCACGGCTACGACCCGGTGTTCTTCGATCCCGCGCACGGCCAGACCGCCGCGGAGATGCCGCTGGCGCTCAAGAACGCGATCAGCCACCGCGGCCAGGCGCTGGCCCTGCTGCAGGCGCGGCTGGCCGGCTGCTGAGCAGCCCGCACCGGTCCGCAGCCACGCACGTCCCCATGTCCGCCCCGCAGCCCCCCGACCTGGCCCGCCCGCCCGCGAGCGGCGCGCAGCCCGACCCGGCGCCGCAGCTGCTGCCGCCGCCGCTGTCGCTGTACGTCCACCTGCCCTGGTGCGTGCGCAAATGCCCCTACTGCGATTTCAACTCGCACCAGGCGCGCGGCGCGCCGCCGTTCGAGGCCTATGTCGACGCCCTGCTCGCCGACCTCGACCAGGACCTGCCGCTCGTCTGGGGACGCACGGTGCACTCGGTGTTCTTCGGCGGCGGAACGCCGAGCCTGTTCCCGGCCGCCGCGATCGACCGCTTCCTGCAGGGCGCGGCGGCGCGGCTGCGCTTCGCCCCGGGGCTGGAGATCACCCTGGAGACCAACCCCGGCACCGCCGAGCATGGCCGCTTCGAGGACTATCGCGCCGCAGGCGTGAACCGGATCAGCTTCGGCATCCAGAGCTTCGACGATGGCTGCCTGCAGCGGCTGGGGCGGATCCACGACGCCGCCCAGGCCAGCGCGGCGGTGCGGCTGGCGCAGGACGCCGGCTACGACAACATCAACCTCGACCTGATGTACGCCCTGCCCGGCCAGTCGCGGGCGATGGCGCTGGCGGACGTGGAACGCGCGGTGGCGCTGGCGCCGGCCCACATCTCGCACTACCAGCTGACCCTCGAGCCCAACACCCTGTTTGCCGCGCGTCCGCCCGAGGGCATTCCCGACGAGGACCTGGCCTGGGACATGCAGGAAGACTGCCAGGCGCTGCTGGCCCGGTCCGGCTACGCCCAGTACGAGGTGTCGGCCTATGCACGGCCCGGTCGCCAGTGCGCGCACAACCTCAACTACTGGCGTTTCGGCGATTACCTGGGTATCGGCGCCGGCGCGCACGGCAAGCTGACCCTCGGCGCGGAGCAGGCGATCCTGCGGCGCTGGAAGGTCCGCCACCCGACGGCGTGGCTGGCGGCGGCCGGCACCCCGGCGGCGATCGGCGGCGACGAGCGCATCGCGCCGGCGCAGCGGCCGTTCGAGTTCATGCTCAACGCGCTGCGGCTGGTGGACGGATTCGCGCTCGCCGACTTCCAGGCGCGCTGCGGCCTGCCAGTGGACGCGATCGCCGCGCCGCTGGCGCAGGCGCTGGACCGCGGCTGGCTCGTCCTGTCCGGCGACCGCGTGGTCCCCACCGCGCTGGGACGGCGTTTCGGCAACGATGTCATCGCGCTGTTCCTCGCCGATGACGATGCGTCCGCAGCTGGCCGATCCGCAGCCGGCGTGTAAATATTCCCGGACTTCCGGCCGGACCTTTTCGATGCCGACAGCCCCTGCCCGAGAATCCGCGATGCCCAGGTCGCTAGCTACCGCCGGGCTGCCGCCCCGCGTCCGAAAGGCGCTGGAGGTCGCGGTGGGCGCGGTGACCGACGCCCTCGAGCCGCGGCTCGACGCCATGCTCGGGGAATTCGAGGAGGAACTGTTCCGGCTCGCCGACCAGGCGCGCAATCCGGGCATGGAGTCGGGCTACATGCAGACCCTGCGCGCCTTCCGCCTCAACCGCGCCGACCTGGTGCCGCGCTTCATCCTCGAGGTGGAGGCGGCGGCGGCGGCGATCCGCAAGCCGGCCGACACGCCGCGCCCGGCGGCCGAGGCCGCGCGCGCCCGTCCCGCCCAGTCGGGGTTCGGCACGCTGAGCCTGGTGGACGAGGCGGTCATGGACGAGGGCCTGGTGCTGCGCGAGATCGCCAGCCGCCAGGAGGGCCGCGCGGCGCTGCCGCTGCACCTGCTCGGCCAGCGCTTCGGCGTGCTCGCCGGCACCCCGGCCTTCGACGCCGAACGCCTGCCGCTGGGCCCGCAGGCGATCTGCCGCGCGATGGGCACCGTGGCCAAGGCCCTGGACATCGAGCACGACTCGCGCCTGCTGCTGTACCGCATCTTCGACCGGCACGTGATGGCCGGTTATCCGCGCGTGCTCGAGCGGCTGGACGAACTGCTCGACGAGGAAGGCATCCTGCCGGGCCTGACCCACGTCCCGGTGCGCGTGCGTCCGTCGCCGCAGCCGGCGGGCGAACCACGCGAGGGCGCCGCGGACGCTGCCGCCTCCGGCACGCCCGCGCCCGGTTTCGCGGCGCCGCGGCCGGCCGCCGATCCCCAGCGTCCCTATACGGCCTGGCCCGGCGAACCGGCGGCGGGCGCGGCCGACGAGGACGAGGACGCGGCCTCCGGCGAACAGCTGCAGCAACTGCAGCAGCTGCTCGACAGCCGCCGCCACCTGCTGGGCAAGCTGCGCCCGGGCGGCCACGCGGCCAGCGGCATGGTGATCAGTACCGAGGACGTGTCGACGGCGCTGGGCCACCTGCAGGCGCAGCCGCTGTCGGTGGCCGGCGCGCCGCAGACCCTGGCCGACGTCAAGCAGACCCTGCTGGCGCAGGCGCGCCAGCGCAGCGGCGTGCACAGCGAACTGTCGCCGCGCGACAACGACACCTTCGAACTGCTGGGCATGCTGTTCGGCAACCTGGAGGAGGAGCTGCGCGCCGACGCGCCGGCCACCGCCCTGGTCAAGCGCCTGCAGATCCCGCTGCTGCGCGTGGCGCTGAAGGACAGCGCCTTCTTCGTGCGCAGCCGCCATCCGGCCCGGCAACTGCTCGACACCGTCGCCGAGAGCGCGGCCAGGTGGCTGGACGGCAACGACTTCGACCCGCAGCTGCTGGCCCCGCTGCAGGGCGCGGTCAGCCACGTGGTCGAGCAGTACGACGGCGACATCGACGTCTTCAGCGACTGCAACGCCCGGCTGCAGGGCCATCTGCAGGCGCAGGTGCGCAAGGCCGAGCTGCTGGAGAAGCGCCACGCAGACGCCGCGCGCGGCAAGGAGAAGCTCGAGGTCGCCAAGCTGCGCGCCGCCGAGGTGATGACCGAGGTGGTCGGCGACCAGCGCCTGCCGCACTTCAGCCGCGCCCTGCTCAACCAGTCCTGGGCCGACGTGCTCACCCTGACCCTCCTGCGCCAGGGCGAAGGATCGGAAGCCTGGGCCCGCCAGGTCGAGGCCACGCGCCGCATCGCCGAGGCCTGCACCCGCGAGGACGCGCCGCGCGATCCGGAGCTGGTGGTCCACATCGAATCCGCGCTCGCCCAGGTGGGCTACCACGGCGACGAGGCCAGCGTCATCGCCCAGCGCCTGACCAGCAACCGCGCCGATGACGCCGACGAGGATCCGGCCTCGCGCACCGAACTGGCGATGAAGCTCAAGGCGCGCACGCGCCTGGGCGAGGAAGCCGATCGCAGGAAGCCCGCGCCATCGCCGCGCACGCCCGAGGAGGAGGCGCGCTACGAGCAGCTGCGGGTGCTGCCTTTCGGCACCTGGATCGAGTTCACCACCAACCAGCAGGGCGACGTGGTGCGTCGCCGCCTGTCCTGGTACAGCCTGCTCACCGGCAACGCCCTGTTCGTCAACAGCCGCGGCCAGCGCGTGGGCGAGCAGTCGCTCGACAGCGTGGCGCGACTGCTGGCCGCGGGCCAGGCGCGGATCGTGGCCAGCGGCCAGGCGCGCCTGGTCGACCGCGCCTGGCAGGCGGCGATGCATGCGCTGCGCAGCTTCGCCGGCCTCGGCGAGCGCAACGGCGACGACGCGGAGGCGGGCGCATGATCCAGGAATTCAGGCGCGCCAGGCGGCGCAAGGCGCCAGGCACCATCCCCGTCACCGATGCCATGACCGGCCGCGTCGTCGGGCGCATCGGCAACCTGTCGCAGTCGGGCCTGCTGCTGATCGCGGACGAGCCGCTGGTGGAAGACGCGCTCTACCAGTTCCAGTTCTCGTTGCCCCACGAGAACGGTCCGCTGGAGGTCGAAGTGGGCGCGCACCTGCTGTGGATCGACCATGGCAGCACCCGCTCGCAGATCTGGACCGGGCTGCGCTTCCTCGCGCTGGGCGCCGAGCAGTCGCGCCGCATGCGGCGCTGGATCGAGGCGCCGGGCAGCCATTACGAGTAGCACGAGCGCTTGCGCGGCGCCTGCAGCGAAGACGGCCTTGCGGCAGAATGGGGTCACGCCCCCGCCGCGAAAATCCCGCTGATGTCCACTGCCGCCGCCCTCTACGCCGACCATCTCGCCACCCTCCAGGCCCGCACGGCCACCGCGCTCGAACGCGGCGGTTTCGACCACCTGGTGGTGCCAAGCGGCAGTGCGCATTACCAGGTCTTCGACGACCGCGAGTATCCCTACGCGGTCAATCCGCAGTTCAAGCACTGGCTGCCGCTGACCCGCAATCCCGGCAGCTGGATCGTGGCCACGCCCGGGCAGAAGCCGCGGCTGGTGTACCTGCAGCCGCGCGACTACTGGCACGTCGTGCCGCAGGCGCCGGAGGGCTGGTGGGTCGACCACTTCGACATCGTGGTGATCCGCAAGCCGGAGGACGCGCTGCGCCACCTGCCGCGCAACGCCCAGCGCTGCGCGGTGCTGGGCGAGGCGCAGAGCGCGCTGGGCAAGTACGGCGCGTTCCGCCCCAACAACCCGCAGCCGGTGCTGGACTACCTGGACTACCACCGCGCCTGCAAGACGCCCTACGAGGTCGAGATGATGCGCGAGGCCACGCGCCGCGGGGTGCGCGCGCACCTGGCGGCCGAACGCGCGTTCCGCGGCGGCGCCAGCGAGTTCGGCATCCACCTGGCCTACTGCCAGGCGGCCGGCCAGGATGCCACCGAACTGCCCTACGCCAACATCGTCGCGCTCAACGAACACGGCGCGGTGCTGCACTACACCGAACTGGACCGGGTGCCGGCGAAGCCGGCGCGCAGCTTCCTGCTCGACGCCGGCGCCAGCCACGGCGGCTATGCCTGCGACATCACCCGCACCCACGCGCAGGAAGGCGCCAGCGACTTCCAGGCGCTGATCGACGCGGTCGACCGGGTCGAGCAGGCGCTGTGCGCGAACGTGCGCGGCGGCGTGGACTATCGCCAGCTGCATCTGGACGCGCACCTCGCGCTGGCCGGCGTGCTGCGCGAGGCGGACATCATCACCGTCGCCCCCGAGGAAGCGGTGGCCACCGGCGTGAGCAGCGCCTTTTTCCCGCACGGCATCGGCCATGGCCTGGGCCTGCAGGTCCATGACGTGGCCGGCTTCGCCGCCTCCGACCGCGGCGGCACGATCCCCAGGCCCGAGGGCCATCCCTACCTGCGCCTGACCCGCACGCTGGAGCCGGGTTTCGTGGTCACCATCGAGCCGGGCGTGTATTTCATCGACATGCTGCTCGACGACCTCCGGGCCGCGGGGCATGGTGGCAGCGTGAACTGGGACCGGGTCGAGGCGTTCCGCCCCTACGGCGGCATCCGCATCGAGGACAACGTGCTCTGCACCGCCGAGGCACCGGTCAACCTCACCCGCGAAGCCTTCGCCGCGGCCTGATGCCTGCCCCGGCCCGCACGCAACGCGCGGGCCGGCACACCGGCTGCCATCGCATGGTGGCGACGGGTGACGCACACGTGAAACACGCGGCGCGCCTGCGAACCCGCCGCATCGGCAGCGCACTGGATCCATCCCGATTGCCCGACCGCCCGCCACCGGCGCGGTCTGTGCCGTGCTGCAACATCCGTGCCGCGGAAAATGGGTAAGAATCGGGTCACCGGCCGGGCCGGTCGTCGTGGCCGTGCCAACGCCCGGATCCTGTGACTCCATACGCTCCACTTCGAGGGGAGGGTTCATGCTCGAGCAGCACGGATTGACGCTGGCACTGGTCTGCGCAGCGGTGGCGATCGTCTACGGCATCATCTCGGCCCGCTGGATCGGCCGGCAACCCGCCGGCAATCCCCGAATGCAGGAGATCGCGGGGGCGATCCAGGAAGGCGCGCGGGCCTACCTCAACCGCCAGTACCTCACGATCGCGATCGCGGGCGCGGTGCTGTTCGTGCTGATCGGCCTGTTCCTGGACTGGTACACGGGCATCGGCTTCCTGCTCGGCGCGGTGCTGTCCGGTGCGGCCGGCTACATCGGCATGAACGTCTCGGTCCGCGCCAACGTGCGCACCGCCGAAGCCGCGCGCAGCGGTGTGGGGCCGGCGATGGACGTCGCCTTCCGCGGCGGCGCGATCACCGGCATGCTCGTGGTCGGCCTCGGCCTGCTGGGCGTGGCCGGCTACTGGGCCGTGCTCAACCTGGTCTTCAGCCTGCCCACTTCCGAGGTGCTGCACGCGCTGGTCGGCGTGGCCTTCGGCTCGTCGCTGATCTCGATCTTCGCGCGCCTGGGCGGCGGCATCTTCACCAAGGGCGCGGACGTCGGCGCGGACCTGGTCGGAAAGGTCGAGGCCGGCATCCCGGAGGACGACCCGCGCAACCCGGCGGTGATCGCCGACAACGTGGGCGACAACGTCGGCGACTGCGCCGGCATGGCCGCCGACCTGTTCGAGACCTACGCGGTCACGGTGATCGCGACGATGCTGCTGGGCTACCTCATGGTCACCGAGGTCGGCAGCAACGGCGTGCTGTATCCGCTGGTGCTGGGCGGCGTGTCGATCATCGCTTCGATCATCGGCACGTTCTTCGTCAAGGTGAAGGCTGGCGGCTCGATCATGGGCGCGCTGTACAAGGGCGTGATCGTCTCGGGCGTGCTGGCGGCGATCGCCTATTTCCCGATCACCCGCGAGCTGATGGCCGACAACGTCCACGGCGCGATGAACATCTACTGGTGCGCGCTGATCGGCCTGGCGCTGACCGGCGCGATCGTCTGGATCACCGAGTACTACACCGGTACCCAGTACGCGCCGGTGCGCCATGTGGCCCAGGCCAGCACCACCGGCCATGGCACCAACATCATCGCCGGACTCGGCGTGTCGATGAAGTCCACCGCGATGCCGGTCATCGCGGTGTGCATCGCGATCTGGGCCTGCTTCGCGCTCGGCGGCCTGTACGGCATCGCGATCGCGGCCACGGCCATGCTGTCGATGGCGGGCATGATCGTGGCGCTGGATGCCTACGGCCCGATCACCGACAACGCCGGCGGCATCGCCGAGATGGCCGAGCTTCCGCCCGAGGTGCGCGCGATCACCGATCCGCTCGACGCGGTCGGCAACACCACCAAGGCGGTGACCAAGGGCTATGCGATCGGCTCGGCGGCGCTGGCGGCGCTGGTGCTGTTCGCCGATTTCACCCACAACCTGGAGGCCAACAATCCCGGCGTGGCCTTCAGCTTCGAGCTGTCCGACCCGGCGGTGATCATCGGCCTGTTCATCGGCGGACTGATTCCCTATCTGTTCGGGGCGATGGCGATGGAGGCGGTGGGCCGGGCGGCCGGCAGCGTGGTGGAGGAGGTGCGCCGCCAGTTCCGCGAGATCCCCGGCATCATGGAAGGCACCGGCAAGCCCGATTACAGCCGCGCCGTGGACATGCTCACCAGATCGGCGATCAAGGAGATGATCGTGCCCTCGCTGCTGCCGGTGCTGGTGCCGGTGGTGGTCGCGTTCGGCATGAACTGGCTGATGGGTCCCGGTGCCGGCATCCGCGCGCTCGGCGGGCTGCTGATCGGCACGATCGTGACCGGCCTGTTCGTCGCGATCTCGATGACCACCGGCGGCGGCGCCTGGGACAACGCCAAGAAGTATATCGAGGACGGCAACTTCGGCGGCAAGGGTTCGGAAGCGCACAAGGCCGCGGTCACCGGCGACACCGTCGGCGATCCCTACAAGGACACGGCGGGTCCGGCGATCAATCCGCTGATCAAGATCATCAACATCGTCGCGCTGCTGCTGGTACCACTGCTGTAGCCGGTAGCGCCGCGCACAGGAAGGGCGGCCATCTGGCCGCCCTTCCTGTTCTGGTCAACGGCACATCGGGCGCCGGATACGCGGGATCGGCGGGCGCCGCGCGGCGCTCAGGACTCGACGAACACGCCGCGCGCGCAGTCGAACCACGGCGTGCACAGCTCCCGCTGCCCGCCCGTATCCGACGCCTGCCAGACCTCTCCCCTGGCGCCCGCCTCCGGGCCGAAGAAGTCCTCCTGCGAGAACCCGGCCACGCCCAGACACCAGCGCAGGCGGCGCGGCGGCGAGACCGGGATCGGGTAGACGAATCCGTCCTCCAGCACGCCGCCGGGCTCCAGCCGAAGCGCCAGGGCCGTCGCGGGACTGGTGGGGCCGGTGGGTCCGGCCGGTGCGGCCGGAGCCACGTGCCGCAGCACCATATCGCCACCGCCCGTCTCCTCGAACAGCGGCGCGCCCATGCCGCCCCGCGCCTGCCTTCCACTCAGCACGGCGTGGCGGTCGCCCCGATCGAACACCGCCAGCGGCTGCGTGCCGCCGTTGCGCAGGCGGTAACCCAGCTGGACCGTATCGCTCGCCGGCATGGAGAGCTCTACCTCCAGCACGACGCCGTTGTCTTCGATGCGGGTGGACGCGGGTGCGGCTGCAGGCATGGCGGTGCTCGAAGAAGTGGACGCGGCAACGGGCGGCAAGCCGCTCGCGATGGCGGCGCCCGCCATCATGCTGCCCGCCAGCGCCAGGCACCACCCGGTGGTGAGCGGGCGACGTGGTCGGGCCGCGATGGAATCCGACCACCAGCGCCGGCCCCGGCCCGCGTCACCGCCGCAGGCACGGGTCACATCACAGCCTGTAGCTGGGACGGTCCGGCAGGCCCAGTTCCTCGCGCAGCCCGTTCTCGGTCAGGTGGTCGGGATTGGCCGTGGTGGGCGGCGTGGACGGGTCGCCGTCGAAGTCGAATGGCCTGGCCGTGGTTTCCAGCCCCACCGCCTGCCGCTCGGAGTTGGAGATGCCGCGGTCGGCGACGTCCGGCCCGTTGTAGTTGCCCGGCTGCAGGCTGCCGTTGACGAAGTTGTAGGCGTGCGACATCTCGTGGTACAGCACCACCACCGGCGCCGGGAACGCATCCATGTGGAAGCCCGGGTTGTAGCGGATGTCGGTCTGCACGCCGCGGCCGGCGACGCCGTTGGTGATCTGCACGTCCGGCCAGGTGGCGCTGTCGTCGGCCGGCATCGCATAGCCGTTGTGCTCGTTCGCCAGTTCCTTGATCGTGACGCTGTTGCCGCGGGTGGCAGCGGTGGCGTCGAACTCGGCCAGCATCCGCTGGCCGTTGGGCGAGCCGCGCAGGAACTCGATCTCCGCCTGCACGCGCTGCACGAAGCCGGGCGAACCCTCCACGCGCAGGCTGCGGCCCACGTCCGGATCGATCTCGACGTTGACCACGGTCGGCCGCGCGCCGGTGGCGGCATTGATCAGGTCGCCGCGCTCGGCATAGATCGTGGTCCGGTCTCCCGCGCCCTCGATGGTGTCGCGCCCCGCGCCGGCGTAGATGCTGCTGGCGCCGCTCGCGGCCTGGATGGTGTCGTCGCCCAGCCCGCCCGAGACCATGTCGCCGGCCCCGCGGCTGCGGATCGAATCGTGGCCGGCGCCGCCCTCGAGGAAATTGCGCCCCGCACCGCCGTCGATGCGGTCGTCGCCGTCGCCGCCATGGATCACGTCCACCCCGCGGCCGCCCTGGATGACATCGTCGCCGTCGCCGCCGAAGACATCGTTGCGGCCGCCGCCGCTCAGGGTGACGCGGTCGTTGCCGGCCCCGGCATCGATGCGGTTGTCGCCGCTGCCGGCGATCTCGACCTGGTCGTCGCCGGCGCCGGTCTCGGCGACGATGTTGACGGTGACGTTGGCCGCCACCTCGATCACGTCGTCCCCGCCGCCGGTCCGCAGGGTCAGTTCCTGGCCCTCGGCGGTGGTCACCGCGAAGCTCGCGCCGTTCACCGACACGTCCAGGGTGCCGTCGTCGCGCTGGCTCACCGCGATGCGGTCGCTGGCGCCGCCGGTGGTGACCACCAGCTGGTCGGCGCTGACGTAGGTCCGCCCGCCGCCGGCATCGGCCAGGGTGCGCTCACGCGCGATCTCCACCCCGCCCTCGCGATGCAGGGGATCGATCTGGATAGCCTTGCCGTCGGGGGTGCGGCCCTGGGTGCGTCCGGCCGGATTGCTGGCACTGCCGTCGATCTCGGTGACCCCGAGGCCCGGCAGCAGGGACAGCAGCGCCGGGCGCTCGACCTGACCGGGGTCCACCGGGTTGCGGTCCAGGTCCGCGGGCGAGTGCAGGCGCGGGCCGTCGACGTCCGGGTCGTCCCAGTAGCCGTCGGTGCGCGGGGCCGCCTCGGCCAGGCGGGAGGCTTCGGTCATCGACATCGGGAATCTCGCTGGGGCGGAGGACACGCCTATGTACGCCCGCGTATGGCCCCCTGCCCAGCTGGGGCCGACCCTGCCTCGGGACGACCCTAACCCGGGCCGCGACGCCGGAGCCGCTCCCTCCCGCGCCGAGCGGGTGGCCGGGCGGGGGATTTCTGCAACGCAGCATCGGTCGCGTAGAATTGCCCTCCCACCATCCGGGCAGGCGCCCGCGCAGGAGTTGTCGCCAAATGGGTCTCGACCACGTCACCACCGGCAAGAATCCGCCCGACGAGATCAACGTCATCATCGAGATCCCGAAGGACTCCGAGCCGGTCAAGTACGAGGTGGACAAGGACAGCGGCGCCATCTTCGTCGACCGCGTGCTGTCCACGCCGATGCGCTACCCCTGCAACTACGGCTACGTGCCCAACACCCTGTGCGGCGACGGCGATCCGGCCGACGTGCTGGTGGTGTTGCCGCTGCCGCTGGTGCCCGGCTCGGTGATCCGCTGCCGCCCGGTCGGCGTGCTGAAGATGAGCGACGAGGCCGGCAGCGACGAGAAGCTGCTCGCCGTGCCGGTCACCAAGGTGTTCCAGGGCTATGCCCACGTCGAGAACATCGACCAGGTCAGCGCCCACTGGCTCGAGCGCATCGGCCACTTCTTCGAGCACTACAAGGACCTGGAAAAGGGCAAGTGGGTGAAGGTCGAAGGCTGGGGCGGCGCCGAGGAGGCCAAGAAGATCCTGGTCTACGCGATCGAGCGCCACAACGCGCAGAAGGCCGCCGACAAGGCCTGATCGGCGGCCGCGCTCAGCGCGGCGGCAGTCGCGGCACGGTCAGCCCGACCAGCCGCGACACCACCACGGCGACGTACATCACCCCGGCGAACGCCTCCAGCATCACCAGGGCGCGCGCCGGGGACCGCACCGGGATCACGTCGCTGAGCCCGACGCCGGAAAGGACGCTGAAGCTCAGGAACAGCAGTTCGGTCCAGGTGCGCGGCTGGTCCGGGCTGACCGCGGCCAGGAAGCTCCCCGGGAACCAGGCCTGGCACGCGGTGAAGGCGAATGCGAAGCCCCAGGCCAGCAGGGTGAAGGTGGCCCCCACCGCATAGAGCTCATCGCGCGTGACCGTGTGGTCGTGCAGCATGTAGGCGATCAGCGCACCGGCGGTGTAGAAGTACAGCGCCCCTTCCAGCACGTGCGCGTGGACCAGAAGTTCCGGCTGGCGCTGCAGCAGCGAGAACACCGACAGCATGACCGACGGCACCGCCAGGCCCCAGGCGACCAGATTGCTCGCAGCGCTGCGGTTGACCACCCACAACGCCAGCATCAGCACCACGATGCCGAAGGCGCCAAAGGCCACCTGGCCGGCGGCCGCGCCTTCCATGGCCGGATAGATCACGACCCCGGCGAGTTGCACCAGCAGCAGCCACGCCGACGGCTGGCGTCGCGCCGCCACGAGCCACCGCAGGGTCCGGGCCGATGCCATGGCCGCGCCGCGGTCAGCACCACGTCCGGTGGAGGGAGCGGCCCTGGCGGGTCATGGCGCTTGGGCCTGGGCCGCTGCGAAGCCGACGGCTACTGGGTCCAGCGCCCCGGGCCGCTGGACTCCGGCAGGACCTGCGCCGACAGCCGCCGGTCCTGGTTCAGCAGGCGCACCGCATCGGCCAGGATCGCCGCCGATTCGGTGAGCAGCGGATCGGGACGCTCTTCCGCCGCGCGCTCGCGGGCGGCGTCCTCGGCGACGTTGCGTTCGCTGGCCTGCAGGCCATCGTCGTCGCTGCTGTCAGCCAACGGATCCAGGGCCAGGCCCAGCTGCTGGCGCTGCTGCTGGCGCTGCTTGCGCTTGGCCGCATCGCGGTCGCGCTCGGCGCGGCGCTCGGCCTCGTTGAGCGAGACGTACTTCTTCGCCCGCTCGGCGCGGAACTCGGCCACGTCCTCCGACCACCAGCGGAACTCGGGATCCTTCGCCACGCGCTGCTCGTGCAGCGTCTGCAGCTTGGGCAGCAGCGGCGAGAAATCGCCGTAGCGCTGGTGCGGCACGGCCGCGATCTGGCGCCATTCCAGCGCGTTGTCGTAGGTGCTCTCGCCGAACTCGCTGGCGTCCACCGTCACCGGGAAGGCCAGGTCAGGCACCACGCCGCGGTTCTGCGTGCTGCTGCCGCCGGGCAGGAAAAACTGCGCGATGGTCAGCTTGACGTGGCCGTAGCGGTCGCCTTCGGCGGCCGGCCAGCGGTCCAGCGGCACGATGTTCTGCACGGTGCCCTTGCCGAAAGAGGTCTCGCCGATCACCAGACCGCGTCCGTAGTCCTGGATCGCGCCGGCGAAGATCTCCGAGGCCGAGGCCGAGCCGCGGTTGATCAGCACCGCCAGCGGTCCTTCCCAGGCCACGCCCGGGTTGCGGTCGGCCTCCACGCTGATGCGTCCGCCCGACTCGCGCACCTGCACCACCGGCCCCTTGTCGATGAACAGGCCGGTCAGCTCGATCGCCTCGTTGAGCGAGCCGCCGCCGTTGTTGCGCAGGTCCAGCACCACGCCGTCGACGTTGTCGGCGCGCAGTTCGCCCAGCAGGCGCGCGACATCGCGCGTGGCGGAGGTGTACTCGCCATTGCGGGTGCGCCGGCCTTCGAAGTCCTGGTAGAACGCCGGCAACTTGATCACGCCGATGCGCTTGTCCACGCCGCCCTCGGCGGCGGGGATGGTGATGACCTCGGACTTGGCCGCCTGCTCCTCGAGCTTGACCCGGGCGCGGTTGAGCACCACGCGCACCGGCTTGCTGTCGAGCGTAGCCTCGCCGGGGATCACGTCCAGCCGCACCTGGGTGTCCTTGGGACCCTTGATCTTCTCGACCACGTCGTCCAGGCGCCAGCCGACCACGTCCTCCATCGGCCCGCTGCCACCCTGCCCGACCGCGACGATGCGGTCGCCGGGCTTGAACTTGCCGCTGAGCGCGGCCGGGCCGCCCGCGATGAGCTCGCGGATCACCACCACGTCGTCCTGCTTCTGCAGCTGCGCGCCGATGCCCTCCAGCGACAGCGACATGCTCTGCGTGAACAGCTTCGCCGTGCGCGGGCTCATGTAGTCGGTGTGCGGATCGACCGTCGAGGTGTAGGCGTTGAGGAAGGTCTGGAACGCATCCTCCTGCTTGAGCGCGGCGACGTTGTTGGCCAGGTTCAGATAGCGCCGGTCGAGCGTCTTGCGGATCTCCTCGGGCTGCTTGCCGGCCAGCTTCAGGCGCAGCCAGTCGTTGCGCACCGACTGCTTCCACAGCGCGTCGAGCGTGGCCGCGTCCGGCGCCCACGGCGCGTCCTCGCGGTCGTACTCCCAGCGGTCGGGGCCGGTGAAGTCGAAGATGTCCTCGTTGAGCAGTTCGCGCGCGTAGGCCACGCGGTCGGCCACCCGCTGCTTGTAGATGGCGAAGATCGCGTAGGCCGGCTCAAGGTTGCCGCTGCGCACGTTCTCGCCCATCGACGACTTGTAGGCCTCGAAACGGGCGATGTCCTGGGCGGTGAAGAACAGCTTGGCGCCGTCGAGCGCCTCGAGGTAATGGTCGAAGATCTCGGCCGACATGGTCGCGTCCAGCGGCCGGGGCCGGTAGGCGTAGCGGCTGTCGGACAGCAGGCCGTAGACCAGCTTGGAGGTGGTGGCCTGGTCGGCGGTGGGCGCGCCTGGCAACGCATCGCTCTCGCTGCGCGCCATCAGCCCCACGGGCACGGCCAGCACCAGGGCGATCAGGGACACGGTGGCGATGCGGTTGAATTTCATCGGAGACGATCCTGGGAATGCGGTCCGTGTGCGGTACGGTCACGGTGACGCGTTGCTTGGACAGCGCGCCAGTGCACTAAGTTGCGGTCGCCGACCACTCTATCGGGCGGGGTCGGACGCGGTGTGAACGGCGCCACGCTGGCCGCACTGCGGCCAGCGCGGGCAAATCGGGTCTTCCGGGCGGGCCTGCCGCTTACGCGGCCACGCCCGCTTCTTGGGCCTGCCGGTCGGCGTGGTAGGACGAGCGCACCAGCGGCCCGGAGGCCACATGGCTGAAGCCCAGCGCCATGCCGTAGTCCTCCAGCGCCTTGAACTCCTCCGGCGTCCAGTAGCGCAGCACCGGGTGGTGGTGGGCGCTGGGCTGCAGGTACTGGCCGATGGTGACCATGTCCACGTCGTGCGCGCGCAGGTCGCGCAGGGTGCCCTGCACCTGCTCCATGGTCTCGCCCAGGCCGAGCATGATCCCCGACTTGGTGGGCACCTCCGGGTGCTGGGCCTTGAACTTCTGCAGGAGGGTCAGCGACCACTGGTAGTCGGCGCCCGGGCGCACGTTGCGGTACAGCTCTGGCACCGTCTCGACGTTGTGGTTGAACACATCCGGCGGCGCGGTGGCGAGGATCTCCAGCGCGCGCTCCATGCGGCCGCGGCCGCGGAAGTCCGGGGTCAGGATCTCGATGCGGATCGACGGCGACTGCGCGCGCACTTCGCGGATGCAGTCGACGAAATGCTGGGCGCCGCCGTCGCGCAGGTCGTCGCGGTCGACCGAGGTGATGACCACGTACTTCAGGCCCATGTCGGCGATGGTGCCGGCCAGGCTGAGCGGTTCGGCGGGGTCCGGCGGCTTCGGCCGGCCGTGGGCGACGTCGCAGAACGAGCAGCGGCGGGTGCACACCTCGCCCAGGATCATGAAGGTGGCGGTGCCGTGGCCGAAGCATTCGTGGATGTTCGGGCAGCTGGCCTCCTCGCAGACCGTCACCAGGCGGTTGGCGCGCAGCTTGGACTTGAGCGCGGCAACCGCGCCGTTGGACGGGATGCGGACCCGGATCCAGGACGGCTTGCGCAGCACCGGCGCGTCGACGAACTCCACCGGCGAGCGCGCGATCTTGTCCCCGGCCAGCTGCTTGGCCCCCTCCTGCAGCGGCGCGGCGGCGCCGGCCGGGACGACCTGGAGCGGGATGGAACGCGTGCTGGACTCGGACATGGGATCAGGCGGCCTGGGCCGCGGCGCTGGAAGGGGGAGTGGACAGGTCGGGGGCCGGCGCTGCGTGCGGCGCCAGACCGAACTGCCGGGCCAGCTCGCCCAGCAGTACGGGCTTGACCGCGTCCATGCCTGATGGACCGCCCAAGTCTAGCATCGAGGTCACCCGCAGCCCGGCATAGCCGCAGGGATTGATCCGGGCGAACGGCTCCAGGTCCATGTCGATGTTGAACGCCAGGCCGTGGAAGCTGCGGCCGTGCCGCACGCGGATGCCGAGCGCGGCGATCTTGGCCTCGCCCACGTACACGCCCGGCGCGCCCTCGCGGCGCGCGCCGAGGATGTTCCACTCCAGCAGGGTGTCGATCACCGCCTGCTCGATGCGGCAGACGTAGTCGCGCACGCCGATCTTCAGCCGCCGCAGGTCCAGCAGCGGGTAGACCACGATCTGCCCCGGCCCGTGATAGGTGACCTGCCCGCCACGGTCGACGTGCAGGACCGGGATGCCGCCCGGCGCCAGCACGTGTTCCGGGCGGCCCGCCTGGCCCAGGGTGAAAACCGGCTCGTGCTCGACCACCCACAGCTCGTCCGGGGTGTCCTCGTCGCGCGCATCGGTGAAACGCTGCATCGCGCGCCACACCGGCTCGTAGGGCTGGCGGCCGAGCTCGCGCACCCGGCAGGGCCGGCCTGCGGCCTCCCGCGCCGGACCGGCCGCGGGCGTGCGGCTCACAGCGTCCACTTCACTTCCGGATGGGCGCGCAGGGCTTCATGGGCGGCCTGGTACTGCGCCCGGTCCTGCGCGCGGAACGAAAGCTTGACCGAGACGAAGCGCCCGCCGCTGGACGCGCGCCAGGAGATGGTCTCGTCGAGCACCTCGATGCCGGCCGCGGCCAGCAGGCGCGGGATGTCCGCCTCCAGGCCGGCGGTGGCCGGGCCCATGGCGGTGATTTCGAACACGCCCGGGAACTGGAAGCCGTGATCGGGGTTGTCGGAAGTGATGTCCATGCGCCGATTATGGGGGCGGCGGGCAGGAACCCAAACCGCCGCCGGTGGAACGCAAAAGGCCGCCCTGCGGCGGCCTTTCGCGGCGCTCCCGCCAGGCTCAGCGCGACAGCTGCAGCAGGCTCGAGGACACCCAGCCGGCGTTGCCCAGCTCGTCCTCGACTTCCCACATGGTGCCCTGCTTGTTGCCGGTGGGGTACAGCATCATGCCCACGTCCAGCTCGCGCACCACGCCGCTGCCATCGGGCGTGGCGAACAACCGCGCCGGGCGGGTCATGCTCACCGCCTGCTGCGCGCTGGCGGCCGAGGCGTTCTCCGGCAGCCCGCCCAACTGGGCGACCAGTTCGGTGTAGGCCTGCAGGTAGGCCAGGGTGATGACCTGGCCCAGCTCGGTGTTGGCGTAGCCGCCCACGCCCGCCGCACCCAGGCCGCCGCCACCGAACAGGCCGCCACCGGCGCCCCAGCCGATGTCGGTCTTCTTGGCGCTGCCCTCGGCCATCGCCACCTGTTCGGACGAGCGCACGTCGGTGACGGTGAGCACCACGTCTGCGGTCTTGCTCTTGAAGTTCAGGCCGCCCACCAGGGCGCCGGCGCGGCCGCCGATCAGGCCTCCCAGCAGGCCGCCCACGGCATTGCCGCCGGCGTTGCTGTTGGCGCCGATCAGGTCCGGCACCATGACGTAGTCGGCGGCCTTGATCTGGCCCTTGCCCACGTTCGAACGCACCCGCAACTCGCCACCGGCGCCGAGGTCGCGCTCGCGCATTGCCGCGTCCAGGCCCGCGCCGCGGTCGACCAGGGTGAAGCAGCGCGACTTGTTGACGAACACCTTGATCAGGCGCGAGGGCGCGGGCAACTGCTGCCCGGTCCACCAGTGCACGCCGTCCTCGGGCTCGATCACCGAGATCGCCCCCAGCGGCTGCGCGCACACCGGGATCTGCGCCGCCTGTTCCTTGCGACGCTCCTGCGCGCTCTGCCGCTGCGCCGCCGCGGGCATGGCCACCGACAACGCGACAGCCGTCGAAAGCGCCGCCACGAGGGCGCGCCTGCCAGTCAATCCGGACATTCCTGTACTCCTTTCCCTAGAAGTTGTCTGCAAGGGCGCGCACCGCGCTCCTTCCCCGTGCGACCGCGGCTGCTGCCGCGGTACGGGCCGATCTTAGCAGACGTCCCCCGGGGCGGCCGCGCGCCCGGGCGGGACAGTGGCGGGCGCCGCACCGGGCGCCCGCGGGACCACTCAGACCGAGTTCCACCACATCAGGAATTCGTGCCACAGGCGCTTGAAGAAGCCGGCCTCCTCGACCGCCTCCAGCGCCACCAGCGGGCGTTCGGCGACGACCTTGCCGTCCATGGTGACGCGCACCGTGCCGATGGCCTGGCCCTTGGCGATCGGGGCTTCCAGCAGCTCGGGCACGTCCATCGACGGCTTGAGCTGGTCGTACTTGCCACGCGGCAGGCTGACCAGCAGCGGCGTGGCCACGCCCAGTTGCACCTCGTTCGCCTTGCCCTTCCACACCTTCTGCGTGGACACCGGGGTGGAGGCGTCGTACAGGCGATGGGTCTCGTGGAACCGGAAACCCCAGTTGAGCAGGGCCAGCGAATCGGTGGCGCGCTGGGCCTCGCTGCTCGAACCCATCACCACCGAGATCAGACGCTGATCGCCACGCTTGGCCGAGGCCAGCAGGCAGTAGCCGGCGCCCGAGTGGTGGCCGGTCTTGATGCCGTCCACGCTCTGGTCGCGCCACAGCAGCAGGTTGCGGTTGCGCTGGGTGATCGGGCCGACGGTGAATTCCTTGATCGCGTTGTAGCTGTACTCCTCCGGGAAGTCGCGCACCATCGCGCGGCCCAGCAGCGCCAGGTCGCGCGGCGTGGAGTAGTGGTCCGGATCGGACAGGCCGTGCGAGTTGACGAAGTTGGAGTTGGTCATGCCGATGCGCTTGGCATAGGCGTTCATCAGCGCGGCGAAGGCCTCCTCGCTGCCGGCGACGTGCTCGGCCAGGGCGATGGCCGCATCGTTGCCCGACTGCACCACCATGCCCTTTTCCATCTCCAGCAGCGGCGCGGTCTGGTTGACCGGGAAGCCGCTGTAGCTGCCGTCGGTGCCGGCACCGCCCTTGCGCCAGGCGTTCTCGCTCATCATCACCTGGTCGTCGGCATTGACCTTGCCGGCCTTCATCTCGGCGGCGATCACGTAGCTGGTCAGCACCTTGGTGATGCTGGCCGGCTCCACGCGCTCGTCGATGTTCTCGCCGGCCAGGATCTGGCCGCTGGCGTAGTCCATCAGCAGCCAGGCATTGCCGGTGACCGACGGCGGCGGCGGCGTGGGCAGCGCGTCGCTCAGCGCGGCGGCGGGCGCCGCTGCCGGCGCGGGCTGCGGCACGTCCTGGGCGGTGGCCAGGCCGACGACGAGGACGGTGGCCAGCGCGGCCACGGCGATACGGCGGAAAACGACAGCGGGTTTCATCAGGTACACGACTCCGGTGGGCCGGACATCCCTGGCCGGATGGAAACGGGTTGGGGCCGCGGCGGGACCGCGACCAAAGTCGGACAGTCTACTCGCGAACGACCTGCGGCATCCCCAGGCCCAGACCCGCGACCCGCGAGGACAACTCCGCGAGCGCCGCCGCCGCGACCGGGCCGACCCGCACCCGCCACAGGCGGCGGTCGGCGACGGTCACGTCCTGCAGATGGGCGGCGATGCCGGCGGCGCGCAACGCGGCCAACGTGCGTTCGGCGTTGTCGCGCACCGAGAACACGCCGACCTGCAGGGTGGTGCCGCTGCCCGCAGCGACCGGGGCGCTGGCCGGCGCAGCGGTCGCGGCAGCGGCCGGCGCGGCCGCGGCGACCGTCGCCGCCGGCGCGGAAGCAGGCGGTACGACCGCGGGCCCGGCCGCGGCCGTGCGTGCGGCGTCGTAGCGCGCCTGGCGCTCGCGCATCCAGGCATCGAATTCGTCGGCCGAGCGCACCCGGCCATCCTCGGCGACCATCCGGAAGCGGTTTTCCTCCAGGCCATACCCGGGACGGTCGACCACGCGCAGGGGCACGGCCGGCGCGGCCTGGGCGACCTGGACCGGCTGCGCCGGGGCGGCCGCGGCCGGAGCCGGCTGGGGCAGCGTTCCGACCAGGCGGTCGAGCGAACTGGGTGGCGCGGCCTGCGCGGGCGCCGGCTGCGGCGCCGCCGCGAGCATGGTGCCGGGCATGCCGGTCTCACCCGGCAGCAGCGCGCGCACCTCGACCCGCCCCGTGCCTTGGCGGTGGATGTCGAGCTTTACCGCCGCCGCATAGCTGAGGTCCACGACCCGCCCTTCGTGGAAGGGACCGCGATCGTTGACCCGCACCACCACGCTGCGGCCGTTGTCCAGGTTGGTCACGCGCGCGAAGCTGGGCAGCGGCAGGGATTTGTGCGCGGCGGTGAATGCGTACATGTCGTACACCTCCTGGTTGGAGGTGCGCCGCCCGTGGAACTTGTTGCCGTAGTACGAGGCCAGGCCCGACTCGACGAAGCCCTCGACCGAATCGAGCACGCGGTAGGAACGGCCGAGCACCTGGTAGGGCGAGCGGTTGCCGTAGGCCGAACGCGGCTCGGCGACCACCTGCGGCTCGGGGATGCAGTGGACCCTGGGGATGTAGTCGGGCGTCGAGTCGCTGATCCCGGGCTTGTAGAGACCGCCGGCCACGTAGTCGCCGCGCGTGGACGGGTCCTCCTGCGCGGGCGGATAGGGCTTGAACCCGGCGCAGTCGTCCGCGCCGGCGTCCGCGCTGCGCGGCGGCGGCACCGCTACGCCGGGCGCCGCGCCCGGGCTGGCGCCGCCGGGCGGGCGCTTGGGCGCGCCGGCGCAACCGGCCAGCAGCGCGACCGCCAGCAGGGGCGGCAGCCACCTCACTGCCCGCGCCCTGCCCCGTCGCGGATCGCCTGCGCCAGCTGGTGCACCGCCAGCGAGTACATCGGCGAGCGGTTGTAGCGGGTGATCACGTAGAAGTTGCGGAAGGTCAGCCAGTACTCGGGACCGGCGGCGCTCTCCAGGCTGAGCACGGTGGCGCCTTCGGCGACCGGCTGGCCGGGCTGGGCGCGGTAGCCGCGCGCGGCCAGGTCGGCCAGCGGGTACACCGGATCCCAGCCCTCGGCCACGAACGCCTCGGCCTGCGGCGCGCGCGTGGCGCGCGCGACCACCGGGCCGCCACGCTCCCAGCCGTGGACGACGAAATAGTTGGCGATCGAGGCGAACACGTCCGGCAGGTGGGTGAGCAGGTCGCGGCGCCCGTCGCCATCGCCGTCCTTCGCCCACAGCCGGTAGCTCGAGGGCATGAACTGGCCCAGGCCCATCGCCCCCGCATAGCTGCCCTTGAGCGCCAGCAGGTCGAGCTGCGGCTCTTCCTTCTTCAGCGCGAACAGCTGCGCCAGTTCGCCAGCGAAGAACGGCGCGCGCGCCGGATAGTCGAAGGCCAGGGTGTAGAGCGCATCGACCACGCGGTAGTTGCCGGTCACCCGCCCGTAGCTGGTCTCCACGCCGATGATCGCCACGATCATCTCGGCCGGCACGCCGGTCTGCGCGGCCACCCGCTCAAGCGCCTCGCGATGGGTCCTGTAGAAGTCGACCCCGCCCTTGATGCGGGCATCGTTGATGAAGATCGGCCGGTATTCATGCCACTTGCGCACTGCCTCGGCAGGCCGCGTCATCGCGGCGATGATCGCCGGCTTGGTCTCGGCCTGGGCCAGCACCGCGCGGATCGAGGCCGGATCCACGCCATAGGCGCGCGCGGTGTAATCGACGAAGGCCTCGACGCGCTGCGCGCGCGGGATCGCCGGGTCGGTCACCGATGGCGGCGCCACCGGGCGCTCCGGCGGCTGCTGCACCTTGGGCAGCAGGGCAGACGTCGGCGCGGATTCCTGCACCGCCGGCGCGGTGGCGCCTGCGTGCACGTTGGCCGGGGACGGCGAGGGTGTCGCACAGGCGCACAGGGCGGCTGGCAACAGGCAAAGGGCTAGTCGGACTGCGCGCGCTCGGGTCATCGGCGCGAGGTTAGCACGCACCCTGTGCCGCGAATCTTTGCGCAGCATGAACGCCGCGCGCGATCGCGCCCTGCCCTGTGCGCGCGACACGCGCGTGCCGTCAGCGCTTGCCCTGTCCGTGCGCGCCCACCGCCATCACCACGCCCATGCCGGCCAGCAGCGACACCGCCGCGGTGCCGCCGAAACTCAGCAGCGGCATCGGCACGCCGACCACCGGCAGCAGGCCCGAGATCATGCCGCCGTTGACCAGCACGTACACCGACAGCGCCAGGCCGAGGCTGCCGGCGAGGATGCGCGCGAACGGATCGCGCGCGCCGCCGGCGATCCACAGGCAGCGGCCGATCACGAACGCGTACAGCGCCAGCACCGTGGCCACGCCGACCCAGCCGAACTCCTCGGCGAGCACGGCGAAGATGAAGTCGGTGGTGTGTTCGGGCACGTAGTTCAGATGCGACTGCGTGCCCTCGCCCCAACCCTGCCCGGCCATGCCGCCAGAGCCGATCGCGATCTTGGACTGGATGATGTTCCAGCCGGCGCCGAGCGGATCGTTCTGCGGATCGCGGAAGGTCATGATCCGGTCCTGCTGGTAGGGACGCAGGAACGAAAACCACTCGATCGGCGCGAACAGCGCCAGCGCCGCCGCGCCGGCGGCGCCGGTCCCGGCGGCCACGAACCACCAGGCCGGCAGCCCGGCCAGGTAGAGCGCGAACACGCCGCTGGACGCCACCAGCATCGCCGTCCCGAAGTCCGGCTGCAGCAGGATCAGGCCGGTGGGCACGCCGATGATGGCCAGGGTCGCCAGCAGCACGCCCGGCCGCGGCGGCGGCGCGCTGTGCGCCAGCATCCAGGCCGCCATCATCGGCAGGCTCAGCTTCATCAGTTCGGCCGGCTGGAAATAGAACACGCCCAGGTTGATCCAGTGGGCGCCGCTGCGCCCTGTGCCGATCACCAGCACCAGCAGCAGCGGCAGCAGCGAGAGCGCGTAGAAGGCCGGGGTCGATCGGCGCAGCGGCCCCGGCGGCACCCGCGACAGCAGCCACATCACGCCCAGGCCGACCAGGTAGCGCGCCGCCTGCGACTGCACCAGGGCGGGGTTCTGTCCGCCGGCGCTGTGCAGCACCGCCAGGCCGATGCCCATCAGCGCCAGCAGGGCCGCCAGCAGCGGCCAGTCGAGCGTGCGCAGCAGGCGCCAGAGCAGGTCCAGCAGCCAGCGCAGGATCACGTTCATGGGCCGCGCGCTCCGGCATCGGGAGCCGGCCGGACGGGCAGGCGCGCGGCCTCCGCAGTCGTGGACGCGGGCCCTGGGGCGGCGCGAGCGTTGCCGCCGGGCGCGGGCGCGTCCGCAGGCGCCGCGGCCGGCCCGCTGGTCGCGCTGGTTGCGCTGGTTGCGCTGGTTGCGCTGGTTGCGCTGGTTGCGCTGGTTGCGCTGGTTGCGCTGGTTGCGCTGGTTGCGCTGGTTGCGCTGGTTGCGCTGGTTCCGCTGGTTCCCGTGGTTGCGGTGGTTCCGGTGACCGTCGATGCGGTCGTCGGCGCCCCCGGGTCCGGCTCGGGCATCACGCCCAGCAGCCAGGCGTCGAACAGCTTGCGCGCGATCGGTGCGGCGGCGCTGCCGCCGTAGCCGCCGCCTTCGACCGCGATTGCCACCGCGATGGTCGGCGCCTCGGCAGGGGCAAAGCCGATGAACAGCGCGCGGTGGCGCAGGTGCAGCGGCAGGCTGCGCGGATCCACCGCGCCGCTGCCGCGGCGGCTGACCACCTGCGCGGTGCCGGTCTTGCCGGCCATCAGATAGCCCGCGCCGGCGGCCACGCGCCAGCCGGTGCCGCCGGGCTGCATGGTGTCCATCATTCCCTGGCGGACCGCGTCGAGATTCTCGCGGCGGGGGCTCATCGGCACCGGCGCCGGCTGCGGCACGTCGGTCCAGTCGGCGTCGAAACCCGAGCGCAGCTGGGTGACCAGGTGCGGGCGGCGCAGCATGCCGTCGGCCAGGCCGGCGCTGGCGCGGGCCAGCTGCAGCGGCGTGACCTTCCAGTCGCCCTGGCCGATCGAGGCGTTGACCGTGTCGCCCGGATACCAGCGCTCCTTGCGCGCGGCCAGCTTGGCCGCCGGCGAAGGCAGGATGCCGGGAATCTCGCCCACCAGGTCGATGCCGGTGGGCTGGCCGAAGCCGTAGTGCTGCATGTACTCGACGAAGCGCTCGATCCCCATGTCCAGCGCCAGCCGGTAGTAGTAGGTGTTGACCGAGGCGGAGATCGACTTGCGCAGGTCGGTCCAGCCGTGGCCGCCGCGGCTGGCGTCGCCCCAGCCACGGCTGGTGCCGGGCAGGTAGAACATGCCGGTCGACAGCACCCGGTCCTCTGGCCTGCGCACGCCGCTGTCGAGGCCTGCCAGCGCCAGCAGCGGCTTGAGCGTGGAACCCGGCGCCACGCCGCCCAGCACCAGGCGGTTGAACAGCGGCCGCGAGGCATTGCCGGTCAGGCGCTGGTAGTCGGCGTTGGAGATGCCGTTGACGAACAGGTTGGGGTCGAACGCGGGCAGGCTGACCATCGCCAGCACCTCGCCGGTGCGCGGGTCCAGCGCGATCGCCGAGCCCTCCTGCCCGCCGAAGGCGGTCACCATCGCGCGCTGCAGGTCCAGGTCGATCCCCAGGCGCAGGTCGGCGCCGGGCTGGGCCGGCACCATGCCGATGCGGCGCAGCGCGCGTCCCTCGACGTTGGTCTCCACCTGCTCGTAGCCGATGCGCCCGCGCAGCTGCTCGTCGTAGGCGCGCTCCAGGCCGGTGCGCCCGGTCTGCGGGAACAGCACCTGGTCGCGCCCGTAGCGCTCCACGTCGCTCTCGTCGGTGCGTCCGACATAGCCGATCACGTGCGCGAACAGGTCGCCGTACAGATAGCGGCGGGTGAGGTAGGGCACGACCTCCACCCCGGGGAAACGCCAGCGGTCGACCGCGAAGCGCGCCACCTCGTCATCACTCACGCGCTGCTTGAGGGTGATGGAGCGGAACCCGCGCACGCCCTTGCGCGCGGCGTGGAAGCGCGCGACCTCCTCCTCGCTCAGGCTCACCACCGCCGCCAGGCGCTCGAGCATGGAGGCCAGGTCGCCGGCCTCCTCCGGGGTGACGTCGATGCGGTAGGCGGGCACGTTGTCGGCCAGCAGCCGGCCCTGGCGGTCGTAGATCAGCCCGCGCGCCGGCACCACCGGGCGCGGCTTGATGCGGTTGGCTTCCGACAGCCGCGCGTACTCGTCGTGATCCACCACCTGCAGCCGGAAGTACCAGCCCGCCAGCCCGAGCAGGGCCACCATCACGAGGGCGAAGCCCACCAGCGCGCGCAGGCGGAACCGCGTGGCTTCGGCGGAGGCGTTGCGGATCCGCTGGCGCCACTGGCGCATCAGCGCGGCCTCCGCACCTGGCGCAGCGCGTCGAAGCCCAGGAACAGCGGCACCCACAGCACCATGCCCACCAGCGGCGCCAGCCAGTAGGTCCAGGGCAGCTGCGGCAGCCCCAGCATCAAGTGCAGCACCGCGGTGACCACGCGGTCGTTGAGCAGCAGACCGCCGATGCTCAGCGCCTGCTGCGGCAGCGGGAAGAAGCGCAGCTGGGTGCGGAAACGCTGCAGGATAAAGGCCATGATCACCAGGCGCAGCGCCTGTTCGCCCAGCAGGGTGCCGAAGGCGAGGTCGGCCAGCAGGCCGGCGCCGAAGGCCAGTCCGAGGCCTGCATGCTCGGGTTCCTCGAGCACCCAGTAGGCCACCACCAGTGCCAGCCAGTACGGGCGCAACCCCTGCACCGGACCCGGCAGCGGCAGCAATCCGAGCACGATCGCCACCAGCACGCTCACCGGCAGCAGCCACAACCGTCCGCGACGGTTCATCGGGCCGGCTCCGCGGCAGCCGGGGTGGCGCGCTCGGGCGCAGTGGTGCCGGCGGGAGCCGCCGCCGGCGGGGCGGCCGGTTCCTCCGCGTCGGGCGATACCGCGGGCGGCGCGTCGGCCGGCGGCTGCGCGCCTTCCGGCGCGCGCGTGCGGCCCTCGCGCAACAGCAGCACGTCGCGTCCGCGGTCGAGCTGGGCGGAGGGGCGCAGGTCGCCGACGAGGAAGGCGTGGCTGTCGTCCGGACGCAGGTCGACCAGGGTGCCGACGGGGAAGCCCGGCGGGAAGCGCCCGCCCAGGCCCGAAGTCACCACCACGTCGCCGATCTCCACATCGCTGGACACGGGAATGTTGCGCACTTCCAGGCGGTCGCTGCGGCCGATGCCGTAGGCCACCAGGCGCACGCCGCTGCGCGAGATCGAGACCGGCACCGCATGGTCGAGGTCGGTGAGCAGCAGCACGGTGGCGGTGCCGGGGGTCACCGCGATGATCTGCCCGACCAGGCCGCCGGCATCGATCACGCTCTGCCCCACGTGCACGCCATCGCTGCTGCCGGCATCGAGCAGCAGCCGCTGCCGCGCCGGGTCCATGTCCACGTTCAGCACCGGCGCCAGCTGCACGTCCAGGCCGTGGCGGGTGGCCGCGCCCAGCAGTCCGCGCAGGCGCGCGTTCTCGTCCGCTTCCACCTGCAGCCGCGCCTGGCGCGCGGCCATCACCAGCAGGTCGTTGCGCAGGCGGCGGTTGTCCTCCGCCAGCAGCGAACGGGTCACCGCATCCTCGCGCACCGTCTGGCCCAGCCGCGACGGCAGTCCGGCCAGCTGCCACAGCGGCTGGACCGCGACATTGGCCGTGGCCCGCAACCGCTCGAGCCAGCCGCCGCGATGGTCGAGCACGATCAGCACCACCGACAGCGCCAGGAACGCCAGCAGCCGCAGCGTGCCGGCGACATCGCCGGGTCGTTGCGCGGCCGGATTGGCGAATGAGGACACGTCAGGCGCCGGAAATGGGGGAGCGGGAGGTTGTGGAGTCAGGCCGCGGCGGTGGCCGGCAGCCGATGGGCCTGGGACGCAGGCGCGGGGGCGAGGTCATGCGCGCAGGCCCCGTCCGGCGCCGGACGGGCGCCCGTGGCGCCGGTGCGCGGGGCCACTGTGGGGCCGTCCGGTCCGCCGCACCCTCACTCGGACGCGAAAAACTCGTTCCCGTGCAGGTCGAGCAGCTCCAGCGCGCGCCCGCCGCCACGCGCCACGCAGGTCAGCGGGTCGTCGGCGACCTGCACGTGCAGACCGGTCTCCTCGCTGATCAGGCGGTCCAGGTCGCGCAGCAGGGCGCCGCCGCCGGTGAGCACGATGCCGCGCTCGGCGACGTCGGCGCACAGTTCCGGCGGGGTCTGCTCCAGCGCCTGCCGCACCGCGGCCACGATCCCCGACAGCGGCTCGCGCAGCGCGTCGAGCACCTCGCTGGAGGTGATCGAGACCACCTTGGGCACGCCCTCGGCCAGGTGGCGGCCCGAGATTTCCATGGAGCTGGGCTTTTCCTGCGGATAGGCGCAGCCCAGTTCGATCTTGATCTTCTCGGCGGTGGTCTCGCCGATCAGCATGCCGTGGTTGCGGCGCACGTAGTTGATGATCGACTCGTCGAAGCGGTCGCCACCGATGCGCGCCGACTGCGAGTAGACGATGCCGTTGAGCGCGATCACCGCCACCTCGGTGGTGCCGCCGCCCACGTCCACCACCATCGAGCCGCGTGCCTCGGTGACCGGCATGCCGGCGCCGATCGCGGCGGCCATGGGCTCCTCGATCAGCGAGACGTCGCGCGCGCCGGCTTCCATCGCCGAGTCGCGGATCGCGCGCTTCTCCACCTGGGTCGAGCCGGCGGGCACGCAGATCAGCACCCGCGGGCTCGGCCGCAGGAAGCGGCTCTTGTGCACCTTGCGGATGAAATGCTTGAGCATTTCCTCGGTATAGGTGAAGTCGGCGATGACGCCGTCCTTCATCGGCCGGTGCGTGGTGATGTTGCCGGGCGTGCGGCCCAGCATCATCTTGGCCTCGCTGCCGACGGCCGCGACCGCCTTCTGGCCGCCGCTGCGGTCCTGGCGCACCGCCACGACGGAGGGCTCGTTCAGGACGATGCCCTGCCCGCGCACGAAGATCAGAGTATTGGCCGTGCCCAGGTCGATGGACAGGTCGTTGGAGAACATGCCGCGGAACTTCTTGAACATCGGGGGGCGGAATCCGTCGGGTGGCAGGGGTGCACGGGGTTCGCTAGCCTAGCAAAAAAGCCCGTTCCCGGCCCCCGCCGCCGACGGCATCCGGCGGCCCGCCCGGGCCCGCGGGCGGCCCGGCCGCCCGCCATCCACACTATTGGCGCTGGCCTCGCGGGGTCCGCCCGGCTACCCTATTGGCCCCTTTTTTTCCGATGAGACCCTGATGTCCGCACTGATCTGCGGTTCCCTGGCGTACGACACCATCATGGTGTTCCCCGACCAGTTCAAGAACCACATCCTGCCGGACAAGGTCCACATCCTGAACGTCTCCTTCCTGGTGCCGCGCATGCGCCGCGAGTTCGGCGGCTGCGCGGGCAACATCGCCTACAACCTTAAGCTGCTGGGCGGCGACCCGATCCCGATGGCCACGGTGGGCCAGGACTTCGGCCCCTACCGCGCGTGGTTCGAGGAGCACGGGATCACGCTCGACCGGGTCAAGGTGATCGACGAGCTGTTCACCCCGCAGGCCTTCATCACCACCGATCACGACAACAACCAGATCACCGCGTTCCATCCCGGCGCGATGATGCGCAGCTACGAGAACCATGTGCGCGACGTGCCGGGCGTGACCATCGGCATCGTCAGCCCGGACGGCTACGAGGGCATGATCCAGAACGCGAAGGAATTCGCCGACGGCGGCATTCCCTTCATCTTCGATCCGGGCCAGGCCATGCCGCTGTTCAACGGCGAGGAACTGCGCGCCTTCATCGAGCAGGCCGACTACGTGACCGTGAACGACTACGAGTCCAACCTGCTGCAGGAGCGCACCGGCTGGACCGAGAAGGACATCGTGCAGCGGGTCAAGGCCTACATCATCACCCAGGGTCCGCGCGGCGCCACGATCCACACGCCCGAAAAGACCTACGAGGTGCCGCCGGCGCACGAGCGCCGCATCACCGACCCCACCGGCTGCGGCGACGCGTTCCGCGCCGGCCTGATCTTCGGCATCCAGAGAGGCTACGACTGGCAGACCATCGGCCGCGTCGGCAACCTGATGGGCGCGCTCAAGGTCGAGCACCCGGGCACCCAGAACCAGCGCTTCGACTACGACGAGTTCGCCGGCCAGTTCCGCCAGCAGTTCGGCTACGCGCTGTAGGGCGAAAGGCGCCGCCCACCTCCCGGAGGGCGGCACCGGAGCGGGCCCGCGATCGACGGGCCCGCGGACGCGGCGCCTACCAGGTGCCGGTGTTGGGCATCGACGCCCAGGGTTCGGCCGGCGGCAGGGCCTCGCCCTTCTGCAGCAACTCGATGGAGATCAGGTCCGGGGTGCGGACGAAGGCCATGCGCCCGTCGCGCGGCGGACGGTTGATGGTCACGCCCAGCGACTGCAGGTGCGCGCACAGCGCATAGATGTCGTCGACCTCGAAGGCCAGGTGGCCGAAGTTGCGGGCGCTGCCGTAGTCCTCGGGCGTCGAGCCGTCCTCGGGCGGCCAGTTGAAGGTCAGCTCGACCTCGGCTTCCGGGTTCTCCGGCGCGCCGAAGTACACCAGGGTGAAACGGCCGGCCTCGTTGTCCATGCGCCGGGTCTGCACCAGGCCCAGGCCTTCGGTGAGGAACCGGCTGGTGCGCTCGAGGTCGTGGACGCGGATCATCGCGTGCAGGTATTTCATGATGGTTCCATCGCGGTGGGGATGGCCCATTGTAGGAGCCGCGCCGCAGGCGCACGCCAGGCTGGCGGCCGCATCAGTCCAGGAACAGGTCCGGCAACAGCGGCTGCGCGGGGTCGACCGCGTAGACCGACAGGTCGCCCACGCCGGCCTCGGCCAGCACCTCGTCGTCGATCAGGAAGTTGCCGCTGAAGCCGGCCGCCGGGCGCACCAGCACCGCGTGCGCGGCGTCGGCCATGATCTCCGGACGACGGGCGTTGGCGGTGCTCACGCCGGGGATCATGTTCAGCGCATCGGTGGCGATCAGGGTGCGCGGCCACAGTGCATTGACCGCCACGCCCTGCGGGCCGAACTCCGCGGCCAGGCCCAGGGTGACGAAGCTCATGCCCATCTTGGCCAGGGTGTAGCCGGTATGCGGCGCCCACCACTTCGGATCCAGCGAGGGCGGCGGCGCCAGGCTGAGGATGTGCGGATTGGGGGACTGCAGCAGGTGCGGCAGGCAGGCCTGGGCGCACAGGAAGCTGCCGCGGGCATTGACCTGCTGCATCAGGTCGAAGCGTTTCATCGGCGTGTCGAGCGCGCCGCGCAGCCAGATCGCGCTGGCGTTGTTGACCAGGATGTCGAGGCCGCCGAAGGTCTCCACGGCGCGGGCCACGGCCGCGCGCACCTGGTCTTCCTCGCGGATGTCGCAACGGATCGCCAGCGCGCGGCCGCCGGCTTCCTCGACGGCGCGCGCGGCGGTGTGGATGGTGCCGGGGAGCTTGGGATTGGCGACCTCGGACTTGGCCGCGATGACGATGTTGGCGCCATCGCGGGCCGCGCGCAGGGCGATCGCCAGGCCGATGCCGCGCGAGGCGCCGGTGATGAACAGGGTCTTTCCGGAAAGTGTGGTCATGGTCTTCAGCGAACCGGGAACAACGGGACCGGCCGAGGTCAGGGCTTGGGACCCTGGCCCTCGTTGTCCTCCCACTTCAGGACGCGCCGGGTGACGAAGCGGTACACCGGCTTGCCGGTGCGGAACCACAGGTCGCGGACCCAGGAGTTGCGCCTGAGCACGCGGCGCTCCACCGGGGTCAGCGCCTCGCGGCAGTACATGCGCTTGTGCTTGAGCAGGTGGCGCAGGTCCTCGCGGAACAGCAGCCGCATCCAGCGCGCGCGCGGATCGCCGCGGCTGGCGAGCTGGAAATCGATCAGCGCCGGGCGTCCGTCCTGCAACACCAGCCAGTTGGCTTCCTTGGCCAGGTCGTTGTGCGCGATCCCGCGCCGGTGCAGCTGCAGCAGCAGCCGGCGCGCCGCATGGAACCAGGCCGCGTCGCCGCGCGGCGGCCGCTGGTACATCGCCGCGCCCTCCATGTAGCTGCGGTCGAGCCGACGCCCATCCCAGGCCAGCAACTGCGGTACGTCGGCCATGCCCGCGATGCTGCGCAGGGCCAGCGCCTCGCGCCGTGCCAGCCACCAGGCCGGCAGGCGCAGCCACAGCGGCACATGCGCCAGGTCGCGGCGCACGAAGGGGCCCTGCGCGCCCTGCATCAGCGAGATGCGGCCGAAGCTGTCGGCCTTGAGCGCGCGGAGTTCGATGGAGGAAGCCGGGTCCATCGGCACAGTGTAGGCGAGCAGTCAGCCGGGCCTGTCATAATTCGCCGATGGACTCCGGCTGGTTCGACGCCACGCTCGCCTGGATCAGCGCGCATCCCGTCGCGGCCGGTGGCGTAATCTTCCTCATCGCCTTCTGCGATGCGGTGGTGGTGCTGGGCATCCTGGTGCCGGCCCTGCCGCTGCTGTTTGCGATCGGCGCCCTGATCGGCCTGGGCCATATCGATGGTCCCTACGCCCTGGCCTGCGCGGCGACGGGCGCCTTTGCTGGCGACTTCATCGGCTACTGGGTGGGCCGCCGCTGGGGCCCGCAGCTACGCGACCATTGGCCCTTCAGCCGCTATCCGCAGTTCCTCGACCGCGGCGAGCAGGTGTTCCGCCGGCACGGCCTGAAGGGCATCCTCATCGCCCGCTTCGTCGGCGCCATCCGCGCCTTCGTGCCGGCCATCGCCGGCATGCTGCACATGCCGCTGCGCCGCTACGCCCCCATGAGCATGCTGGCCTGCGTGCTGTGGGCGGGGCTGTTCCTGGCGCCGGGCTGGATCTTTGGCGCCTCCTACGACGCGGTGGCCGCGGTCGCCGACCGGCTGGTGCTGGTGCTGGGCGGCCTGCTGGTGGTGCTGGCCCTGGTCTGGGCCGTGGTCCTGTACACCTACCGCTGGTTCGACCGCCACGCCAACGCCCTGCTCGCGCGCCTGCTGCGCTGGACCCGCGAGCATCCGCGCCTGGGCCGCTACGCGGTGGCGCTGATCGACCCGCGCCATCCCGAATCGCCCTCGCTGGCGATCCTGGCCGCCTGCCTGCTGGCCATCGGCTGGGCCTGGTTCGCGCTGCTGGTGACGGTATGGATGCGCGGGGAGCCGCTGAACCTGGACCTGACCGTGTTCCAGGCCATGTACGCGCTGCGCAATCCGCTGGCCGACCGGCTGATGGCGGGACTGGCCTCGATCGGCGACTGGGAGGTGCTGGTGCCCGCCGCCGGCCTGGCCCTGCTGTGGCTGGTGTGGCGGCGGCGCTGGATGGCCGCGGCGCACTGGCTGGCCGCGCTCGCCTTCGGCCTGGCCCTGACTACCGGGCTGGCGCAGCTGGTGGACATGCCGCTGCCGCCGACCGCGCACAGCGGCTTCGGCTTCCCGTCGGTGTCGGTGACCATGACCACGATCACCTTCGGCTTCTTCGCCGTGCTCATCGCCCGCGAACTGCCCGGCCGCAGCCGCGTCTGGCCCTACCTGGTGGCGGGCGTGGTCGGCGGCGTGGTCGGCTTCGCGCGCCTGTACCTGGGCGCGCACTGGCTGAGCGACGTGGTCGGCGGGATGCTGCTGGGCATCGTCTGGCTGCTGATCCTGGGGCTGGCCTACCGCCGCCATGTGGGCCGCTCGTTCTGGATGCGGCCGCTTGCGACGATCTTCTACACCACCTTCCTGGTGGCCGCGCTGTGGCACGCGCCGCGCGCGGTCGATCCGCTGCTGCAGCGGTTCCACGCGCCGCCGCCTGCCCTGGTGCTCGGCATGGACGACTGGTGGGACCGCGACTGGGCCCTGCTGCCCGCGCAGCGCCGCGAACGCGACGCCAGCCGCCGCTGGGCCATGGAGATCCAGGTCGCCGGCCCGCTGGCCCCGCTGCAGGGCCACCTGCAGTCGCTGGGCTGGGAGGTGCAGCCGCAGGCCGACTGGATCGCCGCGCTGTCGCTGCTGGACGACGACACTCCGCCCGAAGAGCAGGCGGTCCTGCCGGCCACCTTCGACGCCGAAGCCGAGAGCCTGCTGATGCGGCGCCGCGCCGCCGACGGCCGGCTGCACGTGCTGCGCCTGTGGCGCGCGCCTGCGCGGCTTGCCGATGGCGCCCCGCTGTGGATCGGCGCGACGCAGGCGCTCTCGTACGAGCATCCGCTGGGCGGGCTGTTCGGGATCTGGCTGCCGGTCAACGACGATACCGCCGCGCATGCCGCGGTGGCGCGCTCGCTCACCGGCTTCCCGATGCGCCAGGCGCCGCATCCGCAGACGATGGCCCCGGTGCTGCGCGTGCGCACCGACCCGCAGGCGCTGCGCGACGCGACGGCCCCGCGCTGAACACGGCGCGGCGCCCTGCGGGGCCGCGCTAGAGGATCAGCTCCAGCATCGCATCGAGGCGCCGGTCGGGATCGTCCTCCTCCAGCAGCTGCTGGCGCTGCTGCTGGCTCAGCGGCAGCAACTCGGCCAGGCGCCAGCCTACCCAGGCCGCATCGTCGAAGCGCCGCTCGGGGATGGCGATGTCGGCCTCGAACTGTTCCAGGATGCGGCGCAGCACCTCGCCCAGCAGCGCGTGCTGGGGCTGCAGTTCGGCCACCGGATCGGGTTCGCACCACGCCACGTCGGCCATCACCAGGCCGTTCTCGCGCACTTGCGTGGAAACGACGCGGAAGCGGCGCTGGCCGCGCACGCGCAGGTGCAGCAGACCGTCGGGGCCGGTGTCGAAATCCTCGATCCTGGCCTCGGTGCCGCAGTCTTCGGGGCGCGCGGGCCGGCCGGCCTCCTCGCCCTCGGCGATCAGGCAGATGCCGAAGCCGCTGCCGCGCTGGCCGCATTCGCGCACCAGGTCCAGATAACGCGGCTCGAACACGCGCAGCCCCAGCGCCGCGCCCGGCACCAGCACCGTATGCAGGGGAAACAGCGGCAGGGTCTCGACCATGGGCTCGAGTCTAGGCCGCCCGCGCGACGGGAATGTCCATGCCGTGCTCAGCCTTGCTGCTGCAGCCGCTCCAGGAACCGGCGCGGGGCGCCGTCGAAGCCGCCGTTGGACATGAACACCACGTGGTCGCCCTCGCCGGCGATGTCGGCCAGGGCGGCGAGCAGGGCCTCGGCATCGGGCACCGCGCGCGCCTGGCCACGCACGGCCGCCACCACCTGCGCCGCATCCCAGGGCAGTTCGGGCCGCGCCAGGAACACCACCGCGTCGGCCGCCTCAAGCGACGGCGCCAGCGCCTGGGCATGCGCGCCCAGGCGCATCGAATTGCTGCGCGGCTCCATCGCCACCACGACGCGCGCATCGCCCACCTTCGCGCGCAGCCCGGCGAGCGTGGTCGCGATCGCGGTCGGATGGTGGGCGAAGTCGTCGTAGACGCTGATCCCGCGCGCCTGCCCCAGCAGTTCCATGCGCCGCTTCACCCCGCCGAAGCCGGCCAGCGCCGGCAGCACGCCGGCCACGTCCACGCCCACCGCCGCACAGGCGGCCAGTGCGGCCAGTCCGTTGAGCACGTTGTGCTCGCCCAGCAGCGGCCAGCGCACCGTGCCGAGCGCGCGACCCCGGTGCAGCACCTCGAAGGCGCTGCCGTCGGCCTGCAGCGGGCGCGCCCGCCACTCGAAGCCCTCGTCGAAGCCGAAGCGCTCCACCGGCGTCCAGCAGCCCATCTCCAGCACCTCGCGCAGGCGCGCGTCGTGGCCGTTCACGATCAGCCGCCCGCGTCCGGGCACCGTGCGCACCAGGTGGTGGAACTGGCGCTGGATCGCGGCCACGTCCGGGAAGATGTCGGCGTGGTCGTACTCGAGGTTGTTGAGGATCGCCACCAGCGGCCGGTAGTGGACGAACTTGCTGCGCTTGTCGAAGAAGGCGGTGTCGTATTCGTCGGCCTCGACCACGAACTCGCGCCCGGTGCCGAGCCGTGCCGAGACCCCGAGGTCCGCGGCCACGCCGCCGACCAGGAAGCCCGGGTCGCGTCCGGCGGCCTGCAGCAGGAAGGCCAGCAGGGTGGTGGTGGTGGTCTTGCCGTGGGTGCCGGCCACGGCCATCACGTCGCGTCCGGGCAGCACCTGCTCGCGCAGCCACTCCGCGCCCGAGGTGTAGTTGCGGCCGCTGTCGAGCACCGCCTCCACCGCCGGGTTGCCGCGCGAAAGCGCATTGCCGACCACCACCATCTCGCAGTCGGGCGAGATGTGGCCCGGCAGGTAGCCTTCGTGCAGGGCGATGCCGAGGCGTTCGAGCTGGGTGGACATCGGCGGATAGACCGCCTGGTCGCTGCCCTCGACCGTGTGCCCGAGTTCGCGCGCGAGCGCGGCGACGCCGCCCATGAAGGTGCCGGCGATACCGAGGATATGGAGTTTCAAGGCGGACCTGCGTGCTGCGTGACAGCCGCGCACTTTACCCAAAGGCGGTCGCAAGGCCGCCTGACCCGGATCAACGCCACCGTCGGCGCGGTCGGCTAGAGTGCGCGGATCGTGCTGCCGGAGACACCGCCTTGAACCCGACCGTTTTCGCCGCCGCCGGCCTGTCCCTGCTGCTGGGCGCCTGCAGCGCCGCCAGCGCGCCGCCCGCCGCCACCAGCCCCGCGGCGGAGGTATCGCCGGTCGATACTGCCGCCGCCCCGACCGCCGCGCTGCCGGCCATGACCGTGCGCAAGCATCCCAGCTGCGGCTGCTGCAGCGTCTGGATCGACCATGTGCGCGCCGCCGGCTTCAAGGTGGAGGCGGTGGACGTGGAGGACATGGCCGCGGTGAAGCAGGCGGCCGGCGTGCCCGGTGCGATGGCCTCGTGCCACACCGCCGAAGTGGACGGCTACGTCATCGAGGGGCACGTCCCGGCCCAGGACATCGTGCGGCTGCTGCGCGAGCGCCCGCCGGTGCGCGGACTGGCCGTGCCCGGCATGCCGCTGGGCTCGCCGGGGATGGAGCATCCCTCGGGGATCGTGCATCCGTATTCGGTGATGCTGGTGCTGCCCGACGGCAGCACCCGCGAATTCAGCCGCTACCCGCGCGAGGACGGGGCGCAGACGCAGCCCTGAGGGGCGCGCCTCCGGCGCCCGGGCTCAGCCCTGGGCGACGGCCTGGAGGATGCGCTCGAACACCTCGTCCAGCGGACCGACGCCGTCGACCACGCTGAGCTGGCCGTGCTGGCGGTAGAAGTCGATGACCGGCGCGGTCTGCTCGTCGTACACCTGCAGGCGCTTGCGCACCGACTCGGGGTTGTCGTCGGCGCGGCCCTCGGCCTTGGCCCGGCCGGCCAGGCGCTCGACGATCTGCTCGTTGTCGACGGTCAGCTGCACCGCCGCGTCGAACTTCTGCCCCAGGCTTTCGAGCAGCTCGTCCAGCGCCGCGGCCTGGGCGAGGTTGCGCGGGTAGCCGTCGAGGATGAAGCCTGCGCGGGTGTCCTCGCGCGAGAAGCGGTCCTTGAGCATGCCCAGCAGGATGTCGTCGCTCACCAGTTCGCCGCGGGCCATCACTTCCTTGGCCTGGAGCCCCAGCGGCGAGCCTGCGGCCACCTCGGCGCGCAGCAGGTCCCCGGTCGAAATATGCGGGACCTGCAGGTGCTCCTTGAGCCTTGCCGCCTGCGTGCCCTTGCCCGAGCCGGGCGCTCCCAACAATACCAATCGCATCGAGGACTCCCACCAGAACGAGACCGGAAGCGGTCGCCGGGCGTTGCTACACTTCCGCCGGCGCCGCTCTTCCAGCCGCCACTTTAACCCATCGCCCCGCCCCTTCCGACTTTCCAAAAGGCGCTTATGGCTTCCGGAACCCTGCTCTATTCCCAGTCCGGCGGTGTCACCGCCGTCATCAACGCCACCGCCTCGGGCGTGATCGGCGAGGCGCGGAGCCGCAGGATCAAGGTGCTGGCCGCGCGCAACGGCATCCTCGGCGCG
>Ga0233375_1000078_pt1 | contig 64199 bp, 56 predicted proteins | sample ElkDunMinimDraft_10_FD_191539 | JGI IMG/M metagenome (GOLD analysis project Ga0233375, IMG submission 191539) | Fecal eukaryotic communites from dung pellets of Tule Elk in California, USA - Elk Dung E16 | ecosystem: Host-associated > Mammals > Digestive system > Large intestine > Fecal | place...
GCCCGCCACCGACGAGGCGCTGCGCGCGCGCGTGTCGGCGGCGCTGGGCGTGGACGACGCCTGGCCGGTGCAGCGCGAGTCCTATGCGCAGTGGGTGGTGGAGGACGACTTCTGCAACGGACGCCCGCCGCTCGAGCGCGTCGGCGTGGTGGTGGCGACGGACATCGCCGGCTACGACCGCGCCAAGCTGCGCCTGCTCAACGCGCCGCACTCGGCGCTGGCCTACCTCGGCGCGTTGATGCGCCTGGACACCGTGGCCGATGCCATGTGCGAGCCCGCGCTGGCCGGCTTCGTCGAGCGGCTGATGCGCGAGGACATCGCGCCGACCCTGTCACTGCCGGCCGGACTGGACGTGGGGGCCTACGTGGACGCGATCCTGGCGCGCTTCCGCAACACCGCCATCCGCCACCTGCTGGCGCAGATCGCCTGGGACGGCTCGCAGAAGATCCCGGTGCGCGTGCTCGGCACGATCGGCGACGCGCTGGCGACGGGCGGCCGCATCGACCGGCTGTGCCTGGTCGTGGCCGGCTGGCTGCATTTCGCCCTGCGCCAGGGCCGCGACGGCGTGGCGCTGGTCGACCCGATGGACGCGGCGCTGGGCCAGGCCGCGTCGCTGGCCTGCGGCGAGCCGGCGCGCGATGTCGAGGTGTTCCTGCGCGAGGTGCCGGTATTCGGCACGCTCGCGCGCGATCCGCGCTTCGTGGCCGGCCTGCGTGAGGCCTACGCGGCGCTCGGCGACGGCGGGCCGGCGGCGGTGGCGCGGGCGCTCACCGCCGCCGCAGGGAGGGCTCAGCCTTGAAATCCCAGGCCCGTCACCTTCAGCGGCACGCGGGCCAGGAAACGGTGCGAGGTCATGTACAGCGTGCGCCCGTCGTCGCCGAAAGCGACGTTGGCGATGGCGCTCCCGGTTTCGATCCGGCCCAGGCGGCGTCCGTCGGGCGCGAACACCAGCACGCCTCCGGGGCCGGTGGCGAACAGCAGGCCTTCGGACGAAACCGCCACGCCATCGGGCAGGCCGGGCGCATCGTCGCCCATCAGGTCGGAGGCGTCGGCGAACTGGCGCGAGCCGATCACGTTGCCGGCCGGGTCGAGCGTGTAGGCCATCCAGATCGGCCGCTCGGGATCGGAATTGGCCACGTACAGCGTGTTGCCGTCGGGCGAGAAGGCGATGCCGTTGGGTTTGCTCAGCGAACCGTCGAGCAGGTGCACGCTGCCGTCGGCATCGATGCGGTAGACGCCGTTGACCGGCTGTTCCTTGACCGGCGAATCATCCCCGTCCTTCAGGCCATAGGGCGGATCGGTGAAGAACACCGTGCCGTCGCCCCGTGCGACCACGTCGTTGGGACTGTTGAAACGCTTGCCTTCGTAGCGGTCGGCCAGCGTGCTGCGCGACTTGGCGGACGGATCCAGGCGCGCGACCAGGCGCGAGCCCGAGTCGGCCAGCAGCACGCCGCCGCCGGCCTCGGTGTACAGGCCATTGGCGCCGGCCTCGCGCAGCTCCTCGAGCGGCGGCCCGGCATAGCCCGACGGCTCCAGGAACACCGACAGCCCATCGGCCTGCGACCAGCGGTACATCCGGTTCTGCGGCACGTCGTTGAACAGCAGGTAGCCGCCTTCGCGGACCCAGGTCGGGCCTTCGGACCAGGTGAACTCGTCGCCGGTGAGCTTCTCCACGCGCGCATCCGGATCGACTACCTCGGAGAAGGCGGCAGCGTAGGAGGTGAGCTTGCCCACCTGCTGCGCGGACGCGGCCGGCTCGCTGGCGCTGGCACCCGCGGCGCTGGCACCGGCGGCGCTGGCACTGGTACCGCCGGCCGGCGCGTCCTCGCCGGAAGAGCAGGCGGCCAGGCCGAGGGCGAGGGTAGCGGTGAGCAGCGAAGGAATCGGTCGCATCGACATCTCCTGCAAGGAAGGGGTGCGTGCCGCGCCGGTCGCAAGGCGCGCTGGGCGCCGGCATGCGCAGCGTGCTGGCGCGAGGTGCGTCCGCATCATAGCCCTGCCTTCGGCCGCGATGCGCGGGCGACGAAGTTGCGTGCGCAACCGCGCCCGGCGGCGACGGCGCCGCATGGATACAACGCCCAGGTCCGCGTCGTGCGGACCGCCCACGGCCTCTTTCATGGAGCGATCCGCGATGCATGACCTGCTGACCCGCCACGCCACCGGACTCGGCCCGCGCTGGGCGCGAAACGGCCGCTACCTGCCCGCCGCGTTCACCCTGTCGCGCTGGCTCGCGCAGGCGGGCGATGCATCCGCCTCCCTGGACGCGCTGGCAGCGGGCGAGACCGCGGACGCGCCGCTGCTGGCGCCGGTGGAGGACCACCAGGAGGTCTGGGCCAGCGGCGTCACCTACCTGAGCAGCCGCATGGCGCGCGAAGCCGAATCGCAGAGTGCCGATGTCTACCAGCGGGTGTATGCCGCCGAACGGCCGGAGCTGTTCTTCAAGTGCAACGGCTGGCGCGCACGTGGCCCCGGGGCATCCATCCGGGTGCGCGCCGACAGCGCCTGGAACGTGCCCGAGCCCGAGCTGGTGCTGGTGCTCGACGCGCGCGGGCGCATCGTCGGCTACAGCACGGGCAACGACGTGTCATCGCGTTCGATCGAGGGCGAAAACCCGCTCTACCTGCCGCAGGCCAAGGTCTACGACGGCGCCTGTGCGATCGGCCCCGGCATCCGCCTGTGCGGCGCCGACGGGCTGCGCGATCTGCCGATCTCGCTGGAGATCCTGCGCGGCGGGGTGGCCGTGTTCTCCGGTGCCACGCGCAGCTCGCAGATCAAGCGCAACCTGGACGAACTGGCCGGCTGGCTGCTGCGCGAACTCGAGCAGCCGGCCGGTGCGTTCCTGTTCACCGGCACCGGCATCGTGCCGGGCGAGGACTTCAGCCTGCGCAGCGGCGACCGCGTGCGCATCGACATCGACGGGCTGGTGCTGGAGAACCCGGTCGAATGAAGCGCCGGCCGGCAGGTGTCGCCCGCAGCGCCGCCGCCGCATCCCGCGCGTTCCCATGCAACTGAACGAGGGCCGGTATCCATGACCACCATGCCGTTCGAATCCATCCTCGGCGACGGCTCGGCCCTGGCGCAGACGCGCACCAGCGGCGAAGGCCCGGCCGGCAGCCTGCCGATCGATGCCGACACGCTGCGCGACGCGCCGAGTGGCCACCTGTTCGGCATGACCCAGAACGCAGGCATGGGCTGGCGTGCCTCCGAGGTCGCGCGCGATCCCTTCCTGATCCTGAGCACGGCGGGCGGCCTGCGCGCGGCCGATGGCAGCCCCGTCGCGCTGGGCCTGCACACCGGCCACTGGGAACTCGACCAGATGGTGCGCGCCGCCGCGCAGACCCTGGCCGCGCATGGCGGCCTGCCGTTCGCGGTGGCCTGCAGCGACCCCTGTGATGGACGCACCCAGGGCACCACCGGCATGTTCGACAGCCTGCCGTACCGCAACGACGCGGCGGTGGTGCTGCGGCGGCTGGTGCGCTCGCTGCCCACCCGCCAGGGCGTGCTGGGCGTGGCCACCTGCGACAAGGGCCTGCCGGCGATGATGCTGGCCCTGGCCGGGTGCGGCGACCTGCCCGGCGTGATCGTGCCCGGCGGGGTCACCCTGCCGGCGCGCGGCGCGGAGGACACCGCGATGGTGCAGACCATCGGCGCGCGCTTCGCCCATGGCCTGATCGACCTCGAACACGCCGCGGCGATGGGCTGCCGCGCCTGCGGCTCGCCCGGGGGCGGCTGCCAGTTCCTGGGCACGGCCGCCACTTCGCAGGTGATCGCCGAGGCGCTGGGCATGGCCCTGCCGCACAGCGCGCTGGCGCCCTCCGGCGAGCCCGCGTGGCTCGACATCGCGCACCGCTCGGCGCTGGCGCTGATGCGGCTGCGCGCCGCCGGCACGCCGCTGTCGGCGATCCTCACCCGCAAGGCCTTCGAGAACGCGCTGCTGGTGCACGCTGCGTTCGGCGGATCGACCAACCTCCTGCTGCACGTCCCGGCGATCGCGCATGCGGCCGGCGTGGAACGGCCCGGCGTCGACGACTGGATCGCCGCGAACCGCGCGACACCGCGCCTGGTCGACGCCCTGCCCAACGGGCCGCGCCACCATCCCACGGTGCAGGTGTTCATGGCCGGCGGGGTGCCCGAGGTGATGCTGCACCTGCGCGACATGGGGCTGCTGCACCTGGACGTGGCGACCGTCAGCGGAGCCAGCCTCGGCGAGAACCTCGACTGGTGGGAACGCAGCGATGCGCGGCGCATCGCGCACGAGCGGCTGCGCGAACTGGACGGCGTGGACCCGGGCGACGTGATCATGGCGCCGGCGGTGGCGCGCGCGCGCGGGCTGTCGAGCGCCCTGGTGTTCCCGCGCGGCAACCTCGCGCCCGAGGGCTCGGTGATCAAGGCCACCGCGATCGATCCGGGCGTGATCGACGCGGACGGGGTCTACCGCCACTGCGGGCGGGCGCGGGTGTTCGCCAGCGAGCGCGAGGCGATCCGTGCGATCAAGTCGCGCGGCGCCGATGCCGTGGCGCCAGGCGACGTGGTCGTGCTGGCGGGCTGCGGGCCGGCGGGCACCGGCATGGAGGAGACCTACCAGCTCACCTCGGCGCTCAAGCACCTGCCCTGGGGCAAGCATGTCGCGGTGATCACCGATGCGCGCTTCTCCGGCGTGTCGACCGGCGCCTGCATCGGCCACGTGGGGCCGGAGGCCCTGGCCGGCGGACCGATCGGCCGGCTGCGCGACGGCGACCGGATCCGCATCCACATCGACCGGGGGCGCCTGGAGGGCCGGATCGATTTCGTCGGCAGCGATGCGGAAGCCGAGCTCGATCCGCTGGCGGCGGCCGCACTGCTGGCCACGCGCGAGCTGCATCCCCTGGTCGCCGCGCACCCGCGCCTTCCGGAGGACACGCGGCTGTGGGCCGCGCTGCAGGACGCCGGCGGCGGCACCTGGGGCGGCTGCGTGTACGACGTCGAGACGATCATCGAGACCCTGCGCGCCGGGCGCGAGGCGTTGGCCGCGGCGCGCGTGCGTGCGGCCGCGGGGCGGGGCGCATGAGCCGTTCCCCGCCGGCGCCCGTACCCACCGGCGATGCGGGGTCCGGACGGTGCGAAGCCGCGTGCCGCGTCACCCGCCCACCGCTTCCCGCCGACCGCCGGGGAGGGCGCGACGCATGAGCATGTTCCTGATCATCGCCGCGGCCATCGCGCTGCAGATCTTCCTCACCGCGCGCAAGCTCAGTCCCTTCCTGTCGCTGTTGATCGTGGCGATCCTGATGGGCCTGGCCCTGGGCATGTCGCCGCAGCAACTGCTCAAGACCATCGATGCGGGCGTGGGCAGCACGCTCGCCGGGCTGGCCCTGGTGATCGTGCTCGGCGCGATCCTGGGCAAGGTGCTGGAGGAGAGCGGCGCCGCCGAGCGCATCGCCAACACCCTCATCGCGCGCTTCGGCGAGAAGAACATCCAGTGGGCGCTGCTGCTCACCGGTTTCCTGGTCGGCATCCCGCTGTACTTCAATGCCGGCTTCATCATCCTGGTGCCGTTGATCTTCTCGCTGGCGCGCAGGACCGGGCTGCCGATCCTGTACCTGGCGATCCCGACCGTCGCCTCGCTCAGCACCACCCACTGCTTCCTGCCGCCGCACCCTGGCCCGGTGGTGCTGGTCAACGCCTTCGGCGCCGACATGGGCCTGACCCTGCTCTACGGGATCGCAATGGCGATCCCTGCGGTGGTCGTCGCCGGCCCGTTCCTGGGACGGCGCATGCAGCACATCAATCCGCCGCTGCTGGACCTGTTCGCCTCCAGCGCGACGCATCGGGAACTGCCCGGCGCCTGGAGTTCGTTCCTGATCGCGCTCTCGCCGGTGCTCCTGATCAGCCTCTCGGTGCTGGCCGACGGCCTGCTGCCCGATGGCGGCGCCCGCTCGGCGCTGCTGTTCCTGGGCAATCCCACGGTGGCCCTGCTGCTGTCGGCGCTGGCCGCGTTCTGGTGGCTGGGGTATCGCCGCGGCGTCGGCCTGGAGATGCAGACGCGCTGGCTCAATGCGGCCATCGCCGGGATCGCGGTGATCGTGCTGATCATCACCGCCGGCGGGGTGTTCAAGCAGGTGCTGGTGGACAGCGGCGTCGGCGCGCGCATCGCCGCGCTCAGCGGCAGCTGGCAGATGCCGCCGCTGGTGTTCGCGTGGCTGGCCACGGCCCTGCTGCGGGTGATGATCGGTTCGGCCACCGTCGCCGTGATCACCGCGGCCGGCATCGTGGGGCCGCTGATCGCCACCACCGGCGCCTCGCCCGAGCTGATGGTGCTCGCGGTGGGCGCGGGCAGCGTGTTCGGCTCCCACGTCAACGACTCGGCGTTCTGGATGTTCAAGGAGTTCTTCAACCTGTCGATGAAGCAGACCTTCGCCTCATGGACGGTGATGGAGACGACGATCTCGATCGTCGGCCTGGCCGGGGTGATGGTGCTGGACCTGGTGCTGCGGTGACGCGCTACGAAGTCCCGACCGTGGCGGGGAACCGCGACGGAGCGGAATCGATGAGGGGACGCCGCCTGCCGGCCGTGCCGGTCCTGCTTTGCGTGCTGGCCGCTCCGGGCCTTGCCCTGGCCTGCGAGCGACCGGCCACGGTCTGCGCCAACTCCACCGCGGGCGACTTCGCCCTGGTGGCAGGCGCCAGGCCCGCCACCGTGCTGGTGGATGCCGATGCCGACCCGGCCGTGCGGCGGGTGGCGACGAGCTTCGCGCACGACCTGGGGCGCATCAGCGGGCGCGCGGCCAGCGTCACCCACCGCAGCGAGCGCGCGGGCGAGCGCGTGGTGCTGGTCGGCGTGCATGGGCAGAGCCGGCTGCTCGACGGCCTGGTCGCGGCCGGCAAGCTGCGTTCGGATCCCGTGCAGGGCCAGTGGGAAGCGTTCCAGCTCGCCGTGGTCGGGCAGCCGTGGCCCGGCGTGGCGCAGGCGCTGGTGGTGGCAGGATCGGATCGCCGCGGCGCGGTGTTCGGCACCTACGACCTGTCCGGCCGCATCGGCGTATCGCCCTGGTACTGGTTCGCCGACGTGCCGGTGCAGCGCAGGGCCGAGGTGCGCATCACCGCCGGCCAGCGCAGCGACCGCCCGGGCGTGCGCTACCGCGGCTTCTTCATCAACGACGAGGACCCGGCCTTCAGCGGCTGGGCGCGCAAGCACTTCGGCGGGGTCAACGCGAAGGCCTACGAGCACGTGTTCGAGCTGCTGCTGCGGCTCAAGGGCAACTACCTGTGGCCGGCGATGTGGGCGCCGAAGTCCTTCCATCTCGATGACCCCCGCAGCGCACGCCTGGCGCACGAGATGGGCGTGGTCATGGGCACGTCCCACCACGAGCCGCTGACCCGAGCGCAGTCCGAATGGCACCGGCTGGAGGACGATCCTTCCACCGGCGGCCCCTGGGACTACGTGCGCAACGGCGAGAACCTGCGCCGCTTCTGGACGGGCGGCCTGGAACGGGTGATGCGCGCCGATGGCAGCATGTATGACAACCTGCTGACCGTCGGCATGCGAGGTGACGGCGACGCGCCGATGAGTGAGGGCACCGCCACCGGCCTGCTGGAGGGCATCGTCGCCGACCAGCGCGCGCTGGTGGAAGAGGTGACCGGCAAGCCGGCAGCCCAGACCCCGCAGGTGTGGGCGCTGTACAAGGAGGTGCAGGACTACTACGACGCCGGCATGCAGGTGCCGGACGATGTGACCCTGCTGTTCGCCGACGACAACTGGGGCCAGATTCGGCGCCTGCCAACCCGTGACCTGGAGCGCAGCGGCGGGTTCGGGGTGTACTACCACTTCGATTACGTCGGCGTGCCGCGTAACTACAAGTGGCTCAACACCAGCCAGGTGGAGAAGGTCTGGCAGCAGATGGACCTGGCCAGGCAGCGGGGCGCGCGCAACGTGTGGGTGGTCAACGTCGGCGACATCAAGCCGATGGAATATCCGCTGTCCTTCTTCATGGACATGGCCTGGTCACCCCAGGCCTTCACCCCGGAGGCGCTGGCGCAGTATCCGGCGCAGTGGGCGGGCCGCCAGTTCGGCGAGGAACTCGCCGCCGAGGTCGGCGAGCTGCTGACCGGCTATTCGAAGCTGGCCGCACGGCGCAAGCCGGAGCTGGTCAGCGAGAAGACCTACGAGCTGGGCGAGATCCGCCCGGACGTGCTGGTGCGCGGGGAGTGGACCGCGATCGTGGAGGACTGGCGCGCGCTGGTGGCCCGGCTCGACGCGGTGCGTCCGCGCATCGCCCCGGAGGCGCAGGCGGCGTTCTTCCAGCTGGTCGAATTCCCGATCCTGGCGGTGTCCAACCTGTACGAGATGCACTACGCCACCGCATGGAACCAGCGGCTTGCCAGCAGGTTCGATCCCCGGGGCAACCTGTTCCTGGAGCAGGCCGAGCGCGCCTACGCACGCGATGGCGAACTCACCGCCCGCTACCACGCGCTCAACGGCGGCAAGTGGGACCACATGATGTCCCAGGTGCACATGAATTACGTGATCTGGAACGACCCGGTGCGACAGAACCCGCCGGTGCTGATCCGCACCGCCGGCGACGTGCCTGAGAAGATGCGCAATGCACGGGTGGAGTTCGTGGATGCCGGTCCCGGCGGCGATGTGGTCACGCTGGACGCGGCCGATTTCAGCCGCGCCGTGCCCGCCGACGGCTTGCAGTGGCAGCCCATCCACGCACTTGGCCAGGGACGCGCGGCTGTGATCGTCCTGCCGCAGGGACGCCCGGCCACGCCGCCTGGCGCCGGGCCGCGGCTGGAATACGACGTGACCCTGCCGCGCGCCGGGGCCGCACGGCTGCGGCTGAGGCTGTCCCCGACCCTGGACACCACCGGTGGCGAGGGCGTGCGCATCGGCGTGTCGGTGGATGGTGGGCCGGTGCAGATCCTGGTGTCGGAACTGGAGGCCACGGGAGGAGGCGCGAACAGCGTCCGCCAGCAGAACTGGTACCGCGCGGTGTCCGACAACGCGGTCTACCTGGAGACGCAGTTCCAGGGCCTGGAAGCGGGCAGACACACGCTCACCCTGTGGCGCATCGACGACAACGTCATCGTCGAGGCGCTGGAGCTGACTCGGTTCTAGGTCCGCATTCCCGCGCAACGCCGGCGCCGGCGGCGCATGCGGGACGGGGTGGGCTCGCCCGGGATGAGAAGTCTGCGGCTGCCCGTGCAAGGTCCGGTGGCTTGCACGCGCCATGCAGCCTCGTCTGCGGGCTTCCCGGCCTGACCTGCATGCCGCTGCTCGACGCCGCGCGCGCAACGCGTAAGGGCCGCCCGTTCGGGGCCAGGCCTTCGGGGGGACCGCCGCTGCGGGCGCGCCGCCTGCAAGGCGGATCAGGCGTACACGTGCTCGTAGACGATCATCGCGCCGACCACGATCAGCACCAGTCCGCCGACGATCTCGGCCCAGCGGCCCACCAGCTGGCCGACCGCGCGACCGGCCAGGACGCCGGCACTCACCATCACGAAGGTGCACAGGCCGATCACCGCCGACACCACCAGGATGTTGACGTCCACGAAGGCCAGGCCCACGCCCACGGCCAGCGCGTCGATGCTGGTCGCCAGCCCGGCCAGAGCCAGGCCCCACAGGCCGCGGCCCTGCGCCTTGCCCGGATCCTCGGGGGCCTCCTCGTGCAGGGCCTTGTGGATCATGTGCAGGCCGAGCGCGAGCAGCAGCACGAAGGCGATCCAGTGATCCCAGGCCTCGATCAGGCTCGAGGCGCCCGCGCCCAGCAGCCAGCCGATCAGCGGCGTCAGCCCTTCGACCACGCCGAATACCAGGCCGGTGCGCAGCGCATCGCGCACACGGGGCCGGCCCATGGCGGCGCCCTTGCCGATGGCGGCGGCGAATGCATCGGTGGACATCGCCAGACCGAGCAGGAGGATGGAAATCGGATGCATCTGGATCCACGACGGCGAGGCTTGGACACGACGGACCGCGCACGCGCCCGACCGCAGTGGCGTGCGTGGTCCGCTGGTCTCGCCAACCATCAGGTTGCGACCGCCACGGCCCAACTCCGGCCGAGCATGTTGACGGTCGCGCTTCCGGGCACCGGAAGCCGGCTACTCCCCAGGGAGGGGGCGACCCGCTTGCGGGCCGCGTGGCTATTGTACGGAAAGCGGGGGCGGGCAAGGCCAGTGGCAGGTAAGCCAGCGACTGTCCGCGGCCGGCGCGGGAGGTCAGCGTGCGGCCGCGCGGCCCGGCCCCCGGCGCATACTCCGGCCAGGCAGGCCATGAATGATCCGGGGCATACGCGATGGGACTGCTGACCTTCAGCATCAACCTCACCCTCGATGGCTGCATCGATCACCATGAGGGCCTCGCCGACGAGGAGACGCATGCCTTTTTCACCGCGCTGATGGACGGCTGCGGGGCGATGCTGTGGGGGCGCGTGACCTACGAGTTGATGGAAGCCCACTGGCCGGCCGTGGCGCGCGGCCAAGCCGAGGCGTCGCCGGCCGTGCGCGAATGGGCGTTCAAGCTGGAGGACAAGCCCAAGTACGTGGTGTCGTCCACGCGCAGCGCCTATCCGTGGCGTAACAGCCATCATCTCACCGGCGACCTGCGCCGCATCGTGCAGCGGCTCAAGGACGCCACGCCCCGCGGCGTGCTGCTGGGCAGCCCCGGGCTTGCCGGCGCGCTGGACCGGCTGGGCCTGATCGACGAGTACCGGCTGCTGGTGCATCCGAGGATCGCGGGCCACGGTCCCACCCTGTATGCCGGCGGCCTGCCGTCCACGCGGCGGCTGGAGCTGGTCTCCGCCCGTCCGTTGCGGTGCGGCGCCATCGCCACGCACTATCGCCGCGCGGGTTGAGGCCGCGCTCCGGCCCCGCGCCGTCGAATCCAGGCGGTCAAGAACGTCGTCAGCCAGGACGCCCGAACGGGCGGCACGGGAGCAGGCCATGCCACGGCATGTACGATTCGAATGTTCGATCGAGATCGCCGCGTCGCCGGCAGTGGTCTACGGGATGCTGGTCGGGCCGCGGAGCTACGGCGTATGGACTTCGGCCTTCGGCGAGGGGCTCTCCTTCGACGGACACTGGCGCGCGGGCGAGCGGATGCGCTTCCTGACGCCGGAGGGTCATGGCGTGGTGTCGGAGGTCGCCGAGAACAGGCCGGGCGAGTTCCTGTCGCTTCGGCACGTGGGCTATATCGACGACAACGGGGTGGAGGACAGTGCCAGCCCGGCGATCCTGGCCTGGGCGCCGGCCTACGAGAACTTCACTTTCGCGCGTACGGCGGGGGGCACCAGGCTCACCGTGCACCAGGATCTGGCCGAGGCCTTCGAGGACATGCCGCAGGCCTGGCCTGCGGCGCTCGCCCGACTCAAGACGCTGTGCGAACGAGGCGGCTAAGCCCCGGCCCCCGGCCCCCGGCGTGACGAGGGCGCAGCGCGGTCGCCGGCGCGTCAGCTGCCCGGGACTGCCAGTACCGCGTGCAACGCTGGCTTCGGCTGTCCCTTGCGGTCGAACAGCAGGGTGTAGTTGGTACGGTCGGGGATCGGGTAGCCGTTCTTCCAGGACATGCCGTCCTCGACGCCCCAGACCGAGACGCGATGCAGCCTGTCGCGCTTGCGGTGGAAGATGGCGAACAGTTCGGCGTAGCGCTCGGCCAGCTGGCGCTGCACCGCCTCGGGGAGGCCGGCCGGGTAGGGGTCGAGGAAGGCCTTGAACTCGGGCAGCTGGAACTGCGGGTGCATCATGCCCTGGCCGATGATCTGGCCTTCCTTCGTCAGCGGCAGCACGTCCACGTCGAGCTCGGTGATCATCACTTTTACCCCGAGCGCGGCGTAGGCGTCGATGGCCGCCTCGATATGCGACGTGGACGGGTAGTTCAGGCCCCAGTGGCCCTGGATGCCGATGCCATCGATGCGGATGCCGTGCTGCTGCAGCATCTTCACCATGCGCACGATGCCGTCGCGCTTTTCCGGGCGCCAAGCGTTGAAATCGTTGTAGTACAGCTGCGCATCCGGCGCAGCTTCGCTGGCGAAGCGGAAGGCATCGCGCACCAGCGCATCGCCATCGCCGCCGTAGGCACGGGTCCACACGGTGTCGCGGTACCGGCCGTCCTCGCCCATCACCTCGTTGACCACGTCCCAGGCCTGGACTTTGCCCGCATAGCGGCCGGCGACGGTGCCGATGTAGTCGCGCATGCGCTGGCGCATCGTGGCGGTGTCGGCCTGGCTGCCGTCCGCATGCTCGAAAAACCAGTCCGGGGTCTGGTTGTGCCAGACCAGGGTGTGCCCGATGAGGTACATGCCGTTGCGCTGGCCGAAATCCACGAATGCGTCGGCCGCGGCGAAGTCCCACTGCCCCGGCTGCGGATGCAGCACCTCGGCCTTCATCACGTTCTCGGCGGTGATCGCGTTGAAGTGGCGCGTGGCCAGCGCCTGCGCGCGGCCGTCGCGTCCGCTGACGATGGCGTCGTTGACGGCGGTACCCAGGAGGAAGGCATCGGCGTAGGCCTGCTTCAGCGTCGCGGCGGGGGGCGCGGAGAAGGCCGGCAGGGAGGCAACGAGCAGGAAGGTGGCCAGGGCGGAGAATCGTCGGGAACGGGTCATGGGCATCTCGGGACGGAACGGGCGTGTCGGGCGACCGGCATGCGGAGGTGGGCGCCGCGATCGGGTCAGAGGTTGTAGGCGCGTTTGGGCAGGTGGTAGGCGAGGTCCTGTGCGACCTCCGCGGCCTCGTCCTCGTCCATGCGGTGCTCGGCGACCAGCCTGGCCAGCACCGCGCAGTCGATCCGGCGTGCCACGTCGTGGCGGGCGGGGATGGACAGGAAGGCGCGGGTGTCGTCGTTGAAGCCCACGGTGTTGTAGAAACCGGCGGTGCTGAGGGTCTGCTCGCGGAAGCGCCACATGCCCTCCGGGGCGTCGTGGAACCACCATGCCGGGCCCAGGAACAGGCAGGGGTAGTGTCCGGCCATCGGCCCGAGTTCGCGCGAGTAGGTGCTCTCGTCCAGCGTGAACAGGATCAGGCGGAAGTCCGGTTCATTGCCGAAGCGGTCCAGCAGCGGCTTGAGCGAGCGCACGTACTCGGTGGCCAGCGGCAGGTCGGCGCCGACGTTGCGGCCGTGGCGGGCGAACAACAGCGGATTGTGGTTGCGGTAGCAGCCCGGATGCAGCTGCATCACCAGGCCGTCGTCCAGGCTCATCGCCGCCATCTCGGTCAAGACCTGGCCACGGAACAGGGTGGCCTCCTGGGCGCTGAAGTCGCCCTTGAGAATGCGGCCGAACAGGCGCTCGGCCTCGGCGCGGGAGAGATTGGCGGTCAGCGCGCTCTCGTGGCCGTGGTCGGTGGAGGTGGCGCCCAGCGACTTGAAGAAGGCGCGGCGGTCGCGGTGCGCCCGGAGGTAGCCGTCCCAGCTGTACACGTCCTCGCCGGTGAGCTGGCCGAAGCGTTGCAGGGCCGCGGCAAAGGACTCGTGCTCCGGGTCCACCACCTCGTCCGGCCGGTAGGCGGTGACGACCTTGCCGGCCCAGCCGCTGTCGCGGATCGCCTGGTGGTGCTCCAGCGGGTCCAGCGGCCCTTCGGTGGTGGCGATCACCTCGATGTTGAAGCGCTCGAACAGCGCCCGCGGGCGGAACGGCTCGGTCTGCAGCGCCGCGGTGATGGTGTCGTAGTAGTGGTCGGCGGTGCTGGCGTCCAGGCGCAGGCGCAGCCCGAACACCTCGTGGAAGACGTGGTTGAGCCACATCGACGAGGGGGTGCCGCGAAACAGGTGGAAATTCTCCGCGAACACCCGCCAGGCCGCGCGCGGGTTGACCGGGGCACGGCTGCCATCGGCGTGCGGGATGCCCAGGGCGTCCAGCCCGATGCCCTGGCTGTACAGCATGCGGAACACGTAGTGGTCCGGCACGAGCAGCAGTTCGGTGGCGTTGGCGAAGTGCGCGTTGCCGGCGAACCAGGACGGATCGGTATGCCCGTGCGGGCTGACGATCGGCAGCGCCTCCACCTGCGCGTACAGGCGGCGCGCGATGGCGCGCTGGGCCGGATCGGAAGAGAACAGGCGGTCCTGGTGCAGGTGGAGCGGGCGTCCGGTGATGCTCATGCGGTCTTCCGTGGTGGTGTGCGGTCGGCAGGAGTCGCGTGCGCCGTCAGCGGCGCACGCTTTCCTGCGGACCCAGGGTGGTGGGAGTGGCCCGGCGCACGAGTTCGATGCGCTGGAACACCAGGCCCGGATCGACCAGCCACAGTTTCACCGTGTTGGCCCCGGCGCGTACGTTGTGGCGCGAGCGTGCGATGTGGACGTTGTCGATCACGGCCGCTTCCCATGCGGTGAAATCGCGGTCGCCCGGCGTCGGGTCCAGGCGCACGTTGACCAGCTGCGGCGGTTCGTCGCCGATGGACACTGCGTAGCGCAGCCCGCCGCGGTGGCGGATGTCCAGCGTCGGCGACACCAGCACGCGCACCTCGACCTCGCCGTCGGCGTCCATCACCACCGGGTACTCCAGGCGCGCGCTGTCGCCGCCCGGCACCAGCGGCTCGCCGGTGGCCGGCCAGACGGTCACCGCCGACAGGGTGCGCCCCAGGTTCCGGATCACCTGCCACTGGCCACCGGCCGGTGGCACCGCGTGGCCGTGGTGCTCGGCCTCGACCGCGACCACCCCGTTGCCCTCGACGAAGCCACGTGCGCCGCGATGGGCCGGAGGCTTGTTCACCGGCACGGTCACGAAGACCTCGGTCCAGTCGCGGCCGCGGATGTAGACCACGCCCTCGTGGCGACCTTCCGGGAGCGCCTCCCAGTCGACCTCCAGCGTCAGCGGCTGGGTGTCGCTGACCTCGCCGGACGCCGGCGAGACCTTCAGCCACGGCGCCCGGCTGGTGGCGGTGAACGGGATCGGGGCCCGGCCGCGGTTGAACACCACCACCTCGCGGGTGGGCGCCGCCACCGGGTCCAGTTCGGGCAGGCGCGGTGCGCGCAGGCGGGCCGGCCAGGCGGTGGGATCCCCTTCGATCGCCACCCCGGTCACGCCCTTCTCCGGTGCATCCACCGTGGCCAACGCCGGCAGGATATTGCGCGGCGGCGACTGCCAGTGGGTGTAGCCGATGCGCGGCTGGCTCATCATGTGGACCCACTTGCCACCGGCGATGTCCTGCTCGTACACGCGCTGCAGTTCGGCATCGCGTGCGAACAGCTCACGCGCCCGGTCCGCCCAGGCGTTGGCCGAGGCACGGCCCTGCGCCGCGTACAAGCGGTTGCGGGCCACCGCCACGTACAGGTGGTTGAGGTTGGCGCTGGCCAGCACCGGGTACTCGACCAGCTGGTACCAGGCGTCGCGGTGGCTGGCCGGGATCTTCGCCGCCAGTGCGGTGGCGCGCTCGACCAGCGCATCCCACTCGGCCAGCACGCGGTCGGCCTCGCGGTCGTGCACCAGGCTCCAGGTGCCGGCGTCGATCAGCTCCGGCTTGCGGCGGGCGTTGAGCCGGGTGTAGTGGGTCACGATGTCGCCGATGGCCTGCGCATGAGTGCTGCCGAACTGCTCGGCGGCCCACTGCGCCGGATAGCGCTTGATCCATTCCAGGTCCGCCGCGTCGGGGTCCCAGGCCTGGTCGAGGAAGGCGCTGATCGGCATTTCCTGCGGTTTGATGTCGCCGACGTTGACCACCCACAGGCGCTCCACTCCGTGCGCCCATGCCAGGCGCATCTGCTCCCACGCGCGCTCGATCTGGGTGGTGTTGATCCACTTGTAGTTGCGCGGGCCGCCGACGTAGTCGAAGTGGTAGTACACGCCATAGCCGCCCGGGCGCCTGTCGGCCGGGTCGGGCAGGCGGCGGATGTTGCCCCAGTTGTCGTCCGCGAACAGCAGGGTCACGTCATCGGGCACGCGCATGCCCTTGTCGAAGTAGTCCTGCACTTCCTTGTACAGCGCCCACACCTGCGGGGTCTGCTCCACCGATTTGCCGGTGACCTCGCCGATGATCTTGCGCTGGTCGGCCACGATCTGCTCCAGCAGCGCGGTGGCGGTCTCCTCGCTCATCGGCTCGTCGCCGTCGCCGCGCATGCCCAGGGTGACCACGGCCTCGCGGCCCTGCAGGCGCTGCATGCCGCCGCGCCAGAACTCCTGCAGCTCGCCGGCGTTGCGGGCGTAATCCCACGGACCCTTGCCGTAGCGCGCCCATTCATCGTGTGCGCGCATCATCGGCTCGTGGTGGCTGGTGCCGATCACGACGCCATAGGCGTCGGCGACCTCGGCGTTCTTCGGGTCATCGTCGTAGAACGCGCGCGGCAGCCACATCGCCGGCCACAGGTAGTTGGCCTTGTGGCGCATGATCAGCTGAAACACGCGCTCGTAGAAGCGGTGGTTGGTGCCGCCGAAGCTGGCCTTGCTCCAGCCGCCCAGGGCCGGGTCCTCGTCGTTGATGAAGATGCCGCGGTAGCGCACCTTGGGCGCGTCCGTGAAGCGGCCCGGCGCGATGTGCAGGTTCGCGCGCTGTGCGGGCGGGACATCCGCCCACCAGTTCCATGGCGAGACTCCGATGCGGCGCGACAGTTCGTAGAGTCCGTAGGCAGTGCCTCGGCGGTCGGCGCCGACCACCAGCAGGGCGCGCTCGATGCCGGGTTCCGGCCGCTCGACCACCTGCAGCAGGTAGCCCTCCCAGGCGCCGGCGACACCCGTGGTGTCGATCGCGCGCTCGCGCACGATACGGTCGATGCGCGCGCTATGGCCGAGCGTGCCGGCGATGATCGCGGTGTCATTCCGGCGCGACATCGATGCCGCAGCGGCGCCGGCGACCGCGGCCAGGTCGGCGCGCAACGCGTCGGCGGCAAGGTGCACGGCGGGAAAATCGCCGGCTTCGACCAGCACCTGCAGCGGCACGCCGCGGGCAATCAGCGCCAGGCTGCCATCCCCGCGGGCTTCGCAGACGGCCGCCGGCGCGCCGCAGTCGCGCCCGCCCGCAGCGACCGCGGCGGGCGCGGGCAGCGCGAGAATGAAGGCGAGCAGCAGGGTCCGGGTCACGTCGTTTCCTCGCAGGGGAGCGCCTTCGCGCAGGCCGTATGGTGGGCTCCTGATGGCCCGGTCACTCGCGTGTGGCGGACGCGTCGAGCTGCGCCGGCTCGAGCCGCGGCGCCAGCAGGTGCACCACCAGCAGGGCCAGCAGATACGCGGAACCGGCCATCAGGAACAGCGGCAGGTAGCTGCCCGTGGTCTGCAGCAGGAAGCCGGTGAACGTCGCGATCAGCATGCCGCCCACGGCGCCGGCGAACCCGCCAATACCCACCACCGAGCCGACCGCCTGGCGCGGGAACATGTCCGAGGTAAGGGTGAACACGTTCGCCGACCAGCCCTGGTGGCCGGCCGTGGCCAGGCCGATCAGGCCCACCGCCAGCCACAGGTTGTCGGCCCGCGCGGCGAACACGATCGGCACCACGCACAGTGCGCACACCAGCATCGCGCCCTTGCGTGCGCGATTGACGCTCCACCCCATGCGGATGAAGCGGCCGGCCAGCCAGCCGCCGAGGATGCTGCCCACGTCGGCCAGCACGAAGATCACCACCAGCGGCAAGCCGAGGCCGAGCAGGGTGAGCCCGTACTCGGAGTGCAGGAACTTGGGCAGCCAGAACAGGAAGAACCACCAGATCGGATCGGTCATGAACTTGGCCGCGACGAATGCCCAGGCCTGCCGATGGCGCAGGATCCTCGACCAGGGCACTTTCGTCGCCGCCTCGGGCGGATCGCTGCGGATGTAGGCCAGTTCCGTGGTCGACAGGCGCGGCTGCTCTTCGGGCGCGCGGTACCACAGCAGCCAGACCAGCAACCAGGTGGCACTGAGCACGCCGGTGAACAGGAACGCGGCCTGCCAGCCGAGCGAGAGCGCAATCAGCGGCACCGTCAGCGGCGCGACGATGGCGCCGATGTTCGAGCCGGAATTGAAGATCCCCGTGGCGAACGCGCGCTCGCGGCGCGGGAACCACTCGGCCACCGTCTTGATCGCCGCCGGGAAGTTGCCCGCCTCGCCCAGGCCGAGGAAGAAGCGCGCGATCATGAAGCCGACCACCGTGGCCGCCAGCGCATGCGACATCGCCGCCAGCGACCAGACCACGATCGCGATCGCATAGCCGATGCGCGTGCCCAGGCGGTCGATGATCGCGCCCGCGCAGAGCAGGCCGATCGCGTAGGCGGCCTGGAACGCGGTGACGATGTAGCCGTACTGGATCTCGTTCCAGCCGATCTCGTCCTGCAGGAAGGGCGCGAGCACGCCGAGGACCTGGCGATCGATGTAGTTGATCGTGGTGGCCGCCAGCAGCATCGCGCAGACGCGCCAGCGGTACATGCCGATCTTCGCCGCCGGTGCGGCGGAAGGGGCTGGCGTGGCACTCATGCCGTGCCTCGCTTGCCGTCGCGCGACGCATTCGCGGCGCGCCCCTGCAGGCTGCGCTTGCTCATTCCTGTCCCTCCACAGGTGATAGCGCTATCAGTACCACATCCGCGCAACGCGGATACGACCGCACTTGGCTGTCCTGCCAGAGCGCGCGGACCCTGCCGCAATGCGGCACGCGCGGCTCTCGACGCATGCTGCGACGCAGCGTGTGGCTGGCCGCTTGGTAGCGCTAGCATCCGGCCGCTGTCGAACGTCTACACCCGGTCATCGAAGCGAACGAATGTCCACCGGTAGTCATTTCTCGGCTCCGGTCCACAAGTGGGGAGGGGAGTTCCGTGACAAGCAGACAGGCAAGAACCGCATTGTTCCAGGCCCTGGGCCTGGCCCTGGTCGCCAGCGCGGGCCAGGCCCTGGCCCAGCAGGCGCCAGCCCCGCAACAGCAGGCGCCCGCGCCGCCGACGACGACCGACCTCGATTCGGTGGTGGTCACCGGCTACAGGCAGAGCCTGCAGCTGTCGACCGACGCCAAGCGCGAGGCGACGGGTTTCACCGACACGATCTTCGCCGAGGACATCGGCAAGTTCCCGGACACGAACATCGCCGAGTCGCTGGCCCGCATCCCGGGCATCCAGATCGACCGCGACGTCAACGGCGAGGGCCTCAACGTCGGCATCCGCGGCCTGCCGCAGAGCTTCACCAAGACCATCATCAACGGTGGCGAGGCCGCGACCGCCTCGATCGGCCTCAACCGCGGCAACCAGAACCGCGAGGTCGACCTCAACCTGTTCCCCACCGAGTTCTTCAACAAGCTCACGGTCTACAAGTCGCCGCAGGCCAGCCTGCCCGAAGGCGGCATCTCCGGCGTGGTGGACATGCGCAGCATGCGGCCGTTCGACATCCAGGGCCGGCACTTCAACTACTCCGCGCAACTGGACTACAACACCGTCGGCGAGAAGTTCAATCCGCGCGGGGCGGCGCTCTACAGCTGGACCAACGATGAGGGGACGTTCGGCGCCCTGGTCGGGGCATCGGTCGTGCGCAGTCGCATGGCGGTGCGCGGGTGGGAGTCGGTCGGCTGGATGAATCCAGGCCTCAACGAGCGCCAGTGCGGCATCGGCAGTTCGCTCACCAACCGGCCGGCGCAGTGCAACCCCGGCGGGGGCGGCAGCCTGCAGATGCCCGACGTCGTGCCCGACAACGCCTCGACCCGCGGGGCGGGGTTGACACCGGGGGACATCGTGGATGCCGCCTGGCTGCTCGAGAACAATCCGGGACTGGGCATCGGCCAGATCACCGAGGCGCTGTTCCCGCGCCTGGCGCGGCCGGTGGACATGTCCGGCGACCGCGAGCGCGACGCGGTGATCGGCTCGATCGAGTGGCGGCCCAGCGACACGATGCACTTCTACGTGGATGCGCTGTACTCGCGGGCGAAGTACGACAACGACCGCATCGACGTGAACCTGGTGGGTCGCACCTTCGGCCCGGTGGGCTTCCTGCCCACCAACATGCAGCTGGACGCGAACAACGTGGTGACCAGCGCCACCCTGGTGAACGCCCAGTTCCTGCTCGAGGCACGGCCCTACCGCGACGAGGTGCAGTACTGGAACATCAGCCCCGGCGCGACCTTCTGGTTCGCGGACGAGTCGGTGAAGCTGGACGTGATGGCCAACTGGAGCCGCAGCTGGTTCTTCCGCGAGTCGCCCACGATCATGCCGACCTCGCCGTTCACAACGGTCGAGTACGTCAACACCGGCGACAGGCCCACCTTCACCTCCGGCGGGCTGGATCTCAACGATCCCAACGCAGGCTGGGCCTGGGAAGGCGGGCGCCTGCAGATCAACAACGAAAAGCGCGTCACCGAGGCCGGTCGCCTGCGCGCGGACCTGCAGTTCGGCGAGGACGGCCGCAACGTCAAGGTGGGCGTCTCGCACGACCGCTACCGGCGCTCCATCGTGGCCTTCGGCGATAACACCGAGTGGCAGGCCTACGCCCAGCAGCAGGTGCCCAACGGCAGCATCTCGCAGTTCCTGCGTCCGGGGCCGTTCGGGTTCATCACCGTGGACTTCGACGCCTTCTTCGCCGCCACCAACTACCACGAGTTCAACGCCAACGCACCGGAGGTGAATACCTCCCAGTCGGTGGGCGCGGCCGCGGGCGGGATGGACGAGAAGAACTTCGCCGCCTACGTGGAGGTCAATGCCGACACCGAAGTGCTGGACCGCGAGTTGCGGATCAACGCCGGCGTGCGCTACGCCGACACCGACCAGGAGATCAGCGGCCCGGTCACCCTCGGCAGCACCCGCGTCTGGCAGACGCTGGGCAGCAAGTACGACGAATGGCTGCCCTCGCTCAACATGGCCTGGGACGTGGCCGATGGCTGGCTGGTGCGCCTGTCCGGCTCGCGCACCATGACCCGGCCCAATCCGCGCTCGATGCTGCCGGCGACCACGTTCTCCGATCCGTCGGCGGAGATCGCCGACCAGGGCAATCCCGATCTCGCGCCCTACCTGTCGACCAACTTCGACCTCGGCCTGGAGTGGTACACGGGCGAGGAGGGCATGGTCGCCCTGACCCTGTTCAACAAGCGCGTGTCCGGCTACACCTACCAGGGCATCAGCGTGCGCCCCTTCCGCGATCTGGGCATCCCGCTCGACGCGCTCACCGAGAACCAGCTGGCGGCGCTCAACGCCAATGGCGGGCTGGACGCGCCGATCAACGTCCGCCAGCAGGTCAATGCCAACGCCACCCTCGACATCCAGGGTTGGGAGGTGATCTGGGTGCAGCCTCTGGACTTCGTGTTCCAAGGCCTGGGCTTCATGGCCAACTACACCGACATCGACCTGAAGCCCACCGGCCAGCAGGCCGAAGAGCTGCGCGGCAACCTCTTCGGCATCTCGCCGGTCATGTGGAACGCGACCGCGTACTGGGAGAACGACGTGGCCACGGTGCGCCTGTCCTACAACTGGGCCGAGGGCTCGGCGCAGCGCGCCCGCGGCAACAACGAAGGCGGCCTGAACTACGGCCAGTACTTCGGCGAGGACCGCGGCCAGTTCGACCTGTCGGCGAGCTACACCCTGGCTGGGCTGCCTTCGCGGCCGCAGATCACCTTCAACGTGTTGAACATCACCAACGAACAGACCCGCAACTTCATCTCGTTCCCCAACGTGCCGGGCGAGATCTACGAGCCGGGCCGCACCTTCCTGGTCGGTCTTCGCGGGACCTTCTGACGATTGTCGCGTTTACTCCCCACGGCCCCCGGCGGCGCATCGCCGGCGGGCCGTGTCTTTTTCGGGAGTTCCGCCGTGCTGCGCCGCAGCGTGTGGCGTTTCGCGTGGTAGCGCTACCATCGGCGATGCGGCATCGGGGCCAAGGCCCCGTGCGGCGTGGCGACGACAGTCCAACGCGGTCCATGGCAGGGGAGTTCCTTGAATACACGCATCGACCGGCTCTCGGTCACCGAGAAGGTGGGCTACTCCCTCGGCGACCTCGCGGCGAACCTCATCTTCCAGACGTTGATGACGTTCCTCGCCTTCTTCTACACCGACATCTACCGCATCCCGGCCGGCACGGCGGCCACCATCATCTTCGTCGTCGGCCTGCTCGGCGCGTTCGTGTTCACGCCGCTGGTGGCGGTGATGGCCGATCGCACCCAGTCGCGCTGGGGCAAGTTCCGCCCCTGGATCCTGTGGACCGCGGTACCGTTCGGGGTCCTGTCGCTGCTTGCGTTCAGCACGCCCGACCTCGGCCCCCAGGGCAAGGTGTTCTACGCGGCCGCCACCTACACCCTGCTGGTGCTGGTCTACGCGGCCAACAACCTGCCGTACTCCGCGCTCAGCGGGGTGATGACCGGCAACATGGCCGACCGCAACAGCCTGTCGGCGTACCGCTTCGTGGCGGTGATGATCGCGCAGTTGGTGGTCCAGTCGCTGCTGCTGCCGCTGGTGCTGATCCTGGGCGACGGCGACCGCGTGCAGGGCTTCCAGAACACCATGCTCCTGTTCGCGGTGGTGGGCACGATCTTCCTGCTGATCACCTTCCTCACCACCCGCGAGCGCGTGCTGCCGCCGCCCGAACAGAAGTCGAGCATCCGCCAGGACGTCGCCGACCTGGCCGCGAACCGGCCGTGGGCAGTGGTGCTGCTGGTGACGATCCTGGTGTTCATCACCCTGGCGCTCAAGGGCGGCACCTACGTCTACTACTTCCAGTACTACCTGGACGAAGCGGCGATGGCCGCCTTCCTCGATGGAATCGGGTTCAACCGCTTCATCGCCGGGCTCAACGCCGCCCTCACCGGGATCGGGCTCGCCGGCTTCCAGTGGCCCGAGGACGCCACCACCTCTGCCTTCAGCCTGTTCAACGCCGGCGGCATCATCTTCATGGTGGTGGGCATCGGTCTGTCCAAGGGACTGGCCGACCGCTTCGGCAAGCGCGACGTCTACGGCGTGTTCCTGTTCCTGTCGACGCTGTTCATGCTGGCCTTCTACCTGTTCCCGCCCAACCGCATCGGCCTGGTGTTCGGCGCGCAGATCCTGCATGGCTTCTTCTACGGCGTGACCATCCCGCTGCTGTGGGCGATGGTGGCCGACGTGGCCGACTATTCGGAATGGAAGAATGGCCGCCGCGCCACGGCGATCGTGTTCTCCGCGATCCTGTGCGGACTGAAGGTGGGCCTGGCCGTGGGCGGCTCCCTGGTCGCGGCGATCCTGGCCCGGCACGGCTATGACGCAGGCCAGGCCGTGCAGTCGCCCGAGGCGGTGGACGGCATCCGCCTGTCGGTGAGCGTGTACTGCTCGATTCCGTTCCTGCTGGCCACCGGGCTGCTGTTCTTCTACCGGATCGACAAGCCGATGGAGAGCCGCATCGAGCGCGAGCTGGCCGAACGCCGCGAGCCGCAGCCCGCGTAATCCGAACCACCCTGGGGACACCGCCATGGCAGACCGGTCCTACACCGATGCCGAACTCGAATCGCTGACCGCCCGCGCGCTGTCCCAACCGCTGGTGCGCCATATCTATACCGCCGATCCGTCCGCGCACGTGTTCGAGGGGCGCATCTACATCTATCCCTCCCACGACGTGGAGGGCGGGGTGGCGTTCGACGACGATGGCGGCCACTTCCAGATGCGCGACTACCACGTGCTGCGGCAGGACACGCCCGACGCACCCGCCGTGGACTGCGGGGTAGCGCTCGACATCAAGGACGTGCCCTGGGCCGACCGGCAGATGTGGGCGCCGGACGCGGCCACCCGGGACGGGCAGTACTACCTCTATTTCCCGGCCAAGCGCGCGGACGGCGTGTTCCAGATCGGCGTCGCCGTGGGCGACCGCCCGGAAGGCCCGTTCCGCCCGGAACCCGAGCCGATCGCCGGCACCTATTCGATCGACCCGGCGGTGTACGCCGACGAGGACGGCAGCCATTACCTCTATTTCGGCGGCATCTGGGGCGGCCAGCTGCAGAAGTACCGCGACAACGCCTATGACGCGGCCCACGAGGAGCCGGTGGGCGATGTCCCCGCGCTGGGGCCGCGCGTGGCGCGGCTGTCGACGGACATGAAGCAGCTCGCCGAACCGAGCCGGGAGATCCTGATCCTCGACGAGGAGGGCCGCCCGCTGCGCGCCGACGACCACGACCGGCGCTACTTCGAAGGCCCGTGGATGCACCGCTTCGGCGGCCGCTACTACCTGTCGTACTCGACCGGCAATACCCACTACCTGTGCTACGCGGTGGGCGACAGCCCCTATGGGCCGTTCACCTATGGCGGCCGCATCCTCGATCCGGTGGTGGGCTGGACCACGCACCACTCCATCGTCGAGTTCGACGGCCGCTGGTGGCTGTACTACCACGATTCCCTGCTCTCGGGCGGGGTGACGCACCTGCGATCGGTCAAGGTGACCGAACTGCTGCACGACGCCGACGGCCGCATCCGGACGCTCCAGCCCTATGCCTGAACCACAGGCGCGGGCGGATGCACTGGCGCCGCTCGCCCCGGGGCCTGTGCTGCAGATCGCCGACGGCGCGCTCGCCATCGAGATCGCTCCGGAGGCGGGTGGCCGGATCGCGCAGATCCGCTGGCAGGGCGAGCCGCAGCTGGTCGGCCACGGCGAGCAGGGCGGGGAGGCGGCGATCGCCTGGGGCTGCTATCCGATGGTGCCCTGGTGCGGACGCGTCCGTCGCGGCCGCTTCCGCTTCGATGGCCAGGACTACAGGTTGCCAGCCAATCTTGGCGGGCATGCCATTCACGGCCTCGGCTTCGTCCTGCCCTGGCAGGTGCGGGCGCATTCTGCCCGGCGGCTGGACATGGCGCTGGACCTGCCCCGCGACGCGCGCTGGCCTTTCGGCGGCCGCGCCGCGCAGCGGCTGATGGTGGAGGGCGAGCGGCTGGAGCTGGCGCTTTCGGTCACGGCCGGGGAGCGGCCGATGCCGGCCTCCCTCGGCTGGCACCCCTGGTTTCGCAAGCCCGAGCGGCTGCAGTTCGATCCCGAGGCGATGTATCCCCGCGACGGGGACGGCATCACGCTGCTGCCGCCCGGTCGGGTGGTCCCGGGGCCCTGGGACGACTGTTTCGTCAACCGCCGCGACGTGATCCTGCAGCGGGGCGACGGGCGGGTCGTGGTGTCGTCGGACTGCACCGACTGGGTGGTGTACGACGCCACCGCGCATGCGACCTGCGTCGAGCCGCAGACCGCCCCCCCGGACGCGTTCAACCTCGATTGCGCGCTGGCGCTCGCGCCCGGCCAGACCCTGGCGATGCGCTGCGAACTGCGCTGGGAACGCGCTTAGGCGCCCCGCTGCGGGCGCGGCGTCGCGCGAAGCCGGCTGGCCTCCATAAATGCATGGGCCCCGGACGTCGCCATCCGGGGCCCATGAGCGTGCACTGCAGGCGTGCGGCGATCAGGCCGCTTCGCGCGCAGCGCGCTGGTTGCCGCCGCTCTCGGCGAGCATGGTCAGCTTCTCGTCGGTCGACTTTTCCTCTTCCAGCGTTTCCTTCAGCAGCCGCAGCGCATCGGTGTAGCCCAGCTGCTTGGCCAGCGCGCACAGGGTGCCGTAGGAGGCGATCTCGTAGTGCTCGACCTTCTGCGCGCCACCGATCAGCGCCGCGTCGCGCAGCGGACCCTTGTCGATCGAGTCGATCACTTCCTTGCCTTCTTCGACCAGGCCTTCCATCGCCGCGCACTTGATGCGCTTGAGCTTGATGCCCAGCACTTCCACGACCTGGTCGATGCGCTCGATCTGGCCGTTGGTCTCTTCCAGGTGCGCCTCGAAGGCGGCGGACAGTTCCTCGGCGTCGGCGGCGCGGGCCAGGCGGGGGAGGGCCTTGGTCAGCTGCTTCTCGGCGCTGTAGATGTCCGAAAGCTCGTGGATGAAGAGCTCCTCGATATTCTTGACTGCCATTGTCGAAACCTCGGCCGCGGTGGGGGTGACGTCGCAGTCTAGGCAGCCCCCCCAACAAGGTCGGGTGAAAAACGCGGCGCCTTTCTCCGCTCGCGCATTCCGGGGGGCGCGGCGTGTTCTCGCCGCCCGCGACGGGGTGCTGGCATGCTCGCCGCTCTCGTGCCACCCACGCCGCTCGATGCCGCTCCATGGCCGCCTGCTACCTCTACGTCCTGCCGCTGCTGCACGAGGACCTCGCCAAGGTCGGCATTTCGGTCGACCCGCTGGCGCGGGTGCGCGCGTTCTCGCGCCGCTACTACGAGAGTTTCGACCTCCCGCGCAGCATCCTCGTCGGTTTCGACAGCGTGCGCGAGGCGCGGCGACGCGAAACCGGCCTGCACCGCCAGCTGCGGCAGTGGAACGCGGTGCAGCCGCTCACGGTGCCGGCGGTTGCGGGCGGGCACACCGAGTGGTACCGCGGCGCGTCGACCATCCTGCAGGCCGAGGCGGGCCAGGATCGTGACCGGGGCCTGGACGTGCACCTGCCTGCCGGAGACTGGTGGCGCGCCCGCCTGCGCCAGGAGCAGGGCTTGCTGTACGAGTGGTGCGAGCAGGCCCTGCAGGGTGTCTCGCCCGATGCGCTGCGCACGAGCGTGCAGTGGTCGGTGGTCGTCGACATGCTCGACGCCTGGCCGGCGCTCGGCCTTGATCTGGAGGATGCATTGCCGGTGGAGGTCGCTATCGCGTACCGCGAGTACCGGCGGGCGTGGCGCCATGCCCTGGGCGACTGAGCGCAACGAAACGGCGACGTTCGTGAACATTGCACCGGAACATCACGCCGGATGCGCGTCGACTTCACCCGCCGGCCCCTAGCGTGTCGACACACGAGGCGTGCGGGGTGCGCGCCAGGTATGAGGAGTCGAACGATATGAATATCCGAACCCAGAACACGCTGCGCGTACTGGCCGTGGCCCTGCTGGCCGGTGCCGTGGGCACCGCGGCGGCCGATGAGCGCAAGGCGCAGGATCGCGACGACCGTGGCATCACCGAGCGCGAGTCGTCGCAGCCGGTGGACGACACCTGGATCACCACCAAGGTGAAGGCGGATCTGCTGACCACCCGCGACGTCTCCGGTCTGGAGATCAATGTCGAGACGGTCGACGGCGTGGTGACCCTGCGTGGCGATCTCGCCAGCCAGGACGAGGTGGATCGCGCGGTGCGCGTGGCCGAGGGCATCAAGGGCGTCAAGCGCGTCGAAGCCGCCGGGCTGAAGGTCAAGCCGCGGACCGCCGACAACAACTGATCCGCGCGGCGGCCCGGTTGACGCCAGGCATGCCGCATTGCAACAGGGCCGGTCCGCGGCGCGGGCCGGCCCTGTTGCGTGAGGGAGGGCAAACTGGGGCCATCCTCGAGCGGAGATCGGCGGGCGCAGCGGTGGAGCAGACCCGGGCCTGACCCGGCTGGCCGACGACGTGGACGGCTGGCGATCTTTTCACCGCGTCCTTGCGGGGGCGGGCGTAGGCTCGCGCCCCCCGATCCCCCACAAGGAAGGCTCTGCCATGAAGTCCGCGATCACCGTACTTGCCGCCGCGCTTGCGCTCAGCCTTGCCGGCTGCGCCAAGGAGCGAGACGCTGCCGACCACAGGGCCGACGGCACCACGCCGGCCAGCGGCACGCCCGCCAGCGGAACGACTGCACCCTCGACCGACCACCCGTCCACCACCCATCCGGCAGACGCCACCGCCCCGGGGGCGATGGGCGCGCCCGGCACCATGGGGACCGACCCCACCGCAACCACCAGCACGCCCGATCCCATGGCCCGCAATCCGGGCGCCAGTTCCGCCGCGCTCCGCCTCGACGCCCCCGACCGGAAGGCGCTGGAAGCGGTCGAGGCGATCGACCGCCACGAGATCGAAGCGGCCGACAAGGCCCTGCGCAAGGACGACATCCCGGAGCCGGTGCGCCAGTACGCCGAAACCCTGCGCCAGGATCACACCCGCAACCTCGAGGAGATACGTCGCATGCTTGGCGAGAGCCCCGGGCTGGCCAGCGATGCGCATGACGGCAATACCGGCGTCCGGGCCGGGGGCGTCTCGGGAGCCGATGCCAGCCGTCCGATGACCGGTCAGGACGCCGGCGCGACGCCTGGCACCGCGCGCACCGAGCGCACCTCGGCCGTGCATCGCGACCTGGCATCGATGCGCGAGAAGTTCGATGCCGAACTCAAGCGGCTGGACGAACTGCGCGGGGAGCACTTCACCCGCGAGTGGCTGCGTTCGATGGTCAAGGGCCACGAGGAAGCGCTGGCCAAGATCGACAAGGAACTGCTCCCGGAGGCGCGCGAGCAGCCGGTGATCAGCTTCCTGGAGACTACGCGGGCCTCGATCGCGCGGCATCTGGAAACCGCGCGCACGCTTGAGGCCGAGAACGCCAAGAAGTAAGTCATCCGCCCGCGGTGCGCGGGGCCCGGCTTCCCGCCGGGCCCCGCAGGGTGACTCGCCGCGTCTTTCGCGCCGCGGAGGGGATCAGCGGTCGGACGAAGTGGCCTGGGTGGCCTGCGACGGCTGGGCCTGGTCCTGCTGGCCCGCCTGGGAGGTGCCGGTGGCCTGTCCCCGTGAGCCCGGCGCACCTGCGGGCGTGCCGCCGGAACTGGAGCTGGTCGACGGGGCGGGCTGTCCGTCCACCCCCATCAGGTACCACTGGCCCCACTGGTCCTTGACCTCGTTGCCGGTCGTGGTACGCGCGCCGCGGTCGCCCCCGTAGCGGTACAGCGGATGGCCGTGGTAGGTGAGCTGGCGGGTGCCCGCCGTCGTCTGCATGCTGCCCACCGCCGGCTGCTGCACGCCGGGTCCGGCCACGGGTTGCTCGCCGGAACCGAGCATGACGGGCGGCCACACCTGCTGGCAGGCCGTATCGCACTGGCTGCCGTCCGTGTTGCCTTGCAGGTAGTAGAGGGCGGCGCCGCTGCTGTCGGCCAGATAGCCCGGATCGCCGCCTTCGCGGATGAGGCTGGCATGGGTGCCGGGCGCGGCGTCCACGCGCGAGGGATCGACCTGCGGGGCCGGCGTCGCCACCGGCTGCCGCGCCGCGTCGCCTCCGGTCGCGCCTCCGTCGGGCGGGGTGACGTCCTGTCCACAGGCGGCGAGCAGGCCAAGCGCGAGCAGGGATACGACGGGCTTCAACGACATGTCCGGTCTCCTTGGGGGTCGCCGGGATGGTGCGTGCCGCGCCGTGACCGGGCGGTCAACGGCATTGCGCCATGTCGATCGCAGGGGCTTTCACGCGATGCGCGAAGAGCAGGCACAAAAAACCCCGCGCTTGGCGGGGTCTTTCTTCCGGCTGTGTCGCCGCCGGTCCAACTTGGTGCCCAGGAGAGGACTCGAACCTCCACGGTTTTACCCGCTAGTACCTGAAACTAGTGCGTCTACCAATTCCGCCACCTGGGCAGGTGGGCGCGTATGTTGCGATGCGGGGCAGACATTGTCAACGGTTTGTTTGCATCCAGATACGACATCGGCGCGTGTACCATCCCGCCGATGTCCAAAACTCCAAGCAAGCGTGGTGCCGGTCGCGGCACAGGACGGGGCCAAGGCCCTGCATCGGGCCAGGGCCCGCAACACAAGCGCGGGCCGCGTCGTGCCGCTCCGGGGTGGCTTCCCCCCGAGCCGCCGGCGTCCGCCAGCGGAATCCGGCCCACCCAGGCCGGCGGGAAGTTCGTCGATCCCTATGCCGGCCGCGAGGCCGAGCGCTACGAGCAGCCCATCGCCAGCCGCGAGGCCATCCTGCATCTGCTGACCGAGGCCGAAGGGCCGCTCACCCAGGAGATGCTGGAGCAGCGCCTGGGGCTGACCGCCCCGGAGCGCGCGCACGCGCTGGGCAAGCGCCTGGGCGCCATGGTCCGCGACGGCCAGCTGCTGCAGAACCGCCGCGGCGGATACGTGCCGGCCGCGCCGCTGGACCTGATCGCCGGCACGATCATCGCCAATCCCGACGGCTTCGGCTTCCTGCGGCCCGATACCGGCAAGGGCGACGACCTGTTCCTGCCTCCGGTGGAGATGCGCAAGGTGATGCATGGGGACCGCGCCATGGCCAGCGTCACCGGGATGGACCGCCGCGGCCGCCGCGAGGGCGTGATCGTCGAGGTGCTGGAGCGCCGGGTCTCGCGCCTGATCGGCCGGTTCACCCTCGATTCGGGCATCAGCTTCGTGGTGCCGGACGATCGCCGGATCCAGCGCAACATCCAGGTTCCCGCGGACGGGCGCCTGGAGGCGCAGCACGGGCAGCTGGTGGTCTGCGAGATCACCTCGCCCGGCGACGCGCGGCGCCCGCCGATCGGCCGCGTGCTGGCGGTGCTGGGCGATGCGCTGACCCCGTCGCTGGTGGTCGAGACCGCCATCCACGGCCACGACCTGCCCCATGAATTCCCGCCGGCCGTGCTCGACGAGGCCGCGGCGGTACCGCTGGAGGTGGATGCCGCCACCGCGGCCGCGCGGGTCGACCTGCGCGACATGCCCCTGGTGACCATCGATGGCGAGGACGCCAAGGACTTCGACGACGCGGTGTACTGCGAGCCGAACGCGGGCGGCTTCCGCCTGGTGGTCGCCATCGCCGACGTCTCAAGCTATGTGCGTCCGGGGCGGCCGCTGGACGACGAGGCGCAGCTGCGTGCCACCAGCGTCTATTTCCCGGGCTTCGTGGTGCCGATGCTGCCCGAGACGCTGTCCAACGGCATCTGCTCGCTCAACCCCAAGGTCGACCGCCTGTGCTTCGTCTGCGACATGCAGGTCGACCGCGAGGGCGAGGTGGTCTCCTCGCGCTTCTACGAGGCGGTCATGCGCTCGCATGCGCGGCTGACCTACAACCTGGTGTGGCGGGCGGTCGGCGAGGGCGATCCAGAGGCCCGCGAGCAGCTGGGCCAGCTGCTGCCGCAGGTCGAACGCCTGCACCAGCTCTACAAGGGGCTGTCCAGGGCGCGCGCCAGGCGCGGCGCGATCGAGTTCGAATCCTCCGAGGTGCGCTTCGTCCTGGACAACCGTGGCGAGGTGGTCCAGGCCGGCATGCTCCAGCGCAACGACGCGCACAAGCTGATCGAGGAATGCATGATCGCGGCCAATGTCGAGGCCGCGAAATTCCTGCTCCAGGCCGGCATCCCCGCGCCTTACCGCATCCACGACAAGCCGCCGGAATCCAAGTACGAGGACCTGCTCGAGTTCCTCAAGGAATTCGCGCTGCGCCTGCCGGGCTGGGCGCGCGTCCAGCCCAAGGATTTCGCCAACCTGCTCAAGAAGGTGCGCGATCGTCCCGATGCGACCCTGCTAGAGTCGGTGATCCTGCGCAGCCAGAGCCAGGCGGTGTACTCGCCCGAGAACATCGGCCACTTCGGCCTGGCCCTGCAGGCCTATGCGCATTTCACCTCGCCGATCCGCCGTTACCCCGACCTTCTGGTGCACCGGGCGATCAAGCACGTGCTGGCCAGGGGACGGCTGGAGTCCTTCCACAGCCCCAGCCAGATGGCCTCGCTGGCCCTGCAGTGCTCCGAGCGCGAACGGCGCGCGGACGAGGCCGAGCGCGAGGTCGACGAACGCTACCGCGCCGCGTGGATGGAACAGCACGTGGGCGGCGAGTTCGAAGGCACCATCAGCGGCGTGACGAGCTTCGGGCTGTTCGTGGAACTCGACCAGTCCAAGGTCAGCGGCCTGGTCCACGTCACCCAGCTGCCCAGCGACTTCTACCACTTCGATCCGGTTCGCAAGACCCTGACCGGCGAGCGCGCCGGGCGCGAGTTCCGCCTCGGCGACCGGGTGAGCATCATCGTGCTCAAGGCCAGCCTCGAAGAGCGCAAGATCGACTTCCGCCTGGCCGGCGAGCGCGTGTCCGCGCCGCCGCCGCCGCGTGGGCAGCCGGCCAGGCGCAAGAAGCAGAAGTACTGAGCAGGGCCAGGGGGCGGGGCGCGTACACTGCGCACCCGCCCCGGCGGCCCCGTCCTCCATATCCAGTCCCCCGCAGTCCTATGTCCAAGCAGAACCAGTGGATCGTCGGCATCAACGCCGTCGCCTCGGCGGTCGAACACGACGCCGAACACGTGCGCGAGGTCCTGATCGAGGCCGGCGCCAAGAATCCGCGCCTGGCGGAGATCGAATCGGCCGCGCGGCGCCGCGAGATCGACGTGCGGCGCGTGGCCCAACAGGCGCTCGACGGCGTCGCCGGCGCGGTGCGGCACCAGGGCGTGGCCGCCCGTTATGCCGCGGCCAGGACCTGGGACGAGCACGATCTGTCCGGGCTGGTCGAGCAGGCCGAGGGGCGCGCGCTGCTGCTGGTGCTCGACGGCGTGCAGGACCCGCACAACCTCGGCGCCTGCCTGCGCAGCGCCGCGGCCGCGGGCGTCACCGCGGTCGTGATTCCCAAGGACAAGGCCGTGCAGGTCAATGCCACCGTGCGCAAGACCTCTGCCGGCGCGGCCGACAGCATCCCGGTGGTGCGCGTGACCAACCTCTCGCGCACGCTGGCCGAGCTGCAGAAGCTGGGGGTGTGGATCTACGGCCTGGTCGGCGAGGCGCAGTCCTCGCTGTATGCGCTCGACCTCAAGGGCAATGTCGCCCTGGTGCTGGGTGGCGAGGCCGACGGCCTGCGCCGGCTCACGCGCGAGCATTGCGACGGTCTGGTGTCGATCCCCATGCCGGGCCTGGAAACTTCGCCGGGCGTGGAGAGTCTCAACGTATCGGTGGCCGCCGGCGTGACCCTGTTCGAAGCGGTGCGCCAGCGCCTGGGATAGCGCGGCGAGGGAGGCGAAGCGATGATCGCGGCGATGACCTGGCAGGACTGGCTCGGCTTTGCCGGCGCGATCCTGATGCTGCTGGCCCTGTACCTGCAGTTGTTCGCGCCCGCCGCGCCGGGCCACGGTCGCCTGCGCGCCGCGCTCGGGCTGCTGGGTGCCGGCGCCATGCTGCCGGCGGCGCTGGAGCGCTTCAGCGCGCCGCTGTTCTTCCTGCTGCTGGCCTGGCTGCTGCTCAACGCCTGCCGCCTGGCCTGGCGCGGCCGCTGAGCGGCAGGCGTGCGACACTGGCGGCGCGGGGACGGCCCCGCGTTGCGACGACGCGTTGCGACGGCGACGGACGGGGACGGCCCCATCGATGATGGAGGTCCGCAATGCCCTGGCTGATCCTGCTGCTCGCCGGCATCTTTGAAATCGGTTGGGCCATCGGGCTCAAGTACACCGACGGCTTTACCCGCCTGTGGCCCACCGTGGGCACGGTGGGCGCCATGGCGCTGAGCCTGGCGCTGCTGGGCATCGCCATGAAATCGCTGCCGGTGGGCACCGCCTACGCGGTCTGGGTGGGTGTCGGCGCGGTCGGCACCGCGATCCTCGGCATGGTGCTGCTGGGCGAACCGGCCAATCCCGGGCGCCTGGTCAGCCTGGGCCTGATCGTGCTCGGCATCATCGGACTGAAGCTCGCCTCCCCGCAGTGAGGCCGGGGCGTGGCCTGCGCGCCAGGGCAGCGCGCCGGCATCTTGCTCAAGCGCCGTGCCGCCCCGGCCGCGCAGCCAGGCGCCGCGCGCCGGGGAGGTTCAGTCTTCTCCCTGGTTGCGGCGGTCGCGCTTGCCCTGGTTGACCCGGTCGCGCGTGCTGATGCTGCCCTGGTTGGCCGGCAGGCGGATCTCGGCCGCGTGCAGGCGCTTGGCGCGTCGAGCCGCGGCAGGAGACTGGTAGCCGACGCTGCCGTCGGCCACGCCGTCGGTGGCGGTATCGGACCAAGGCTTCGACTCGGCATCGCGCGCCTGCTTGGCCTCCAGCAGCGCGCGGGTCTGCGCCAGGGCCTGTTCCGGCGTGAGCTTGCGCTTGCGCGGCCGGCGCGGGGACGGAGCTTCGCCGCGCACACCGGAATCGGCGCTGGCGCGCGTGCGACCGCGGCCTGACCGGGGCGCGGCACCGCGACCGCTCGGGCCGTCTCCGTCCTGGGCGCTGTCGTCCACCACGCGCGCCCGGCGCGTGGCCGATGCCGTCCTGCCGGCCTGCGCCGGCGACTTGCGCGGCGCCGACCGCGTGCCGACGCCATCGCTGTCCGCGGCGGACCGCCTGGTCGCACTTCTCGCCGACGCTCCGGTGGCGGACTTCTTCGTCGCCTGCCTGGTGGATGTCTTCGCTGCCTTGCCCGACGCCTGCTTCGTGGCCTTCTTCGTGGCGGTCTTCGCGGATTTCCTCGCGGCGGCCTTCTTCGCCGCAGCCTTCTTTGCCGCGGACTTCTTCGGCGCGGCCTTGTCGCCGGCAGTGCTGCTCGCCTTCGTCCTCGCGCCGTCGGCCTTGGCCGCGCGCGCGTCTTCGCGCTTCACTTCGCGAAACTGCTCCTCGAAGCGGGAGAGGATGTCGGCCATCAGTTCGACCTTGTCCTTGCTGCGCTGGTTGTCGGTGCCGCTGGGCCCGCGCTTGCTGCCGGTGCTCAAGCGCGAGGCCAGCTTCTGCCGGCGGACCAGGTCGCGGGCGCGGTCGCGAGCGGTGCGCGCGCGGGTCACCCGTATCGCCAGGGCCTTGGCATCGAGCTTGCGCAATCCGTTGATCCGGCTCTCGTCGTAGAGCGCCATCTCGCGCTGGTTGAGCAGCTGGCTTGCCCTGGTGCGTGTGATCGGCATCTGCGCCTCCTTCGGTTGCTGACCGCCCGAGTGGACCACACGCGATGTGCAGTCATGGTCGACAGCGAAGCGCAGGGGCTTCAGCCGGCAGGCATGGCGCGCGGCGGTGTCGGCCAGGCGTTGACGATCGTGCAGAACAGCTTCGCGGTCTGCTCGGCGTCGTACACCGCCGAGTGCGCGTCCTCGCTGCTCCAGTCGAATCCGGCCGCCTGCACCGCACGCGCCAGCACGGTCTGGCCATAGGCCACGCCGGCCAGGGTGACGGTGTCGAATACGCTGAAGGGGTGGAAGGGATTGCGCTTGTGGCCGCTGCGGGCGACCGCGGCGTTGAGGAAATTCAGGTCGAAATGGGCGTTGTGGCCGACCAGGATCGCGCGCTGGCAACCGTGCCTGCGCACCGCCGCGCGCACCGCGGCGAACACGTGGTCCAGCGCTTCGCGTTCGGGCTTGGCGAAGCGGAAGGGGTGGTCGATGTCGATGCCGGTGACTTCCAGCGACTGCGGGTCGATGGCCGTGCCCGGCGCGGGCACCACGTGCGCACTGGTGGCCGGGCCCGGGACCAGGGCGCCGTGTTCGTCGACGTCCAGCGGCACCGCCGCGATCTCGAGCAGGGCATGGCGGTTCCAGTCGAATCCGCCGGTCTCCACGTCCACCACCACGGGCAGGTAGCCGCGGAAACGTCGGGTGAGCGGGCTGATGGCGGGGGCGGGTGCTGCGGCTTGTTCCATCCGCAAAGCCTAGCAGAGCGCGCGATCGCGCCTTCCGCGACGCCGCTGCGCGCGGCTGTCAACCGGGGCGGATGCCGCCGATCGTGGCGTTGTCGCCGGGCTCAACTGGCGGGGGAGGCGCGATGCCGGCGCTGGGGCGTCAGTGACATGGACTTCCGGCCGCCGGCCGGGCGGGTGCGAGTTCCGACCTGCCGCTCGACCTGCCTGTGTGGCGTCCGGGCGTGCCCGAGGGCGGGAATGGGGCGGAGTGGAGGACCGGTCGCGTCGGCCCTGGCGACGTCGGGCAGCGCGGCTGCGCGCCCGTCCTGCGGTTGCCGTCGATCCTCCAACTCCGCGGCGCAGTGTGGGGGCCCGGACATTAAGTCGGGGTTAGCCCGGGGGCGCCTGGCGCGGGACGGCCGCTCAGGTCGCCAGGCTGGCCGCGTCGCGCTTCTCGCGTGGCGCCATCGGCCCGTCGCCATGCACCAGGAACCAGATGTTCTCGGCGATGTTGGTGGCGTGGTCGCCGATCCGTTCCAGGTTCTTGGCCATGAACAGCAGGTGCGTGCAGGGCGTGATCGCGCGCGCGTCCTCCATCATGTAGGTCAGCAGTTCGCGGAACAGGCCGGTGTGCAGCGTATCCACGTCCACGTCGCGGGCGCGCACGCGCTCGGCGGCCTCGGCGTCGTTGGCGACGAAGGCCTGCAACACGTCGCGCAGCTGCTGCAGCACGCGCTGGCCGAGCACGTTCAGCCCGCGGGTGTGGGGCAGCGGCGGCACCGCGTTGAGCGCGGTCGAGCGCTTGGCCACGTTGGCCGCGTAGTCGCCGATGCGCTCGATGTCGGCGGCGATGCGCAGCGCCGCCAGCAGTTCGCGCAGGTCGCGCGCCATCGGTCCACGCAGGGCCAGGGTCATCACCTCCTGGCCGATCTCGCGCTCCAGCACGTCGATGGCCTCGTCGTTGGCGACGATACGCGCGGCGGCCTTGTCGTCGCGGCGCTCGACCACGTCCAGCGCGGCTTCCAGCTGCGCGGTGGCCATCTCGCCCATGCGGAGGATCTCGGTGGTCAGGCGCTGGCGTTCCTCGTCGTAGCTGCGAACGATGTGGTTGTGGGGCTGGGTGGTCATGGGGCGGATCGTTCCTGTGCGGTCGTGCGATGGGCCTGGGGCGCGGCGGACACGCGCCGTCAGCCGAAACGGCCGGTGATGTAGTCCTCGGTCTGCCGGCGGGAGGGATTGGAGAAGATGGTCGCCGTGGCGTCGTGCTCGATGAGGTCGCCCAGGTACATGAAGGCGGTGAAGTCGGACACGCGCGCGGCCTGCTGCATGTTGTGGGTGACGATGACGATGGTGTAGTCGAGCTTGAGCTCCTCGATCAGCTGCTCGATGCGACTGGTCGAGATCGGGTCCAGCGCCGAGGTCGGCTCGTCGAGCAGCAGCACGTCCGGGCGCAGGGCCACCGCGCGGGCGATGCACAGGCGCTGCTGCTGTCCGCCGGACAGTCCGAGCGCGGACTGCCCGAGCTTGTCCTTGACCTCGTCCCACAGCGCGCCCTGTCGCAGCGCCTGCTCGACGCGCTCGTCGAGCCGCTTCTTCGAGAGCTTCTCGTGGTGGCGGATGGCGTAGGCGACGTTCTCGTAGATCGTCATCGGGAACGGCACCGGCTTCTGGAACACCATGCCCACCTTGCTGCGCAGCCGGTTCATCGGATAGCGAGGGGAGAGGATGTCCTCGCCGTCGAGCAGGATCCGCCCGCTGGCGCGCAGCTTCGGATACAGCGCGTATATCCGGTTGAACACGCGCAGCAGGGTCGACTTGCCGCAGCCCGACGGCCCGATCAGCGCGGTCACGCGCTTTTCCGGGATGTCCATGTCGATGCCCTTGAGCGCCTGGAATTCGCCGTAGTGGAAGTCCAGTCCGCGTACCGCGATCTTGGTCGGCGTGGGCGCCAGCGCGCCGCGCTGGGGCGTGGCCAGGCCGATGCGCTGGCCCGCGGCGGCGACCGCGCGCGCGTCCAGGGAGGGTTCCAGGGAGAGGTCAGTCATTGGGGATCCTGTTGCGCGAAACGATGGCGCGGGCGACGAGGCTGACCAGCAGCACGAAGGCGGTGAGCACGAAGGCGCCGGACCAGGCCAGCTGCTGCCACGACTCGTAGGGGCTGCCGGCGTACTGGTACATCACCACCGGCACGCTGGCCATCGGCCGCAGGAGGTCGGCGTTCCAGTACTGGCTGCCGAAGGCGGTGAACAGCAGCGGCGCGGTCTCGCCGGAGATGCGGGCCAGCGCCAGCAGGATGCCGGTGACGATGCCGGCCGAGGCGCTGCGGTAGATCACCTGCACGATCACCTTCCACTGCGGCACGCCCAGCGACAGCGCGGCCTCGCGCATCTGCACCGGCACCAGCCGCAGCATCTCGTCGGTGGTGCGCACCACCACCGGCAGCACGATGAAGGCCAGGGCGATGGCGCCGGCCAGCGCCGAGAAGCGGCCGCCGGTCTGCATCACCACCAGGGTGTAGACGAACAGGCCCAGCACGATGGAAGGCGCCGAGAGCAGGATGTCGTTGACGAAGCGCACCACGGTGCCGGCCTTGCGGGCATGGCCGTACTCCGACAGCCAGGTGCCCGCGGCCACGCCCAGCGGGGTGCCGATCGCGATCGCCAGCGCGCACATCACCGCGCTGCCGAAGAAGGCGTTGAGCAGGCCGCCTTCCTGCATCGGCGGCGGGGTGGTCTGCGTGAACAGGGCCCAGTTGATCCCGCCGATCGCCTTGCTCGCAAGGGTCCAGAGGATCCAGCCGAGGAAGAACAGCCCGAAGCAGGCGGTGAGGATGCCCAGCGCGATGGCCACCGCGTTGCGCAGGCGGCGCCTGGCGTACAGGCGATCGGCCATGGCCTGTGTGTCCCGGATCGCGGACATCAGTTGCCCTCCCGGCGCGCCAGGCGCATGAGCATCAGGCGCGCGATCGCCAGCACCACGAAGGTGACGAGGAACAGCACGAAGCCCAGCAGCAGCAGGGCCGAGCGGTAGGTCTCGGTGGCCTCGCCGAAATCGTTGGCGATCAGCGCGGCGATGGTGGTGCCCGGCTCGAGCAGGGAGGGCGAGAGCCGGACCGAATTGCCGACCACGAAGGCGACCGCCATGGTCTCGCCGAGCGCCCGGCCGAGGCCCAGGAAGATGCCGCCGATCACCGCCGAACGGGTATAGGGCAGAACGATGTCCCAGCTCACTTCCCAGCGGGTCGCGCCCAGCGCATAGGCCGATTCCTTCAGCCGCGTGGGCACGGTGAGGAACACCTCGCGCATCACCGAGGAGATGAAGGGAATGACCATGATCGCCAGCACGAAGCCCGCGGTCAGCATGCCGATGCCCAGCGGCGGGCCGCGGAACAGCACACCGATGCCGGGCAGCACGCCGAGGTGGTCGTTGAGCCAGGGGGTGACGTGCTCGGTCATCACCGGCACCAGCACGAACAGGCCCCACATGCCGTAGATGATCGAGGGAATGCCGGCCAGCAGTTCGATCGCCGTGCCGACAGGACCGCGCAGCCAGCGCGGCGCCACCTCGGTGAGGAAGAAGGCGATGCCGAAGCTCACCGGTACCGCGATCAGCATGGCGATCAGGGCGGTGACGATCGTGCCGTAGATCGGCACCAGCGCGCCGTAGCGGTTCTCCACCGGGTTCCATTCGGCCGAGAAGAAGAAGCTCCATCCCTGCGAGGCCAGGGCGTCGCGCCCGCCCCACAGCATGGACAGCGCGGCGCCGGCCAGTGCGAGCATCACCAGGGCCACCGTGCCGGCCAGCAGCCAGCGGAACAGGCGGTCGTGGCGCGCGTCGCGCAGGTCGCGGGCGGCGGGACTTGGCAGGGAGACGGCGGTCATGGGCGTGGCGCTGCGTGCTCGCGGAAGGCAGGACCGGCCGCGGCGGCGGCCGGGGGCTGGACCCGGCTCACTGGAACTCCGCGGCCCAGTAGGCTTCGACCTGTGCCACCAGTTCCGGCGGCAGCGGCACGTAGTGCAGCGCCCGCGCCTGCCCCTGGCCCTGGTCAATGGCCCAGCGGAAGAAGTCCAGGGCCGCGCGGCTGCGCGCCGGATCGCGCGGCTGCTTGGGCATCAGCATGAAGTTGGTGGCGGTGATCGGCCAGGCGTCGGCGCCGGGGGCGTTGGTGATCACCAGATTGAAATCGCTGGCCGAGGCCCAGTCGGCGGTGGCGGCGGCCGCGGCGAAGCTGGCCTCGTCCGGCGCCACCCAGTTGCCGGCCGCGTTCTGCAGCGACGCGTAGGGCATGCCGTTCTGCAGCGCGTAGGCCAGCTCGACGTAGCCGATGCCGCCCTTGATCTGGCGCACGTAGGAGGCCACGCCTTCGTTGCCCTTGCCGCCGACGCCGCCGGGCCACTGCACCGAGGTGCCTTCGCCGACCGCCTGCTTCCACTCCGGGCTGACCTTGGACAGGTAGTTGGAGAAGTTGAAGGTCGTGCCCGAGCCATCGGAGCGGTGGACGATGCTGATCCGGGTGTCGGGGAGGGACAGGCCCGGGTTGAGCGCGGCGATCGCCGGATCGTTCCAGCGCGCCACCTTGCCCAGGAAGATATCGGCCAGCAGCGCGCCGGTGAGGCGCAGCTGGCCGGGCGCGACGCCGTCGAGGTTGAACACCGGAACGACGCCGCCGATGGCCGAGGGGAACTGCCCCAGGCCGGCTTCGGCAAGTTCCTCGCTCGACAGGGGCTTGTCGGTGGAGCCGAAGTCCACCGTGCCGGCCTTGATCTGGGCGATGCCGCCGCCCGAGCCGATCGACTGGTAGTTGACCTTCGCGCCGGTGGCCGCGTGATAGTCGGCCGACCAGCCCGAGACCAGGGGGAACACGAACGAGGCGCCGGCACCGGAGATCTCGGTCGACACGCGCGGCCCGCCTGCGGCGCCGTTGGCCTCGCCGCCCGCGGCCGTCTGGCCGGCGGGCGCGCCGTCGCCGGAGCAGGCGCTGGCCATCAGGGCGGTGGCGAGCGCGAGGAGGGTGATCCGGGAAGCGCGGCGAAGCATGCAAGTCTCCTGCGGGGGCCGGGCGATGCCGCGGCGGGGTCGCGCCATGAAATGATGTTTTTGTTACAGCCGTATGACGCCGCCGGCCCGGCGCCTCCGCCCGCGCGCCGGTGCGCGGGCGGCGAAAGGGTCCGGGCCGCCGGATATGCGGGATCAGTAGGTCAGGCTGCGGGTCCAGTAGGCCTGGATCTGTTCGACCAGCGAGTCGGGCAGCGGCACGTAGCCCAGCGCACGGGCCTGGTCGTCGCCGTTGGCATAGACCCAGCGGAAGAACTCGCGCGCCGCCCTGGCCCCGTCCGCGTTGCGCGGCTGCTTGCGCATGAGGATGAAGTTGGTGGCGGTGATCGGCCAGGCCTGTTCGCCCGGGGCATTGGTCATCACCAGGTGGAAGTCGCGGCTCTGCGCCCAGTTGGCGCTGGAGGCGGCGGCCGAGAACGTGGCCTCGCCGGGATTGACGAAGTTGCCGGCGGCATTCTTCAGGCGCGAGTAGGCCAGGCGGTTGTGCAGGGCGTAGGACAGCTCCACGTAGCCGATGCCGCCCTTGATCTGCCGGACATAGGCGGCCACGCCCTCGTTGCCCTTGCCGCCGATGCCGGCCGGCCACTTCACCGCGGTGCCTTCGCCCACGCCGTCCTTCCAGGCCGGGCTGACCTTTGACAGATAGTTGGTGAAATTGAAGGTGGTGCCCGAGCCGTCGGAACGGTGCACGACGGTGATCTTGGCCTCGGGCAGGCGCAGCCCGCCGTTGAGCGCGACGATGGCCGGATCGTTCCAGTGGGTGATCCTGCCCAGGAAGATGTCCGCCAGCGTGGCGCCGTCGAGCTTCATCGCCCCGGCCTGGACGCCCTCGACGTTGATGATCGGCACCACGCCGCCGATCACCGACGGGAACTGCGCCAGGCCCGCGCGCTCGAGTTGCCCGGGATCGAGCGGCGCATCCGAGGAGCCGAAGTCCACGGTGCCGGCCTTGATCTGGGCGATGCCGCCGCCCGAGCCGATCGACTGGTAGTTCACCTGGTGGCCGGTGGCCTGCCTGTAGTCCGCCGACCAGCGCGACATGGCAGGATAGACGAAGGATGCGCCCGCGCCGGTGGCGTCGCCGGCGTGCGCGGTGCCGGCGCCCGAAGCGAGGCCGAGGGCGATGATCGAGGTCTTGAGGAAGGCGTGCATGGCAACCCTGGAGTCAATGCGGGAACAGCCCCGCTGCGGACGCCATTGCACGACGGCCGGATGACAGGGAGGTTCCCGGGGCATGACAGCCGCATGACGCGCGGGCCGGAGTCGGCCGCGCGGCTGTCATCGGCCTGTCACCAGTCCTGCCCATCCTCCGCTCGCCGGGCCCCACGCTGCGGCGCCTTCGCCGCGCCACGCACGTCGTCCGCATCCGCCTTTCTCATCACGGGAACCCATCACATGCGTCACACGATCCTCGCCGCCGCGCTCGCCACCGCGCTCGGCACGACCAGCTTCTCAGCGGCGGCGCAGTCCGCGCAGGACCGCGAAATCGCCGACCTCAAGGCGCAGGTCGCGGCCTTGGCGGCCAAGGTGGAGCAGCTGGAAACCCGCGACGATGCGCAGTCAGACATCAACGTGGCCACCCAGGAGCACCTGGACAAGATGGCCGCCGAGACGCCGACGGTCTCCACCAAGGGGGGGCTGAAGGTCGTCTCGGCCGACAAGAAGTTCGAGGCCTCGCTGGGCGGGCGCATCCACTTCGACGCCTATGCCTTCGACCGCGACCGCGCCGGCACCACCGGCACCACCGATTTCCGCCGCGCGCGCCTGACCCTGCAGGGCAAGGCCTACGGCTGGGACTACAAGCTCGAGCAGGACTTCGCCGCCGGCAGCAACCTCGACGGCCTGCGCGATGCCTACATCGCCACCTCGGCGCTGGGCGGCAAGTTCACCATCGGCCACTTCAAGCCCTACCGCGCGATGGAGGAGCTGACCAGCTCCAACGAGATCCTGATGATGGAGCGTCCCTTCGCCTCGGCGACCGGCCTGTTCTCCGGGCGTCAGTTCCAGCAGGGCGTGGGCTACCTGCGCGCCGGCGACAACTACACCGCCGGCTTCAGCGCGTTCAACCTGCGTGGTGCCAGCGGCCCCCGCAACGAAGGCGTCGGTTATGCCGGGCGGGTGACGTTCGCACCGGTCAATACCGCCGAGAACACCGTGCACCTGGGCGTGTGGGCCAGCCAGGAGAATGCCAACCGCGGTTCGGCCGACCTGTCGGCGGTGGCCAACTACGCCGGCCGGCGCGGTCCCTCGCAGACTATCGCCACGGTCAGCGGCGCCAGCGGCGACGAGGTGGCGGCCTATGGGCTGGAGGCGGCCGGCTCGTTCGGCCCGCTGTTCTTCCAGGGCGAATACGCCAGCGCCAGCTTCGGCCAGCCGCTGGGTCCAGACCAGGACGTCACCGCCTGGTACCTGCAGGGCAGCTGGCATCTCAACGGCGGCCACAAGCCCTACAAGTCGGCCACCGGCGTGTTCGGCTCGGCCCCGGTCGAAGGGCGCGGCCTGTGGGAACTCACCGCGCGCTACGACGCGATGGAGAACCGCGACGTGCGCGGCCTGGACGTGAGCAGCTGGATCGTGGGCATGAACTACTACGTCAACCCGGCGCTGCGCTTCATGCTCAACTACACCAGGGGCGACGACCACCTGACCGGCGACAAGACCGGCCAGTACGCGCTGCGCACGCAGTTCGCCTGGTAAAAACGGGAAGCGGGGGGCACGGGGGCCGGCGCCTGCCCCGTGCCCGCGACCGGTTACTCGTCCTCGTCGAAGGCGGTCAGGCGCAGCACGGGCAGCGGCTGGCCGGGATCCTTCCAGCGCGCGTAGATCGGCCGGCGCTGGCGCTCGACGAAGCCGGTGCGCACCAGGGCTGCGCGCTCGGGTTCGGGCAGGCAGCATTCCACCGCCAGCGAGGTGCAGCCATCGTCCGCAGCGACCCGGGCGAGGGCGGCGATGCACTGCGCGACCGCTGCTGAAGGGTCGAAGCCGAAATCGCAGATCCGCAGCACGTCGCCGTCGCGTTGGCAGGCGAACCAGGCCGCCACCGGCGCGTCGGGGCGGCGGCGCAGGTACAGGAACCGGAACGCATCGAGCGGGCTGTGGGCGAAGCGCCATTCCAGCTGCGCCCGGTCGTGGATGCCTTCGAGCATGCCCGGCTGGCTCCATCGCGGGTGCACGAGGTCGAGCGGCGTGCGCCGCCACTCCGCCTGCAGGCGCCCGCGCGGCGCGCTGCGCAACCAGTCGCCGGCGGCGATGGCCACGTCCAGGGCCGCGCCGGCGATACGCGCCAGCGGCCCGGGCAGATGGCGCTGCAGGTAGGGCGCATGCCGCAGCGCGCGCACGTACAGCACCATGTCGCCGACATGCGCATAGCCCAGCCGCTTCACCACCGGCACCGCGTTGGCGTTGGGAAAGCCGTAGACGAAATCGCCCGAGGCCAGGGCGCGGTCGGACGCCGCGCGCTGCAGCTGCATGGCCGGGCCCAGCATGCGATGCCCGGGCAGCACCGCCATGTCGGCCAGCAGCCCGCCGCGCAGCTCGCGGCCGTCGCGGCGCATCCGCCGCCAGCCCACGCCGGCCGTGCCCACGACGGTCCGCTCCGGGCCGGCCCGCAGCACCTGCAGGTACGCGCCCGACGGCGCGGCCCGGTAGAACCATTCGAACTTGGCGGCGCGGCCCTCGCTGTTGCCGAGGCTGGCGCGCCATACCGCGATCGCCGCGTCGCCGTCGCGGGCAAGATCGCCGTCCTCGACCCGGTAGTCCATGGATCCGGCGGTGTCGTTCATTGCGGCGCCCCCGCGGCGCCGACCTCGCCCAGCAGGATCGGCGGCAGATGCAGCGGCCGGGTGGTGCGCCGTTTGCGCGCGATGTCCTCGTAGACCGCCGCGGCCTGTTCGGTGGAAATATCCAGCGCGCGCGCCAGCACCCCGGCTTCCACGCCATGCTCCAGCGCCCACAGGGCCAGGTCCATCGCACGGTAGGGCAGGGCGAAGTAGAACTCGTCCTGTCCCTGTTCGAGGCTGTAGGTGTCGGTGGTCGGCTGCGCGTTGCACAGGCGCTCGGGCAGGCCGAGGTGGCGCGCCATGCCATAGACCTGGGTCTTGTAGAGGTGCGCGATCGGCTTGATGTCCGCCGCGCCGTCGCCGTTCTTGACGAAGAAGCCCTGGTCGTATTCCAGGCGGTTGGGCGTGCCCAGCACCGCATAATGCAGGCGGTCGGCGTGGAAGTATTCGATCGTCTTGCGCAGGCGCTGCTTGTAGCTGGTGGCCGCGACGATGGTCAGGTACTCGTGCAGGCGCAGGTCACGCTCATGCATCGTGCCGTCCGGCGCGCGGGCGACCAGGCGGAAGCGGTTGATCGCGCCTTCGCTGCCGCCGGTGATGGCGAGCTTCATCTTCCAGTCGTCGTCGAACCCGGGCAGCACCGTGCGCACCGCGGCGTCGCGCGCGGCGTAGGCGCCGATGGCTTCCAGCGCCGGCGCGATGTCGAAGGTCTCCGCGGCCACGCCCAGGGTCTGCGCCAGCAGCTGCGCGCGGGCGGCGCTGTCGGGGTCCGAGTCGCGCTCGGGCAGGATCAGGCACTGCACCTTGGACGGCCCGAGCGCCCGGACCGCCAGGGCCGCGCACACCGAGCTGTCGATGCCGCCGGAGATCGCCACCACCAGCCCGCGCCGGCGCAGCGTGGTCGCCACCGCCTGGCGCAGTCCCTCGCAGATGCGGTCGGCCTCGCGCGCGTAGTCGATCTCAAGAACGCTCCAGTCCAGCTCCCTCACTCCATCGTCTCCGTCTGCGTTCCCCGCCGGGCCAGTACCGCCCGTACGAGTCCATGTCCATCCTCGAGTTCGCGCACCTCGGCCCAGGCGCCGTGGTTGCGCAGGCGCCGCGCCATCGCCGACCCCTGGCCCGCGCCGACCTCGAACGCCAGCCAGCCGCCGGCGCGCAGGTAACGCGGCGCCTCGTGGATCAGCCGCGTCAGGATCGAGACGCCGAGCGGGCCGCCATCGAAGGCCAGTCGCGGCTCGTGCGCCGAGATTTCAGCCGCCATCGCTTCGACCTTGCCGCTGCTGATGTAGGGCGGGTTGCAGACCAGCAGGTCGACCCGGCCGGCGAATCCATCCGCGTCGAACGGCGCGAGCAGGTCGCCCTCGTGGAAGCGCGCGCGCGCCGCCAGCCCGAGCATGGCCGCATTGCGCCGCGCCAGTTCCACCGAGTCGGCGCTCAGGTCCGCGCCGTGCACCTGCAACCCGTCGATCGCGTGGGCCAGGGCCAGGGCGAGATTGCCGCAGCCGGTGCACACGTCGACGGCCAACCGCGCGCCGCTCTCCTGCGCCAGCGCGATGGCCGCCTGCGCCAGCAGTTCGGTCTCCACGCGCGGGATCAGCGCCTGCGGACCGGCCAGCAGCTCCAGGCCGAGGAACCGCTCGCGGCCGGTGAGATGCGCCAGCGGCACGCCGCCTGCGCGGCGTTCGACCAGTTCCGACAGGCGCTGCAGGCCCGCGTCGTCGAGCTTCGGAGGCGCATCGCCGCGGGTGGCCGCCGCGACGGCCGAGCAGGGCGCGCCGGCGGCGGTCCAGTGCAAGGCCAGCAGGGTGTTCTCGGGCGTTTCGGCCGGTTTGTCCGGCATCGGCCGCCAGTCCCGGCGCAGTCGCTGCAGCCAGGCGGCGTGCGCGTCGTGGGAAGTCATGCCGCCTTCGAGCGCATCACGAAGGACACCATCCGGTCCACCGAGTCGAAGTTCTCGGGGATGATCGCGGCGTCCTGCACCTGCAGCGCGAAGTTCTCCTCCATCAGCAGCACCAGCTCCAGCACCCCGGTCGAGTCGATCACCCCCATGTCGAGCAGGGACGCGCCGTCGGGCAGACGGGCGGGATCGTCGGTGAACATCAGGTTGTTGAGGATGTGTCCGCGGATGGTCTCGCGTACGGCGGCTTCGCTCATGTCCTACTCCGTTCCAGTGGCGCGCAATGCGGGTGCCGCCGTGTCGCGGCGGCGGATGAAGGTGTCGTGCAGCAGCATCGTCGAGACGATGCCGACGAAGGCCTGGTTGTCGCCGAAGCCGGTGGCGCGGCCGCGGCGGCACTTGTCCAGCAGCAGCGAGACACGGGCCGGGTCGAAGCAGCCGGCATCGCGGATCCGCGCGGGCGAGAGCAGTTCTTCCACGTAATCCACCGGGCGACCGCCGACGAAGAAGCTGCTGGCGTCGGGGGCGCGGTAGGGCTGCTTGGGGCGCTGCGCGATCCCGGCAGGCAGCAGCGGCGCGAGCGCCTTGCGCAGGATGTGCTTCTCGGTCATGCCGCGCAGCTTCCAGTGCCCGGGCAGGCGGTTGGCGAACTCGATCACCCGGTGGTCCAGGAACGGGAAGCGGCCCTCGATCGAGTTGGCCATCGCCACGCGGTCGCCCTGCGAGGACAGCAGGTAGCCGGCCATCAGCGATTTGGCTTCCACGTACTGGTCGCGCGCCAGCGGCGCCCAGCCCGCGATGCCGGCGGGCAGTCGCGACTCGTAGAACGACAGCGGATCGAAGGCCATCGCCCGCGCCTGCAGCTCGGGCGCCAGGAATGCCAGGGCGCGGCGCGAGGTGCTCCAGCGCGGCGCATGGGCGAAGACCGGCCGGTCGATGTGCTCCATGCCCTGGGCGAAGAAGGCGCGGGCGAAACCGGGCGAGGCCACCGGCGAGTGCGCCAGGTAGCCGTACAGGCGGCCCAGCAGCAGGTGGCGCCAGGTCGAGTCGGGCCGGCGCGCGCAGAAGCGGCGCACCTTCGCCTCCTTGAACAGGTCGTAGCCGGCGAACACCTCGTCGGCGCCTTCGCCGGTCAGCACCACCTTGTAGCCCGCCCGGCGCACCGCGCCCGACAGCAGCATCAGCGGCACCGGCGCGGTGCGCAGCACCGGCGCCTCGGTGTGGCGCACCAGGGTGGGGAAAGCGCCGGCGATGTCGGCGCGGGTGCAGTGCAGGGTGGTGTGTTCGGTGCCCAGATGCCGCACCATCGCCTGCTGCTGCTCGCGCTCGTCGAACTCGGCGTCCTCGAAGGTCACCGAGAAGGTACGCACCGCGGCGATGCCGGCCTGGCGCACCAGGGCCACGATGCCCGAGGAGTCCAGTCCGCCGCTGAGGTAGGCGCCGACCGGCACGTCCGCGCGCAGCTGCAGGCGCACCGCGTCCGCGAGCAGCTCGCGCAGCTCGTCCACGGCCTGGTCGAGCGAGGCGAACGGCGCCGGCGCGCCGGCATCGGGGAACTCCCAGTCCCAGTAGCGGGTGAGGGTCTGGCGGCCATCGGCCTCCAGCGCCAGCAGGTGGCCCGGCGGCAGGCTGCGCACGCCCTCGAACAGGGTGTCCGGATCGCTCGGCCCCCACAGGGTGAGCGCCTGCACCAGTCCGTCCGGATCCAGACGCGCGCACTCGGGCAGGACCGCAAGCAGCGCCTTGACCTCCGAGGCGAACCAGAGGCGGCCGCGCATGCCGGTGTAATACAGAGGACGGATGCCGGCACGGTCGCGCGCCAGCACCAGCCGCCGCCGGCGCGCATCCCACACCGCGATCGCGAACTGGCCGTTGAGCCGTTCCACGAAGCGGTCGCCGTCGCGGTGGTAGAGGTGGACGATGACCTCGGTGTCCGAGCGCGTGCGGAAGCGGTAGCCCTGGCTGCGCAGCTCCTCGCGCAGTTCGACGAAGTTGAAGATCTCACCGTTGAACGCGGTCCAGATCTGGCCGCTGCCGTCGTGCAGCGGCTGCTGGCCGCCGGTCGGATCGATGATCGACAGTCGCGCGTGCGCCAGACCGATGCCGGCGTCCAGATGCAGGCCTGTGGCGTCAGGACCGCGATGGTGCAGCGTCGCGATCATGCGCTGCAGGTCCAGCTGGTCCTGCGCGGTCGCTCCGACCGCCCCGGCGAAGCCTGTCAGGCCGCACATGGTCAGCGGCCTCCCTGCACGTCGCCGGCCGGCGCGCGCGGGGCGGCGTCGACGCAACGCCGCAGGGTCCTGGAAGGTGGAATCGTCATCGTCGGCATCGTTCGGCAGGCGGGCGCTGGCGGCACCGTGCCGCTCACGCTATGGATGCGCGGGCATCCCCTTGGCCAAGATGAACGGAATCGGATGCGGCCGCCGGACACGGCGACGCCGCCAGCGCCATGGATGCGGGGCGAGACGTCCCCCGGGTCTACCGGCCCGACCCGGGGGGCAGGGCCGGCCAGGCGGGCGGCCGCGCCGGAACCGCGCGCTCAACCTGCCGGCGGCGTCTTGTCCTTGTAACGGCACAGGTCGCGGATCACGCAGTGCGGGCAGTCGGGCTTGCGCGCCTTGCATACGTAGCGGCCGTGCAGGATCAGCCAGTGGTGCGCACCGATCAGGAACTCCGCCGGCACCACCTTCATCAGGCCGTCCTCGACCGCGCGCACGTCCTTGCCCGGCGCCAGCCCGGTGCGGTTGGCGACGCGGAAGATATGCGTGTCCACAGCGATCGTGCCTTCGCCAAAGATGGTGTTGAGCACCACGTTGGCGGTCTTGCGGCCCACGCCGGGCAGCGCCTCGAGCGCCTCGCGGCTGCGCGGCACCTCGCCGCCGTACTGCTCGACGAGGATCCTGCACAGGGCGATGACGTTCTTGGCCTTCGCATTGAACAGGCCGATGGTGGAGATGTGCTGGCGCAGCCCGTCCTCCCCGAGGTCGAGGATCGCCTGCGGGGTGTTGGCGACCGGATACAGCCGCCGCGTGGCCTTGTTCACCCCCACGTCGGTGGCCTGCGCCGAGAGCACCACCGCCACCAGCAGCTCGAAGGGCGTGGTGTACTCGAGTTCGGTGCGCGGGTCCGGATCGATTTCCGCCAGCCGCGAGAACAGCTCGTGCACCTCGGCCGGCGACAGCCGTCCGCGCGCCTGCGATGGCCGCGCCCGGGAAGGACGCGGCGCCGGGATGCGGCTCACTTCGGCAGCACCCGGGCCCTGGCCCGGGCGAGCGCGGCGGCCGCGGCCGGCGGCAGGCCGGTGGCGGCCGCGGGGGCAGGGCGGCGCGCCTCGCGCTCGGCGCGGCGCCGGGCCAGGCGCGCCTGCCGGGCACGGTAGCGTTCGCGCGCCTGCCAGGCATCGTGCAGGCGGCGACGGGTCGCTTCGATCAGCTGCAGGCTGGCCGCATCCAGCGCGGGATCGCCGGGGAACTCCATCAGCCCCGCGTCGAGCGCGCGGTCGATCTCGTCCGCGCGCAGCCACGCGGCCAGTTGCGCGCCGTCCGCGATCTGCCCGCCCGCCGCGCCGGTCCGCCCCTGCATCTCAGCGCCCCTGGAAGCTCGGCTTGCGCTTGGCCAGGAAGGCGGAGGTGCCTTCGCGCATGTCGTCGGTGGAGAACACCAGGCCGAACTGCGCCGCCTCAAAGGCCAGGCCTTCCTCGATGCCGCATTCGCCGCCGGTGTTGATGCAGTCCAGGATGCCGCGCAGGGCGAGCGGCGCGGCCTCGGCGAGTTGGTTGGCCAGCGCCAGGGTCTGCGCTTCGAGCTCGGCCGCGGGCGCCACCCGGTTGACGATGCCCAGCTGCAGCGCGCGCCCCGCATCGAGCGGCGCGCCGGCCAGGCACAGTTCCAGAGTGGCCGCGCGCCCGGCCAGGCGCAGCAGGCGCTGGGTTCCACCGAAGCCGGGGATCAGGCCGAGGTTGATCTCGGGCTGGCCGACCCGCGCGCTGTCGGCGGCGATGCGCAGGTGGCAGCTCATCGCCAGTTCCAGCCCGCCGCCCAGAGCGAAGCCGTTGACCATCGCGATGACCGGCTTGGGCAGGGTTTCCAGGCGCCGCATCATGCGCTGGCCGCGCAACGCGAAATCGCGCGCCTGACTGGGGCTGAGCTCGGCCATTTCGGCGATGTCGGCGCCGGCGACGAAGGCCTTGGGGCCGGCGCCGGTCAGCACCAGCACGCGCACGCTGTCGGCAGCGGCGGCATCGTCGGCGGCCGCGTGCAGGGCCTGGATGGTGGCCGAGTTCAGCGCGTTCAGGCGCTCGGGGCGATGGATGGTGACGATGCGGACCGCGCCGCGGTCTTCGATCTGCAGTGGGGAGTCGGTCATGGCCTTGGCATGGGCGTGCCGGGGGCCCGATGGAACTTCCGGGACCACGGCAGGTCGGAGGAGTAGCGTCAGTGGCGGTTAAGCCCCGCGGTCGCTATCCTAACGCGTCCAACGGGGGCGGTTCGACCGCCCCCTGTCGTGTCCGGGCCGGTCCACCGGCCGACTGCATCCTCTGGAGAGTGACCGAATGAAATTGCGCCTGCTTGCCGTTTCCCTCGCGGCAATCACCCTGGTTTCCGCGGCGGCTTCCGCCCAGGACACCACTTCCGAAAAAGGCAAGCTGAGTTACGCGATCGGTTTCAACACCGGTGTCGAACTCGCCGAACTCACCGCCCGCGGCGAAGCGGTCGATGTGAACACCGTGATCAAGGCCATCCAGGACGCGTACGCCAAGAAGCAGCCGGCCGTGCCCGTGGAGCAGCTCAAGGCCGCGGTCGAGAACATGCAGAAGCGCCAGCAGGCCAAGATGGAGGCCGAGTTCGCGCAGCTGTCGAACCAGAACAAGACCCAGAGCGACGCTTTCCTCGCGCAGAACCGCGGCAAGGCCGGCGTGCAGACCCTGCCGGGCAGTACCGTGCAGTACCGCGTGATCGAGAACGGCAGCGGCGCCAAGCCGACCCAGGCCAGCGACGTGCAGATCACCTACAAGGGCTCGCTGCCCGACGGCACGGTGTTCGTCGACACCGCGCAGGCGCCGGAAGGCCAGCAGGCCGGCCCGGTGACCATGAAGGTCAGCCAGATTCCGCTGGTGGGCCTGCGCGAAGCGCTGCTGCAGATGCCGGCCGGAGCCCGCTGGGAAGTGGTGCTGCCGGGCGACAAGGCCTATGGCACCGACATGCGCGCCGGGCGCATGGCCAACCAGGCGGTCGTGTTCGACGTCAAGCTGGTCAGCGTCAAGTAACGATAGTCCGGTCGCGGTGACGCGACCGGACCCTGCCCCGGGACGGTCGCTTCCGCGACAGGCGCCCAGGGAGCTCGCGAACGCCGGCCTGTGCCGGCGTTTTGCGTTTCCGGGCGCACGCGCTTCGCGTGCCGCCCATGCGCGGCGGACGCAACGTTGGCCGCTTCACTACACTGGAGCCTTGCTCCCGTCCGTTCCTACCGACTGTCGATGAGTGGATACCAGCGCGCGATTCCCAGCCCCTGCACGGGTGTCTGCATGCTCGACCAGGAGGGGCTGTGCCTGGGATGCCATCGCAATACCGCCGAGATCACGCGCTGGGCGCTGATGGACGATGCCGAACGCCTGCGCCTGATGGACGAGGAGCTTCCTAGGCGCCAGGCGCAGCGGGAGGCGTGAGCATGGGGGGGCCGCCGCTGGAGCGCATCGCGCGCGCGCTGCATCCGCTCGATGCCGAACCCGTCGGGCCGGAATGGAACCTGGACGAACTCGATGGCCTGCTCGACGCGGCGCCGCCGGTGGATGCGGCGGTGTTGCTCGGGCTGGTGCCGCGCGACGACGCGTTGCGCGTGCTGCTGACGCGGCGCAACGATGGCCTGCGCCAGCACGGCGGCCAGGTCAGCCTGCCGGGCGGCCGCGTCGATCCGGGCGACAGCGACGCGGTGGCCGCGGCCCTGCGCGAGGCGCGCGAGGAGATCGGCCTGCCGGCGCGGCAGGCGCAACCGCTGGGCTTCCTCGACCCGGTGCGCACCATCACCGGATACCGCGTGCTGCCGGTGGTGGCACGGCTGGCGCCGGACTTCGTCGCCGCGCCAGATCCTGCGGAGGTGGCCGCGGTGTTCGAGGTGCCCTTGCCCTTCCTGCTCGGCCCCGACCATCTGCGCGAGCTGCAGATCGAATTCGGCGGCCGGCCGCGCCGCGTGCTCGAATACCTGCCGTATCCCGGCGCGCCCGGCCAGCGGATCTGGGGCGTGACCGCTTCCATCCTGGACAACCTGCGTCGCCGCCTGGAGGCCGGACCATGAGCACGCCCCGATGGACCACCCTGGTGCAGGCCGAAGACGTGGCCGGGGCGCTGGGCAGCGAGGATCTGGTGGTGGTGGACTGCCGCTTCGTCCTGGCGGCGCCTGAGCAGGGCGGGCGCGCCTACCGCCAGGGCCATCTGCCCGGCGCGCGCTACGCGCATCTGGATCGCGACCTGGCCGGTCCCGCGCAGGCCGGTGCGGGCCGCCATCCCTGGCCGGAGCCCGCAACGTTCGCGCAGCGCCGGGCGGACTGGGGGATCGGCCCGCGCAGCCGCGTGCTCGTCTACGATGCCGGCGACGGCGCCTTCGCCGCACGCCTGTGGTTCCTGCTGCGCGCGGCCGGCCACGACCAGGTGGCGGTCCTCGACGGCGGCTGGGCGCGCTGGAGCGCGCTGGGCCTGCCGGTGGACACGGCCCCCGAGCCACCTCCGGCAGGCGGTCCCGTCCGCGACCTGCGCTTCGACCAGGGCCGGTTGCTGGACGCGCAGGACGTGCAGCGTCACCTCGCGCGCGGCGGCCTGCTGGTCGATGCGCGCGCGCCGGAGCGGTTCCGTGGCGAGGTGGAACCCATCGATCCGGTGGCCGGCCACGTGCCGGGCGCGGTGAACCGGCCCTATCAGGCCAACATCGAGGACGGCCGCTTCAAGTCGCCCGACGCCCTGCGCTCCGGGTTCGTCGCCCTGCTGGCTGGGCGCGAACCCGGCGCGCTGGTGGCCATGTGCGGATCGGGGGTGACCGCCTGCCACCACCTGCTGGCCATGGAGCACGCAGGCCTCCCGGGCGCGAGCCTGTACACCGGCTCGTGGAGCGGCTGGATCGCCGATCCGTCGCGACCGGTCGCCACCGGCGCGGATTGATCCGGGGCGAGGCGGCCTATTTGCCGAGCCGGGCGACCAGGGCGCGCAGCGCCGATTGCGTGTCCGGGTCGGTCCAGGAGGCGACGAAGCGGTCGAGTTCCAGCAGTTCGGGCCGCAGCGCATCCACCACGTCGGCGCGTGCGATCGCGCGCGTGGCCAGCATCGGCTTGCGCGGCAGCGACAGCAGTTGGGCCATCCATGCCCGCGCGCGCGCCGGCACGTCCGCGATCGGCGCCAGTTCGTCAACCAGCCCGATCGCCAGCGCCTGCTGCGCGTCGATCATCGCGCCGGCCACCAGCAGCCGTTCGGCGCGGTGCGTGCCCACCACCCGGCGCAGCAGGCGCTGGATGCCTTCGGGCGCGACCAGGCCCACCTGGGTCTCGTTGAGGCCGATGCGGTAGTCGCCCGCCGCCATCACCCGGTAATCGCAGCACAGCGCCAGCACGCAGCCGCCGGCGGGCGCGTGTCCGTTCAGCGCTGCGACGACCGGCACCGGCGACTGCGCCAGCGCCCGTGCCGCGTCGATGAATCCGGCCCAGGCTTCGCGCAGCGCCGGGGCATCGAGGCCCAGCAGGTGCGGCACGTCCAGCCCGGCGGAGAAGGCGCCGGGGCCGCCGCTGAGGACGATGCCCTGCGCGCCGTCGGCCACGGCGCCGACCACCGCTTCGCGCAACCGCCTGCACAGTTGCGGATCGAGCGCGTTCACCGGCGCACGCGCCAGGCGCAGTTCGTGGATGCCCTGGTGCTGGCTGTGCTCGATCATGCGGAGGTTCCGTTCGGGAGGCAGGTATCATAGAGGCCATGCGAATCCCAGCCATCCTGCTGTCCGCGCTGCTCGCGCTTCCCGCCACCGTGCTTGCCGGCGACTGCCTGCCCGTCCTTGAGGCGGGCTGGGTGCGGCAGCCGCCGATGCCCATGCCGATGATGGGCGGCTTCGCGACGGTGCGGAATCCCTGCGAGGCGCCGGTGCGCATCGTCGGTGCCGGCAGCCCGGCGTTCGGGTCGGTGGAACTGCACGAAACCACGCGCGTGGACGGCGTGAGCCGCATGCGTCATATCCACGCCCTCGACGTGCCGGCTGGCGGCAGCGTGAAGCTCGCGCCGGGCGGCCTCCACCTGATGCTGATGCAGCCGGTCGCGCCGCTGGAACTGGGGGCGTCGGTGCCGGTCGAGCTGGAACTGGCCGATGGCCGGCGCCTGCGCGCGGACTTCGAGGTGCGCGCGCCCGACGCGCTCTGATCTCGCGCGAGCCGCGCCTCGCGGGTCGCCACGGTTCACTACTGAAACATGTCGCGTCGCTGCCGCGGGCAGCGCCTGCATGGGGGACGTGCAGGCGTTTGCGCGTGCACCCGCGCGATCGTCGCGCGCCTTTTCCGGCCAGAGCGTTTCGACACTGAAACTCCGCGGGCGGCGAAACGTGCGCCGCGCCGCAGTGTCTGCGCGCCCACGGCAAAAATATCCCCTGCATTCAGGGGGTTTTGGGGTGTTGCGCCGGTTGGCACGGCGTTTGCGGCAATGCTGCAGCGCGAGTGCCTGTCGCTTCGACCGGTGCTTGGCGCAATGAACCCCCAAGGAGCCTTCCAATGCGCATTCGAAACAGCATCCTCACCGCGGCCGTCCTGGTCGCGCTGGGCGCCTCGGGCCAGCTCTTGGCCCAGGAGCAGACCGAAGCCGGCGCCGGCGACAACAACGCGACCAGTGGCGACAACCGCGACAACTCGGGCATGGCCTACGCGCTCGGCTCGGGCAGTGCCGCCGCGGACAACAACAGCAGCGCCACTTCGACCGTCACCGACGCGTTCAACAGCAGCTCCAACGCGGTGATGGCGGCCACCGAACTCAGCGGCACGGTGACCGGCAACGGTGTGTACGGGCTGGGCAACGTGGCCACCAACAACGGCAACGCCCGCGGCGGCGCCGGTGGGGCAGGCGGAGCCGGCTACGGTGGTGGCGCCGGCGGCGGCAGCGGCACCGGTGGCGACGGTGGCGGGGGCGGCGGCGCGGGTGCCGGGACCGACCGCTCCGGCGATTCGGGCACCAGCGCCACGGCCTGGGCGACCGGCGAGTCGACCGCCGACGGCGTGGCCGATGCGCGCAGCCCGACCCGCGAACGCGGCGCCGGCGCGGCCAGTGGCGACAGCCAGGCCGAGTCCAGCCCGTCCTCGACCGCCGATAGCGCGGCCACCCTCGGCGACAGCACGGCCAGCAACGACGGCAGCAGCGGCGATGCCACCGCCTGGGGCGGCACCGGCGGCGCGGGCGGCAGCGGGACCGGCGGAGATGCCATGGCAGGCGACGGCACCGGCGGCGCAGGCGGTCGCGGTGGCGATGGCGGCGTGGCCTATGCCGATACCGGCAACTTCAACATGTCCAATGCCATGAACGGCTCGGGCAACGCCGCCGCCGGCATCATGGTCATGGCGCAGAACAGCGGCGCCGCGGCCCTCGTGCAGCAGGGCGTCACGGTCCAGGCCAACCTCACGGTCGGTCCCTGACGGGCAGGCGTCCCGGCGGCGGGGCGCCAGGTTCGACCGGTCGCGGTGCGCCTGGCGTGCCGCGACCGGTCGGGCATCCAGCAAGCCGCGGCCACGACCGCGGCGGGAGGAGGACAACATGGACGCAGGCCATTCCTGGCGCGCGCTGCTGGCGGCGATCCTGCTCGCGGCAACGCTCCCGGCGCTCGCGGGCACGCCCGTGCAGGAGCCGGCGCCGCCGCCCGGGGCGGGACTCGGCCCCGCGCTCGACGTCGAGTCCCTGGCTGCGCTGCGCGGCGGCGACGGGCAAGTGCGGATCGAGGTCGACAATGTCGGCACGGTCGAGGGCAATACCGCCAACCAGGTGGTGACGGGCGACAACCGCATCGACGGCGGCGCCTTCGCCAATGCCGCGGGACTGACCACCGTGATCCAGAACAGCGGTTCGAACGTGCTGATCCAGAACGGCGCGGCGGTCAACGTGCGCTTCGGCAGCGGCCCGTGAAGCGCGCTGCCGCACCGCTGCTGGCCATGCTGCTGGCGCTGGGCGCGCCAGTGGCGCCGCCGCAGGCGGCCGGGCTCGACCTGCGCCTGCCGCAGGGCGGCGGCTACGCACTGCGCGTGACCAGTCTCAAGGAAGCCAGGTTCCGCTCCACGGTCCGCCAGCAGTACGACTTCAGTTGCGGCTCCGCCGCGGTGGCCACCCTGCTGACCTACCAGTACGGGATCCCGGTGGACGAGGAGGAGGTCTTCGCCCACATGTACGCCACCGGCGACCAGGCGCGCATCCGCGCCGAAGGCTTCTCGCTGCTGGACATGCGCCGCTACCTGGCCTCGCGCGGCTTCCAGGCCGATGGCTTCCAGGTGCCGCTGGACCAGCTGCTGGCGCAGGGACTGCCGGCGATCGTGCTGGTCAACGACCGGGGCTACCGGCACTTCGTGGTGGTGCGCGGGCTGCGCGGCGGGCGCGTGCTCGTCGCCGATCCGGCGCGCGGGTCGCGGGCCATCGCGCGCGGCGAGTTCGAGCGGATCTGGGACAACCGGGTGCTGTTCGTGGTGCACAACCGCCGCGAACTGGCGGGCTTCAACCAGCCGCGCGACTGGAACCTGGCCCCCGCCGCGCCGCTGGAGGCGGGCGTGCAGCGCCAGGGGCTGCGGGATGTGGTGATGTCGCGCCGCGGGCCGGGGGATATCTGATGCGCCGGCATGCCGCGACCGCTGCACTGTGGCTCGCGCTGCTGACGCCGCTGGCGCCGGCGTGGGCCGAAGGGGCCGGCACAGGCGACCCGGTGGGCGCATGGCCGAAGCTCGAGCCCGCCGCCCTGGACGCGCTGCGCGGCGGCTTCGTGCTGCCCTCGGGGCTGCAGGTGTCGTTCGGTTTCGAGCGCCAGGTGCATGTCAACGGCGCCCTGGTGTCGGCGCTGCGCGTGCAGGTGGCCGACGTGGCGAGGATCAGCGCCGAGGAGGCCGCGCAGCTGGCCCTGCTCGGTCAGACGCAACGGCTGCAGATCGGTACGGAGCAGGCGGTGCAGGCGCAGGCCGGCAACCTGGTCATCCAGAACGCATTGGACGGACAGCGCATCCAGGTGCGGAGCACGCTCGATGCCTCGTCCAATGCGCTGGGCATGCTGCAGGCGCTGAATGCAGCGCAGGCCCTCCAGGCGGGGGCGGTGCGCGCGGTGGGCGGACCGTGATGGCCGCCGTGCAACAGGGATGTGCACGATGAACCTCCAGACCAGCCGTACCGCACCACGTCATCTGCCGTGGCGCTCGGGCGTACCCCGTCTCAACCTGCTGGCGCTGGGCCTGCTGCTGCTCGCCGGCACCGCCGCGGCCCAGTCTTCGCCGGAGGAGCGGCTGCGCGAACTCGAGACGCGCCTGGCCGAACAGGACCGCCAGCTTGGCGCCCTGCAGCAGCTTGTCGCCGACCAGCAGGCGGCGCTGCAGGCGCTGTCGCAGGAGCTCGGCGCATCGCAGCTGGACGCGCTGCGCGCGCGCGGAGCCGAAACCGGCGCGACACCGCCGCCGGTGATGGCGATCGGGCAGGCCGGCGCCGTGCCGCCTCCGCCTGGGACGTCGACGCCCCCGGTCGAGGACGGCGCCGTGGCGCGCGCGCAGACGCAGCCCCGGGTCGGTCGGCCGCCGGAACCCGAGGAGCGGCCGCCGGAGGTGGCGCGCATCTTCGAGCAGCCCGGCGTGCTGACCCCCGCCGGCAGCTTCGTGCTGGAACCCGCGCTGCAGTTCAGCTATTCGAGCAACGACCGCGTGGCCCTGGTGGGCTACACCGTTATCCCGGCGATCCTGATCGGTCTGATCGACGTGCGCCAGGTCAAGACCACCGGCCTGACCGCCGCGCTGGCCCTGCGCTATGGGCTGGGCGGGCGTTTCGAACTGGAGGCCAAGGCCCCGTTCGCCTATATCAACGGCGACACGGTGAGCCGCGAGATCTTCACCGGCTCGGCCCAGGACCGGGTGTTCCAGGCCGACGGCAAGGGACTGGGCGACGTCGAGGTCACCGCGCGCTACCAGCTCAACCGCCCCGCCGCCAGCGGCCCGTTCTACGTGGCCTGGCTGCGCTACAAGGCGCGCAACGGCCGCGACCTGTTCGAGGTGGTCACCGACTGCGTGACCCGCTGCGTGGCCAACGCCACCGGTACCGGCCTGCCGCTGGAACTGCCGGTGGGCAGCGGCTTCTCCGCGCTGCAGCCGGGCGTGACCTGGCTGTACGCCTCCGACCCGGTGGTGTTCTTCGGCAGCCTCAGCTACCTGCACAACTTCAAGCGCGAGAACGTGTCGCGCACGGTGTTGTCCGGTGCGCCGGAAGGCTATCCGCAGACCACCACCGAGCCGCTGGGCACGCTCGAGGCTGGCGACATCATCGGCTTCAACTTCGGCATGGGCCTGGCGCTGAACGAGCGCGCCGCGCTCAGCTTCGGCTACGACCAGAGCATCGTCGGGCGCACGAAGCAGAACGGCGAGGATGCGCCCGGCGCAGTGCGCATCGTGCTGGGCACCCTCGTTGTGGGTGGCTCCTACCGGCTCAGCGAGCGCACCAGCGTGAACGTCGCGCTCGGCGTCGGCGTCACCCGCGACACGCCGGACGTCTCGCTGGCCGTGCGCATGCCGATCACCTTCTAGCGACCGCCAGCCGGCCGGCCCCGGCGATCCGGTGGCCGGCGCGCGCGCCCGGCCGCGTTCGGCTAAGGACAACCGAACAGGCATCCACCGGGGGAGGATGCGGGAGCCGTGCAGCATGCCGCAGCCGCAACCGTGCCCGCTGGTCCACCTGCAGCCCCATCGGGTCTCCGACGCGGGGGAACTGCACCGAAACCTGCGCGCGGCCGGATGGCGGGTACCCGACCCGGAGGACGCGGCGCAAGCGCTGCGGCGGCTCCGGCCCGGAATGCGGGGGGTGGGGCTGCTGGACCTGCGCGGCGTGCCGGAGGCGGAGGTAGAGGAGGTCGCCGCGCGCCCGGGGCTTGCCGAGGCGCTGGCCCATCCGGCGCTGGAATGGGTGGCGGTGCTGTCGCCGGAGCAGGTCGACTGCGCAGCGCTCGGCCGCCTGGTGCACGCCTGCTGCCGGCTGTTCGTGGTGCATCCGTGCGAGCCGGCGATGCTCGCGGCCGCCCTGGGGCAGGCTCTCGCCATGGCCCGGCTGCCGGCCGAACGCCCTGCGCTGGACGCGGCCAGCGCGCCGATCGCCGGCATGGTCGGCGGCAGCGAAGTGATGCGGCGATTGGCCGGCAGGATCCGCAAGGCCGCGCGCAGCGAGGCGCCGCTGTTCCTGGCCGGCGAGACCGGGACCGGCAAGGAACTGGCGGCCCTGGCGATCCACCGGCAGTCCAGGCGCCGCGGCCGGCCGTTCGTGGCCATCAACTGCGGCGCGATCCCCCACAGCCTGATGCAGTCGGAGCTGTTCGGCTACGAGCGCGGCGCCTTCACCGGCGCGGTGCAGCGCAAGCTCGGGCGGGTCGAGCAGGCGGACGGCGGCACGCTGTTCCTGGACGAGGTAGCCGACCTGCCGATGGAGTCGCAGGCCTCCCTGCTGCGCTTCCTGGAGGAGGGCCGGATCCAGCGTCTCGGCGGCCACGAATCGATCCGGGTCGACGCGCGGATCCTGTCGGCCACCCATGTCGATCTGCACGCGGCGGTGGCCGAGGGCCGCTTCCGGGCCGACCTGTATCACCGCCTGCGCGTGATCGAGCTGCGCATGCCCGCCCTGCGCGAGCGTGGCGGCGACATCGTGCTGCTGGCCCACCACGCCCTGCAGCGCTACGCCGGCGAGGCGCCTGCCGGGCGCCGGGGCTTCAAGGCCTGCGCCCTGCGCGCGATGCAGAGCTACCCGTGGCCGGGCAACGTACGCGAACTGATCAACCGGGTGCGCGAAGCGATGGTGATGGCCGAAGGCGGCTACATCACCGCGCGCGACCTGCAGCTGGCCGAGCCCGTGTCAGAGGGCGCGCCCGGCGTGACCATCGAACTGGCGCGCCGCGAGGGCGAGCGCGCCGCGATCGAGCGCGCGCTGGCGCGCAATGGCCAGCGCGTCGGCCCGGCGGCCGACGAACTGGGGATCTCGCGGGTCACGCTGTACCGGCTGATGCTGCGGCATGGCCTGCACGAGGCGCGCGCCCGGGCGCAGTGGAGCCGGCTGGCCCTGGTAAAGGGCGGGCGCGAGGAGCCCTGAACCCGCTCAGCCGCCGGCGATGCGGCGCACACCCTCGGGCAGCGGCGTGGGACGGGCGCTGGCCCGGTCGATCCACACGATCACCACGTGGCCGTCGGCATACAGCACGGTGCCGTCGTCGCTGGCGATGCGATGGCCGACGGTGACGCTGGTGCTGCCCACCCGGTCGGCGAACAGTTCCACCACCACCCGCGCGGGATAGGGGATCGGCAGCCGGTAGTTCATCTGCACGGCGGCCACCAGCGGCGCGAACGTCTCGCTCATCCACGGCTCGCCCAGCGATTCGAACCAGCGGATGCGGGCCTCCTCCAGATAGGTCATGAAGGTGGAGTTGTTGACGTGCTGGAAGGCATCGAGGTCGCGCCAGCGCAGTTCGATGGGCAGGCGGAACAGGGCGGTACGGTTGTCCAGACTCATGGTGCTCTCATGGGGGCGGAGCGCAGGGCGCTCAGGCGGCGGTCCGCCGCCGGGTGGGCTTGCTGTCGAGGCCCAGCGTGCGTGCCAGGAAGCGGCCGGTGTGCGAGGCCGGCAGGCGCGCGATCTGCTCGGGCGTGCCCTGGCCGATGATGGTGCCGCCGCGGTGCCCGCCATCGGGCCCCAGGTCGATCACCCAGTCGGCGGTCTTGATCACGTCGAGGTTGTGCTCGATGACCACCACCGTGTTGCCGTCGTCGCGCAGCTTGTGCAGTACCGCCAGCAGGTGCTCGATGTCGTGGAAGTGCAGGCCGGTGGTCGGCTCATCGAGGATATAGAGCGTGCGCCCGGTGTCGCGCCGCGACAGTTCCTTGGACAGCTTCACCCGCTGCGCCTCGCCGCCCGAGAGCGTGGTCGCCGGCTGGCCGAGCTTGATGTAGCTCAGGCCCACGTCGAGCAGCGTTTCGAGCTTGCGCGCGATCGAGGGCACCGGCTCGAACAGCGCCAGCGCGTCCTCCACCGTCATCTCCAGCACGTCGTGGATGCTGTAGCCCTTGTAGAGGATCTCCAGCGTCTCGCGGTTGTAGCGCTTGCCGGCGCAGACGTCGCAGGGCACGTACACGTCCGGCAGGAAGTGCATCTCGACCTTGATCAGGCCGTCGCCCTGGCAGGCCTCGCAGCGGCCGCCGCGCACATTGAAGCTGAAGCGGCCCGGCGAGTAGCCGCGGGCGCGCGCCTCCGGCACCTGCGCGAACAGCTCGCGCAACGGGGTGAACAGGCCGGTGTAGGTGGCGGGGTTGCTGCGCGGGGTTCGCCCGATCGGCGACTGGTCGATGTCGACCACCTTGTCGAACAGGTCCAGGCCCTGCACCTCGCGGTACGGGGCGACGCTGTGCGAGGCGCCATTGATCTCGTTGGCGGCCAGCGCGAACAGGGTGTCGTTGATCAGGGTCGACTTGCCCGAGCCCGACACGCCGGTGATGGCGGTGAACAGGCCCGAGGGGATGGCCAGGTCGACGTCCTTCAGATTGTTGCCCGACGCGCCCAGCAGCCGCAGCTGCATCTTCGGATTGGGCTTGTGGCGTTGCGCGGGGATCTCGATGCGGCGCTTGCCCGACAGGTACTGCCCGGTCAGCGAGCGCGGCGCCTTGAGGATGTCGGCCGGCTTGCCCTCGGCCACGACCTCGCCGCCGTGCACGCCGGCGCCGGGGCCGATGTCCACCACGTGGTCGGCCAGGCGGATCGCGTCCTCGTCGTGCTCGACCACGATCACCGTATTGCCCAGGTCGCGCAGGCGGGTGAGGGTGCCGAGCAGGCGCTCGTTGTCGCGCTGGTGCAGGCCGATGCTGGGCTCGTCCAGCACGTACATCACCCCGACCAGGCCGGCGCCGATCTGCGAGGCCAGGCGGATGCGCTGGGCCTCGCCGCCGGACAGGGTATCGGCCTTGCGCTCCAGGGTGAGGTAGTCCAGGCCCACGTCGACCAGGAAGCCGAGGCGCTCGTTGATCTCCTTGACGATCTTGGCGGCGATCTCGCCGCGCCAGCCGGCCAGCTGCAGGCTGGTGAAGAAGCTGCGGGCCTCGTCGATGGGCAGCACCACCAGGTCCGAGAGCGGGCGCTCGGCGACGAACACGTTGCGCGCGGCGCGGTTGAGGCGGGCGCCGCCGCAGTCCTGGCAGGCGCGCTCGCTGATGTACTTGGCCAGCTCCTCGCGCACCGCCGCCGACTCGGTCTCGCGGTAGCGGCGCTCGAGATTGGGCACGATGCCCTCGAAGCGGTGCTTGCGCTGGGTGCGCCCGCCGGCGTCGGTGATGTAGCTGAAGGTGATCGTGGTGTCGCCGCTGCCGAACAGCACCGCCTCGCGCGAGGCCTCGGGCAGTTCCTGCCAGGGGGTGTCGACGCTGAAGCCGTAATGCCTGGCCAGCGACTGGATCAGCTGGAAGTAGTAGGCGTTGCGACGGTCCCAGCCGCGCACCGCGCCGGCCGCCAGCGACAGCTCCGGGTGCACCACCACGCGCGCCGGATCGAAGAACTGGGCCACGCCCAGGCCGTCGCAGGTCGGGCAGGCGCCCTGGGGCGAGTTGAAGGAGAACAGGCGCGGCTCGAGTTCCGGCAGGGAGTATTCGCAGACCGGGCAGGAGTACTTGGACGAGAACAGCAGCGGTGCGGCCGCCTCGTCGTCCATCGACTGCACCGCGGCCATGCCGTCGCCGAGCTTGAGCGCGGTCTCGAACGATTCGGTCAGGCGCTGCCGGAAGCCCGCGGCCGACTCCTCGTCGGCGCTGCGGACCTTGAAGCGGTCGATCACCGCTTCGATGGTGTGCTTGACCCGCAGCGCCAGCGGCGGCACCGCGTCGATCTCGTGCAGCGTCCCGTCCACGCGTACCCGCACATAGCCCTGCGCGCGCAGCTGCTCGAAGACCTGCGCGTGCTCGCCCTTGCGCTCGCGGACCACCGGCGCCAATAGCATCCAGCGCTGCTCGGGGTCCAGTTCCAGCACCTGGTCCACCATCTGGCTCACCGTCTGCGCCTCCAGCGGGTAGCCGTGGTCGGGGCAGCGCGGCTGGCCGACCCGCGCGTACAGCAGGCGCAGGTAGTCGTAGATCTCGGTGATGGTGCCCACGGTCGAGCGCGGGTTGTGCGAGGTCGACTTCTGCTCGATCGAGATCGCGGGCGACAGGCCCTCGATATGGTCGACGTCGGGCTTCTCCATCACGCTCAGGAACTGGCGCGCGTAGGCCGACAGCGATTCCACGTAGCGCCGCTGGCCCTCGGCATAGATGGTGTCGAAGGCCAGGGACGACTTGCCCGAGCCCGACAGGCCGGTGAAGACGATCAGCTTGTCGCGGGGCAGGTCGAGGTCGACGTTCTTCAGGTTGTGGGTACGGGCACCGCGAATGCGGATGGTGTCCATCGCCATCGGACAGGGTTCCGGTTGGGGCTGGGGGGAGGGCAGCCGGGGGAGGAACCGGGCAGCCTATCGACCCATGGGTATGGGGGCAAATGCGCCGGATGCCAGCTTGGGCCGGGGCGGTCTCAATGGCTGCGATGACAGCCAGGCGCCCTGGGAAGAAGGCCCGGCGGTTGGGTGCCGGTGGCCACTTGGCCCGGCGTTCGGAGGGAATTGCGGGTTATTCATCAGGCCGATCACCGGCCGTCGGCTCGACCCAGAAAGTTATGTGGTTGTTAACATGCCCTTCACGGGGGTAAACCTAAGCTGCGGCCCGTGCGTTCAGTCTTGACTTACCGACTGGGCCCGACACATGGCACCGGACGTCACACGAGTGGGACACGGGGTCGTAAAACCGAAGCAAGTCTTTTCAAGGAACCTGAAATGACAAAGACGAAACTCCTCACCCTCGCGCTGCTCGGCGGGCTCGGGCTGGCCCAGGTGGCGTCCGCGCAGGAATTCGACGACCGCTGGTATATCTCCGGTTCGGTCGGTTACAACCTCCAGGACAACGACCGTCGCACCGACGACGCCTACGCCGGCGGCCTGGGCCTGGGCAAGTTCATCACCCCCGACTGGTCGGTGGAAGGTGCGCTGAACTACCAGAACCCGCACTTCCGTCACAACCACGACCTGCGCTGGAGCCAGTACGGCATCTCGCTGGACTTCCGTCGCCACTTCATCTCCGAGGAGCGCAACTGGGCTCCCTACATCCTGTTCGGCCTGGGCTACCAGCGTTCGGAAGAGGAGTATGTGATCC